>Ga0187851_10000517_pt1 | contig 39625 bp, 35 predicted proteins | sample June2016WEW_6_10_FD_132997 | JGI IMG/M metagenome (GOLD analysis project Ga0187851, IMG submission 132997) | Peatland microbial communities from SPRUCE experiment site at the Marcell Experimental Forest, Minnesota, USA - June2016WEW_6_10 | ecosystem: Environmental > Terrestrial > Soil >...
ATAAGCTAAAGCCAGAGTTTCGTCTATCCTTAGCCTCGTTCCTACAGGTGGACCCGGTGTTGGCTCTGGGTCGCGACCGGCTGAGGTCTAATACAGTGGCTGGCTAGGGCGTGATCTCAAAGACGGTCCCGTCCTGGCTGGAGCCTCCTTTGGAAGTTGTGCCGTAGAGATTACCGGCGGAATCGAGAATCAAGTTGGAGAATGGAATGGCTCCGTAGGCGCCCGCGCCAAAGCTGTGGAGTGCCGTCTCGGCCCAAGCCCCCCCGGTTTGAGGCGAAAGCTCGAAAACTGTGCCACAGCCGTTGCCATATGGGCAGGATCCGGCACCGCCGTTGGTGGTGGTACCGTGGAGGTTTCCGGAGGCGTCGAAGACCAGGCTGGCGTTGGGTGCGCAACCGTCGGTATGGCAGTCGAAATTGTGGAGGATGGTCTCGGTCCAGCTTCCGCCAGCGGCGGGCGATAGCTCGAAAACCGTTCCGTCGCCGGTATCGTAGATGCCGCCGCGTACGGTCGTGCCGTAGAGATTGCCAGCGGAATCGAAGATCAGGCTTGAACACGGACAGGCGCCGTCGGTGCCGTCCTGGTTTTGATCGAAGCTGTGAAGAACGGCCTCGGTCCAGGTGCCCCCGACTGAGGGCGACAGCTCGTACGCCATTCCGTAAAGGTAAGTGCCAGCATAGCCCGCTGTGCCGTAGAGATTGCCCCGGGAATCGATGACGAGATTTCCCTGAGGATTCCCTGTGGCAAAGTAGTAGATCACCGCAAAGCTCCAGTCGCCGCCCGCAGTGGGCGACAATTCGTAGACCGTCCCCCCGCCGTCTGGGACACCGCTGTAACTTGTGACCCCGTAGAGATTGCCGGCGGAGTCGAAGACCAGGCCCGAGGGATCCATTCCCTCTTCGCCTTTGTTGAAGAAGTTATGTAGAACTTTCTCCTTCCAACTGCCGTCGGTCTGAGGCATCAATTCGAAGACCATGCCGCAACCGATCACATAGTTGCTTTCCTTGCACAAGCCGGTGCCTCCCGACGCGGTGCCATAAAGATTGCCGTCGGAGTCGAAGATGAGGTTGCCGCCGGGTGCATAACCGTCTTTGCCGTTGTCGTTGAAGCTGTGCAGTATCTTCTCACTCCAGCCACCGCCCGCCTTGGGCGACAACTCGAAGACGGTGCCGTAATTGTGGGCGCCGCCACAGCAGGTGGTGCCGTAGAGATTGCCGGCGGTATCGGAAACCAGGCCGGCATAGGGATTGGCACCGTTCGTGTTGTTGAAGCTACCCAGGACTTTTAATTGGGCGGAGGCCGGTGTGCCTGCCAGGCACAGCGTCAGAGTACCGAGCGCAAATGTCGCGCGCAGGGCGATGAAAGTTTTGAGGCTTCCCATTAATTATCTCCTTGGTCCACCTTCGGCCCGTGGGGCTTGCTCCGACACAGTTGATGGATCCAGATTCCGAAACGCAAATTAAGGGGGAGCCAAACGCTGCGCGAATATATCACAGATCGCAGTGACAGATTAGAGAAGGTCAGAATAAGTTTCTTTGAAAAGTCATCCCGTGGGTGAAGATTCCTGCACTCCCCGGGCGATCAAAACCTTTACCGTTGAGCTCACAGAGGATCAAAGGGTAATGGTTCACGCACTTCCGATTCCGCTTCGATTGGTTCCAGGAATGGGTTGAGTTCCTCCTGCGCGGAGACCATGCCTTCGGGGAGCGTGCCGCGATTGTATTCGGCCATGCGGTTTTTCCACTTGAGGAAGTCGGTGATGCTTTGCGGTTCGACGCGCACTTCGACGCGGCGCAGGCTGGCTAAGAGCAGATTCATTTCATAGCGGAAGCCGATGGCGGTGCGCAAATTCCTAGCGGAGGCTTGGGTAATTTCGATTTTGTTTTGGCGAAGTTCGAGCAGGCCCCAACCTTGGAGAAGCTCTTCGCGGCGGACGAGTCCAGAGGGGACCAGGTAGAAACGCTCGCATCCGACTCCCTGCCCGGGTTTGAGGCGGAAAGGTTTGGCGCGGTCGGCGAGAAAATCGGAGCGCGTGACTTTGCACTCCACCAGCACGGAGTGGTAGGCACGCTTCCACCCGATAGCGTCGGGCATCTCGCCGCTGACGCAGGCTTGCTCGGAGAGCACGACGCCACAGCGGTAGCGGCGCAGCCAGTACACGGCTTTTTCTACTAGTTGGGCGTGAGTCATTCGTCGGCTCCCGGCTCCCGGCTTGCGGAGACGCAGCAACATTTGTATCGGTTCCGCGCTCTGTACGGAAGTGACTCGGACGCTACTGCGGGCAGGGTTCACATGCCTTGCCCGCCGGCGCCATTGGTCGCGCGCCCTCGGAGGAATCGCGCCCGTGTCGGCCATCGACACCGAACCGGGAGCGCGCCAGGTGGAGAATATTCCAGGCCGTATCGCCTACGGCGGAGTTATGCTCAGGCTCCGTTCGATGGGGAGGGAGCTTACCGCTACGGTGGACACTGGTCCAGCCCCGGGGGCCGGTTGAGTTATGCGTCGGAACATCCATCACTCGCCATGCTGGAATATGTTCGTTCACCTTGACCCAGACGATCCTCCCGACGATCTTGATCTGGCGGTCCCTGAAATCCCGGACGGTCTAAAGTGTGAGGCGGTGGAAGCGGCAAGGCTTCCAATGAACTGGCGCAATTCCCAGGCGCCTCCCGCACTAACACGGTTCGGGGATCAGTTCGCGCAAAGAGCAGCGCATTGTTTGCTGCTGGTGCCATCGGTTCTCGCTCCCGGCGAGAATAATTGTCTGATTAATCCTGCGCATGGTGAATATAAGAAGATCGTCGCCCGCCACCCGGAGCCGCTCCATTTCGATCCGCGCATGTTTCGCAAAAATGCCGTCCGCACTGACATGACCAACATGGTCATGTCTGCTACAATCGGGACATCATGCGTACGGTCAAGATAAGCGAGCTGAAGGCGCGGCTCAGCGCTCATCTCGAAATGGTGAAGAACGGCGAGGAAGTGCTCGTCTGCGACCGCAACAAGCCCGTGGCAAGGATTGTTCCCTGCTCCCTCGACGACGAACCCGAGCGGGAGCGGCGGCTCATCGCCCGCGGCATTCTCGTACCCCCGAAGAAAAAGCGGCGGTCGCCGTTACCGTCCCCTGCCGGAAACGTCTCCGATGAGGTCATGGAAAGGATATGGCGCGAAGAGCGAGACCGTTAGCGCGGACTTTCGCCTTCTGGGATGCTAGCGCACTGGTTCCTCTCTGCGTCGCGCAAAGGATCACACCCAGTGTTGCCCGCTTGTACAAAATCTATGCAGCAGTCGTTTGGTGGGCGACGCCGGTTGAGATTGCCAGCGCGCTCGCACGGTTGGTGCGAACCGGGGAAATCAGCTCCGTCGACGGAGGGAGGGCCCGGCAGGTGGCCGCGGCATTGGCGGACGACTGGTCTGTGATCCAGCCGTCCAACGCGCTGCGCGGCCGTGCGATAAAACTCGTTGAGCGTTACGATTTGAAGGCCGCGGATGCAATGCAGCTGGCCGCAGCCTTGGAGTGGTGCGAAGACCTTCCGCGGGGCGAGGCCTTTCTGGCCGCCGATCAAAGGTTGCGCGAGGCGGCCGTGTTCTGCGGATTCGACGGCAAGGCAATCTAAGGGATGATGCCCAGAGCTTTCGGAACCGATCAGTCGTGATGTTCGTCGACGGCCGAAAGTCATGCCCTTCCCGATCCAATCCGGATAAGAGTCTTCCCTAATCCCGTAAAGCCCTGCCCTATTCAAACGCGACCGCTTGATTCGGCGGTTTCCGATTGCTCTTGATCGCTTTCAGGACTACTGCGCGACGCAGAACCATTTCCAACAGGTGGCGTTCGGCGGCGATGGCCTGCGCCGACGGCGCCAGGGGCGAATAGCCTTCGGCTTCGATTACCAAGGCTTCGTTTTTCGTCATCGACCGCCCGTTGCTTTCAATTTTTATGCGTTGAATGTGGCCGTCGTGGCGGGCGTCGAGCGCATTTGCCAGGCGCAGGATCGCAGCTAGCTGAAGGGCAGCTTTTTGTTCGTTGGGGAGAAGATTGCGCAGGGACTTGTGGCGGCGGGTGGGGAGAATTCCGCGATGGAAGCGGGCGACCACGGCGGCGCGCTGGAGGTCGGCGGCTTTCCAGCCTAGCGGGTTGCCGTGGGCGCGAATCAGGTTGAAGGAAGTTTTGTGGTGTCCTTTCTCGCCTTCGGATCTGCCTACATCGTGCAGCAGCGCTGCGGCCAGCAGGCTGGAGCGGGCGGAAATTGCGTCGATGGAGGGCTGCCATCCGGAGGCTAGCAGGCCGTCGTAGAGTTGAAGCGAGAGGCTGGCCACGCGCTCCGAGTGAGGAAAATCGGGGTCGAGGCGGTTGGCCCAGAGTTTCATGCGACGCGTAGCCAAAGCCTGAACTTGCTTGCCTTGGGGCAGCGCCGCGCGCCAGGTCTGCCAGAGAGAGTCAGGACCGACCATCTTTTTGCGGTAGCGGTCGATGCGCTTGCTGCGCTCGGCGAGAATGTTGGCGTGCCAGCGGCGGCGCGAATCGGCATCCGGGAAAACCTTGCAGGCAATGGCCGTGCTCCAGAGCACGTCGAGGTCGTGAACTTCCCCCAGCAGATCTTGCAGCTCCTTGAGGTCATTGCTCCACAACTTGTGTTCTTCAGGAAGAAAATTCTCGGCGATGTAGCGGAAGCGCTTGATGCCGATGCGCAGGCTGTGCAGAGCGGTCTTGGAGCGATTGCGCAGAGCGCGGGTGTGGAGCGCGCGGGCCTCGGTCCAGCGCTCTAGAGCAAGATGCTTGAAAAGCGCGCTGTCCGGGCGGAAGCGGGCGGCTCGCGCTGGCAGCGACTTGCTCCACTGCCGCCACTGCTTGCGATCGAATTCTTCCAGCGCGGCGCGGGCTTCGTGCTTTTGTTCGCTCTCGCGGGCCTGCAGAATGTTCACGAGAGATTCGGCTGCCAAGTCGATTCTTTCCTCAAAAGACTCTGCCGCGGAAGCAAAGTTTTGCTCTCCCGCCGGCCAAACGAGCGTGGGCGCTCTCTCCACATCTAAATGGGTGCGCTCCAGCCTCTCGATCCATTCCATCATGATCTGAATGTCGCGCAGTTCGCCCAGGCGCTGAAAAAGGTGTTTGCCGGCCTTCTTCATGGCCTTCCAGTTAGGGTCGGGATCGATGGCCATCAAGCCGTCGGCCAGGGAGCGGCAGCGGCGCAGGGCCACCCGCAGATCGTGAACTGGGTTGGCGCTGCAATCGGCGGAGACCTGCTCACACTCTTCCAAAACCTGCAACATCCAGTAGCGCAGGCCCGTGGTTTTTTGCGGCCGCTTTTTGGGAGGGGTAAGGGAGTGCACTGGGATTCCGTCAGATTCGCTAGCTCCATTGTGACTTGAGACGGGGGCAAATGCCAGCGCCGGAACCAAAATCAAAATCTTTACCACAGGTATCAGCGAGGATCGCGGGTACAACATTGCCTTTCAAAAACCGTTACCTCCGTAATGTGCGGGGTCTTACGAATGGAGATAACCTTTTACCTGCAGAGTCTTGGCTAGAGGAGTGATTTATCACGAACGCAAATACATTCCACGCCAACCGGGCGACATCGGCACGCGCCTTTGTTCACAGCCTTAACATCCTGATCAAGTATGCGCGCATGTATGGTCCCGAACACAAGCGGACCGAAGGGCAGTTTGAGATCGCCTGGAAGGAGCTGCAGGAGGGTTTGCCTGCGGCCGGCGAGGGCGGATTCCTGCTGGGAGTTTCCGAAGGAAAGCTATTGCTGGATGGAGTTCCGCTGGAAACCGGGCAAACCGAACGCAGCTTCGGGCAACTGTTAACCACGGCCGGGCTGGCCAGCCTGCACTTTTCCAAAGACGTCACCATCGACGATTTCACCCGTCTGGTGCGCGCCTTCACCGTGGCCGGCTCGAAGGCGCAGGATGTGGCCAAGCAGATCAAAGAGGCTCTAGGCGATAGCAAGCAGAGCACGATCAAGATCAATGAAGTTAAGTTTGTCGCCGCCGATCCTCTGACCGGCGATGTCAGCGTGGCGGCACAGATCGCCGCCCAAACTCTAGGACCGGAATTCAAGCAATGGCTGAACGATCCGCAGAAGCTGCTGCAGTTGATTGCGGCGGCGGAAGGCGCCAGCGCAGGCGGGCGTGGCGGCCAGGCCGGAGAGGCCACAGTTCCCTTTGGGAGCGTTCCGAACATGGCCGGGCACTGGGTCGCAGGTCCGGCGACTGGCGCGGGAAGCGCCACGGGAGCGGCGACTGCGCCGGCGGTAGCTCCCAGCGGCGAGAGCGGAGTGGTGCCGTTGCAGGAAGCGGAGGTAATACAGGCCATCCGTTTGCTCACCCGCTTCGGGCAGGTGAAGGAAGATCCGAATGCCAGTCCCGAAGCTCTCCAGAAAGAGCTGGGAGAGACCGACCCGAATACGCGTTTGAACCTGCAGCAGTTACTGGGCAGTCTGGCAGCCAAGGCTACCACGGGAGCGGAGGAGAGCACTCCTCTGCTGATGAAAGCCGCCGAGCACATGGCGATTCGCTTTGCCCTGGATCGTTATTCCAAGGGCGAAGTGAAAGTGAACGCGGTGCACCAGATGATGGAGCACATGAGCCGGCAGATGGATTCGTTGCGTCAGATTCTGAAGCTGCAGGAAGACCGCATGAGTTCGGCGGGAATCCTGGTGGAGTCGCACGCCGATATTCTCGACCGGATGTTCTGGGCGGAGGTGCCGGAGTCGGGCAAGAAAACGGTGCTGCTCTCGAATGAAGCGCCGTGCGTGCCGCCACGCAATCTGCGGCAGTTTGTCGAAGTGCTGCTGGACCGCGACGACAAGCAAACGTCGGCCGAGATTTTGAACAACTACGCCGGCTGTCTGGCGACCAAGGATGTTGAATCGCGGCGAAAGTCGGCGATTGGCTTGAGCCAACTGGCCGACCTTTACGCCCGCGTTGGCGGCGAAGCCATGGGCGGAGCCATCCGCAACGTGGCCGAGCAACTTTGTGCCGAGAAAGAACCGGAGCTGCAGAGCCTGCTGAGCGCGGCCTTTGTGCGCTTGAGCCAGGAGGCCAGCGAGGCCAAAAATTACCAGGCGGTAAATGCGATTTGCACCGGGATTGAGATGTTGCAGGCGCAGCGCCCCGTGCTGGTCAACGATTTGCGCCCACGCGTGGGCGTGGAGAACCGGATTCCGGAGTTCATTGAAGAAGCTCTGCAGAGTCAGGCTGTGCCTAACGACTTGCTGGTCGTGCTGCGGCGCACCAGCATCGCCGGGGCCGAACACCTCGCCGACCGCTTCTTCCGCTGCATGCGGCGCGACGAGTGCGATCGCATGGTCGAATTGGTGATGGAGCTGGGCTCTCCAGCTTTGACCCAGTTGCGCGAAATCCTGCGCACCGGGCAGCCGCGCCAAGCCGCGGGAGTGGTTGGATTGCTGAGCCGGCTCGATGTCGGCACGCTGCTGGAGATTTTGCCCTCGCGCCTGCCCGAGTGGAACCGTTTCTACCACGATATTGTCGTGCGGCAGATTGCATACGGGGCCGCGGCCGACCGCGGTCGCACCCTCCTGGAGTTAGCCGAAGTGCTCGATTCGGTGGTGCTGCCTGAAGCCATCGACGAAATTGGCATGAGCGGCGATCTTTCCGCTGCGCCTCCGTTGCAGGTGATGGCCAAACCCGGCGAGTCGGCCGCGCGCCTGCCCTTCGTGCAGCTCAAGGCGATTGAATCCCTGGGGCGCTTGCGCGATAACGAGTCGCTCGCGCTGCTGCGAGAGATCGTCGAAGCAAAAAAGACCTTTGGATGGATTCATCATCGCGAACTGCGCATCGCGGCCGCGCAGTCGTTGTCAAAGACCGATCCCCGCTACAGCGCGCAGATTCTTTCCGATAGCGGCATTGAGCCCGCGGAGTTGGCGATCGCCCCGCTCGATATGGCTCCGGCGTGCCCCTGGGTGCGGCAGCGCCGCTACGAGCGCATGGTTCTATCCCGCGCGCTGAACGCTTCGATTAGCAGTTCATGGGGCAAGTCCAAGATTCAAGTGCGCGAGTTGAGCCTGGGCGGAGGCATGGGCACGAAGGAAGATAATCTCCGCATCGGCAGCGAAGCCGATCTGGAAATTTCCCTGGGCATGCGGGCCAAGATCAAAGCGCATGTGCTGCTGCGCCGGGCGCGGGTGAACGAAGTTGGTTTCGAGATCGTGAATGCTGATTTGGAGAGCCGCTACCGGTTGAGGCGCCTGCTGGTGGAGGCGATGAACCGCGCTCCGCAGACGAAAGACGGGCAGGAGTGGGCCGGGGAGCGCAAGATCTAGGGATTTCTGTGGGGAAAGCCGGCCTCGGCTGTCGAGCACAGCCCCGGTTCCTTCCCAAGCACAAATTGAAAAAAGGCCTCGTCGCTGAACGAGGCCTTTTTCTATCTTCCAAATCTCTTACTTCACTACCTTTACGAAGATGATCAGGAAGGTGAAGAGAACCAGCGACTCGATGAAAGCCAGTCCTACGAAGAGGGCGATCTGAATTCCGGGGCGCGCCGCGGGATTGCGCGCGAGTCCCTCGCACGCCGCCGAGGCTACCTTGCCCTGGCCTAGAGCTGCCAGAGCGGCCGCGAAGGCCATGGCGAAGCCGGAGGTGATCGCCACCCAGTTGGTGCCGCCGGAAGCGGTCGCTTCCCCGCCCTGCGCGAATGCCGGCATGGCAAAGAGCGATAACACCACCAAAGTTAAAATCAGGAAAACAACTCTGCGCATTTTGCATCTCCTTAAGAAGTATCGCCAGGAGGTGGTTGACGTCATCCTTGAGCAGACGCCCTCACGCTGACGAAGCCTTGCATGAAGCCCGATTAGTGTTCGTGCGCCGTAGCCTCGCTCAGATAGACGCAGGCCAGAATCACGAAGATATAAGTTTGAATCAGTGAAACACCGATATGAAGCCCTTCAAAAATAATTGGCACACCGATCGGTACCAGAGAAAAGAACACCAGCGTGACCATCTCCCCGGCGAACATGTTGGCGAATAGACGAACGGTTAGCGATAACAGGCGCGCGGTGTGGCTGAAGATTTCAATGGGTAACATCAGGGGGGCCAGCCACCACACCGGTCCCATGAAATGTTTGAAGTAACCCAGGCCGTTCGCGCGCAAACCTTGGAAGTGATAATAGAACCAGGTCAGCAACGCACATCCCAGGGGCACTACCGGAACCGCGGTCGGAGATTCGAAGCTGGGGATGATGCCGATCAAATTGCTGGTCAGAATAAAAAGTCCCAAGGCAACGAGATAGGACTGGTAGGGGTGGTAGTGGTCGCCGATAATCTCCTCGCCCATGTTGCCGATGAAGCCCTCGATGCCCTCCATGGTGTGTTGCAGCGCGCCGGGCTGATCGACCGAAAGGCGAAGGCGGACCGCGATGAAGAATGTGATCAATAGAAACATCACAATCAATTCCATGGCGAAACTGTTCGACATGGGCGCGGCCGGATGTTTCGGGTGAATGTGCAGGGCCAGCAGCAAAGATGAGACTGCGCCGCCGAACAGGCGGTTGAGCAGCGCGGTGAACCAGAGTTGCTCCATAGACTGCAGATCTCGATTCCGTTTCAATATCCGCGGCGCAGGGCGGCGTAAGCTTCAAAGCCCGCCTCCATCAGCATGGCCGCGACCGGCGTACACAGTCCAAATAGAAAGCCGCGAAAGGCCCGCGGCGAACTTGTGAATATAACATAGGCCACGATTCCGGCCAAAAGATAGCGCAGGAAAAAGCCATGTACTAAAGAGAATCCGCTGGCGGGCTGCTTGGCGTCGACGATACGCGAGGCCAGGGACTGGACTGCTTTGTTCAGAGAGCGAAAGCTGAGATAGGCGATGACGGTGCCCGCGGCGAAGCCGAGCGCGGTGTCGACTCCGAAGCGCCAAGCTACAGAGAGGGCAAAGATCGCGCCGAGAATTAATATGAATCGCAGCATTCGAGGGATGGCGGCGGAGAAGAAGCGCTCGGCGGCGTTTTCGCGCGACGTAGGCAGTTGGGGTGCGGAGATCATCGAGTTTGTGTTTGAACTACCTCGGGGCTAAAGCCTTCTCTCCCGAGCGGAGGTGATCGCAGCGCCGAAAGCGCTACGCCACCCAAAATCAATTTCAACAACAACTTGGACTGTTTCCTTCTCCGGTTTCTACGAATTTGGTTTGTCGCGGGATAAAGCTGCGGCCATACGTATCATTTGGACGAAGCCTACGACCGCGCCGAAGATCACTCCTGCCAGATAAAGCCAGTGGGTGTGCAGCCAGTAATCCGCCAACCGGCCAAGGGCATAGCCCAGAAAAACCGCTGCCGGAATGATGAAACCGATTTCGGAATAGCGGGCTGCTGAGACCAGCGCGTTCGGCTTGGGGCGATTTGGATCTTCGGGCACGAACAGATTCTACCAGCGGCGCGAGAAAAACATGTGGAGCCAGCCGCCTCCTCTGTTCGGGCAGGGCGAAGCCCGTCCGCTCTCGAACACTTCGTATCAGCGAATCAGCTTCGCGATCGATGGATTCTGCGCTATGCCCAGCGACCAATTCACAATGTGAATAAAGCGGTCGGGCAGGATGCCGATGAAGAGCGTCGCGAAGGCGGTTACGCCGAGCGCGGCGCGCATGGTCCAACTTACGGGCAGGCGGCCTTCCTCTTCGGACTGGCCCATGAACATGGCGTTCGCCATCTTCAGGTAGTAGTAAAGGCCGAAGACAGAATACAGAACGCCCAGCGATGCCAACGCGTAGTGTCCGGTTTCGATCAGGCTCAGGAAGATAAAATACTTGCCATAGAAGCCCGCCAGGGGCGGGATTCCGGCTAGCGACAGCAGGAAGATCAGCATCAGCACGGCTTCGACCGGGGCGCGCCAGTAGAGGCCGTTGAGGTCGTCGAGTTCGTCGCCGATCACGTTGCGCTGGCGCAGGGAGGTGATCACGCCGAAGGCACCGAGGTTCATGAAGGTGTAGACCAGCAGATAAATCAGAATGCCTTTGATGCCGTCGCGGCTGAGTTCGTAAACGGTCCCGGCGATCAGGCCCAGCAGCATGTAGCCGACGTGCGCGATGGATGAGTACGCGAGCAGGCGCTTGGTGTTGGTCTGGGTTAAGGCCGCGAAGTTTGCGCCGGTCATCGTCGCGATCGAAACGAAGACCAGCACGGGAACCCAAGTCGAGCGCATGGGGAGCAGTCCCCAGAGCAGGATGCGCAGGAGCATCGCCCAGCCCGCAGCTTTGACGGCAACCGACATGAATCCGGTGATGCAGGTGGGCGCGCCTTCGTAGGCGTCGGGCGCCCACTGATGAAACGGAATGGCGGCGATCTTGAAGAGAAGGCCGGTCATCGTGGTGAGCAAGGCGATAATCGCGACCGGATTATGGGGATCGCGGGATAAACGTATGGCGAGCTGATGGCTGATCTCGCCGAGATTCGTGCTGCCGGTCAGCCCATATAAGAGCGACAGACCGTAAGCAAATATCCCCGAAGAGAACGCTCCTAGCAATAAATATTTCAGCGCCGCCTCGTTGGAACGACGGTCGCGGCGCAGAAAGCCTACTAACACGTAGGTGGAGATCGCCATCAATTCGAGGCCGATGAAGATGAGAATGATATCGAAGCCAGCGGCCATACACATCATGCCGACTACGGAGAGGAGCATGAGCGCGTAGTACTCGCCGTGGTTCTCATGCTCGGTCTTCATGTAGCGCACGGACATGAGAATTGAAATGGCCGCGGCCGCGAGGAAGAGATAAAAGAAATAAATGGCGAAGCGATCCATGGAGACTGCTCCCATCAGTCCCGGCCAGCCGCCTCCCGGACGCAAGTGGCTTCCCTGAATAAAGAGCTGAATCTTGACCACGCCGGCAGTAGCGAAGAGCACGCCGATCAGCGCGGTGACGGCGTTCACCCATTTGGTCTCGGGCGGGATCATCAAATCGATGAGCAGGATGCCGAGCGCAAATAGAGTGAGCAACGTAATGGGCAGGGCGAGCAGGTAATCGGTCCAGGTGAATTGGGAGAGAATGCCCACTCAGTTCTTCCCTTTCGCTGCCGATGCCGGGTTGGACACCGATGCTGTCGCTACTGGCGCGATGGTCATCTCAGGTTTCGCAGCCGCGTTCTGCGCACCGTTGTACTGCGGGCCGCGAACGCTCCGCACCAGCTGATTCACGGGCTGCTCAAGAATCTGGAAAAACGGTTTGGGATAAAGCCCAATCCAGAAGGCCATGATGAGCAACGGGACGAAGGTTAAGACCTCACGCGGCGTGAGGTCGTGCAGCTTTTCGTTTTTCGGATTGGTGACCGTGCCGAAGAATACGCGCTGGTAGAGCCACAGCAGATATGCTGCTGCCAGCACCACGCCGGGCACAGCCCACGCGCCCCAGCGCCAGTTCTCCATGAACGTGCCTTGCAGGATGGTGAACTCGCCGACGAAGCCGTTGAGCAGGGGCAACCCCATCGACGAAAGGAACATGATCATGGTGATGGTGGCGTAGACGGGCATCACGTTCGAGATGCCGCCATATTCGGCGATCTCACGGGTGTGGCGGCGCTCGTAGAGAATGCCGACGATCAAGAACAGCGCGCCGGTGGAGATGCCGTGATTGATCTGCTGCAACACCGATCCGCTTAATCCCAGCGGGGTGAGCGCGAAAATTCCCAGCGTGCAGAAACCGAGATGGCTCACCGACGAGTAAGCCACTAGCTTCTTCATATCCTTCTGCATCAGCGAAACCAACGCGCCATAGATGATGGCGATGAGAGAGAGGGCGATCATCCAGCCGCGCACTTTGGTGTGCGTCAGCACGTCGGGGAAAAATGGCAACGAGAAGCGGATGAAGCCGTAGGTTCCCATCTTCAGCAAGACGCCCGCTAGGATGACCGAGCCGGCGGTCGGAGCTTCCACGTGCGCATCGGGCAGCCACGTGTGAAAGGGAAACATCGGGACCTTGATGGCGAAAGCAAAGAAAAATGCAAAGAAGAGCAGCATGGCGATGGTGGGTCCGTAGGCTGGGTCGGAATAAATTTTCGGAGCTGTCTCGTAGAGCGCGGTGAGGCTGAAGGTGTAAACCCCGGTGATATGTTGATGATGGAAGTAAAGAAACAGAATTCCCAGCAGCATGAGCACCGAGCCGGCCAGCGTATAGAGAAAGAATTTAATCGCGGCGTAGAGTTTGCGTGGTCCGCCCCAGATGCCGATCAGCAGGTACATCGGAACCAACATGGCTTCCCAGAAAACAAAGAAGAGGAAGAAATCGAGCGCCATGAAGACGCCGAGCATGCCGGTCTGCAGAATCAAGAACCAGACGTAATATTCCTTGACGCGATTTTCGATGGCGGTCCACGACGAGAGGATCGAGATCCAGCCCAGCAGCGTGGTCAGCATGATGAGCAGGAAAGAAATGCCATCGATGCCAATCACGTAGCCGGCGCCGATGGAGGGAATCCAGTTGCTGGGCGCGCCTTCCACGAACTTGAAGCCGGGTTCGAGGCGCTGAGCCCAGAACATGGGCACGAGCGGCAGCGAGATCAGGAAGCCGGCAAGCGCGAAAAAGTTCGCGATCCAGCGGATGGCGTCTTTATTCCCCTTGGGAACGAAGAGGAGAACGAGGGCGCCGACGAGCGGCGTAAACAGGATGATCGATAAAATGTGAGATTGCATAAGTGCACTTCTCAGTTCTTAGGCGGTAGCGCCTCGTATTCGTAGCGCCGGCGTCTCGCCGGCTGTCGCGAGGGCGTACCGCCCTCGGAGGTGGCGGCCAGGACGCCGCCCCGACAGCCGTCGCGGCGCCACTAGTGGTACAGGTAATAAAACACAAAACCTACCAAGCCTGCCGTCATCACCAGCGCGTACCACTGGACCAGACCCCACTCGAAAAGGCGCGCGGGATACGACAACATGCGCGCCAGAATCGCCGGGCCGTTTACGCCGATGCCATCGATGATCCACTTGTCCCACCAACTGGAAATTGTCGCCGTGAGTCGCGTGATCCACCCCGCGGCGTTGACTGCGCCATCGACGATGTTGGCGTCGAACCACGCCGAGGCCGCACCTAATCCCAGCACGCCCAGGCGGACTTCCCCCAGCTTCCTCCGTCCGGTGAATGCGTAGTCGTAAGCTTCGTCCACGTAATACTTGTTCAGCAGCGTGTTATACACCGGCGGAATCGCCGCGATCGGCTCAGTGTAATTTTTATCCGCGTGCCGATAACTTCTCCAAGCCGCGCCCCAACCCATACCGGCTGCAGCCAGCGAAAGGCCCATCAGCAACCATTCCGATTTCGTGTTCTTCTCTTCTTCCACTCCCTGCACTAGCTGAGTGGTTCGTCCTTCTTCTTGCAGAACACGAGCTTCGGGGGCAAAGACCGGCTCAACGAACGCGGTAAAGCGATCGGAACCTCCCAGGCTGTGCGGCCATCCCAGCCACCCCGAGACGATGGCGCAGATGGCAAGCGCAACCAATGGCCCCGTCATGGAGACTGGCGACTCGTGAATATGATGCTCCACCTCGTGGCTCATGCGCGGACGGCCATGAAAGGTCAGGTACATCAGCCGGAACATGTAGAAGGCCGTCATCAGGGCCGTGGCGTAGCCTACACCCCAGAGGATGCGGTACGCGCCGCCCTCGCGCGACCAGGCTTCCCAGAGAATCGCGTCTTTGGAAAAAAATCCGGCGAAGGGGAAGATGCCGGCGATTGCCAAAGTGGCGATGAACATGGTCCTATGCGTCCAGGGGATGCGATGGCCGAGGTCGCCCATGTTGCGCATGTCCTGCTCGCCGCTCATGGCGTGGATGACCGAGCCTGCGCCAAGGAATAACAGAGCTTTGAAGAACGCATGGGTGAAGACGTGGAAGACGCCGGCGGCGAAGGCTCCCAGGCCGAGCGCGAGAAACATGTAGCCGAGTTGCGATACGGTGGAATAGGCGAGCACGCGCTTGATATCGTTTTGCACTAAGCCGATGGATGCGGCAAAGATGGCAGTGAGCGCGCCGACGATGGCGACCGTCTTCATCGAACTGGGCGCCAGCACGAAGAGCGCGTTCGAGCGCGCGACCATGTAGACGCCCGCCGTGACCATGGTGGCGGCGTGGATTAGCGCGGAAACCGGCGTGGGACCCTCCATGGCGTCGGGCAACCAGACGTAAAGCGGAAGCTGGGCCGACTTGCCGCAGGCTCCGACGAAGAGCAGCAACGTGGCGGCGGTAATAATGGGATCGCCGATGGCGAAGCGTCCGCTGCGCGCGATTTGCGTGACCTCGGTGAAGCGCAGCGAGCCGAAATACCACGCGATGAAAAACATTCCCAACAGAAATCCGGCGTCGCCAATGCGATTGACGATGAACGCCTTTGCGGCCGCGTCGCTAGCCGACTTGCGATGGAAATAAAATCCAATCAGCAAATACGAGCACAGGCCCACACCCTCCCAGCCCACGAACAGCAGCACGTAATTGTTGGCCAGGATCAGCGTAAGCATGGAAAACATGAACAGGTTGAGATATCCGAAAAAACGGTAGTAGCCGCCTTCATGCGCCATGTATCCGGTGGAGTAGATGTGGATCAGCAGGCCGACGCCGGTGACGAAGAGCAGCCAGATGCTCGAGAGCGGGTCGAGCAGGAAACCGGCATCGGCTTGGAACGGGGCCGGCGAGCCGTCGTGCGTGGTGTAAGTCAGGTGGCCGGTATCGGTGCCCAGCCATGTGTAGAGGATGGTCTGATACGACTGATGATCATGCTCAGGCGCCGACGACCAGGTTGCGTATTGCCGCGCCGCGCCGCAAGCCATCACGAACGCGAGCGCGATCGTGCCCACGCAGACGACGCTCACCGAGACCTTCTGCAGCTTCCGGCCAAAGAAAAACATGATCGCCGCGCCGACGGCGGGAAGAAGCGGGATCAGCCAGATGTACTTTAGAAATAGCATTCAGCACTCGGCGTTCAGCACTCAGCCCGTCAAGGCCGAGCAGTTAGCACTTGGCAATGAGCATTTGGCCGTGCCGGACTCTGCCAATCCCGGCAAGAACCTTCGATGGCTAAATGCCAAGTGCTGATTGCTAAGTACCGCGACTCACCACTTCAGCAAATTTACTTCGTCAATATTGACCGTCTCTTTGTTGCGGAAGAAGGCGATCAGAATTCCCAGGCCGACCGCGGCTTCGGCGGCGGCATCGGTTATAACAAAGATGGCAAAGATCTGGCCGTGTAGCCCTCCCCAGAGCCGGGAGAAGGCTACCAGGTTCAGGTTTACCGCGTTCAGGATTAGTTCGATCGACATCAGGACGATGACCACATTACGCCGGGTCAGCACTCCGATTACGCCCAGCAGGAACAGGGCTGCGCCCAGAACCAGATAGTGCAGCGTTGTGATGTGGAGCATCGATTCCATAAGTAGCTGTCAGTCCCGAGTCGCGAGTCCCGTTGCGTTACTCGGGATTCGGGACTCGCGACTAAATCCTCTTCTTGGCCATGACTACCGCTCCGATGATCGCCACCAGCAGCAACAACGATGCGATCTCGAAGGCGAACATGTATTGGCCGTACAACATGCTGGCAATCTTTTGCGTGTTGTCGCCTTCCGCCACGGACAAAGCGCGGTCGGGGAAGATATCTTTCCCCTTCGAATACACCGCAATAAATAATCCGCCCAACGCCGTGGCCGCTATGATGCCGGCGATCCATTGGCTGTTGAATTGGCGCTCTCTGATGGAGCGGTCGATGCTCACCAGCATAATGACGAACAGGAAAAGCACCATGATTCCGCCGGCGTAAAGAATGATCTGCACGCCAGCGACGAACGGAGCATAGAGCATCAGATAGATCGACGCCTGCGCCAGCAGCGTGATAATCAGCGCCACCGCCGAATGCACGGGGTTGCGGCGCGTGATCACCAGGATGCCGCCGATCAGCATGATCCCGGAGAGCAGGTAAAAGAAAAAGGGTGTGGCTACGGGTGCCATAGTGAATTTTGTATCAGCGGCCACAATCCCACCGTGGCCGTTAGAATCAAAACGCCCAAGCCCATCGGCAGAAGAACTTTCCATCCCATCTGCATGAGCTGGTCAAAGCGGTATCGCGGGAACGTGCCACGATACCAGATATACATGTACATAAACCCGGCAACCTTCGCCGAGAACCAGAAAATATCCTGCACGCGCAACCTTACCCAGGGGACAAAGAGGACCAGGCCTATCAAGGCCAAGGCGACTCCGAAGCCCGCCAGTCCGATGGTTTGAACGCGAAACAGCGGATGCTTCGGCATGCGCGCCGTATTGTAGAAGCACATGGCGGCGAGAAAAAGAAAACATATTCCCGGGAAAAAAGAGAACGCCTGAACCCAGCTGGTGCCGCTTAAAAGATTCGGGAACGGCCGCAGCCACCCGCCCAGCCAGAGCGTGACCGCGATCGAAGAAACCGCGATCATGGCGGAGTATTCCGCCAGAAAGAACAACGACCAGCGAAAACCGCTGTATTCGGTGTGGAATCCGGCGGTGAGTTCGGACTCGGCTTCGGCCAGATCGAAGGGCGCGCGGTTGGTCTCGGCGACCATGGCGACGGCAAAGATAAAGAAGGCGATCAACCCCAGCGGGAAAAATTTGAAAACAAACCAAACTCCCTGCGCTTGCTGCGCCTGCACAATGCCGATCATGCTCAGGGTTCCGGTCCCGGTCGCGTTAAGACTTGTCATCAGGACGGCTGAGACCACAGCCAGTCCCATGGCGACCTCGTAGGAGACCATTTGCGCACTCGACCGCAGCGCCCCGATCAACGGATAGTGCGAGTTCGAGGCCCAGCCCGCCAGCACGATTCCCAGCACACTTAGCGATGAAACGCCGAGCATGAAGAGGATTCCGATATTCATGTCGGTAATGGCGTGCGTGGGACCAAAGGGCACGACAACAAAAACCGTGAAGGCCGCCAGCACCACCACAAAGGGCGCGATCCAGAAAATGAGCGCGTCGGCTTCGGCGGGCATGATGTCTTCTTTGAGCAAGAGCTTGAGCGCGTCGGCAATGGGCTGCATCAAGCCGTGCGGACCTACTCGCATAGGCCCGAGGCGCACCTGCATGTGGGCCAGGATTTTTCGCTCGAGCCAGTTCATCGCGATCACCGCGACCGAAAGCCCCGCGAAAACCAGCATGATGTAGACGAATACCCAGAACATGTTTCCGGCAGCTCCGGGAGTTTGATTGCTGGAAAGATAAGACCGGATGTATTGGATGATCGCGCCCATCAGCGATCCACCTCGCCGAGAACGATGTCGAGGGTGCCGATCACCGCGATCACGTCGGCTACGAGTTGGCCGCGGCACATCAGGTCCAGCGCCTGCAGGTTCACGAACGAGGGCGGGCGCACGCGCACGCGATAAGGTTGCGTGGAGCCGTCGCTCACGATGAAATATCCCAGCTCGCCTTTGGGAGCTTCGATGGAGTGGTAGACCTCACCCACCGGCGGCTTCATCACCTTCGGCACCTTTGCCATGATGGGGCCTTCGGGAATGCCTTCGACCGCCTGCTCGATAATGCGCACCGATTGCCGCATCTCGGCCATGCGAACCAGGTATCGATCGTAGGTGTCGCCGTTTTCTCCGATGGGGATTTCAAAGTCGAACTTCTTGTAGTTGGCGTAGGGCTGAGCTTTGCGCAGGTCCCACTTCACGCCGCTGGCGCGCAGCACCGGGCCGGTGACTCCAAGTGCGACGCAATCCTCGGCGGAAATCCTGCCCACATTCTTTGTGCGCTCGACCCAGATGCGGTTGGTGGTGAGCAGCTCTTCATACTCGTCGATCTTGGGGCGAAAGAAAGTGAGGAAGTTTCTTACCTCACGCTCGAAGCCGTTGTAGGTCTCGTACTGCAGGCCGCCAATACGGAACGAATGCGTGGTGAGCCGAGCGCCACAATATTTCTCGAAGATTTTGAGAATCTCTTCGCGATCACGGAAGGTGTAGAAGAGCGGCGTGATGGCCCCGATATCGAGAGCGTGAGTGCCGAGCCAAAGCTGGTGGCTGGCCAGTCTATTCAACTCAGTCAAAATTACGCGCACGTACTGCGCTCGCGGCGGGGCTTCCACGCTGAGAAGCTTCTCTACGGTCTCGCAGTACCCCAGGGCATTGGAAACCGCGGCCACGTAATCCATGCGGTCGACGTAGGGATTGAACATCGTGTAGGTGCGATGCTCGCCAATCTTCTCGACGCCGCGGTGCAGGTAGCCGATCACGCACTCGAGGCCCAGAACTTTTTCGCCATCGAGACGCAGAATCACTCGCAGCACGCCGTGCGTGGCCGGATGCTGCGGCCCCATGTTGATGACCAGCTCATTGGCGTCGAGAAACGGCTTCTCGTGAGTTTCGAGATCGAGGTTCGAGAGTGTGGTGGGATCGGTCATGAACTCAGCCGTTAGTCGTTAGTCGTTCGCCCTTGGTCTTCTATTGCCCGCTCTCGATCCCTAGGTTGATCTGCACCCACTCGTTGTCTTGCCGGAGAATGCTGTAGTCCTTGCGCAGCGGATGCCCCTTCCAGCCTTCGGGCAGCAGAATGCGCTTCATGTCCGGGTGCCCATCGAATTTAATTCCAAACATGTCGAAGACTTCGCGCTCCAGCCAGTTGGCGGCCGCCCAGATGGGAACAGAACTCGGCAGGCTCTCGCCATCCAAGATTTGCGTTTTAACGCGAATGCGTTCGTTGTGCGGGAACGAGTACAGTACCCAGACCACCTCGAACTGTTTTTCGCGTTGGGGATAATGCACCGCGGTGATGTCGACGCAGTAATCGAACTGCTCTTCATTGCGCAGGATCTGGAGTATTTCCGGAATCAGCGAACGGTCTACCACCATGTAGTTCTGGCCGAGATAAGTCAGCGGCTCGAGGCCGGATCCATAAGCACTCTTTAGCTTCGCAATCATTGGCGAATCCCACGGGAGGGGCGACGGCACAGGAGCTTTTGCCGGCGCGGCGGGCTTCGCAGCCGGCACCGCGGCGGCCGGCGTAGGCGTTGCAGCCGGCTTTTCCGACTTCGCGTTTTCTGCGGAAGGCTTTACGGTTGTGGTCTGGGCGTCGGATTGAACCGACCCGGCCGTGCCGGCCTTTACGCCTCCAGAAACTGGCGATTGATCGGGCGGGTTAGCCTCGCCTTCCGGCGGTGAAGAGGGCGGTTTGGTTTCGTCCGGCATAGACAGGAAAGCTGCCCTCCTGCGCGGAGCGCCACGAAGAGAACGTTAACTTTTATCAGCTTGAGGATACGGTGTCAACGAGGTTGCGCGGAAAAGCCCGTGCGATCTATTCGCGACCTTGCGACCGATAGGACTCGATCAAGTCTCGGATGCGCTGCGCGCCTTTCTTGCGATGCCCGTGACCGAACGATCTGCACCGTTTTGGGTTATGATTCTGGCCCAGAAGGATCAACCATGAACGGAGACGAAAAAGCTTGTCCAGTTTGCGGGGAAACCATAAAGGCCGTAGCCATTAAGTGCCGCTTCTGCAATACCGACCTGGCTGCATTTGCGACATCGAAAGAACTCGGGACCGAAAAGGACCTGTTTTCTGGCCACCCAGCCATGATTTACAGTGTCAGCCAATTCGTGCCCTTTCTAGTTGTGATCGCACTGGCCGTCGTGCTTGGTTACTCCGTCGATGCCAGGGATGTTAAGGATGGCGTTTTGTACACGGTCCTCGGCTCCTTGGTGTTGTGCGGAATCATCTGTCTCTATTTTTTCGTGAAGAGTCTCGGTATCCATTACAGAATCACGACACAGCGCATCAAGCGGGAACGAGGTCTGCTCTCAACCAAACAGGAAAGTCTGGAACTGTTCCGCATCGACCACTTCGAGTTTCTCAAGCCGCTAGGAATGCGGCTGCTCGGCTATGCGGAGTTGCACTTGTTCTCGTCGGATGCGGAATTTGAGAATTTTTATGTCTACGGGGTTCCCAACCTCGAAGCGCTCGCAGAGACTTTACGTGACTGTCAGCTTCGGGAACGCACACGACGCGGCTTGACGACGTTTGTCAAGGCATAAGCAACGTGCTAGCGGCTCAGTTTGAAAACAGATTCGTATCAGGGCACGCCTTCAGGCGTGCCGACAGCCTGAGAAAGTCTGGATCGGTTTTAGCCCCTGGGGGGGCGTTGAGCAAGCCCCAACGTCTAAAAACCGGTTTCGTCGCTCAGCTGTGTTGGCATCGCTGAAGCGATGCCCTGATGCGAATCTTTTTGAAACTCACCCCCGATCGGCAACGTGAGCCCGCGTGGGCGGGCCTACACCCATTCCAGCGCGCCTTTTTGCCACACCCACACGTAGCCGACGATCAGGATTACGAGGAAGATCAGCATCTCGAGCAAGCCAAAGAGGCCGAGCGCCTTGAACTTGACCGCCCAGGGAAACAGAAAGATGGTTTCCACATCGAACACCACGAACAAAATAGCAACGATGTAGTAGCGCACGGTGTAGCGGCCGCGCGCATTGTCGATGGGGTCGATGCCGCACTCGTAGGGCATGAGCTTGGTCTTGCCGGGATTATCCGGTCGAACCAACTTGGCTGCCAGCAGCGTGACCGGCAGCAGTACTGCGATCACTGCGATGAAGATGAAGATGGGGACGTAATTCTGCGGCATAGGCCTCGCTGCCTTGCGAAATGCTGAGCACGTGATCTTAACGCCGTTGCGAGACTACTTCAAGCGAGATCGCCGTCTTTTAGTGAATCAGTTTCACGAGGAAGCTTGAGCGCAGCGCCGAAGCGCCGCCCGCCCGCGGCTGCGTAACGACCCTGAGCGGTGGCTTGTGGGCACATTCGAGCTCTTATAACATCCTGAAATCATCTCCGCCCTGCGAGTGGAAAATATGGACGCTGGGTTCATGCAGGCAGCCGTCAAGTTTTCCCCGTCTGGGCGAGGTCACGCCGCTATGAGCCGATCCGCATGGCTATCGTTTGCCGTCCTATTATTCGCCGCCGGAGCTTTGGTGTTGAGCCTGAACGGCTGCGCCGGCAACAATACCGTTGCCATCACGACGCCTCCGCCGGCTGCCTCGAAGATCCAGCACGTAGTGATCATCTTTCAGGAGAATCGCACGCCTGACAATCTTTTTCAGGATCCGGTGCTGATTCAGCGCGGCGCCGACATTCAGAACTATGGAATGAACTCGGTGGGGCAGAAAATCACTCTCGGGCAGATCGATCTCGGCACAGTGGGCGCGAATCCCGGCAACTACGATCTCAGCCACGCTCACAGCGCATTTCTCTCGATGTATGACAACGGAAAGATGGACGGCGCCGACCTGATTCCGTATTCTTGCGCGACTGGAGTTACCAATTGCGCTCCGCCGAATCCGCAATTCATGTATGTGAATCCCGCCGATGTTGCGCCTTATTTTCAGATCGCTGAGCAGTATACCTTCAACGATCGCATGTTCCAGACCAACCAGGGGCCGAGTTTTCCGGCGCATCAATTTATTATTTCGGGCACCTCGGCGCCGGCGGTGGGCAGCGATCTGTTTGTGGAGGAAAATCCCGGCGGTGTAACCGACGCGGGTAATAATACCGGCTGCACCGCCCCGCCGCTTGAGACCGTGAGCGTGATCGATCCCAACAGTGTTAGCTCTTCGATTTATCCTTGCTTCGAGCATCCCACGCTCACCGATTCGCTCGACACCGCGAAAATTTCCTGGCGCTACTACGCGCCCAATGCGGGCTCGATCTGGACCGCGCCCAACGCCATTCAGCACATGTGCGGACCGAATGCGACACCACCGAATGCGACCGCGTGCACCGGCGCCGACTGGACCGGGACCTCGCCCAAGGTTGTGCTCAAGCAGAGCGAGAACAACGCGCAGATTCTCGCCGACATTGCCGAGGGGCAACTGGCGCAGGTGAGCTGGGTGATTCCCGATGGCAAGGATTCCGATCATGCGCTCCTCAATAACGGTTGCGGGCCTTCTTGGGTCAGCCTGCTGGTCAACGCCATCGGCAACAGCCAGTACTGGTCGAACACCGCGATCTTTCTTACCTGGGACGATTGGGGAGGGTGGTACGATCACGTCGCGCCGCAGATTTTGAATTCGTATGAGTACGGATTTCGCGTGCCCATGATCGTGATTTCTCCCTACGCGAAGGCAGCCACGATTTCGCATGCTACGCATGACTTTGGCAGCATCCTGAAATTCATCGAGGAGAATTTCAATTTGCCGTCTCTGGGATACTCCGATGCGGTGGCGAACGATTTCTCGGATTCGTTCGATTTCACGCAGAGTCCGATTACCTTCAAGACGATTGCGCCGCCGCCGGATAATGAAGCTTGTTTGAGTGACACCGCTCCGGCTACAGATCCCGATGATGATTGAGTGGCGGGTTTATCTACCCGACTCGCTAGGTGCTGCTGAAGCCGCACCCTTTCAAACCTGCTTGCGGACCGCCATGAGATAATGGCGCGCGAATGGCTATCGCTACCGGCACAAAATTTGGCCCTTATGAGATCGTCGTTCCGCTGGGGGCGGGCGGCATGGGCGAGGTTTATCGGGCGCGCGATTCGCGGCTGGAGCGCGAGGTAGCGATTAAGGTGCTGGCGGCGCACTTAGGCCAGAATCCCGAGGTGCGGGCGCGCTTCGAGCGTGAGGCCAAAGCCATCTCCGGCCTCCAGCATCCCCATATTTGCGTGCTCTATGACGTTGGACGCCAGGATGGCGTCGACTTCCTGGTCATGGAGTATCTGGAGGGCGAGACGCTGGCCGCGCGACTGGCGCGCAAGCCGCTGACTCCTGACGAAACCGTGCGCATCGGAATCGAAATTGCCGACGCGCTCGACAAGGCTCACCGCAGCGGCATCGTGCATCGCGATCTCAAGCCCGGCAACGTCATGCTGACCAAGGGCGGAGCCAAGCTGATGGATTTCGGCCTGGCCAAGCTGCAGGCTTTCGCTTCGGGTTCACAATCGGCGCCGGCGTTCTCTGCCGTGGCCACAGCCATCGACGCGTCGCCGATTACTGTCGCCGGAACCATGCTGGGAACGGTACAGTACATGAGTCCGGAGCAGGTTCTGGGCAAAGACGCGGATGCGCGCAGCGACATTTTTGCCTTCGGCGCGATGCTCTACGAGATGCTGACCGGCAAGCGCGCCTTCGAAGGCAAGAGCCAGCTTTCCGTGGCCAGCGCGGTGTTGGAGAAAGAGCCGGAGCCGATCTCGGCGTCGCAGCCGTTGACCTCGCCGGCGCTCGCGCACCTAGTTAAGACTTGCCTCGAGAAAGATCCCGACCAGCGTTTCCAAAACGCTCACGATCTGAAACTGCAGCTGCGGTGGATTACCGCAGGCGGAAGCCAGATGGGAGCGCCGGCGGTGGTGGTCTCGCAGCGCAAGAATCGGCAAAAGTTGGTGGCTGCCGCCGCGGTGTTGGGCTGGCTCGTGGCTCTGGCTGGGGTGCTGATGGTCGCGATGTATGCCAACCGGCTCAGCTCCGCGCGGCAAATTGTGAGAGCGCAGATTGCACGGCCTCCGGGCTATGAGTTGGCTTTCGTAATCAGCGGCCCGCCCGCGATATCGCCCGATGGCCAACGCGTTGCCTTCGTGGCCGCGAAGGACGATAGGACCACCATCTTCGTGCAGGAACTAAGTTCCGGCAAGGCGACGCCGCTGTCGGGAACGGAGGGCGGTATTTTTCCTTTCTGGTCGCCAGATTCGAGGTATCTGGGATTCTTCTCCGCAGCCAAACTGAGAAAAATCGAAGCTTCGGGAGGGCCGGTGCAGGCGCTCTGTGACGCTCCTGACGGCCGCGGCGGCGCCTGGAACGCGCAAGGAATTATTCTCTTCGCCCCGAGAATTGCCGGTCCACTTTATCGCGTTTCCGATGGCGGCGGTACGCCCGAGCAAGTCACTCCGGATCGCAAAGACGATAGTCAGTTCACCAATCGTCATCCCTACTTCCTTCCGGACGGCAAGCACTTCCTCTTTATTCAGCGCTCGGGTAACGCAGCGGCGGGAAGCGTCTATGCCGGCTCGCTGGTGGGCGGCGAGACCAGGCAGATTCTGCCGATCGGGTCGAACGTGGCTTACGGCAACGGCTACCTTTTCTATGTGAAGGACGGCAATTTGACGGCGCAGGCCTTTGATCCCGGCAAACTTCGGATCGAGAGCAAACCCGTGCCGGTCGCCGAGTCGGTCGAGTATTACAACGCAAGAGACGTGGCATACTTTTCCGTCTCGCAGAGCGTGCTGCTGTATCGCCGGGCGGGGACGAGCAATCGCGAATTCGTCTGGCTCGACCTCACGGGCAGGGAGTTGGACCATTGGGGCGAGCCCGCGTCTTATATGGAAGGAATTTTATCACCGGGGAGCCTGCTGGCAGTGCTGGTCCGCACCAGCCCGGACGGGCATGGGAGCAGCCTGTGGCTGGTGGACGGAGAGCGCAAAACCGTTACCCGACTCACGCCCGATTCAGATCTGGACCAGAACGGAGTGGTGTCTGCGGACGGAAAGAGCGTGTTTGCTCTCGAGACCAGCGGGTACAAGAGTTCGGTGGTGCGCCGGTCTCTCACCTCTTCCGGCGCGGATGAAAAGCTGATCGACACGGAAGGCTCACTCTACCTGAGCAGCATATCGCAGGATGGACGCTACCTATTCTTTAACGTGCAGGACCCGAAGACCGGCTTCGACATTTACGCTGTTGACCTGACGACCGCCCCCAAGCTGGTTCCAGTGGTCAACACCCCTTTTCAGGAGTTCGGAGGCAAGCTCTCTCCGGATGACCAATGGCTGGCTTATAGCTCGGATGAGAACGGAAGCCGCGAGCTCTACGTAACGCCGTTTCCCGGCGGCGGTTCAAAATGGGAGGTTTCCAGCGGCGGAGTCGCCGGTGGTGCCGGGGTTGCCGGTGGAGTCAGCGGCGACCGGGTCATCACAGACTGGTCTCCCGATGGTAAGACCCTGCGTTTCGTTCGCGGGGATAAGATCTACGCGGTGGATGTCCGGATCGAGAGTGGCAAACCGGCCTTTTCCGCGCCCAAGGAATTCATGACCGTGCCCAGCGGGGTGGAAGTAATCTCGATCCTACCCGATGGCAAACGCATTCTGGCGAAGCGCGCGGTGGGAGAGCAAGACGCTGCGCCGCTGAGCTTGATTCTCAACTGGCGGCAAGCGCTGCCGTGATCGGCCTCAGTTTGAAAAAAGATTCGTATCAGGGCATCGCTCCAGCGTGCCAATAAGGGCTGGTCGCTGAGGCTTGCCAGAGACTCAGCGGCTAAAGCCGATTTCAAGCTTTGCGATCAGACCGCATGCCTGAAGGCACGCTCTGATACGAATCTTTTTTCGAGCTGAGGCACTATCCGGGGGCGATTGGGGCGTTTGCCCACTCTTTTACCCGCGGCAAAAGGAAGAGTAAACTGCTGCCGGTGCTGCTAAGAATCCTAGCGACATAAAGGTAAATAATGAAGAAGCGAGCCGCGATCTTTTTTGTGAGTGCAGTCTTATTTTTGTACGTAGCCTCCCCGAATTTGCGCGCCCAGAGTGCGCTGCCACAGCGGCTCCCCGGCCTGGATCCGCGTCTGGTCGACACCACGGCCGACCCTTGCGTTGATTTTTTTCAATACGCCTGCGGTAACTTTAACAAGCTCTATCCCATTCCCGCCGATCGCTCGGGCTATGGGCCGAGCGCCCTGATTGCCGAGTACACCGAGAGCGTCTTGCACACGATTCTCGAAGGCGCCGCAGCCGACGGCTCGAAGCGCACGCCGAACCAGCAAAAGACCGGCGACTTTTACGCCGCCTGCATGGCGACCGACGCGATTAACGAGGAAGGGCTTAAGCCGCTACAGCCGGAGCTGGACCGCATCGCCGGGTTGAAGAGCAAAGACGAACTCCCAGAATTGTTGGCGCATTATCAACTGATCAACGACTCGGCTTTTCTGAACTTTGGCGATCAGCAGGATTTCAAAGATGCGCGCAAGCAGATCGCCGCGGTTGGCCAGGGCGGCCTCGGCTTGCCCGAGCGCGACTTTTATTTTCGCACAGGAGACGCCGCGGAAAAAACCCGCGCCCAGTACTTGCAGCACGTGACCAACATTCTCAAGCTCATGGGCGAACCTGAAGCCAAAGCCGCCGCCGATGCGCAGCAGATCGTGCAACTGGAAACCGCTCTGGCCAAGGTTTCCCTGGACATCACTTCGCAGCGCGATCCCAATAAGATTTATCACCTGATGCCGGTGTCGCAACTTTCTACGCTGGCTCCGGACTTTGCCTGGGATCGCTTTCTCAAAGCCACTGGCGCGCCGCCGGTCTCCGAGATCAACGTCACCTACCCGGAGTTCTTCAAAGGTCTGAACGCATTGCTGGATTCGACCGACCTGGACACGATCAAGACTTATTTACGCTGGCATTTGATTCACGCGACCAGCGGATTGGTATTGCCGCAGGCCTTCGATGACGAGATTTTTGATTTCAGCAGCCACAAGTTGCGCGGGCAGCCGGAGCAGCGGGCGCGCTGGAAGCGCTGCGTGCAGGCTACGGACCAGGCGATGGGCGAGGCTCTCGGCCAGGTGTATGTCGAGCAGCAATTTCCGCCCTCCAGCAAACAGGCCACGGTTCAGATGGTGCATGACATTGAAGCGGCCATGGAACAGGATATCGAGACGCTCCCCTGGATGAGCCCCGCCACCAAAGCGCGAGCCAAAGAAAAACTGCATGCCGTTGCCGATAAAATCGGTTACCCCGATCACTGGCGGGATTATTCGAAGTTGAATATCAGACGCGGCGACGCATTTGGCAATCAGCAGCGTGCGGTGGAATTTGAAAATTACCGCGAGCTGGCCAAGATCGGGCAGCCCGTGGATCGCGGCGAGTGGCACATGAGCCCGGCGACGGTGAACGCGTATTACGATCCCAGCATGAACGACATCAATTTTCCCGCCGCGATCCTATCGCCGCCGTTCTATGACCCGAAGTCGACTGACGCCGAGAACTACGGCCACATCGGCGGCATTGTGGGCCATGAGCTAACCCACGGCTTCGACGATCAGGGCCGCCAGTTTGACGCCAACGGCAACCTCGACGACTGGTGGACTCCGGAGGACGCAAAGAAGTTTGAAGAGCGGGCCGATTGTGAAGTAAAGGAATACAACAACTTTGTCGCGGTCGAGGATGCCAAGGTAAATGGCAAATTGACGCTGGGCGAGAACACCGCCGACAATGGGGGCCTGCGGCTGGCGTACATCGCTTTTCTTGCCGACGCCAAACGCAAGACGATCGACCTGAATAAAAAAGAAGACGGATACACTCCGCTGCAGCAATTTTTTCTGGGACACGGCCAGAGTTGGTGCGGCGCGACCCGGCCGGCGCAGCTCCGGCTGCAAGTGCAGACCGACCCGCACTCGCCGCGGCAATTTCGCGTGGATGGCGTGGTGCAGAACATGCCCGAGTTCGGCGAAGCCTTCGGCTGCAAGCCTGGCCAGCCCATGATGCCGGTGAACGCCTGCCGCGTATGGTAGTAATAAGAAGATGGTGTGTGAGCAAGAAGTCGTGTGGGGACAGCCTCCTCGGCTGTCTACCGACCGAGGCGAGGTGCTCGAACTGCACCACGCGCCGATAAAACCGGCGTCTCCACCCCCTGCGGTGGCCGCACCGGTTCCCTCATTCCCTCCTCATTGCCCGAGGGGCTGAAGATCTCATCGGCGACGTTGCCATCGCTGATTTCACCTCCATCATGCCCATTCGGCCAGCTTTACTTGTCAGCGTGTTCAAAACAAATTTTGACTTCCGGCTGCGTTCCCTTCGTAACTCCAATCCCTCATGGTGGAACTGGTAGCATGAAATGTTCCCCGTGCGCTCACTTCTCCACTTCGGAATTCTCCTAGTCGCTCTTCCCTTGGCCGCGCTTTGTGTTTTTGCCCAAAGCAGCAGCGGCGAACTACGCCTGAAAATTCTTGACCCCGACGGCCTCGCGGTGAAGGCCGCCGCCGAACTCTCCAGTGACGCGCTGCAGTTCCACCGTTCTTTCTCTTCCGACGAAGCCGGACAGGTGGTCGCCCGCAATCTGCCTTATGGCCTGTACCGGCTCAAAGTGCATCAGGAAGGCTTCAGCAGTTACGACGGACTCATCGAGATTCACTCCGCGCTGCCCGCCGAATACATGATCAAACTCGGCATCGCGGCCCTGAGCACGGCGGTTCAGGTATCGGCGGACGATATTTTGCTCGATCCCGAGCGCTCCGGCGCGGTCAATCATCTGGATCAGCAGGCCATTGCCGATCGGCCAGGGTCGTTGCCCGGCCGTTCGCTGCCCGATCTGGTCAACTCGCAGCCGGGCTGGCTCTACGAAGGAAATGCGGTGCTCCATCCTCGCGGCTCGGAGTATCAGACGCAATTCGTGGTCGATGGCATTCCGCTCACCGACAACCGCTCGCCTAGTTTCGGACCGGAAATCGAAGCCGACGACGTGGACTCGCTCACCATCTACACCGCCGGATTTCCTGCCGAGTACGGCCGCAAAATGGGCGGAGTGGTCGAGGTCAACACCCTGCGCGACACCCAGCAACACGCGGGCGTTCCGCACGGCGACTTGGTGCTCTCTGGAGGCAGCTTCGATACCATGGGAGCCTTCGCTCGAGTGCAGGAGACGTTTGGGAAAAATACCGTCGGCGCCAGCGCTTCTGGCGACATGACGGCGCACTACTTGAATCCGGTGGTGCCGGAGAACTACAGCAATCGGGGCACCACGGGCGATTTCTCTCTAAGTTACGAGCGGGACTTTACCGCGAAAGACCATCTCGCGCTCAGCGTTCGCCACGAACTGGCGCGCTACGAAATTCCCAACGAGCAGGTGCAGCAGGATCTGCAACTCTTGCCGCAATTAGGGCAACCCGCGCCTGTGCCGGGAACGCCGCCGCAATTTCAGACTGCCGACAATTTCGAAACGATGGGTATCGTTTCCTACCGGCACATCATCTCTTCGAACGTGCTGGTCGATTTGCGCGGCATGGTGCGGGACAATTCCAACGACTTCTACTCCAATCCATCGTCTTGGCCGGTCATTGTCTCGCAACACAACGATTTCAACGAAGGCTATTTCAACAGCTCCTTTTCCATTCACCACGGCCACCAGGAATGGAAGGGCGGCATCGAATCCGACAACCTGTTCCTCCACGAAGATTTCGGCGACCGGATTACGGCGAATCCGAATTATCCTGGATTTCCGTTCGATCCCGGCACCGAAGCCACGTTTACTTTTTCCGGCAGCCGTCCCGATCTTGAGCAATCCGCCTTCGTTCAAGATCTAATTCATGCGGGCAATTGGACCGTAAATGCGGGACTGCGCTGGGACCACTATCAGCTCTTGGTGAATCAGAATGCGGTGAGCCCGCGATTGTCGGTGGCGCATTATTTTCCCTCGGCCAACCTGATCGTGCATGCCTCGTACGATCGCATTTTTCAAACCCCGTCGTTTGAGAACATCCTGCTCTCGAGTTCCACTCAGGTGCAATCGTTTGAACCCACCGTGCTGCGCCTGCCAGTGGAACCTTCCCACGGCAACTATTTTGAATTGGGAGCGAGCCAGAGCTTCTTCAACCAGTTTCGCTTTGACGCCAATTATTTCCGGCGTTACGTCAACAGCTTTGCCGACGACGATCAGATTCTCAACACCAGCGTCAGCTTCCCGATCGCTTTTCGCAAAGCGGTCCTCTATGGCGCCGAAGGCAAGCTCGAATTGCCGCACTGGAAGCGCTTCTCAGGCTTTCTGAGTTATTCCTATATCGTCGGCAACGCCTGGTTTCCGGTGACTGGCGGACTCTTCGTGGGCGATCAGGCAGTGAATGCTACCACGCAGTTGAGCGGGCACTTTCCCGATTCGCAAGATCAGCGCAACACCGCCCGCTTCCGCGTTCGCTACCAGCTGACTTCGCGGTTATGGTTCGCCGCCAGTTCGGAATATGGGAGCGGGTTGCCCTTCGATTTCGAGGGAACTGAACAGCAAGCCTTGGCAGAATACGGCCCTGATGTCGTGAACCGCATCGACCTCAACAGCGACCGCATCAAGCCCACGCTGGCTGTCGATGCCTCGTTGGGCGCGCAACTCTACAAAACCGAAAAGCTAGCGCTGAACTTTCAGGCCGATGAAGAAAATCTCAACAACCGCCTGAACGTGATCGACTTCGGCGGCCTCTTCTCGGGCAACGCCATCGGCCCGCCCAGAAGCTATTCGCTGCGGCTGGCGGCAAAGTTCTAAGTGGGTATTCCTAGAGGTGGGGGACAGCGGCCTCCGCTGTCCCGCCGAGCGCAGCGAGGCGAACCGCGCTTAGCCGCGCTTGAAATACTGCACCGCGCGCTCATGCTTCCGCGCCGCGGCGCGCGAAGAAAACGTGCCCAGGTTCTTGCGCTTGCCAGTCTTGGCGTCTTTCTTACGCGAATAAAGACGATACTCGCCGGAGGGTAGTTTGCGAACCATGCAGAACAGATGCGAATTCTGCATGTGTTGGTTGGAAAAAAATACGGGTCCGCGCCCGGAGCAGGCCGGGAACTCTAACTCCCGGCGACCATCTCTGCCGGAGCGCCGCCATCCACATCGGCCTGATTGAATACGACGTTCGCGCCCATATGAGCTGGCCGGGGAGCCAGCATCTGCTCTTTGCGGTAGACGAGATTGCTGGCATTGAACGTGGCCAACTCAAACCCGTGTCCGTGAGTGATGGCGTCGGTGGGGCAGGCCTCCACGCAATATCCGCAAAAGATACATCGATTGTAGTCGATGTTATAAACCTTGGCGTAACGCTCGGCTCCGCTCACGCGATTTTCCGCGGTGTTGTCGGCAGCCTCAATGTAAATGCAGTTCGAAGGGCAGTTGGCGGCGCAGAGAAAGCAGGCAACACACTTCTCCAGGCCGTTTTCGTCCCGCTGCAGCACATGCGCGCCGCGGAAGCGCGCCTCAATGCGGGCGCCGCGTAGCGGGCCCTTGCCATCGGGATAATTTTCGACCGTGGTGGGCTGGAACATCTCCATAAAGGTGATGCTCATGCCTTTGGCGATGGCGGCTATGTCTTTGAGTACCGGCATACCTTCCTAGTATACCGGATCGCCGGTAGTGCAGTGGGTCCCGCCTCTCATCGCCCCGGAACCCACCTGACTCAGCTTTCCAGCCTTACTTGCTGGGGGTCTGGAGCAAAATCTGACTCTGCGACGGGTGATTTATCGAACCGCTGATCGCGAAATCGAGAAGGCCATCGTGATTAAAGTCAGCGATTGCAAGCAGGCTCGAGGCATTCGGGACCTGGCCTGCCGGTATGGCGATCGGGGTTTGGAAGGTGCCATCGGCGTTTCCCAGCGCGATATTCAATGTCTGATTACCAGAGTTGTCGGCGGTTACCGTAGCCAGGTCGAGCTTGCCGTCGCCGTTCAGGTCTGCGATTTGGAGCTTTGTTTCAGCGTCATAGGGCAGGGCGCTCGATGTCCCGTTTACGAAAGTTCCATCGCCCTTACCTAAGAGCACGGCAACGGTTCCATTGGTACACGCGCTCACAATATCCAGATTGCCGTCGCGGTTTATATCCGCCACCCCCGACGAAAAAGCGGAGCATGAAATGGGATAATCGACCTCCGTTTGGAAGGTTCCGTCGCCATTGCCCAGCAAAACGGCGACGTAGTTGCTCTCGTAAGCAGGCGCCGCGAAGTCGAGCTTGCCATCTTCGTTGAAGTCTGCTACTACCGGGCTGCCGCCAAAGTAATAGTTCAGCGTTATAAAGTGACTTCCTACAAACTCGAAAGTGCCGTCGCCATTGCCATGCTGGAAATAGATGTAGCTACCGTATCCATCGTAGTATGTGGTTAGGGCGTCCAGAGTGCCGTCGCGGTCTATATCGGCTGCGACGCCCGTGCCGGCGAAAGCGTTGATAGGGGCTGGTTTGGCAAACCCGCCTTTTCCGTCTCCGAGAAATACGACGCAACCCGCGTTCGGACCTCCCGTGGAAGCGCAGTTGGCTAAATCGAGATTCCCGTCGTTATTGAAGTCCGCGCTGATATTTCCCGAGAGGTACATCGGTCCGATCTCGGAGCTGACCGCGCCCTGAACCTTTTTGAAAGTGTTATTTCCTTGGCTCAGATAGGTGTCAAGCGAGAGCGCTCCGCTACTGTTCACCGGCGAAATTCCAAGGTCGGGCCGGTTGTCGTTATTAAAGTCTCCAATCGTGATCTGGCCGCCCTCGATGACTGCGGAGTCTGTCGCCACCGTTACGGTCTTCGAAGGCGTTCGCACCGGCAGATAAATCACATTCGAGGCAATGGTGCCCGGATTCTTGACCGTCACCGATCCCGTGGCTGGCGCAGCTACAGCGGCGGCCGGCACATCGGCCTCGAGCAAGGTCGCGGAGATGAGTTTCGTCTTCAACGGCTTTCCATTCCAATTGACCACCGACGAGGACTGAAAGCCGGTCCCTCGGACTTTGAGCGCGAAGGCGCCATGGCCTGGAGCGACGCTGGCCGGAAACAAGGGCTGGTAGATGAGCGGCACAGCATTGGACTGCGCCATCAGGGCCGCACTGGCAAACGATAGAACCAGGAACAGGATTTTCCTCATAGAAGCTCCTCGGGGTAGCTGCAGACGTCGGGGGACGGGGCGCGCTCAGGGCCGACTAACGGCGTTAGGCTCAGGTGAGCTAATCACGGGAGGTCGGGCCGGGCCAAGAGTCTTTTGGCTAAACAATTTTCGGTCACCGCTTGCCGGGGCCGAGATTTAGATCTCCAGCGTGCGATTGAGCGCGCCTATGATGTATTTCCATATCAGGTAGTAGACCACCGTGATGGCGCAGTCCTGCCCGATTACTTCGGGGATAATCTGGGCATAGGGAACGGTTACCTGCTGGAAAAAAGTGACGCTGTGCGCGCCAAAGGAAAGAATGCCGACCAACTCGGCCACCAGCACGCCGATCGGGGCCATGATCAGGGGCAGGACGGCGCCGTGAAGGCCGATGGGCCAGCGTCGCCCGGACCACACGTACAAGACATTCCACAGTCCGAACAGGTTCGGCGCCAGTGCCATGGGAAATATTAGGGAGCGCTCCAAAGGAACGGGTACCCGAAAAACCAGCCGAGTCAAGATGAATACGGCCAATGCCGCCAACAAACCCAGCGTCGGGACGAAGATGCCTGCCATATAGGCGCGAAGATAAGGATGTTTTTTCATGATGTCCTCTCGTTACAGGTGATAAAGCAGCAGGGGAATCGCCGCCGGAAAAAATACCAGCCACGCGACTACCGCCGCGCCCAGAGCCCAATCCAGCCAGACTCCCTCAAACCAAGGGTCGCGCTCGGCAGGCTGCTGCAAACGCCGCAGCATCGCGGGCCAGAGGTCGCGGCCGAGGTGCGCGTCTTCTTCTTCAACCCTTTCTTCAACTCTTGGCAACGACTGCTTTAAGAGCTTTGCGATCCGTTCTTTTTCCGATTGATTCATGGCCTGATTCCTTGTTGTATAAGTTCTTTCCGCAGCAGGCGCAGGGCACGGAAGACGCGCAGCTTCACCGCTCCCACAGAGATACCCAGCGCCTGGGCAATTTCTTTGTGCGGCTGTTCTTCGATCAGCGCCAGGGTCGCGACGACCCGCAGCTTCGGCGGAAGAAGCTTGAAGGCGTGCGCGGTTTTGGTGCGGACCTCTTGCGTGATTCCGGGATCGCCGGGCGTCACGTGCGGCAAATACTTAGGCGGATCGGGCGCGTCCCAGGACTCTGTGTGCTTGGCGAAGGAGTGCGACGCGCTTTTGAAATGATCGAGCGCGGCGTTGGTAGCGATGCGGCGAGCCCAGGCTTCAAAGCTGCGTCCGGCGTCGAAGCGGGCATGAGCCCGGTGAATGCGCCAGAAAGTTTCCACGGTAAGATCTTCGGCGAGGGCGGGGTCGCGCACGATCACTACGATCCAGCGGTAAACCTCGGCCTGATGCCGGCGAAACAAGGTCTCGAAGGCCTCGAGGTCGCCGCGCGCGAACCGCGGCAAGACATCGGATTGCTCCGGTGGCAACTTTGCTGGTAACGATTGCCCCGGCGATGTGTCTTCCAGCACGAGCATCCTTCTTATCTTTCTATATACGCTTACGGAGCGGGGCAGCGGAAGGTTTCCGACTTTGGCGGCAAAACAGACAGGACGGAGTGATCCGGCTCGGGCGAGTTCAAGCTTTTCAAAGAGAATGCCGATGAAAACGGAGCGAAGGCCGCGGGTTTGGGCCTTGGGCTGCGAGGCATTGCCATGGGAGCATCGGGCGCGAGTCAGGGCAACGACGCTTCCGTTGCGCGGCGGCTGGCTGCGGCTACGGATGAGCTCCAGGTCTTGGAAAAGCTGGTGATCTCTGGCGATTGTTCGCCGCGGCTGCTTAGCGAATTCCGCGCCGCCGTGGACAGTATTCGCCGCACCACCTGGGCGGTTCAGCGGTGGAGCGAATTGCAGCAGCAGCACCGCGACCCTTACACCGTTCTGGATGTGCTCTCGCAGGTGCGGGTGCAGAGAGCCACGCAGCTATCACGGGAATTGACCATGGACTTGCAATCGCTGGAGTTGAGCCTCGAAACCGAGGGGCTGGCTGAACTCTATCGCGCCACGCGCGGATTGTACGACTGCCTCGCGCCCTTGTTCAGGAAGCGCGAGACGTAGAACGCGCAAGATTCATTTCGCCTGACGGACGCAGCGGCCGTAGCGAAGTTGATTTTGGAGTAAATACGGCGCGCCTCGAAGCCGCGCCCTCTCAAAGCCCACCGCAGAGAATTTCAGCAATTGTTTGGGAGGTTACGCAAACTCTTCTCGCGCGCCGCGGATGAGCGCCTTCAAGGCGCGGATTACGATCCGAGCCAACAGGACGATCACCGCGACTAGGCCAAGCGCGATTGCACCGGCTGCGTAGGGATGGCGTGTGGCCAGCCACGTCAAGCCTATCGCGAGAACGTCTTCGGAGAGGCTGAGAGTGACGTTCGAGATCGGCTCGGGGGATGGCGTAACCGCGGCGCGGACCGCAGTTTTGCCGCCATGCGCGGCCAGAGCTATGGCAGCGCCCAGCAGGGTTGCCAGCAATTGGTGCGCCGGTGTTAACTGGCTGGTCGCCCCGTAGGTTAATAGAGCCGCCACGGGAACGCGCACGAAGGTGTGCAGCGCGCTCCAGATCAAGTCGAAGGCCGGGACTTTGTCCGCGAAGAATTCAACGACGAAAAGGGCGGAGCTGGCGGCGATGACCGGCCAGCCTTCCAGAACTTGCAACGACGGCGGCAGCGGCAGGTGGCCGAAGCGCGCCAGCAGTCCGAGAGCGGCTACGGTGGCGTAGACATTTAATCCGGCAGCGAAGGCAATCGCGGCCAAGAGGGCGAAGAGCTCTGGCAAAGGGATTTGCAGCCAGTTCAGCATGGGAGTTCGAGGGTAAACCGTACCTCAGGGGCGGAAGCCAGATTTCATCCTACGAGACTCAGCGCAGCGCGGAAGCGCTGCTCCACCCTTCGTAGGGGCTCCCCCTTGCATGTTGCGCCACTTGATCCGGCGCACGTTGCATTCTGCGCACTTTCCGTCCGGCACTCCCGTGCCTCTGCCAAAGTTAGCAATCGGCACAGGGGACGGGTCGCCCCGCCTCCCCAGCCACCACCGTACATGCGGGTCCGCAGACGGCGGTTCGGCGGATTAAGCTAAGACCGCACGACCATGGGTGGGAGCCCGAGCTTGGGAAAGTGGGCATTCGACAAACCAGTGGCCAGGGCGGGCGAGTTGGCGATGCGCCACGGGCCGTGGGGACTCCCGGCGGTTTGCGCCGCCAGGTCTTGGCCCACACTCCGTTTGCGAAGTTCGCGAAATCGCGTTCGTCCCCGTTTCCATTGCTTCCACACCACCGACCGTCGACGGCGTAGCCACGATGCGAGGGTTTGCAACACCGAGGGCGTTTGACAATCGTCGAAGTATCCGAGCCATCCCCGCAGATAGGCCGCGATCTGTGTGACCATCTGCGTCAGACTGATGCCACGGGTTCGACGTGTCTGTTCCCGAATCCTCTACTTAAAGCGAGCGATAGCCTTGGGGACAATACGCCGCCGCGGTTCTCGTTCACCAGTGAAGCCGAATCCCAAGCTGTCGGACATGCTCGGCGCACAGAACAAAAGGCCGCATGCAGCGGCCCTTGATCATCTGCTTCGCTTGGCACCGAAGCTGGCACTCGATTATAAAGTGGATTCGATTTCGAATCCCCATGCCTCGAGCAGAGGCTCCGGAATGTACTTGGAATTCTTGTTGCGCCGAGCCCACTCCCGCAGCCGGGTCGAGCGCAGATATTGATCTGGGGAGAGCTTATACTCGCGCACCACCTGCTCAAACTCCGTAATGGTGGGGACGATGGGCCCGATCGGTTCGGGCTTGCCCCAGTTGGGATTGCCGCGTCGCTTCGCCATGAAAAGTGCCTTTCCAGCGAATGGGGGATGACTGTCCAAACCGCCGGCAGTCTCTCAGCCACTGCTCTCTGTATCTATAAGATTCGCCGAATGCTGGAGGGATGCATGGAAACAGCTTAACGTTTGACACTGTAATGGTGCCAAGCATTCCAACCATCCCATAAGCTAATCGGAGACTTAGTAGGTTAGGGCAATATTCTCTAAAAGTCAACCCCGAACTTGTGGCGGCAAAACTTGAATGAATGCTAGTCAAACGATTGCAGGCGAAGCATTTGCGCCTCCAACGTGAAGTCTATGCCTCAGGACGTGGCGGTGTCAGGAGGTTTCGCGCCATTCCGCCCGATTACTGCCGTAACCTCCCCGCCCACTGTCGTATTGATTGGCGTGGCGGTCGCGGCCTAAAGTAAGTGAGGGTAGCGCTTCATTCCGAACGCGGCTCAGGCTGAAGGCGAAAGACTCGCCGCAAGCATCGCTCAAGGGGAAGGACTTAGGACCACGCCATGAAGTTAAGGGCCCTGCTGCTTTGTTCGGATGAGAAGATCGTTCGGGTAGTACGCCGCACTCTGGGCGATCTTGACATCGCGATCGAACATTGCCCCAGCGGCGAGGTTGCGGTTCGGCAGTTGTCGCGAGAGCGCTTCGAGGCCATTATTGTGGATTGCGCCGGGCCGGGCGCTGCCGACGTTCTGCGCAACGCGCGCGCGGCTCCTTGCAATAAGCGAGCCGTGGCCGTGGCCATTCTGGATCCGTCGGCGGGGGTTCGTTCGGCTTTCGAGCTGGGAGCGCACTTCGTCCTCTACAAGCCGGTCTCCGGGGAGCGCGCCAAGTCGAGCTTTCGCGTGGCCCGCACGCTCATGAAGAAAGAGCGCCGGCGCAACGAGCGGGTCGGGGTCAAAATTCCGCTGGAAATGGTGAGTCAGGAGTCCGGGGCGCGCTTCAAAGTCAATACTACCGACTTGGGCGAAGGCGGATTGGCGGTGAGCCTGCCCAAGCGCAGCAAGCCCGCCGGGCGCTGGGAGCTGTCCTTCACGCTGCCGGGTTCGAAGACGGGGCTGAAAGTGGTGGCGGAGTTTGCCTGGGAAGGCTCGGGCACGCAGGTGGGAATGCGCTTTGTGGAGCTATCGCCCGAAAGTGAGCGCCAGTTGCGCGAGTGGCTGAGCCGGAACTCTCCGGACGCGGAGAAAGACGACCCGCCGGTGCGCTGCCAGTTGAGCGATTTGAGCCTGGGCGGTTGTTATCTCGAGGTCGCGTCGCCCTTTCCAGTTTCGACCAGAGTCACGCTTTCGATGCGCGCCGCCGATATCGAGTTGAAAGCCGAGGGCGTGGTTCGGGTAATGCACGCCGATAAGGGCATGGGCGTGGAATTTACCCAGACTACGGCGGAACATCGCGCCTTGCTCGAAAAATTCCTCAGCATGCTTTCGGAAAATCGCGAAATGCTCCCTGAACTGATGGTCGAACCCGAGGGCCTGGAGACGGAGCCGGCTGCCGCTACAACGACGGCGGGGGAGTCCGGTGAAGCCAACGATCCACTGCTCGAAATGTTCCGCAAGCAAAGTTCCCTGCCTCCCGATGCGTTTCTGGCCGAGTTGCGCAAGAAGCGCGGGGTCACCGCTGCCGCTGCCGGCGACTAGCTCGAAAGCCAGGGATTCGTATGGGGCATCCTTTCCGGCACGCCATTCTCAACGCCAGCCTCACGTGCAGATTCTCTCCCGAAGGATACAAAAAGCTGCACGAAGCCACGAGGAAGGGGAATCGGAACAGCTTCACGACTCTGTGCTGTAGTGAGGCCTTTTGAGCGACTTCGAAGCCGGCTCCCAAAATGGCAGCGAGCTTTTCAAGAAGAGCATCGAAGAGAAAAACCCTCGCTTGGACCGCGAAAGACCGCGAACCGTCTAATGGTCTGCGCCAGGCATACATTCGCCTGCGTCTCGTGGAATATGCCATTTACCAGATCGCCCAGAGCTGCCGAACCGGCGTCGAGATGATCGAGAAATATTACGCCGCACACAACATCAAGGACGCGGCTCGACGCTGTAGCGATCAACGTCATGGTCATGCCGCCCCAAAAAAAGCAGGAAGACCGCCAACCCAACAACTCAGGCTCCGCCCCAGCTTCCAGATCGCGAAGCTGCTGTGTACATTTCCTCTGCGTGCTCTATGATAGACAACTGAAAATGAAACAACCGCGCGGGCGTGGCGGAATGGCATACGCAGCGGACTTAAGGAAAACTTGAGTGCTCGCCTGGGAAACCGGCGATGCAGAACTGCTCAAATTCGGGGAAACCTC
>Ga0187851_10000520_pt1 | contig 39449 bp, 26 predicted proteins | sample June2016WEW_6_10_FD_132997 | JGI IMG/M metagenome (GOLD analysis project Ga0187851, IMG submission 132997) | Peatland microbial communities from SPRUCE experiment site at the Marcell Experimental Forest, Minnesota, USA - June2016WEW_6_10 | ecosystem: Environmental > Terrestrial > Soil >...
GGAGGCTGGGCGTAGCATGCTTTTTTTCGCTCTCCTTCTCGCGGTGCAGATTGCGCCACAATCTGCCGACCTGCCGAATCGCCAGCCGCAACTGGCGTCAGACGGAACCCGTTTGGGGCTCACTTACGGAGCCGGCGACAGTGTGTTCTTCGCGGAGTCCAAAGACGCGGGCAAGACCTGGACCAAGCCAGTGGTCGTCTCTTCGCACGGCAAACTATCGCTCGGCATGAGGAGAGGGCCGCGGATCGTGATGACGCCTGAGGCCATCGTCATCTCGGCCGTCGTCGGGAAGCAGGGCGGCGGCGCGGACGGTGATCTGGTCGCGTGGCGTTCTGTCGATGGAGGCAAGAGTTGGTCGGCCGGCAAGACGATCAACGATATTACGTCCGCGGCGCGCGAGGGACTGCACACGATGGTCGCGGGCGGGCAGGGCGTGGTGTTCGCCGCCTGGCTAGATCTGCGTCTGAAGGGCACCCGACTGTATGGTTCGACGTCACACGACGGGGGTGCAACCTGGTCGCCGAACACCCTGGTGTACGAATCTCCGTCTGGGTCGGTGTGCCAGTGCTGCCATCCGAGCGCGGCCGTCGATGGGCAGGGCCGGATCTTCGTCATGTTTCGGAACTCAATTGACGGCAACCGCGATATGTACCTGGTCCGCTCCGATGACGGTGGAAAGACGTTCGGCCCAGCGACCAAACTCGGCACTGGCACTTGGAAACTGAACGCCTGCCCGATGGATGGCGGAGCACTCCAGGTCGACGCCGGCGGCAATCCAATCTCGGTGTGGCGGCGCGAGGGAGATGTCTTCTTGTCAATGGGCCCGAACCGCGAGCAGCGGCTTGGTGCAGGCCGACAGCCCATACTGGCTGCGACACCTCGCGGGCCCATTTTGGCGTGGATGGAGGGCAAGGCGTTGAAAGTCAAGGCGCCAAGGCAGGAGGACGCCACAGTGCTCGACAGCGATGCTGCATTCCCAAGCATGGTCGCCCTAAGAGACGGAAGAGTTGTGCTTGCGTGGGAACAGGGCGGCGCAATCGTCATCAAAGGGCTGGACTGAATCACAACTCAATCCCGGCTCATTTCGCGCGGGATATCGATTCGAGTCCTAGTCTTGAAGCGGGAGCGCCTGGGGAGCACGCGCCACTCCAGCGGACTATCCGACCGAGTGTGGCGCCAATCCGTAGCTGGCACAGTCGAACAGAGTGCCGTGTTGCGCGATCATCTCGGCCAATAGGGCGTCTTCCTGTGCCGGCAGGTCCTCCAACTCGGCGCGCAGCCGGGAGAGCCAGGTCTTCTCGCGCGGAGGCAGAGCGCACTGGCCGCTGGCTTGCGCCTCTTCGAGAAGAGCGACGGCTTCACGGCCGGCAGCGACCGTGCGGCCGTAGTCGCCGGGCACGCTGACAATGGCGCGGGCGATGCGCAGAGTGGAGACCGGGGAAAGAAGCAGCGCCTGCGGGCTCAGATGCTCGTCGGATTCAGTGAGCCAGTCGCGGAGCACGTTCTGCTGGCCGTGCTGGGTGGCGACGTTCATGAGGCGGCAATCGTAAGCCAGCAGCTCGGCGAATGCCTCCGGCGCGTTGCCCGAAAGCAGACGGATGTTCTGGACGGATTCGTTGCTCCACAGATCGCACATGGCCGAGGCGATGTTGCCGACCGGGCTGAAGTGGGCGCAGGCGGCCGACTTGCCCTCCATCGAGATCGGACAGCCGGTGATGGCCTTGAGCACCGGCCCTTCATACGCGCAGTCCTTGGAAGGGCCCTGCGCGCCGTGCTCGAAAGCGACCAGGCTGCGGGCGGCACTCATCGCCCGGACGACGGCAGCCAGGACCTCAGGCAGCATTTTCTGATGGGCCAGTTGCATGGCCGTGTTGGCGAAACCGCAGGCCGTATCGCCGCCTGGGATGGCGCGCGGCGAGGCGATGCAGGCTTCGGCGATCCGATCCCACAACCAGGCCATGTCGCGCGGAGCCAGCACGCCCAAGGCGCAGACGATTGCGCGGAAATCGCCGTACATCAAGCCTTCGTCGTGCAGCTCCTTGCCGCCGATCGATTCGATGGACAGGATGTCGGCGCCCGCCGCGACGCACAATTCAAACGAGCGTCGCAGCCGCTCCCAGGCCGGGCCGGTGCGCAGCAACGGGGGCTTGGCCTGCTCGCGGATGTCGGTGGGAGTCACGCGCAGGGCCGAGCGCAGGCCGTGTTTCTCGTGCGCTTCCCGCAGACAGGCGTGCAGCAGGGCCGTGATTTCGGCGCCCCACTCGGGCGTTTCGGTCATGGCCGGAAGCAACTCGAATTCGAGCACAATTCCGGGCACCTGGAGCGCCACGGCGCGACGCACTACGCCCGTGGCGATCTCGCGATAGTGCCCCAACACGTCGCTCCAAGTGGAAGCGTTCACCTCAATCGCCGGCAGGGTGAAATTGACTTCCGGGAACACGAGGCCGCCGCCGATGCGCAGGCCGAAGCCGCAATCGAGCGGCTTGGGAGCGGTCCCGAAGACCAAGTTTTTTTCATCGGCAATGGCGAGCTCCTGATAACGGAACCCGACCGAGGGTGTTTGTTTCATTTCGTGTCCTTTCGCGCCGGACGGCGCGCACTCCTGAGTCCTTTTTCCACCGCCAGCATGGCCAAGCCCACCACTTCTTCCGCGGCGCGGCGCGCGCCCAGAGGGTCGTGCCGTCGCAGTGATTCCAGCAATACTTCGTGCGCTTCCAGCCCCAGGCGCACCGACGCCGGAAAGCGCGAAGTCAGGGCCAGCGCCACCCGGAACGGCCCGCGAATGCTGGCCGACAACTGAACCAGCAGCGGATTGTGGGAGGCCTCCACGACGGCCGCCTGGAAGGCCAGATCCAGGTCGATTAGCCGGTCGATGGCCGGCGAACCCACGGCCTCGCGCCGCTCCTCCAGACAGGTCGCGATGCGGCGCAGCTCATGGTCCGCGGCGCGCACCGCCGCGAAACCCGCGGCCGTAGGTTCAATCGCCAGACGGACTTCACAGAGGTCCTTGAGGAACTGCGCATCGGGCCCAGCGGCCGCCTGCCACGACAGGATATCGGGATCGAGCAGCCGCCACGCTGCGCGCGGCTTCGAGCGCGTGCCGGCGCGCGGCTTCATCTCCACCATGCCCTTGTCCGCGAGCACCTTCATCGACTCGCGCAGGACCGAGCGGCTGACGCCGAGCTGCGCGCACAGGTCGGCCTCTTTGGGGAACGCGACGATGTGGCCCGCGCGGTCCGACTCGACCACCCGCAGCGCCAGGCGCGTGGTGATGCGTGAGTGCAGTCCGCCTTCGGGGATCGATGCAAACGCTGACGTCGCCATGAGCGTTTACATCATATCATATGATTTATTGCTACGGGCATGAATCAACACGACAACCTGAAGCTGAAGAAGCCGCCCTGTTGTACAGCACAGCGCGGAGATCGCGGAGCAGCGAATTCGCGGTGCGAGGCGCCTTACGGGGCGATTGCAGTGAGCCGATGGCACGTTCCAATCACCAGCGCAACTCCTGGATGCCGGAGGAGGTCGCGCTCAGATAGCGGCTCAGACGCGGCGGCCGGGCGTCGGGTTCGAGCAGCCAGACCGTTCGGCCGGGGTAGTATTGGCGCAGTTTTTCATCTTCATCCGAACCCAGATCGCGAGCCCAGACGACGCGCGCCGAGTCAATATCGGCCGCATTGAAGACCCATTCTTTGAAGCGATGCTGCGGCCCGTAGCGAACAAAGACCAGATGTGTTCCGGGTGCCTGCGCGAGTTGGTTGGCGATGGCGGTGCGCCCATCGGGGTCGCCATAATTGATCGCGTCCCAGGTTTCGTAGCGGATCGCCGCCGATGCGAAGTCCTGCGTCCGAACAAGGTGCAGGCCGTACCAGAAAAAAAAGTGCGCCAGACAGAGGAAGATGAGCAATCGCGCGGCGTGCAGGCCGGCAGGCGATCCGCGCACGCTGAACCGGCTCAGCCGTTCGAGCGCGGTCACGCCGATCAGGACGAACAGGCAGGTCTCGGCGGCGATGTAGTGGGTGAAGAAATAGGGATAGAAATTGGTCCCCAGTGCGAACACGAGGAGCACAAGAAGCACCCAGGCGAAGCGGTAATCGCGCGTTCTGAAGAAGTAGAACGGCAGGGCCAGATAGAGCGGGACGAGAAAGAAGAAACGGTAGAAGCGCACGTTTCGGCCGAGGCGCTCGAGGTAGGTGCCGACAGTGTCGGTGCGGTCCCCGTGCAGGTCGGCTTGCGCGAGGTAATCGAGCTGCTGCTGAGGCGTCAGGTCGCGATGGGGAACGGCTTTGGGCTGAAAGGTGAAACTCGTGGGAATGCCGTACTCATAGCGGCTGAGCGCGTAGGGATGGGTCGTCCAATTCCCGGTGACCTGCTGGTTGTGAAACAGTGTCAGTCCGATGGCCGGGAGCACGACCAGGACCACGATCGCCGCCGTGCGAATCAGGTTGCGGATTGCGTAACGGTCGCGCAATACCGGCAAGAAAAACAGGATCACAGCGAGGCACAGAAAGATGCACTCATAGGGCCGCGTGAGCAGATGGATTGCGATCCCCGCGCCCAGCAGAGCGGCGTCGCGCCGGCGCCAGCGCTCCCTCAGCCGGGGCAACGATCCAAACACGAGACAGCCCGCAGCCGCGCAAACCGCGCCGCCCCAGTAACTGTTCATCCACTGGTTGAGGGGGCCGAACTGGATCACCGCCAAAAGGCCGCCGAGCAGCGCCCAGCCGGGCGTGGTCCAGGCCCGCAGCATCCAATAACAGAGGGCGCACAGGGCGGCCACGGAAAGCGCCACGCCGGCCCAGGGATGGCCGAACACGAGCCAGCCCAGCGCCAGCGCCAGACCCTGCCCGAGGGCGTAGATAGAGCTGTAGGTGGGCTGCTGGAGGACGAAGTAAGTCTCGAAGAACTGCGGCAGCGCGTGCGGCGGATTCGTCAGGCGGAAGTGGCGCAGCGTGTCGGCAAGGAGGATGTAGCTGAATTCGTCGGCGACGTACGGCGTCGGAACGGGATAGTGGACCAGGAGCACGAGTCGCAGAGCAAGCGGCAGGAGTCCGAGGAGCAGCATGCACCATCCGGTCCGGAGAGCCAGTCTTGATGCCATGGGCTCGAGTACAGGACGTGCGATTACGAGCAGCAAGAGCAAGGCCGCGAGAGCCAATTCGACAAAGTCGACGGCTCCAAACCCGATCGGGTTTTCGAATGGATAGAAAGAACGCAGCAGGTGGAACGGAAACATGCAGCATTCCTATTGTTGCAAGGATTCAGAGGCGCGAAGAAGGGCGTCGACTACGCCGATCCTCCACCACCGCGGGCATCAGCAAGACGGCGGCCGCTCAGCGGATGTCGATCTTGCGGCGGCTCAGCGTTGGTTCGCTTGCCTGCTCCGCCAGGGCCGAGGCCTTCAGCAGGACGGCGCCCGGCGTGGACGGGGCTTCGAGCGGCACCTGCCAGGTTTGCGCGCCGTAAGCGGGAATCTCGAACGGCACTGCAGTGCCGGAAAGCCGCTGGCCGTCGCGCTCAAACGAGAGGCTCAGCGTGCCGCGAAAATCGCGGCCTTCGTCATTCACCATCATCACGGCGTAGGTGCGTTTGGCCGAAGGCGTGAGCGTGGGCTGCCAGAAGTTGATGTAGAGGCCCAGCGGCTTGAAACTCTCACGTACCCAATCGGCGAAGTTCGGTTCCAATTCGAGCTGCTCGATATTGCGCCAGTGGTCGCCGGTCTTCACGCCCGGGTAATCGCAGGTCAAAAAATTGAAATGCAGAACGCCCGCGAAATTGCGATGAGCGCGCCAGAACTCCGTGAGTCCGGAGAGGTAGTAGGCATAGAGTTCCAACCGCTGCCGCGGTGTGGCATCCTTGCCGAGCTGCTTTTCGTAGACCTTTTCGGTTAGCAGCGTAGGCGTGCCGTCGCGGCGCAGCCACAGCCATCCGTATTCGTTGATGATCGCCGCATGCGCGGTCGGTTGGGGCGAATTCTCGGACTGCGCTCCAGCCATCTTTTCGAGGCGTTTGATATCGAAGTTCGAATCGCTGAAAAGATAGGGATGGTCTTCCACGCCGTCGTTGGCCGCGCCCGGCGTCGCATAACCGTCGTCCCAGGGTCGGTTGGAGAGGTCGAGTTTGCGCACCGCGGGGATGATGGTATCGCGCAGCAACGGCCACTCGGTCTCATTGGTCGCATCCCAGATAGCGACGCTCGGATGGTTCCAGTTGTCCCTCATCCACTCGCTGTACTCCGTGGTCAGCTCCTCGGCGCTGTAGGGAGGAAAGCGGTCCTTTCCGTTCCAAATGAAGTACTCGTTCTGGATCAGCAGCCCCGCTTCGTCGGCGATGTCGAGCCACATGTCGGGCACGGGCCCGATGCAGAAGCGGAAGCTATTCCAGTTCATCCGCTTCGGCCAGGTCTTCAAGAGCTTCGTCACCCACTCGCGGTTCCACGGCAGTCCGCCACCGTTGGGATCCTCGAAGAAGCGGTGCAGGGTGACGTTCGAGCCGCGCAGGAAGTAGAGTTTGCCATTCAAATAGGCCCGCTTGGTGGGCGTGTCAAAACGGAATTCGCGCATGCCGAAACGGAGGTCTAACGAATCGCCGGCGGTGGCCACGTGCAGCGTGTAGAGAAAAGGATCTTCGGGCGTCCACAGATGCGCGCCCTTCAAGTCCAATGTGAGTTTCAGCTTCTGAACTCCGATTCCGTTGTCGATCGTGGCGCTGCCGCGAACTGGCGCTTCCGATCCTTTGGTCACGGCCGCGGTGACTTCTAGCGGACCGCTAGCGCGCCCCGGATTCAATTTCACCTCGACATCCGCGGTCATCGTCGCCAGTCGCGGCGCCACCTGCACGCTCTCGATGCGTGGCCAGTCGCCCTGGGACAACGTCACGCTATCGTAGATGCCCGGCGTCCAGCGATACTTCTCGTAGTCGGAGCCGGTCGGAACCGAGACGGGCAGCACCGCCGGATGAGCGCCCACGCGGATGACGACCACGTTTGCGCCCAGCTTCAGCAGCGGGCCGACTTCGAAGATACCCGCCGTGAAGCAACCCAAGTGCTCACCCGCTTTCACGCCGTTCACCCACACGGCCGTGCCGAACTGCGCCTTGCCGACCCTCAGCAGCGCCCACGAGCGCAGCTTGTCGACCTGAAAGGTCCGCTGGTACCAGAAGTAGTTGCGAATCTGGCGCGGAACGCCGGCTGTCAGCACGCGCGCCGACTCGGGCAGTTTCTTCTCGCGGATGCTCGCTTCGATGAACTCGCGGCCATCGAAGAGGTCGACGTCCTGGAACGCGGGCGTCGCGAGATGCACGAGTCCGGGCACGGGCACGCGCGCGGGAAAAGCCTGGGGCATGGCGGCGGCGCTGATGCTGTCCGCGATTTGCCAGTCGCCGTCGAGCCGAATGATCGTCCGGTCCGCGGCGACCAGTGAGTAGGCGCAAGCCAGGAACAAACCGAGTGTGCAGTTGAGAAGTCGCATTGCCGAGTGCATCCTAACACCGGCCCCGGGGTCGTGCCAATCCGCACCCGCCTGAATCGCGAAATCAAGGGGACGGCGGCGGCGCGTTCAGAACCGGCGGCTGGGCCTGAGCCTGCGTGATCCGGTAGGGCTTGGAATCGATCGCACAGTCCGGCAACGGCGCTACGGAGTAGTAGTTCAAGCCGTAGCGCAAGCTGCGATTGAGCGACTCGACGCAGACGTCGCCGCGATGCGGCTCCGCTTGACGCCAGAGGGAGCGCACGCTGACTTCGCGATCGACCACGGGCAGCGCGATGAGCTTGATCTCGAGCCAACCCGCGGCCGTGAACAGAGCCAGGAGCGCGATCGCGGCGCCAGTTCTGCCATTCTTCGCCAACCACCACGCGCTCATGGCGGCGGCCGCAACCGGGGCCAGATACTCCCACGGGACAACGCCCAGAGTGGTGCGCCGCAAGCCGACCAGCAGAATCTGAGGCAGAGCGGCGGATGCAACCGGCATCAAAAACAACAGCAACCCGCAAGCCGCCAACGCACTCCGCGGAGCCTTCGATTCGACCACCGCACGCGCCAGCAAGATGCAAACCGCGGGCAGGATCGGCAACAGGTAGCCGGGCAGCTTGTTGGTCGCAATTGAGAAAAAGACAAATCCGAAAACAGCCACGGCGGCGCAGACCCGTTCTGTGTGCTGATTGAAAGTGGATCGGCGCACCAGGGCGAACAACGGCGTCCACGGGAATACGAGGCCCAACAGCACGGGCAGATAAAACCAGAACGGTTGCACGTGTTGAAGATTCGGCTGGGTGAAGCGGCCGAAGTGGTGCTCCAGGAAGAACACGCGGATGAACGCCATCCCGTGTTGGGCGGTGACTGCGACATACCAAGGCAGAGCGACCAGTGCCGCACCTGTGAACAGCAGCAGAAGTCCTCGAATGTGGTGTCGCGCGAACCAGAGCACGGGGAGAAACAGAACGGCGCCCACCAGGCCCTTTGCCAGTAGCGCCAGGCCCAGAAGCGCTCCAGCGATGACCGCCCAACGGCGGCGTCCGGTGTCCAGCCAGAGCAGCGCGGCCAGCAGGCAGGCGTTGAAACTCGCCGCCAGCGGCATGTCGGTGGCGGCCACGTTGCCGACGGCCATCCAGCCGGCCGTAGCGCCCAGCAGTACAACCGCGACCGAGGCTTCCGAGACCCGTCCCAATCGCCGTAGCGCCCACCAGTAGAAGACGAGAAAGGCCGCCCCGCAGAGCGCGCCGGGGAGCCGGGCTGCCAGCTCGTCACTCAGTCCGGCGTAGTGCGCTAATGCGATCAGCCAGTACAGCAGTGGCGGCTTCTCAAACCACGGGGCGCCCCATAAGCGCGGCGTGATCCAGTCTCCCGACAGCGCCATTTCACGACCGATGGAGGCATACCGCGGCTCGTCGGGTCCGACCAGTCCCGCGGTTCCGAGCGCAGACAGGGAAACGCCGATCAGCGCGACGAGCGCGAGCAAAAGAAGCGCTTGATCAAGCCGCTCGCGTGGCCCCGCGTCAGACACCCATTCAGTATAGAGGGCCAGCGTCAGGCCGGTATAATGGCGTCCATGGCGCAGCGCGGAGTCCGGTTGATCGTTTCTGCTTTCACGTTATTAACGCTCTGGCTGGCGCTGGCTCCGCCCCGTGCCGCGGCCGACGTCCGTGGCTGCGACTGCAATTTGAACGACCCGGAATCGATGCAGAAGCGCGAGTGCGGTCTGTGCCGCGAGGCGGAACTGCAGCCCGCGGGCGTCGAGTTCTTCGTCCTCAGAGACGCGAATCCGCGCAAGCCGAACCGCTGGCTGGTCCTGCCCAAGGCACATTTGGCGGGCTCCCATCCGCTACACTTGCTGTCAAAGAGCGACCGGACGCGGCTGTGGACATTCGCCATTGCTGAAGCGAAAAAGCGGTTCGGACCGGAACAATGGGGCGTGGCCTACAACGGCGATAAGGTCCGGACGCAATGCCACCTGCATGTGCACATCGGTCGATTCATTGAGGCAGCGGAGAAGTCGAAGTTCAAACTGGTGCGACGCATCGAGGACTTTCCCGCTCCGGTGGAGGGCGGCGTGCTGGTTCACCCGGTGCGGGGCGGCTATCACGTCCTGACCGGAGAGGACATCATGGAGACGGCGCTGGTACGGTGAAGTGAATCGGAAGCCGCAACCGTCGAGCTACGGATGCATCAGTAGAATCGGTCCCACGCGCGCGCGTGGATGGCCGCGGTGGAGTTCGAGACGCGGCCCGGTCAGGGGGGACGGATGAGTCTGGTCGAGATCACGCCACAGCCGAGCGCGGAGAACGCAGCCATCCGGCTGCACCCGGCCGACACGGTGGCCATAGCGCGGATACGGCTCGCGCCCGGCCAAACCATCCGGCCCGGAGGCGTTGCTGTGAGAGTGAAGGACGCCGTCCCGGCGGGTCACAAGGTCGCGGTCGAACACATGTCGCCAGGCCAGGTGGTGAGCCGCTACGGAGAAGCGATCGGACGCGCGAGCCAGTCCATTGAACCGGGTGAGCACGTGCATACTCACAACCTTGCGTTTGAAGAGGGCTCTCTCGAATACGAGTTCCCGGCCCTAGAGCGCGCGCTGCCTGAAGCGCCTCGCAACGTTCCAGTCTTTCTAGGCTATCCGCGCGCGGACGGGCGCGCCGGTACGCGGAATTACATCGCCGTCGCCGCCGCCTCGAATTGTGCGGCGCATACCGTGCAGGCCATCGCGGACAGCTATGCCGGCGCGACGCTCCCGCCGAATGTGGACGGCGTCGTGGCGTTCCCGCACGGCGAAGGCTGCGCGCATTCCATCGGGCCCGACACGGATCAGTTGCGCCGAACGCTGGCCGGCGTGCTGGCGCATCCCAACGTGAGCGCGGCGGTGATCGTCGGGCTGGGCTGCGAAACCAATCAGATCGCGCACTACCTTGGTTCCAATGCGCCGCGGGGCGCGCGGTTGGAGGGGCTGACGCTACAGCAAAGCGGCGGCACGCGCGGCGCGCTGGAAGCGGCGCGGCGCGAGATTGGCATGATGCTGGAGCGGGCTTCCGCCGAAAAGCGAATCGAAGTAACGGCGTCCCGGCTCGTGGTAGGACTGAATTGCGGCGGCTCGGATTCATTCTCCGGAATCACCGCCAACCCCGCGCTGGGGCGTGCCAGCGACCTGCTGGCCGAGATTGGAGCAACGGCGATTCTCGCCGAGACACCCGAAATCGTGGGCGCCGAGCATCTGTTGGTGCGGCGCGCCCGCTCGCGCGCGGTGGCCGAACGGCTGCTGCAGATGATCGCCGATTACAGAACCTACCTCAGCCGCTTCGGAGGCAGCTTCGACGATAATCCCTCCCCCGGCAACAAGGATGGCGGATTGACCAATATCATCGAAAAGTCGCTGGGCGCGGTGGCGAAAGGCGGGTCCTCGCCGCTGAACGAAGTCGTGGACTACGCCGAGCGGGTGCATGGACCGGGATTGGTTTTCATGAACACGCCGGGCTACGATCCGGTCTCGCTCGCCGGTCTGGCGGCGGGCGGGGCAAACCTGATCGCGTTTACAACCGGGCGCGGCAGCGCCATCGGCTTTCCCACGGTGCCGGTGTTGAAGATCGCGACCAACTCCAGCACTTATCATCGGATGAGAGATAACATGGATATTAACGCGGGCCGCATTGCCGATGGTGAGGCGACGGTGGAAGGGGTGGGCCGGGAGATTTTCGAAAAACTCCTGCTCATCGCTTCAGGCGAACGGTCCGCTAGCGAGCGGCTGGGCCATCGCGAGTTCGTCCCCTGGCGAATCGGTCCGGTGCTGTAGTTCTGGAAGGCTCATGAGCGAAGCGACACAAAAGCCTGCGAAGATCCTGCTGATCGAAGACGAGAAACGGATTGCCGATTTTCTCCAGCGTGGCCTGGAGAGCAACAACTATGCAGTGGAGCACACTCTGGAAGGCACCGCTGGCCTGGAGAAGCTTCACGAAACTGACTATGATCTCGTCATCCTCGACCTGATGCTGCCGGACATGGACGGTCTCGCCGTCCTCGAGAAGATCCGCAACCGCAAGGTCAGCCCGCCCGTGCTGATCCTCAGCGCGCGCGGCGGTGTGGACGACCGGGTGAAGGGTCTCGAGTTGGGCGCCGACGACTACCTCGTGAAACCGTTCGCTTTCGTGGAACTGCTGGCCCGCGTGCGCGCCCTACTGCGGCGCGGCCTGTCCACTCCCGAGAAATTGAGCGTGGGCGACCTGGTCATGGACTGCGCGAGGCGCAAGGCCCAGCGCGCCGGCGAACCCATCGAACTCGCCCCGAAGGAGTACGCGATTCTCGAATACATGCTGCGCAACCGCGGCCGTCCTTTGAGCCGGACGATGATCGTCGAGCACGTTTGGGACATGGAGTACGACGGTCTGACCAACATCGTCGACGTCTACATCCGGCACCTCCGCAGCAAGATCGACGATCGCTTCCCGGTGAAGCTGATTCACACCGTGAGGGGCATCGGCTACATGCTTGATCTCAACGATAAGCTGGGCGAGACCACCGCCAGCTGAGCCCGGCCGGCGGGCTCGGAACGCGCACTGGCATGACCTTTCATCTCACCAGCCGGTTGAGGGCGCCCGCCTTCTTCCGCAGCCTGCGGATGCGCCTGACCCTCAGCTATGTGCTCTTCTTCGCGCTCATCCTCACCGGCGCGGGGATGCTGTTTGAACGCGCCCTCGACTCGATGCTGCAGCGGCAGAGCCAGCTCATGCTGGAGCAGGAGTGGGGCGACGTTCTGGCATACCTCAACCTGAACACCGATCCGCCAACATGGTCGCCGCACGCCGACCTGCCCGGACAGCGGGAGGTGATCGCGCGCATCCGACAGTACATTCACATTGAGTCCCTCGACGGGCGCGTCTGGGAGCTGTCGCCCGGCTTCCGCCATCTCACCGACTACACGTTCATCGACCACGATGAGGCGCTGGCGGCGCCCCGCCCGCTGCTGAAGAGACTGCACGGGCCCCGCGGCGAATCGTACATGGTCCTGATGGGCCGCGCCCGCCATCAGGACAAAGAGTTCTATCTGGCGGTCGGCGTGCCCGTACGAGGAATGTTCGAAATACTGCAGGGCTTCGTCCGCAATTACTTTCTCGCATTGCCGCCAGTTCTGCTGATCATCGCTTTCCTGGGCTGGCTTCTGGCCCGTCGGGCGCTGACGCCGGTGCAGGAGCTGGCCGCCGCGGCCGGTGCGGTGAGCGGAGGGCACCTCGACCTGCGCCTCGCCGAACACGGCACGGGCGACGAGCTCGACGCGCTGGTCCGCACGTTTAACGGCATGCTGCAACGGCTGGAACGGAATTTCGCGCAGATGAGCCAGTTCTCCGTCAATGCTTCGCACGAATTACGCACGCCACTCACCACCGCGCGCGGGCAACTCGAAGTGGCGCTGCTGTCGGCGCGCACCGTCGAAGAGTATCGCGAGGCCATCGGGGTTGCAGTCCAGGAACTCGAGCGGCTGTCGCAACTGGTCCACTCGCTGCTGCTGTTGGCCCAGGCCGAGTCTGGGCAATTGAAACTCCAATTGCGACGCCACAACCTGGCGGCGCTGGTGGAGAACGTGCTGAGCCAGTTTCACGTCGCCGCGGTGGACAAAGGCGTGCGGTTGGAATCGGACATGCCCGCAACCGACTGCTTCGCCCTGGTGGACCGAACGGAGTTCGAGCGGATGCTGTCACAACTGGTCTCGAACGCCGTGCGCAGCACGCCGCCGGGCGGAGTCGTGCGCCTCGCGCTCTCTTACGGGGCCGGACTTCCGGGCGATATCCGTTTGTCGGTCAGCGATACCGGGCCTGGCATCGCGCCCGAACACCAGGCCCATGTTTTCGACCGGCTCTACAGAGTCCGTGAGGGCCAGCCAGGCTCCGACGGCGGTCTCGGTCTCGGTCTGAGCTTCGCCCAGTGGGCGGCCCAGGCGCATGGCGGAAAGATGGAACTGAGAAGCTCCGCCGGCCACGGAGCAACCTTCACGATCGTCCTGCCGGCAGCCGCTTTGGCCGTGGCGCCGGAGCAGGGTGACCCGCTCGGCGAAGCGCCGGTTCCGGTCAAGGAAGTTCAAAGCTGACGAATCGCAGTCGGCTGTCGCGTTCAATTTGAATCGCCAGCGCATCGCCGGGTTTGAACCGGCGGAGCACTTCGCGCAGCGATTGAACGTCCTTCACCGGCTCCCGGTTCACGGCGTAGATCACATCGCCGCTTTGGAAATTATCTTCGAACACCGGCCCATCCGCTTCCCGCGCGGCCACCAGCACGCCGCCGCTGTCGCGACGCTCCGGAGCCACTTTCGCGCGCAGCCGTGGAGTCAGATCCAAGACGAAGACGCCGAGTTCGCCGATCAGATTCTCTTCGCGGCTCGCCAGGTCGCTGTAGTTTTTCACATCGTCATCTTTTTCGCGGACGCGCACGTTGAAGTGGTGCTTCTGCTCACTGCGCAGAATGTCGAGCCCCACCGTCGCGCCGGCCGCCGGGCGGTAGAGTTCCACGTTGAACTGCCGCGCAGTTTCCACACTCCGCCCATTCAGGGCCTCGATGACGTCGCCGACCTGCACGCCCGCGCGCGCGGCGGTGCTGTCGGGATCCACATCGCCGATCACCACACCCCAGTCCCGCGGCAAACGCCAGCCTCGCGCCAGGGCCGGCGAGATCGTTTGTGCCACGACGCCAATCTCGCCGCGCACGACCTTTCCGGTTTGCCGGAGCTGATCGACCACATTGGCCACCACGCTGCTCGGCACGGCGAAGCCCAGCCCCTCGTTCCCGCCGGATTGTGTCAGGATCATCGTGCTGATGCCGACCACATTGCCATCGGCGTCCACCAGCGGACCGCCGCTACTCCCCGGATTAATCGAAGCATCGGTCTGCAAATAGATCATCGGATCGTCGGGCCGGAACTGCCGCGCGGTTGAACTGATCACGCCCATGGTGACGGAATTATCGAGGCCCATGGGACTGCCGAAGGCGAATACGATTTGCCCTTCCTCGACGCTGTCCGAATCGGCCAGGCGCAGTGTCGGTAAGCCGCTCGCCTGCACTTTCAGCAATGCAATGTCGGTCTCCAGGTCGAGTCCCACGATTTCCGCCAGCAAGCCCCGGCGGTGGGCCGCACCTCGCCCCTCGCGCCCGGATACGGCGTTCGCGCGCTCCAGAATCGTCACCTGCGCTTTGTGCGCTCCAAGCACGACGTGCGCGTTGGTAACGACGTAGCCGTTGGGGTCGATGATCACGCCCGAGCCCGTGCTGTGCTGGCGCGCGGCCACGCCTGGTTCGTCCGACTCGTCGTCATCGAGCTGGTGGTAGCCAATCGACGTTACCCGCACGACGGCCGGATTGACCTTGCGCGCGAGTTCCCTGAATTCGCGGCTCAGACTCGTCAGACGCGGAACCGCAGTGGCATCGGGCGAAGCAACGCTGGGCAAGGACTGCGCATTGCAGGCGACCCCGCAGCAGCCCATCAGGGCCATGAGGAACACAATCACTTTCAACGACAAACCAAACCCTCCGATGCCGTTATTCTAGCGGCTTTCATCACTGTGACTGCCCGACTGGCCTGGGGGCGGCACTGCCATGCAGACTCGACGCCGGCTCTCCAATCGCCCAGTCCACTCGGGCCCGCGTCAGCGATTCTTGGCCAACGGCGGCAAGAGTTCCAGCGCCGGGCGCGTATTCCACTGGTCGCGGTACGCGCGGTGCGCTGCGTCGTTGGGATAGTGCTCGTTGGTCGCGTAAGGATAGCCGCTCATTGCATGGAACGGCAGCGGCTCGACGCCCTGCGAGAAGGCCGTATTGGCGTCACGGTCCTTGGCCCAGCCATCGACGGTGAGCAGGAAATCGCGCCGCCATCCGGGGGCGAGCGGCGGCAAGCCTCGCGCATCGAACAAAAGTCGCGCTTCATCGCCTGAGCCCATGACCACAAACCGGTCATCCACGGCGTTGAGCAATTCGCGCACTTCGCCGTAGCGCGTGTAGAGCCCGGGCGTCGGGTTCCACATCGACACGGGGCGCGCGCGCTCATAGAAGAATCGCTCAGGCTGCTTGCGCTGCGAGTGAATCGCAACCCGCGAGAAGCCGCGGAAATGAAGGTCGGCCGCGCTCAAAGGAACTGGTGTAAGGCGCGCCTGCGCCTGTGCCGGCCCGCTACTCAAGAAGATCTCGTCCCAATAAACGCACAGGTTCGTCGCGATGCGCACCTCGCGCGATTTCGAGAGGAATTTGCCCGTCAGGTCGACGACGATCGTCTTGGGTTTGCCCGACGGCATCCCCATATCTTCGATCACCGTCTGCCACCGCCCCTGCGCGTCCTTCACCTGCAGCGAAGGCGTCATGAGCCCTTCGCGGCTTTCCTGCGCCGCCTGAAGAAACGTGCTGCCATCGGCCCAATCCACCCAGCCGTTCAACACCAGAATCGCCCGATTATCCGGCGCCGCGTCGCCAAAGTCCAAATCGAGATACCAGGGCTCCGCCGTGCCGCCGCGCGTCCGGGTGAAGCCATCCGGATAGCGTTCGTCACGGTGCAGAACCAGGTCCAACACGTCACGCCCCTGATTGTCGTGCGCCGCGATCGGCGCAATCCGTTGCGTCACACCGAAGATTTTGAACTCGGGGAACGGCGGGCCTTTGAACTTTTCGTTGGTGAGGATATCGACGCTCGCGGGATGATCCACCGCCAGCAGGCTGACCTGGTCCAGGTAGCTTACTTCGGCCAGTTCCTCCGTGATTCGCAACTCGTAGTGTCCGCTCGCGAGCGCCAACGCCCCCGCCGGAACCGATATGGTCTCGCTATGGTCGACCGGGAAGTACTTCCCGTCCCCGGCCGCCGCCCCCAGCGGTGCCACGCCGAGTACGTCCGTAATGAACTCGAAGCCCTGCCCGTTCCAGGCCCAGATCATCGGGCACGAACCGGACAATCGCTGCGACTCCTTGAAGACGCTGGTGCGATTCGTGGCCTGCCGCGCCTCGCTCTGGATCAGCCCGTTCGGCCAGGTGATGCGCACCATGTCGACCTCGGGCTTATCTTCCAGATCGAACACCAGAGGCACGCCGGCGTACATCTGCTTCTCGTAAATCAAGCCCGCTTTGACCTCGACCTCGGTGCCCGGCGCCAGCTTGGGATTCTTTACGCCTTCCAGCTGGACGCGCAGGTAGGCCCGCCGCGGCGTTTCGTTCCGGATGAAGTAAACACCGCCGTCATTGGCCACCGCGACGGCGCCCACCCGCCCGTCGGCGTCGAAGTCGGCCGTGGCGTAGGCCGCCACGGGCAAGCCAAAATCGGGCTTCGCCGGCGTGCGCGGCGTGCCCGTGGTGGCAATGTATTTTCCGCCCAACTGGTCGCGATAGATGACCGTCTTGCCGCCCTCGTATTCGACGCGCAGATCGAGACTCTTCGTATCGGGAACCAGGCGGAACACCTCGCCGCGCAACGCGCGCCCTGCGACAAACGGGAAATCGGCCGTATGGTCCGCGAACCCGGCCTTGCCTTCGTTTCTGAAAAGCTTGGACGAGCGGCCCAGCAGGAACAGGTCCAGGTCGTAATCGCGGTCGTAATCGAGCCACACGGCGCCGTCATAGGCGCCCGGAAATGACTTGACCTTCTCGAACTTCCCATCTCGCCCGAGGTTTCTCCATAGCGTGGCCTCGTTCTTGGTGACGACGCACAGATCCGGCAGCCCGTCGTTGTCGAAGTCCCCGGGCGCGATCGCCACCACGTCCTTCACGTTTTCCAGGCCCGTGTTCTTGAGCTCCTCCGACCCGTGCGCAAGCAACACGATCCCCTGCGCAGACCAGACCACTGCGTCCGATCCGCCGTTGCCCAGCAGGTCGAGCACGGCCACGCCCGCCGTCGCCGCATCCGCCTTCACGTTCAGACGACGCGGCGAGTATTTCTGAGGCACGCTCGTCGGCCTGCGAGTGCCTTCCAGCGGATCGTAAATCTCTGCGTAGTCGCACCATTCCGCGTCTTCCTGGCTCAGCGCTCCCTCCTGCGCCTTCTTGGCCGCGAGGAAAAGCTGCAATTCACGCTTCGCCTCGTCCTTGCGGTCGGCTTGCCGCAGCAGGTTATAGAGCTGGAAATGCGGTGCGGCGAATCCGGGCTTCAACTGCGTCGCGGCCAGAAACTCGCGCTCCGCATCCTGCAGGCGCCCGGCCGACTTGTAGGCCACGCCCAGGTTATGGTGCGCGACTGGTTCCTGCGGAGCGAGCTTGACGAGTTGCTCGAGTTGCGCGATGGCCTTCTCGCTCTCGCCTTCGCGAATGTACTCGATGCCCAGATTGAACCAGGTATGCGGCAAATTGGGCGACGTCTTCTGGACCTTCTGAAGCTCGGCCATCCCCTCGGGAATGTGCCCGGCTTTCATAAGCGTGATGCCGTAGTTCAGCCGGTCGCGATCGGATTTCGGATCGAGTTCCAGCGCCTTCCGAAACTCCTCGGGGGCTTGCGCCACCGAAATCGGATTCTCAAACAGCGCCTTCCCGAGATTTCGATGACGCTGGATTTCCTCCTCCTTCGGAGCGCCGGGCGCCAGCAGCAGCAATGCGGCGAGGCCCGCCAGGGCAGGCGGTATGCAGAGGGTCAGCCTTTGAAACATGAATTGGAAAACCCGCGAGAACGGCAGTGATCTACTGGCAATATAGCACGCGGCTCCCGTTGCCCCTGCTGTGCATCGGCCCCGTTATCTGATGTTGCCGTCGCCCCGGCGATTGCAGGAAATCACGCCGCCTCTTCGCTCGCCGCGTCGGCACGTTACTGGGACGCGCGTTCGGCAGCACGTGTTGCCGGCCCTTTGGGAGACACTCCCGCACCACCGCCACTGGCGTGAGAAAGCGGGCCCATCCGCCTCCTCGCGCGCCGGCGCTCGACTATTTCTTCTTGAAAATCGCGATGGCTTCGATCTCCACCAGCAGTTCCGGGCGGCACAGTTTGGCCTGAATTCCGGTGGATGCGGGGAGCGGATCGAGTCCCTGTGTTTGGAAAAACGCGGTCCGTTCTTCGTTGAAGGCTGCGTAGTCGCGATCGATGTCGCGCAAATAGCAAGTCGTGCGGACGATATCATGCCACGTCGCACCCTCGCTCTCGAGCAGCCCCGTAATGTTGTGATAAGTGCGCTGGCACTGCGCCCGCAGATCACCCACGTGAACCGTCTCGCCCTCTTCATCGATGCTCGCCGTTCCCGAAATCAGCAGGATCGCGATGTCGCCGATGTCGAGCCGCAACCCGCGCGAAAACGAACTCGGCCGGTCGTAACAAAAGGCCTCGTTCAGGACGTGCAGGTTGGTCATGGCCCGCTTTTCGATGGCCACATGCGGCTGCAGCAATTCGCCGGCGATATCTTCAAGTTTCATCATGGATTAGCTCCTAATCATTGCGCGATTATTATGTTCCATTCAAACCGGACGGTTAAAGGCCTCCAACCGGGCATTGCGAATGATCCCGGCCGACACGGGCCGTGAATTGCGGTTTAGTGCGCTCCAGCGGATTTCGCCGGCCGCCCCTTGCCAGGGCGAAAGACGGGCCAGCGCCCTGCAGATCCGGATGCGGTTCAATCCACCCGTGCGGATGGCTGCGGCCGCCAGTCGTACCGCGTCGTAACATGCAAGCGCGGCGTAATCGTGCCCTTCTTCGGACGCAGATGCAGTGGTCATCTGCGGGCAACGGACGCCCTCCGACGCCGCGCCGGCCAGCGCGCGAAATGCGGTCCGCGCAGCCGCCGGCCCGGCATAAATCGTCGTGGCCTTCGACCGCGCCCGCAGCAGCCGCACTGCACGGACCGTATCGGCGACGCCGCCGAGCACCATCACGGCCCTCGCGCCCGTTGCCTGTGCCACCACTCGTTCCAGATTCACGTCGCCGGGTTGAAAATCCAGAACCTGCGACAAGCCGGGACGGCGCGTCGCGAACCAGTGCTTGAACTCCTCTGCCAGGTGCCGCTCGTCGTGTCCCGTTGAACTCAGCAGAACCGGACCCTCATCGCCCGCCTCCGCCGCCAGTTGCGGTGCCAGCGCATCCGCAATCAGTGGGTCGCCCGGCAGGCACGAGAACATCCACGGCACCATCGCCGCGTTGACCGTGCGGTCCGTACTGCCGGGATCGATCAATGGCAGCAGCGCCTTGGTGATCACCTGCTCGGCCACGTGCGTCGCCACGCCGTCGATCGAACCGATGATCGCCCACACGCGGTCGTTGTACGCCATCTCGACCACCATGCGCCCGCCCGCCGTCCACGGACTGTCGCTCCACTTGGCCACGAGTCGGAATGGCCGGCCATTGTATCCGCCGTCTTTGTTCACTTCCTCGATCGCCCGCACAGCGCCCAGCCAGAACGATCCGCCCTCCGCGTGCGCGGCATCGGATGGTCCGAAGTACCCGATCCGCACTTCGTCCAGACCCTCCGGTTCCGGCTCGTCCCCGCCCGGACCCTCGTACAGCATTTGACGTTTGGTCCGGTCCATGTACGGTACAACCGGACGCTCCTGCGCCGCGGCCGCCAGCGCCGCGAACGGAGACACCAGCAGCGCGCAAGCCGCCCGCCGTCCGATGTTGTGCTCCGTCCGCCGCATCAATGCTCCGCCTGCCTACTGCTTCTGCCCCTCGGCTTCCAACTCCCGCGCCACACGGCTGCGCGGCGGGATGTAGCCTTGCGGAATCTGCCACTCTTCCCGCGAGTGGTAGCTCCACTTGCCTTGTTCAAACTTCGCCAGAAAAACGTCACCCAGGTCGTCCAGCGTCGAGCTGAGCGGGATGTCGCCCGTGACGCCGGGCCACGGCTTCGTCCGGTACGCGATCAGGTCGCGGATCTTCGCGCGATTCAATCCGCCCACCTGCGTCGCCCAGATCAGCATGTTCATCCCGTCGTAGCCGTGTGCGGCGTACGTCTCCGGCTCCTCGCCGAATCGTTTGTGGAAACGCTCGCGGAACGCTGTGAGCTTCGGGTCCTTGCGATCCGGGTTCCATGGGAACACGCTGATCGTGCCCTCGGCGTTCGCACCGGCCAGTTTCGTGAACTCGTCCGACACCGTGCGGTCGTTGGCGAAAAACGGCTGCTTCATGCCCATCGTGCGCATCGTATTCAAAACGACCGCGCTCTCGCGCGCATCGCCCCAGTGCACCACGGCATCGGGATTCACTGCCTTCAGGCGCTCCACTTGCATCGATAGATCGTCGGTGCCCACCCTATAAGCCATCTCGATCAGCACCGGATGCCCCAGCCTTCGCGCCAGGTCGCGCACCTCGCGGATGCCAAACCGTCCAAAACGATTGCTCGAACGGATCAACGCTACGCGCTTCATGCCCAGCTTGCGGAACAGATAGTCGGCCATCAGGTAGCCCATCTGCCGGTCGTCGCCGATGCAGCGCGCGGTCCACGGAATGTTCGTCTCCGTGAATGTCGGATCGGTGTCGCCCGAGTTCATAATCAGCGTTTCAGTCTTGAGCGCGACGCGGATGGCGACGTGGCTGTTGGCGCCGTCGATGGTGCCGAGAATCGCCCACACCGGATCCTTGTACGCCATGTTGGTAATCTCGTTGCCGGAACTGCCCCACAATCCGTTGTCGTTCACCACCTTCAATTCGAACGGGATGCCGCGCCGCAGGTAACCGCCGCCCTCGTTCGCTTCATCGAGAGCCATCTGCGCGCCTTTCAGCATCATTTTCCCGAGCGTCGCTTCGTGGCCCATGCCGCCCGTGTTCACCGAAGGCAGATTCACAATCGGCCCGATAAAGCCAATCTTCACAGTCTTCAATTCCGGACCCGGCTCGAGAATCGCGCGCCCGGGGCCTGTGTATTCCGTCTGCAGCAGGAAGAATTCCTTGTACGGCTTCACGCCTGAGTACGGCTCGGTGTCCGCCGGCGTTTTTGCGAAATTCTCTTCGCGCTTCAGCTTCAGGTCGGGCACCGTGTACGCGTCCACCGCGTTAATGCGCTTGAGAACTTCGGCCGTATCGGGATCGATCAGCGCCTGCAGCTTCTTCATGCGCTCCGCGGCTTCGTCCGCGCACACCAGCAGCGCTGCCATGCCCACCAGACCACCCACCAGATAGACGATGCGCTTCATGGCTACACCCCCTTCTTCTCTTTGGTCCCGGCCGGCTGGCCCGCCGTAGGCTTGCCGGAGGCGGGCGTCCGTCCGCGCAAACGCGGATAGTAGTCCGCGCCCTGGCCCCACGCCAGTCCCTTGGCCGTCCCGATCCACACGTCGTTGCCGTCCATGTCCGCCGCGATGATGTAGTTGTGCGGAATGCCGGTTTCGCTCTCCACTTCCTCCAGCACGTCGCGATCTCTGTAAACCGTCGCCTTCCCGTGATGCGTCTTCGGATCCATCTGATAGGTCACCCACGTGTTCGATTCGAAATCGGTGACCACGCCCAGCCCCTTGTCCGTGCAGAACCACGCCTCATCGGCGCTGCGCGCCTTCACCGAGTTCATAAAATCGCTTGGGGTCCCCGAATCCATGTTGTAGTAGCCGCGCCAGTGCCGGCCGTCGTAGCGTGACGCGCCGAAATACGTGGACACGAAGAACCCGTTCTCAAACGGAGCCACGGCCGTGGTGATCACGTGGACAATGCCGTCGTCGCGGTACAGATCGATCTCCATCTCGCCGTCGGGATCGACGTACTCTTTCCAGCTTCCGGTCTTAATGTCGTACTCCAGAACGCCGCTACCCCACACCGCCAGGTACACCGTGTTGCGCCCGTTGTAACTCGCGTTGTAGTTCCAGATCTCTTCCATCGGCGCGTTCTTTTCCGTGAAAATCGTCCACTCGCCGCTGACCTTGTTGTAGCGGCTCGCGCCCGCCGTGGTAGCCGCCCAGATGTTGTCGTTCTCCACCGCCACGCCGTACACGACATCGTTCACCAGCCCGCTGTTCATCTGCGTGAAGTGGTCGAATCGTCCTCCGCTGAATCGCGCCAGGCCGCCTCCGAACAGCGCCAGCCACACGTCGCCCGTCTTCTTATCGACGTCGATGCCCGTGATCGCGCGCCACGGCAGCCCGTCCTTCTCGGTCCACGACTTCATCTTGCCGGTCTTCTTGTCGTACATTGCCAGACCGTCTTCGGTGCCGATCCACACGCGATCGCCGTCGGCCTTCACCGAGAAGATGTGGTCGTTGGGCAGCCCGTCGGCGACTGTGAAGTTCTTCCACTTCGTGTAAACGTAAGGCAGCTTCTTCGTTTCCTGCGCCTGCGCCGCGGTTGTCGCGAGCAGTGCCATTCCCAGCACGGGAGCGAGCGCCGCGAACTGTCTCAAGATCTGCGTGATCCGGGTCATAGGGTTTTCAGGTACTCGATCAGGTCGTTCAACTGGTCCTTGGTCAGATCGTTGGTCACCCCGTGCGTATCGTACGGGTTGTACAACGTCCAGATTTCTTCGAGTGACTTCGCGATGCCGTCGTGCAGGTACGGCGCGGAATCGTAGATGCTCTTCAGGTGCGGAACGTCGAAGCGTCCCTGCCGGTCCGATGGCTGCTTCGTGCCCACGTCGTGCAACTGCCGGTCGGTGTAATACGGTGCGGGGTGACAACTGATGCAGCGCCCGTTCTCCGGAATCTCGTTCCCGCCGTTGGTCGTCGTCCGCTCGTAAATTTCCTTGCCACGCCGTTGCGCCGGCGTCAGCGGCGCCCACAGCGGCCGGTACCGGTTCGGCGGCCGTTGGATCGTCGTGACGTAGCGGTCCAGCGCGCTCAGGTCCTCCGGCGTAAACGGCAACAATCGCGTGAAAAATACCGCCAGGCGCGGCCCGCATTGCCGCGACAGCGTCGCGTTCGTGCCCTCCCATTTGAAGGGCGCTGTATCGAGAATGCCGCGCAGCGTGCGGTTGTCCACCGGGCTGACGCCGATGTCATTCCCTTCGACGTCATAGGTGATTCCGTCCACGTGCCCGTCGGGATGGCACGAGTGACAGGAGAACTGTTTCCGGAACGAGATGTCCGCGCTGTGGAACGCCCGCTCTCCGCGCCGCGTCACCGTCACTTCCTTCGGACCGCCCAGGTCGATCACGCCTGCTGCGCGCATCGTCGCCACGTCGTACACGCTCAGCGTGTCATCCAGCGAATTCGCTACGAAGGCCCACTTGCCGTCCGCTGAGGCCACCACGCCGCGCGGGCTCGCGCCCGTTTTCAGATACTCACTCACGAACTCCGTCGATACGCCAAGATGATTCGGCAGTGTCTTTGCGCGTTCCTCCGGCGTAGCGCGCTTCAGCACGTCCACCAGTTTGGCCGTATCCACAACCGCCAGCCGGTTCGTGCCCGAGCTCGTCACCAGAGCGTGCCGTCCGTCCCTCGTGAACGTCACGTCGGTGGCGTCGGCGAATCCGAGATTCGGCTCGTCCAGTAGAACCTCATCCACGCCCCCGTCGCGCCAGATGATCGCCAGTCCGTTGGTGATCGTCCAGCCTTGCAGCAACTGCGTCATCGGTACAAGGTTTTTGGTTCGGTTCAACGTGGCTAGCGCATACTCGCCGCTGGGGTGCCACGCGATGCCCATCATCAGATTGGCGCCCGGCGCGATCCTGCGGTCGTCGACCATCGCTCGCGCCGTGTCGATCATCGTCACTTCGGCTACCCGCGGCGTACGGAAGTCCGTGAACCGCGAGTACGTGTTGCTGACTAGCAGCGACTGCCCGTCCGGCGACAGCGCCATCGACCACGGCCCGCGGCTCGCCGAGAGCACCTTCACCCGCTCCCACGTCTCCGTGCTGTAGACGTACACGTCCCCGCTCATGGTGTTCGTTACGTAAAGCAAGCGCCCGTCTTTGTCGGTCAGTAAACCGTGCGGCTCGCCGCCGGTCTTCACCGTGTTGATCACCTTCCGCGCCGCCGCGTTGATCACCGACACCGTGTCATCCTCGCGGTTGGTGACATACGCGAAGCGTCCGTCGGGGCTGAAGGCAATCCCCGTCGGCGCGGTGCCCACGGCAATTTCGGCCACCTTCTTGCGGCTCGCGATGTCCACCACGCCCACCGCGCCCGCCGCCTCGAACGTGATGAACAACTCGCCCGCACCTGGCCGCTCCGCCAGCCGCAGCGGGTTCAGATACCGCGGCTGCTGGTACGCCTGCGTGGACTTCGCCGGATGCGCAATTTTCTCCCACGCCGTCTTCGCATCGAACGGCTTGCCGTCCTTGGGATGGTGGCAATGCGCGCAACCATCCAGCGTCGGCATGCGCAGGCCCGCCGCCATCGCGGCTTTCTTGTCGCGCATAATCGCATCCGGCGCGTAGTCGCTGCCCGCTCCGTGGCACGCCTCGCAACCCACGCCCTCATCCACGCTGTACGTTTCCGCGGCCGCCATCGTCGCCCCCGGCGCGTGGCACGCCAGGCACTGCGGGCTCTCCGCCGGCTCGCCTTTCACGCCCTGCTGGCGCGCCATCTCGCGCCCATTCGCGCTCGACAGATCGGCCCACGCCCGCGCGTGCGGGCTCATTCGCCACACCGAATACTGCGCGCCCTTCTCGGCCGGCTCGTGGCACTTGCCGCAAGCCAGCGCGCCGATCAGCCGCGGCCCCTTCTCCGCTGCCACAATCTTCGCCGCCGGCACGCCGCCAGTCTCTGGACCTTCCTTCGATCGCGGATGCGCGATCCGCGCCAGGAACGTCGCGTAGTCGAATTTCTCGGATTTCAGAACCGCCGTGTGCGACCCCTTGTCGATGTGGCACACCAGGCAGCGCCGCTCGTTCGGCATGCGCAGACCGGCCTTCATCGCCGCGGCCTTGTCGCGCATCGTCTGCTCATTCGCGTACTCGCTGCCCGGCCCGTGGCAGCCTTCACACTGCATCCCGTCTTCGATATGGAACCCGTCGTCGCGCTCCCACGTCTCGGTATCGGCCGCCACCGCATGGCATCCCAGGCACACCGGCGATCTCTGCGGCGGCTCCCTCAGGCCGCTGATGCGTGAAATCTCGGCCGACTCCGGCCGCGCCAGCGTGGCCCACGCCTTGGCGTGTTTCGTGGTCAGCCACTTCGAGTACTGCCGGCCCATCCCCGCGCTTTCGTGACACTGCGCGCACGCCCGCGCCCCAATGTAAACCGGCCGGTTCGCCGGCGCTGCCTCCAGCAGCACCACCGCCGCGATCAAACTCATGCCGGCCGCGATCAGACTGCCCTTGTTCGCCATCGGTCTCATTTCTGAACCTGCGCCGCCCCCACTTTGGTCGCCGTCGCCTCATGCGTGTACGTCACGAATTGATCGGCCTTCACATTGGTGTGTCTTTCCACCGCTCCGCCGGGCCATCGGATCTGGATCGCATCGGCCTGCCCGGCCTTGCCTAAACCGAAGTTCAACCGCGGATCCTGCGCCGACAGATACCCCCGCGTTGGAATCATGTCCTCGATCATCGTCAGCCCGTTCGCCTTCACCGTCACTCGCGCGCCGTAGGCGTCGCGCGTGCCCGTGGAAAACTTCAACCGCGGCCGCACCGTGATCCAGTGATTCTTCGTGCGCGTGTCGTTGCGCAGCAGAATCGCGTTGTCGTTGACGTTCACGATCACCAGGTCCATCTTGCCGTCGTTGTTGAAATCGATCCCCGTCCCGCCGCGCCCGACGTGCTTCTCCTTGAAATGCGGCCCGGCCGTGTCCGAAACGTCCTCAAACGTGCCGTTGCCGCGGTTGCGCACGATCGTGTTCTCCTGCGCGTACTCGTGGTGCGCGTTGCCGTGCACCGTGAAAATGTCGAGCCATCCGTCCAGGTCGTAATCGAACATCATCGCCGCCCAGCCCGCGTACTGGCCCATCGTCACCGCCAGCCCGGCCTTGTTCGTCTTGTACTCGAAGCCCTTGCCGTCCCGCCGCTGCATCAGCAGGCTGCAATAGTTCAGGTCGGGAATGAACACATCCAGAAAGCCGTCCCGATCGATGTCGCCTACCACCGGGCCCATGTGCGCCACGCCCTGCCCGTTCTCGCTGTAGGCGATGTTCATGTCGATCGCCTTTTCTTCGTAAACGCCCTTCGAGTTCAGCTCGAAGTAGTAGTTCTCCATCGCGTCGTTGGTGGACAGCAGCTCCAGCTTCCCGTCGTTTTTGAAGTCCGCCGCCGTGACGCTCATCGAGCGCCCGTCGGGCTTCCACAGACCCATCTCTTTCGTGACATCGGTGAACGTGCCGTCGCCGTTGTTGCGGTACAGCAGGTTCGGCTGCCCGTTGTAGCTCAGCGGCCCCGGGTAGCCCGCCGCGGGGAAGAAATCGCGGAACTTGCCGTCGTCGTACTTCAGATAATTCGCGATGTAAACGTCCAGGTAGCCGTCGTTGTTGTAGTCGTACCACACCGCCGAAAGGCTGAACCGCGCGTCGGTCAGCCCCGCCTTCGCCGCCACGTCCGTGAACGTGCCGTCCCCGTTGTTGTGGAACAGTTCGTTCTGCCCGTAGTTCAGCACCAGCAGATCCACGAATCCGTCGTTGTCGTAATCGGCGGCCGCGCAGCCCAGCGAGTAGTGCGCGCCTCCCAGGCCCGCCTGCACCGTGACATCGGTGAACGTCCCATCGCCGTTATTGCGGAACAGGTGGTTCGACAGCTTCCCCCTCAGTTCGCGCCCCTCGTTGTCGTTGACCCCCTTGGTCCACTTGCCGTTCGGAAAGTAGATGTCCATCAGCCCGTCATTGTTGTAATCGAACACGCACACGCCCGTGCCCGTGCCCTTCACGATGTTGTCCATGTGATGGTCGCCAAAGCTCTGGCGGAAATTCAGCCCCGCGGCCTTGGTGACATCCGTGAAGTAGATCACCCCCTCGGGCGATTGCGGTTTCTCCTGGAAGGCGATCACGCCCACCGCGGAAACCGCGAAAAAAAGCACCACCGCGACCGCACTCGACACTTTCATTTGTGCGCTCCCGTATCGATCCACTCGACAATCGTTCTCTTCTCTGCGGCGCTCAGCGGCGTCGCGCCCGGCGGCGGCATCGGCTTCACCGCGGCGCCCGCCTTGTCCCAGGACCGCGTCGTGCGCCGTCCCTGCGTCGCCCATACCAGCGGGCTCAGTCGCGCCGAGGCCGGATCCACCAGCTTTTTCGCGAACAGATTTTCGTACGTCAAGAAGGGTGCCGCCTCATCGTCGTGGCACGCGCTCGTGGCGCATTTCGCCGCGACAATCGGCTGCACATCGCGCTCGAATCGCACTTCGCGCCGCTCCTCCGGCGGGTTCGTCAGTTGAATACCGCGTTTGCCCACCGCGATGGAGAACACGTTGTCCGGGCTCAGTTCGCCGTCCTCGTGGCAGCCGATGCACCCGCGCTTGGCTTTGTTCTTCACCCAGATCCACGCACAGCTCCGCAGCGCCATGCCGTCCGCGTCCAGCGTCTGGATCTGGATCGGCGTGTTCGCCGGCACCTGGATGTGGAACGAGCCGTCGGCCTCGATATCGAACTCGCCCAGGACGCGCTTCTCGAGGTACGGCGACAACTCGCCCGCCGGCGCTTTTTCTCCCGCCTTGCGCGGCACGCCTTCGAGCACGCGCACCCGCTTCACCACCGTGCCGTCGTACACCGAGCCTTTCGGCAAATCCGTCGTGAACGCGCTCAAGCAGAATAGCTTCCCCGTCGGCTCTTTCTCATCCACCACCGACGAGCGCCCCACCGGCATCGGCCGCGCCACCAGCGCCTGGGCCTCAATCGATTGCCGTTGCGCGTCGCCGTACAATTTCACGCCGCGGTTCGTCTGCAGGTCGAACCGGTAGATGGCGAACGTGCCCGCGCCTTGCGCAGGCCGCATCGAAACCAGAATCTCGTCCTCGCCCAGCACCGACGGCGTCACATACAACCCTGCGCCCGGCTTCGTCAATTCTCTGTAGGAATGCAGGTTGCGCCGCAGATCCACACTCGCCAGGTTCCCCGCCCCGTCCGGCGTGAGACCGTCCGATTCCACGAACACCACCTGGCGCGACGGCGTGACGCACGGCGCCCGCTTGATCGGCCGCCCCTCGTCACCCGCGAAAATCGCCACGTCGCTGCCATCGAGATTGACGCCGAACAGCGCCGCGCGCCCGGCCGCGCCCCAGGCCAGCGTGTGCCGCTGCCACGAGGAATAGACGATCCGCCCGTCCTCGTTCATCACCGGATCGTTGTCGCCCGACGGGTTATACGTGAGCCGCCGCAGCCCGCTGCCGTCCAGCCGCGCCGAATACAGGCTCCACACCGCCGCGCTTCCGTCTTCGCTCTGCCAGTTCCCACCCGTGCCCGTGAAGCTGATCTGCGGCTCCGGCTCCGGGTCGTCCAGGTAGAAAATCTTCGACTGGTAAATCGGCTGCCGGCAATCCCACGGCACGTCAACCATCTGCCGCACGCCGCTTCCGTCGGCGTTCATCTCATAGATCTGCCACGGATTCGCGGCCGTTTTCCGGCCTGCGAAGAGAATTTTCTTGGCATCCCAGGAAACGCTCGGGTCCGCCGCGCTCTGGAATCCGGCGGTCAGCACTTTCACGGCGCCCGCGGGGCTCAGCAGCGCGATCCGCGCTCCCGTGAAGGCTTCCGACGCGACCGGATTCGCCGCCGCGCCCTGCCACTTCGCGCCTGGCGCCAGTTGTGTAAATACGATCGGCGGACGCGCCGCCGCGGCCGGCCCCTGCAACTCGTCCGCCGCGCCCAGCGCCACAACTCCCGCCAGCGCGAGCCATCCCGCGGTATGAACGACTTTGTTCATCACGTAGCCTCAGCCGGCCATTCCTGCACGCCTTCGGCGCGGCCTGGTTTGGCTTCCCGGCGTTACAGACCCCTTACTCCAATTCTACCCTGCGATCATTCTATACTATTTCGCAGTCTTTACAACCCAGCCCTGTCACCGAATTGCAGCATTCGGCCACAATTCTTACCTCGCCTCAGCCCGATGGACTCGCTACCCCCGCCATCTCCTGTTGGATTATTGAACGCCCATCGTTGTTTCCCAACTCCACCCGCGCGCTCATGACCAGCCGCGTCATCGATTTCGACATGTGTTCCAGAACCTCAACCCATTCCCCCAGGTGCTCTTCGCCCCGCGGCGTCAGCGCGTAAACTCTTCTCGCGGGACCGCTGTGCTCGGTATCCCATTCCGATAGGACGCAGCCGTTCTTCTCAAGTTGCCGCAATGTCCGGTACAACGCCGCCGCTTCAATCTCCGCATCCGTCAGGGCCAGCGCCGGCACTTCCGACACCAGTTCGTAGCCGTAGGCGCGTCCCTTTTCTTTCAACAACAAAAGCAGCACCGGCTCGACGAACCGGTACAGGTGGCCCATGCCGCACGTGCATGGGTAACCCTTCGGATGGCGTGGACAGACGCGCATCGGTGAATCGGATCTCCTTGTCTTGGGTCAGCATATACGCATTTTGGATATAGATGCAAGTTACATCTAGCGTCCCGAGTCAGGAATTCGTCGTTTTAGAGCCGCGACCGTTGTGGCTGAGCCGCGACTGTTTCTGAGCCGCGACCGTTTCTGAGCCGCGACCGTCAGGGAGCGGTTCTTCGCGTTGTGGCCGTGCCGCAACCGTTTCAGAGCCGCAACCGTTTCTGAGCCGCGACCGTCAGGGAGCGGTTCTTCGCGTTGTTACGACCGCTTTTCAGAGCCGCGACCGCAGGGGCGGTGCTTCGCGTTGTAACGAGCCGTGACCTCAGACCGCGGCGGTTCCCACGCCTACCGATTTGATCGAGGGGCCTCCAACTCGGGCCAGCCGCCGCGCCGAATGCCCCGCCCGAGAGGCCACGCGCAGCGCGCTCGCGGATCTACAATGAGTGTGCGTGATGCTCGGGATGGAGCTCGAAAATGGACCGGGCCGCCAAGCCCGCTCCCAATCTCAACCTCCCCCGAGATTCAGAAAGCATGGAGCGGACGGCGGCCCGGACGTGCTCATAATGTAACCACAGACAGGTTGGCCGCGAAAGGGCCGCCAGCCGTTTCGCACAGGCTTCTTCGCATTTTGATGTGCTTATTTTTCAATGCTTTTCGAGCCACTGCCTGTGGTAAAACTGTGAATAAAACGGTGTTGTCATGAAATGTTTGGGATTGCACGCCTTCTCCGGCGCGTGCGTCGAGCTTTCCGGCAGCGTCCTCCTGGACGGCGTCGAGGAGCTGATTGCCCCGCCCCCGGTCCATACCTATCTATCGCCCGGCTTCATCGACCTCCAGGTCAACGGCTTCGCCGGCGTCGATTACTGCAATCCCGACGCGCCCCAGGACGAGATCGCCCGCTCGCTCGAAGTCCTCTTCAGTACCGGCGTCACGCGCCTTTTCCCGACCGTGATCACCGGCTCGCCCGAAGCCATGCTCGGGGCCTTACGCAACCTGGCCCGCGCACGGCGCGAGCTCCCCCACGGCCACGCCTTCGAAGGCTTCCACGTCGAAGGCCCGCACATCTCACCTCACGACGGCCCGCGCGGCGCCCATCCCCGGCGCTGGGTGCGCCCTCCGGACATCGAAGAGTTCAATCGCTGGCAGGACGCCGCCGAGGGCCACGTCCGCCTGGTCACGGTCTCTCCGGAATGGCCTGAAACGCCGCGCTACATCGAGCACTTGGTCGGTGAGGGCGTAGTCGTCGCCATCGGCCATCTCCAGGCGACGCACAGCCAGATCGAGGACGCCGTGCGCGCCGGCGCCACGCTCTCCACGCACCTCGGCAACGGCGCCAACTGGGAGTTGCCCCGCCATCCCAATTACCTCTGGCAGCAGTTGGCCGAGGACCGTCTGGCGGCCTCGCTGATCGTCGACGGCATTCACTTGGGGTCCGACTTTATGAACGTCGCCCTGCGCGCCAAAGGCCTCGAACGCTCGGTAGCCATCTCCGACGCCGTCGCGCCCGCCGCCTGCGAGCCCGGGCCGTACATGCTGGGCGAGGTCGAGGTGACGCTGCACGCCGGAGGCCGGGTGACCCTGCGCGGCAGCGACCGTCTCGCCGGCAGCGCCTTGCGCATGGACCGCGGCATCGAGAACCTCATGCGGCTGGCCGGTCTCAGCCTCAGCGAAGCGCTGACTCTGGCCACGCGCAATCCCGCCCGCGTCGGCCGCATCGCCGGCCGGCGGCGCGGCTTGCAGCCCGGCGAGCGCGCCGACATCGTGGAATTCGACTACGACCCGGCAGCCAAGTCCATCCGCGTCCTCCGCACTTGGCTCGACGGCGAAATCGTCTATTCGTCTTGATGCCTCACTGGGGTGGTGGGGCCAGTTTCCGATCAGCCGTTCCAACCACCTGTCCGACATGCCGACATCTCATCCAAGTCGAACGCCATAAACGGCCGCAAGCGCATTTTGGTGCTAATGGCCGCAACCTTGCCGACCAACTTGAAGATCTGTCCTTCGGTTGCGACGCTCGTGAGCCAACGGGCGATCTGGAGCGCAGAACCGCCGCGAGTCGGCGTTGATTCCCCTGGCGGTGAGGCGTATATTTTAGCTAGCAGCAGCGGTGGAGTTCGCTCAACGCCGTCCCAAACGGCCAATAACTCCTGCAGTGGTTTACTTCTGTAGGAGTGTTTGGAGACGGTCCCTCCGAGGCAGACCACAAGGACATTAGAAGACGGAGATCCAGGTACGGATCAATTGTGGACGAACTCGTGAGTGAGAGCGCACAGCCCCACGACCAGTCCGTGCCGTTGTTCGGACGGCGGGACGAGGTGCGGACTCTCACCAACGCCCTTTGCGTCCGGAAGTCCTGCCTTGTTATCGGCCCAAAGGGCATAGGCAAAACGCGCCTCCTCCAGGTGTCGCTCTCAATCACGCGGCAGCCCTACGTCTATGTCGAAGGGCCAGAGGTACTGCATCGGTTTCTCGTCGAACTGGCCGCGCGGCTGTCATGCCCCGCCGGCCGCTTGGGGAACGTCCGCAACCGAACCAGCGCCGCCCTCAAACCCTTCGTGCTGAATGCGCTTCGCAGACAGCCCCGCTGCCTGGTTCTGGACAATGTCGCCGACGCCGATCCGAGGATGTACCGCTTCCTGCAGCAGGTTTACTACATCCCTGCTGTTTGTCTGATCGTCACCGCGGCATCGCGTGATGGCCTGGGCCACTTGCGCAAGCTGCTTTGGGACCCCCGTGAGGAGATCGCGTTGAAGCCGTTAACTCGACCGGAATCGCTCAGCCTATTCGACGTGGCCTCTCGCCTGTACCGGCTCCAGTCATTTGATCTCGCTGCGTTCCGAGGCAAAGTGTTGACCTCCGCGCAAGGGAACCCTGGCCAGATCCTGACGATGTGCCGGATGGCCAGCCGACCCGAATACCAGGACGGACGGCATATCAAGTTCCTGCCGTTACGAATTGATGCGCTAACAGCTTTCGTCCAATGACTGAACCTGACACAGCCCCCGTCGCCCCTGAGATTGTGCAGGATGCGCTAGCCGCGGTCGAGGAATTGTGCCGGCGTCATGAGCTCTCAGCGCTGGAAGACTTTCTGGAAAGCTGCCGCGCGTTCGCCCTGGAAAAGACGCTGAACATCGCGGTGCTGGGGCGGTTCAAGGCCGGCAAGAGCAGTTTTCTCAATCACCTTCTGGGCCGGCCACTGCTGCCTGTCGGCGTGATCCCGGTGACGTCCGTGGTCACCGAAATCCAGTGGGGGCCTCACGAGCGAGCCGAGATTCTGTTTGTAGATGGCCGCACGGAACAGGTGGACGTGGATCAGATCGGTGATTTCATTTCGGAGAGTCAGAACCCGGAGAATTCCAAACAAGTGGCTCGCGTGCGCGTCGAGCTGCCCTCGATGGATCGCTACCGGGGGATTCGGTTCGTCGATACGCCGGGTCTAGAGAGCGTGCTCGAACACAACACTGACGCTTCTTTGGAATGGCTTCCGAATGTAGGGTTGGCTCTGGTCGCGGTCGGCGTCGACCCGCCTCTCTCTCACCACGACATTGAACTGATCCGCAATCTGAGCCGCTACACTCCCAACATTTCGCTTTTGCTCACCAAGGTCGACGTCCTAAATGAGGAAGAGCGCGTCCAGGTGCGGGAGTTCGTTCAGAAGCAACTGGCACGCTATTGGAACGGCGCCGTCCCGGTGTTTCCGTACTCGGTCCGGCCGGGCTTCGAAAATTTGCGCGCGGAACTCGACGCCACCCTGCTGTCACAGGTGCGCGTCGATGCCGGCGAGCACCGCGCCGCGATTCTCCAGCACAAGCTCGATTCACTGGTGAGCGAATGTGCCGGCTATTTGAATGTCGCTCTTAAGGCGGCCGAGCTCGCCGACTCCGAGCGTGAGGAACTGCGGCGCAAGATTCTCGGGCAGAAGGAGACTCTCGACGACGCGCGTCTCGCCCTGAAGCTCATCGTGCGGCACGCGACTGCCAATACCCGGTCCTCCTTCGAGACGCTGCTGCGGCCCGACGAACTGCCTGTGCGGAACAAGCTGCAGGAGAGCCTCGATCATGAGTTCCCGGCGTGGACCCGGAGCCTTCGTGTGGTGACCGAGAAGTTCGACGACTGGCTGCGCGTCGTTTTGACCAGCGACATGGCGGAGCTATCCAAGCAGCACCGGAGCGAGTTCGTCGAACCAGTCCGCCGAGTCAGCCGGCAGCTTTCGCAATCGCTGCAGGATTTTCGTAACCGGCTTTCGGAACGGATGCTGGAGACGCTTGGTGTGCCGCTGCGGACCACGGAGATGGAACTGCAGACGGAAGACCCCAAGTCGCCCGACGTGCGCGTGGGAAGGATCTTCGACCATAACTGGGAGCTGCTGTCATGGCTGATACCGATGGCGCTCGTCCGGGGCGCCGTGTTGAAACACTATCAGCGGACGGTCGAGGAGCTTGTGTTCGCCAACCTCTCGCGACTGGCATCCCAGTGGGAGGACATCGTGAACGCGTCGCTGCTGGCACTCGAAAAGGAATCTATGCGCAGACTCGACGGCCTGATCGGAACCATCGGGAAACTGATCGCCTCGGCCGGACAACAGGCTCCGCTAATTCGGGAAGACATTCAGCGGCTGGAAGAGCTTCGCCGCCGCCTCAACAGCGCAGGTGGCTAATCCCTTGATGCGCGTCGCAACCGTCACTTGGCCGTATCATGCCCCAAAACGTGCAAAGGGTCCCGGCCAGCCCGTCTGAGGATTGTGTTCGTGAAGTGCGCTATCGGAAACATCACCCGTCGCCTCGCGCGGGCCAACCCCGGGCAGCGCCTGCCCCCCGTAAAGCGACGCACCATCCCCGCTCACGTGGTTCGTTCGGGGATACCATGGTCTCAAAGAAATCGGATTTAGGAGTCGCCAATGCGCAATGACCGGCCGGCTATCGACATTTTTCTCAAGCTGAAGCGCATCGCCTTCGTCGGCGTGTCGCGCAAGGAAGCGGACTTCAGCCGGGCGCTATGGAAGGAATTCCGCGAGCGCGGTTACGACCTCATTCCGGTGAATCCCAACGCCGGCATGATCGATTCCCTGCCCGCCGCGGCCAGCATCTCCGCCATTGATCCGCCGCCGGAAGGCGTGATGCTGCTGACGCCCGCGACGCAAAGCCTGGCGGCCACCCGCGAGGCGCTTCAGTGCGGCGTCAAGGCAATCTGGTTCTACCGCGCGGTGGGACGCGGCGCGGTTTCGCCCGAGGCGGTGCAACTGGCCCGCGACGCCGGTTGCCAGGTGATCGCCGGCGAGTGCCCATTCATGTTCCTCGATCCGGATAAGTTCCCGCACTCCTGGCACCGCGGCTTCAAGACCCTGATCGGCACCATGCCGCAATAGGCACAGCATCGCCGCCAACCCGCACGTGTTACCGAGCCGCGCCTGTCTGACGGAGCCGCGACTGAAAGGAGCGGTTCTTCGCATTGTTACCGAGCCGCGACCGGCCTTTCTGAGCCGCGACCGTCTGACGTAGCCGCGACTGAAAGGAGCGGTTCTTCGCATTGTTACCGAGCCGCGACCGGCCTTTCTGAGCCGCGACCGTCTGACGGAGCCGCGACTGAAAGGAGCGGTTCTTCGCGTTGTTACGAACTGCGAGGAGGGATGCCGGAGGGGCCGCGGCCGGGAGCGACTGGGCAAAATTACCCGACCAGCCATTTTTACCCTTTAGAATCAAATAGTTAGAGAACACGTTGGGCAAGATTGCCCAATTGACCCGGCGCGGGCATCGAAAATTCCGAAGGCGAAGAACCGCTGGGAGGGTCTTGTGTTGCTGCCGCGATTGTGAAGGAGAGGTTGCTTCACTTGCTTTCTGAACCTCGCTCCGCCCGTCCGATTGCCAGCCGCGGGCTCGAGACGTGCGCCTATAATACACACGAGATGCTTTTCCACACCTCCTCGACAACTCTGCGCCGGACCGCTTGCCTTCTGGCCTGCGCCTGCGTGTTCACCCTCGCCGCCGCGGCCCAGACGACGGTGATCCAGGCCGGCCGTCTCATCGATACCCGCAACGGCCGCGTCCTCACCGGCCAGACCATCGTTATCGAGAAGGACCGCATCACGCAGGTGGGCCCAAATATCACGCCCCCTGCCGGCGCCACGGTGATCGACCTGAGCACCTCCACCGTCCTGCCCGGCCTGATCGACAACCACACCCACATCCTCCTGCAAGGCGACGTCACGGCCGAAGACTACGACCTGCAGTTGCTCAAGGAATCGATTCCCTACCGCACCATCCGCGCCACCGTGGCCGCGAAAACAGCGCTCATGAACGGCTTCACCACCCTGCGCGATCTCGAGACCGAAGGCGCCATGTACGCCGACGTGGATGTGAAGACGGCGATCAATCGCGGCATCATTCCCGGCCCGCGCCTTTACGTCGTCACGCGCGCCCTGGCGCCCACGGGCATGTACCCGCTGCTCGGCTACTCGTGGGAGTTGAAAGTGCCCGAGGGCCTGCAGATCGTCGATGGAGCGGACAACATCCGCCGCGCCGTGCGCGAGCAGGTGAAGTACGGCGCGGACTGGATCAAGTACTACTCCGACCGGCGCTATTTCATCAAGGACGGCGCGCTCCATTCGTGGGTCAATTTCACCGCTGAAGAGGCCAAGGCCCTGGTCGATGAATCGCATCGCCTCGGCCGCAAGGTCGCCGCGCATGCCATGGGCCGCGAGGGCATTCTGTCTGCTTTGAACGCGGGCGTCGACAGCATCGAACATGGCGACGGCCTGGACGAAGAGCTGATCGACCTGATGGTCCGCCGCGGCGTCTATTGGTGCCCGACGATTTACGTCGGCGTCTACGTCGCCGCGGGCCGCGCCGCCACCGGCGCGCCAATCTGGCCGGAGATGCTGAAGTTCGAGGAGAAGGCTTTCGGCCTCGCCGTGCGGAAGGGCGTCCGCATCAGTTTCGGCACCGACGTCGGCGGTTTCGCCTGGACCGAAAACCAGGCCAAGGAATTCGCCTACATGGTGCGCTACGGCATGACGCCCATGCAGGCCATTCAGGCCGCGACCACCGTCGCCGCTGCCCTGCTCGACATGGGCGACAATCTGGGCTCCATCGAGCCCGGCAAATTCGCCGACATCGTCGCGGTGCCCGGAGACCCCTTGGCCGACATCACTCAATTGGAGAATGTCCACTTCGTGATGAAGGCCGGCACGGTCTACAAAAACGACGCCCGCTGAGCCGGGTTCTCGTTTCTGAGCCGCGACCGTCAGGGAGCGGATGCTCGGCGCGCCAGCGGCCTGGCAGGTCACGCGCTCAGTCCAGGTGAAACACCTCTTCCAGCGGCGCCATCGCCTCGTCCGGCCGCTGCCCCTCCAGCGCCTCGAAAAACTCGCCCATCTCTTTCTGCCAGCGCCCGTTCACCTCGCGCGCCTCCATCCCTTTCTGCGCCGCCTTGAAATCCGGCGTCTCGCAATAGCCCACCAGCAGCCCGTCCGGGCGCAGAAACAGCGAGTAATTTCCCCACCCCGTCTCGCGCAATGCCTGCAACATTTCAGGCCATACTTGTTTGTGACGCGCTTTGTACTCTTCCAGCCTCTCCGGCTTCACCTTCAGCAGAAAGCAGATGCGTTGCATCCGCCTAAGACATCGCATTTCGCGCCCGGTGTCAACGCCGCCGCCGCCGCGTTATAGTGGATTGCCTGACCTGGTGCACGCCATGCTGACCCGCCGCGGCCTCCTGGCCGCACTGCCTTCCCTGCCCCTGGCGTGCCTCCCCTCGCCGTACCTGCCCCCGCCATATATTAATGACGCCGGCGATCAGCGCGCCTTCCTCGCGTGGTACACCTGGCTCGCTGAAGCGGCTTTCTTCTGGCCCGGCCCAACGCTCCCGCGTGAAATCCGCGACTGCTCCTCCCTCGTGCGCTTCGCCTTTCGCAATGCCCTGCTTCCGCACACCGCCGAGTGGGCCCATTCGCTGGGCTTGTCCGAGTTCCCGCCCCTGCCCGCACTCTCCCGCCGCGGCTTCGCGCCCCTGCTGCGCACCGGCGCGGAAGAGCAGGCGCACTTCGCCGACGCCGCGCATCTCATGCGCTACAACTTCCGCCGCCTCTCCGCCGATCTCAACGCCGCCCAACCCGGCGACGCGCTTTTCTGGTGCCAGCAGCCGGCCCTCGGCGCGACCCACATCATGGTCTTCCTCGGCCCCAGCCGCTTCGAATCCGCGCCCGGCCCCTTCGTCGTCTATCACACCGGTCCCGATGGAAAATGGGCCGGCGAACTCCGCCGCCCCTCGGTTCACGATCTCTTGAATCATCCTGAGCCGCGCTGGCATCCCGTGCGCGGCAACCCCCGTTTTCTCGGCGTTTTTCGCTGGAATCTGCTCCTCGGAGGCGATTGAATTTCGATGCCCCGCCTGCGCCTGCCCGCCCTATTGAAGCTGGCTTCCCTGTTCGCGCTGACCGCGCTCCTGCCGGCGCAGTTGGAGGAAGATTCGCCCGCGCCCGCGAGCCTCACCTACTTCCAACTCCAGGTGAACCAGTCCGTCCGTCCCGGCGAAACCGTGCCCGTGCAACTCACCGGCATGGGTTTCAAGCAGCTCCAGTTCCGCCTCTATCGCGTGCACGACCCGGTCGCGTTCTTCTCTCAACTCGATGAGCCGGGCTCCTTCGGCGATTGGTACAAACCGCAGCGCCAGCCCCGCACGCCACTCGAAAAGTTCAACTCCTGGCGTCGCCGCATCCGCTCTGAGTTATTCGACCTGATCCGTCTGCAATTCACCCCCGAGCACCGCGCCGCGATCCGCGCCTCGCGCCTTGAGGGCCAGCAGAAGGCTCTCGCCGAGGCCCGCCTTCGGGCCATCCAGCAGTCGAAGCAGATCACCGGCGATACCTACGCCAACATCCCGCTCGTGAATCCGCAGCGCGTGGTGCGCGTGTGGCGCTATGACGCCCCGCCCGGCAAAATGAACGCCTGGGAGCCCCACGAAATCCCCGTGAAGCTCGATGAGTCGGGCGTTTATTTGCTCGAAGCCACCGACGCCCACCGCCAGGCGCAGGTCATTCTCTTCGCCTCGCCCATGGTGCTCGTCGCCCGCGGTGAGCACGGCAAGCTCGACATACGCGCCCTCGACGCCACCACCGGCGAGCCGCGCCCCGACGCCTCTGTGATTCTCTTCGACACCCATGGCAAGCAGCGCCTGGGCGAAGCCAAAACCGGCCCCGACGGCCTCGCCTCGTTTCCCCTTTCGGATGCCAACCTCACCGAGTTCCTCGCACTCGCGCAGCGCGGCGCGGACTTCGCCGCCCTTTCGGTCGGTGGCTACTCCGTGCGCCCCGACACCGGCAATCTGCAAGGCGCGGTCTACACCGATCGTCCCGTCTATCGCCCCGGCCACGAAGTCCAATTCAAGGCCATCGTCCGCCGCAAGGCCGCCGGCGCGTTTGTCATGCCGGATTCAAAGGAAGTCCGCATCACGGTGAATAACTCCGAAGGCCGCGCGGTCATGCAGAAGACCGCGTCGTTGTCCGACTTCGGCACGGTCTCCTCCAACCTGAAGCTGCCCGAGAGTTCAGCCACCGGTCAATACGGCATCAGCGTCCAGTCCGGCGAGCAAACTGTTTTTGGCAACTTCACGGTCGAGGACTATCGTAAGCCCGAGTACGAAGTCCGCCTCGCCGCCGCCACTCCGCGCCTGTTGCAGGGCGCATCCCAGCGCATCACCCTCGACGCACGCTAC
>Ga0187851_10000525_pt1 | contig 39280 bp, 25 predicted proteins | sample June2016WEW_6_10_FD_132997 | JGI IMG/M metagenome (GOLD analysis project Ga0187851, IMG submission 132997) | Peatland microbial communities from SPRUCE experiment site at the Marcell Experimental Forest, Minnesota, USA - June2016WEW_6_10 | ecosystem: Environmental > Terrestrial > Soil >...
ACGCAGGCGGAGGAGATGGAGGAGCTTCGCCGGCGCCCCAACATTCACCTAATCGGGCCGTACGACAACATGGACGACCTGCTGCGCCAGACGCGGGTGATGCTGGTGCCGTCGGTGTGGGCCGAGGCGCGCTCGCGGGTGGTGCTGGAGTCGATGAGCCGCAGCGTACCGGTTCTGGCGAGCGACGTGGGCGGACTGCACGAGGCCAAACTCGGCGTGCCGTACCTGATTCGCGTGCACCCGATTGTCCGTTATAAGCCGGCGCTGGATTCGAACCTGGTTCCCATCGCCGACGTTCCGCCGCAGGATCCGCGGCCGTGGGTGGAGGTGCTCACGCGGCTGCTCGGCGATCGCGGGCAGTGGGAGGAACTCGCGCGCGCCTCGCGCAAGGCCGCGCTGGAATACGCGGCGCATCTCACCGCGGAGCCGTTTGAAAGCTATCTGCTCGAGCTGCTGCATCGGCCCAAGCGCGTGCATGCGCCGCAAACCGCCAAGCCGGTCCTGAGCGACGACAAACGCCGCCTGCTCAGCTTGCGGCTGAAACAGCGGGCGGCGGGTGGACGCGACGAATCGAACCCGTGGTTCGCCGGCATTGAGGCGGCCGCCCCAGCGCGCCTGCGCCTGTTCTGTTTCCCCTGGGCGGGCGGCGGAACGCTCGCCTACCGAGCCTGGCGCGATGCGCTGGCCGGCGTGGCACACGTCGTTCCGGTGCGTTTGCCGGGCCGCGAATCGCGGGCCGGCGAGCCACCGCTCGAGAACATGGAGGCGCTTGTGGCCGCGCTGCTCCAGGCCATCCGGCCCCATCTGGACGCCCCTTTCGCTTTCTTCGGGCACAGCATGGGCGCCGGCATCGCATTTGAATTAACGCGCGCGCTGCGCTGGGCCGGCCTGCGCCTGCCGCTGAGCCTGCACGTCTCGGGCGCCCGCGCGCCGCAGTTCCGGCTGCATTACAATCCCGGTCCCGAGCCGCCGCTGCGCGATTTCATCGAGGGGCTGCGGCGGCTGGAAGGGTTTCCGCCGAGCATTCTCAATAACCCCGAGCTGATGAAGCTGGCCCTGCCGGCGCTGCTGAGCGACGCGCGGCTGTACCGCTGTTACGCCTACACGCCAGAGCCGCCGCTAGCGCTCCCGATCTACGCCTATGGCGGCGACGCCGATCCGAACGTGACCTCGGAACACCTGGAGGCCTGGCGCGAACAAACCACGGCGCGGTTCGAGCGCTACGAGTTTCCGGGCGGCCACTTTTATCTGGAGTCCGCGCGCGGCCTGCTACTGGGCGCCTTGCGGGCGGATCTGTGTTCTGGTTGCCAGGGTTCCGGCTCAGGTTTGTGATGCGCGTCTTGCTCGTCCATTCCATGCCGATCGACAGTCCGGGCGGAGCTGAAATCAGTTTGCGCGACCATGTGGCGCATGCTCCGCCTGGCGTCAGCGTGAAGTGCGTGCTGCCGGACAGCCCGGTGGATGTCGATCGCTTCGACGCGGTGATTCTCGCCAACCTGCGGCCCACCGCGCGGTTTCAGAAAGGCACGGCCGGTTCGGGCGTGAAAGCACTGGCCCACGCGTGGCTCGCGCGTTCGCCGCTGAAAGCACTGGCATTCCGTTCGGAGCTGACCTGGGTAGAGCAGTGGTGCGACCGGTTGGCCGGCTATCGGGGCTACGCGATCCGGAGCGAGAGGGACGTGCATCCATGCGCCTATCGCGACGCGCGGTGCCTGGACACGGAGCCGCTCAGGTTGGTGAAATGCTCCTGCGGCAACTCGGTTCGGAAGGCGTTCGAGCGGCTGTATAACCTTTGCGACGCAGTCCATTTTCTGTCGCCGCTGCATCGCCAGGCGATCAATCTGCTGATCAGGATCGACGTTCCGCAATTCGAGGTCGCTCCGGCGCTCGATTTTGAACGCTTCCGCAACTACGTACCCATCGAGCAACGCAAACGGACGGCGCTCATCACCGGCGACGCGATTCGAGTCTCGCCGTCGGCCGAGCGGCGCGCGCGCGAGGCCGGCTACGCGGTGGAGTACGTCGACTATCTTTCCGTTCCCTACGCGCGGATGCCTGAGCTGCTGAATCAATATCAGGCGGTGGTCGTCGACCCGCTCATGCTGCACGCGTTCGGGCGTCTGGCCGTGGAAGCGCTCGCCTGCGGCTGCCGCGTGCTGGCGAGCAGCAGAGTCGGAGCCATGTCCTGGCCGGACCCACTCGAAGCCTGCCGCCAGTCCAACCGCCTATTCTGGGAGATGGTGACCAACGTCCCGCAGGAGAAGAACCCGAAACGAATTGCACTCCGCGGCGCCGGGCGCGGCCGTGCGGGCCAAGAGGAGTCTCTTCAATGAGCCATTCCGCAGTGTCCCATTGGGCGACGACGTTGCGCGGCGTTTCCAGGCAGTCGTGGAATCTGCTTACGCGCGACAGCTTGCCCATCGCGCAGGAAGGCGTACTCTACCATTGCCGGCTGACAGCGGCCAGGCGACGCAATCTGGCGTTACAGATGCTCAACCATCGGCGCCTCGGATACCGGCTGCCGGCCCTGCCTCACATCCTGCACGTGGGCGTGACCACGTACTGCAACCTGAGCTGCCCGGCCTGCCCGACCGGCACGAAAGCATTGGGACGCCCCGCCCAACACCTGGACTTCGATCTCTACCGCCGGACCGTGGACGAGCTGCGGGATGTGCTGATGCTGATGATGTTCTGGGACTGGGGCGAGCCGCTGATGCATCCTCGCGTGGCGGAGATGGTGGAGTATGCCAGCCGGCACGACATCATGAGCGTCATCAGCACCAACGGCACGGTGGCCAACAGTGAGCGGCACCTGGAGGCGCTGGTCGCCGCGCAACCCAGCGTGCTCATCGTATGCGTGGACGGCGCGGACCAGGGCACGCATGAGAAATACCGCGCGGGCGGCGGATTGAACAAGGTCCTCGACACGGCGCGCCGGCTGGTGAGAATTCGTGAGCGGCTGAACTTGTCATATCCGGTGATCGAGTTCCGCACGCTGGCGACGCGCGAGAATGAAAACCAACTTCCGGAACTGCTGCACATGGCCCACGACGTGGGCGCGGACCTGTTTGCCGTGAAGAGCCTGCGCCCCTACAACTACGCCGGTACCAGCATCGACGACGAACTCGTCCCCTGCAAGCCGAATATCACGCGCTACGTCTACTCTGAAAGCCCGAGCGAGGGGAAGCGGCTCGATTTCGTCCGGCGCGGAGCGCTCGATTGCGCCAAGCCGCACCACTCTCCGACTCTCAATTCGGATGGCAACCTCGCGTTCTGCAGTTACGCCAAACAGCCGCTCGAGGTTTTCGGCAGTCTCGATACGCAGTCTTTCCGGTCCCTTTGGAAAAGCGCATTCGCGCGCGATATCCGGGTCCGTTTTGCCTCTCAACTCGGCAGCGAAGCCTGCGTCACCTGCTACTTTCGCGACGTGCACAAGCCGACGATTCTCTACCAGGTGCCGCTGCGCCCGATGCCAGCGCGGATTTCCATCCAATGGCCGTCGACGGCCGAGGAGTTTCTGCGCTCCGTGTCGCCGACTGGCATCCCGGCCGAGGACAGGCAGGCGGCGGGCGCGACTTCCTGAATGTCCGCCAGACTCCAACCGCATGTCTGAACCAAACGAGATCGCCGCCACGCCCCGCCCGCCCGCGATTTATTGGGTACTCGCACTCACTCTCGCCGCTGTCCTGCTCTACTTCTCGCTGCGCGGCATCGCGTGGCTGCGCGTGTGGACGATTCTGCGCGGGGCCAGGCTGCCGATCGTGGCGCTGGTGATAGCGATCATTTCCTTCAATCTGCTGATGCGTTCGCTGCGCTGGCGCGTGATCCTGGCGGCCGATCGCCGCGTGCCCGTTTCACAAGCCTTTTGGGCCACGGCGGCCGGGTATCTGGGCAACAACGTGCTGCCGGCGCGAGCGGGCGAACTGGTGCGCACGCTGATGATCTGCGCGCGCACGGGCATGAGCAAAGTTTTCGTGCTGACCACCGTTTTCTCAGAGCGGGTGGTCGATGCGTTGTTCCTGCTGGCCATCAGCGGGACGATTCTCTTGACGCTGCCCATCACGCCGGGTTGGCTCGCGCGCGCTGCCCGGCCCGTCGGCGCGATCGGCCTGGCAGGCGTCGCGGCGATTGTTCTGATCCCCTTTTTCGAGACTTTTTGGCACAGGCTGCTGGCGCGGCTGCCGGTGCCGCACCGCTGGCGCGAACGCGCGGAGCACGCTTTGCGGCAGGTGATTCTCGGCATCCGCAGCTTCCACGACCGCGGCCGGCTGGCGCGTTTCCTGCTCTTCACCGCACTGCTATGGGGTCTCGAAGGTGTGACGACGGTTCTCGGCGCGCGGGCGATCGGCGTGTCGTTCAGCTTCCCCGTGGCCTATCTGCTGATTGCTGGCCTGGGCCTGGGCAGCGCGCTGCCGGCCACGCCCGGATACGTGGGCATTTACCAGTTCGCCGCCGTCAGCGTGCTGACCCCGTTCGGGTTCAGCCAGGCCGATGCGATCGCATACATCCTGCTGTTCCAGGCGATGAACTACGTGGTGCTCCTCGTGTGGGGCCTGCTCGGCCTGGCTCAGCAGCGCCGGGCGTCTTCCTCCAGGTTGAACGATGGAACGTGAAGACGGCCGCTTCGGCCTGGGCATCGCACTGTTGTTCGTCGCCGCGATCTACGCGGCGACACCGATTTCACCTCCGCACCTGATGGACGACGTGGACGGCGTGCAGGCGCAGATTTCGCGCACCATGCTCGCGACCGGCGACTGGGTGACGCCGCGGCTCGACGGCGTGATCTACCTGGAGAAGCCGCCGTTGAAGTATTGGATGATCGCCTGCTCGTACGGCGTGTTCGGCGTGCACGACTGGGCGGCGCGCCTGCCGATTGTCATTTGCATTCTACTGACGGCGTGGCTGGTGGGCGCCATGGGCCGCTGGGCTTTCGGCCGACCGGCGGGCTTCTATTCGATCCTCGCGTTCGGCAGCGGCGTCGGGCTGTTTCTGTTCACGCGAGTGCTCATCTCGGACATTCTGCTAACCGGAACCATTGCGCTCGCGACGTGGGGCCTGGCGCGCGCGCTGGACGAAGATGAGCCGCGGCCGCGATTGTGGATTTACATCGCCTGGGCCTCCATCGGCGCCGGGCTGCTCGTGAAAGGCCTGATCGCCATCGTCTTCCCGTTCGGCGCGGCGGGCCTGTATTTGCTGCTCTCCGGACAACTCTTCGCAGCGCGGACCTGGCAGCGGCTGCGGCCGTTCAGCGGCCTGGCTCTGATGCTGCTGGTGGCGGCGCCGTGGCACATTCTCGCGACGCTCCGCAATCCGCCGTACTTCAATTTCTCGATGCACGCCGGGCCGGGCCAATACCGCGGCTTTTTCTGGTTCTACTTCTTCAACGAGCACGTGCTGCGCTTTCTGAACCGCCGCTGGCCGCGCGACTACAACACCGTGCCACGGCACCTGTTCTGGTTGTTCCACCTGCTTTGGTTTTTCCCCTGGAGCGTCTACCTGCCGCGGTTGGTGAAGCTCGGTTACCGTGGCGCGGATCGCGCCTCGCGCCTGCGCTTGCTATGCCTTTGCCTGGCCGGCTTCGTGATGTTCTTTTTCAGTCTCTCGACCACGCAGGAGTACTATTCGCTGCCCATTTACCCTGCTGTGGCGCTGCTGTTAGGTTCGGCGATGGTCGAAGGCTCAACCTGGATTCGTTACGGGAACCGCGTGCTCGGCGCAGTCTGCGCGCTGGCGCTGGCGGGCATCATTTTCATTCTGGTGAATGTCTGGAACATGCCTGCGCCCGGCGACATCTCGCGGGCGCTGGCGCAGCATCCCGAGATGTACACGCTCTCGCTGGGCCACATGGGCGACCTGACGCTGGCCTCCTTCGCCTACCTCAAGCTGCCGCTCCTGCTGGCCGGATTGGCCTTCGCCGTCGCCGCGCTGACGGCCTTCCGCAAGCCCGGCCGAGTGTGCTATTTGCTGATCGCGTTCTCGATGGTGCTGCTGCTCAACGCGGCGCGCATCGCCATGATCGCCTTCGACCCGTACCTGAGCAGCCAGCCGCTCGCCGCGGCCCTGCAGCAGGCACCGCCGGGGCGCGTCGTTTTCGACGATCAATACTACACGTTCAGCTCGGTCTTCTTCTACGCCGACGTGCAGAGCGCGAAGATCCTCAACGGCCGCGTCAATAACCTGGAGTACGGCAGCTATGCGCCCGGCGCGCCCGACGTCTGGCTGACCGACCCGCAATTGCCGGATTACTGGAACCAACCGCAGCGCACCTACCTGCTGGCCGAACAACCGCAGGTACCGCGCTTCGAGAAGCTGCTCGGGCGCGAGCGGCTGCACGTGGTTAAAGAGAGCGGCGGCAAATTCCTGTTCGTGAATCAGCCATAGAAAAGACGTCAGGCGGGTGTGACGGCGGGACGTGCCAGCTCGCGCGGCGCTGCGCTCTTCGCGGGTTCCGTCAATTTGCCGGCGGCGTTGGCCCAGGCCCAAAACAGCGCCGTGGACGCGGTCAGCAGGCCGGCGGCCACTCCGATCTGGCGCGGCGAATAGCGCACGGAAGCCATGCCGGCCGCGCCCATCGAGATCATCATCGAGGAGTTCAGCAGCACGTCGACGCTAGTGAAGACGCGGCCGCGCAACGCATCCGGGACGTGGGTCAACAGAATGGTTCGGTTCAAGACCGAGTTGGTCCCCATGGCGACGCGGGAGAGGGCGATGAAAATCATGGCGCCCCAGATGGTTGGCATCAGGCTGAAGGTCATGTAGGAAAGGCCCATCACGAGGAACGACAGTGTGACGGCGTGCTTGTACTGCTTGAAACTCAGGCGCTCTCCGATGCCATGCGAGAGCAGTCCGCCGAGGACCAGGCCGATGCCGGCCGCGCTCCAGATGAGGCCCGTGCCGGTGGATCCGCGCCGAAATACGACCTCGCCGAAAAGGGTGAACAACACCTGCGCCGCGCCGCCGCCGGAGGACCATCCGATCTGCAACAGGCCGATCGCGAGGATCAGCGGATTGCGGCGCATGTAGCCGAGACCCGCGCGGAAGAGCTGCCAGTCGGACTCGCGCGCGGGCCCGCCCTGCATCGGCCCCGGCCGGAAGTGGCCCGTCGGCGAGCGCAGCATCCAGATGGCGGCCGCGCTCACGAGAAACGAGCAGGCGTTGAAAACGAATGCGCCGCGGTAGCCGAACTGCGCCGTGCTCAGCCCGCCGAGCATGGTGCCGATGGCCAGCGTCAGCCAGGAAGTGGTCTGGGTCAGCGCGTTGGCGGTGTGGAGTTCGTCCGGTTCGGTGATACGCGGCAGAATGGCCGCGCGGCCGCTGGTGAAGAACGGCGAAGCGAAGGTCAGCATTCCGCTGAGCAGGCACAGCAGCCAGGGCAGGCGCCAGGTCAACAGGAGGATGTGCGCCAAAGCGACGACGGCGCGCACGAGGTCGCTCGAGAGCATGACCCGCTTGCGGTCGAGACGATCGAGCGCCACGCCCGCAACGGGTCCGGCCAGCACCGCGGGCAGAACGCGCGCAATCATGACCGCGCCGAGAGCGAGCCCCGACCCGGTCAGGTGCAGAGCGAGACTCAACACGGCGATCGAGTTGAAGTGGTCTCCGATCTCGCTCACGGTCTGGCCGAGCCACAGAGCCCGGTAGTTGCGGTTACGGCGGAGAAGTTGCCAGAAAGCGCCCAATGGATTCTCGTCTGCCTTCTCTCAGCGTACATGCGGGAGGGCGGCGCGCAGGCGCGACAGGTACAATGGCGATCGAGCGGCGGCACGCGGCGCGCCGCGGCAAGCGATCGCCGGGCGGCGGCGAGAGTGGAGGTCGGGGCGATGTTCCGGCTATTGGTTTTGTTGTGCGTGCTCGTGCCCGCGGTGGCGCAAACGCGCCTGCTGGTGAGCGCGGTGGACGTGAGGACGAGCCGGCCGATCAAGAACCTGAAGGCGTCGGAAGTGATCGTGACCGACGACAAAACCAATCTGCCGGTGGTCGAGTTGAAACCCGCGAGCGGCCCCGCGGACGTGATGCTGCTGCTCGACACGGGGCTGGCGGGCCCGATGGTGCAGCCGCTGGCCTACGATCTGATCGATCAGCTCAACGATCCCGAGCAGATGTCGCTGGTGGGATACGCGGATTCGGCGGAGCTGATTGAGGACTTCACAGCCTCGAAGGATCACCTGAAGCAGGCTGTCGCGAAGGTGCGCTACGGCAACCAGCCGCAGGTGCTGGACGCGCTGGCCGCGGCGATCGGCGACGGCTTCGAGCACGCCACGTATCGCCGCGTGATTCTGCTGCTCACCGCGGGCTACGAAGGCCGCAGCGGCACCCGGGAGCGCGCCGTGGTGAAACTCGCGCGGAATGGCGGCGTTTCCATTTTCCCGATCTACGTCATGGGTGTGAAGCGCGGACTATTCGAGGATCTGGCGCGGCAGACCGGCGGGGCGACGTTTGACCTGAAAGCAATGGCGCGCGATGCCACCGGGCAGCCCGCCGCACGCATTTTCGACGTCGTGCGGAACCCATACATGGTCACGCTTCGCGGCACGGCAGAGTTATCTGAGAGAATGAAAATCCAGGCTCGAAGACCCGGAAAAACCTTCCTTTCGGCCCTGCCCGTTGAATGAAGCTCCTCTCGCTTGTTCTGACCGCGAGCGCGCTGTGCGCCCAAACGCCACCGGCGTCTCCGCCGGTGTGCGCAGACCCCGCCGGGGGCGCGGCCCCGTCGACGCGGAAGGAGACGATCGTCGTCACTGGCAGCTATGAGGCGATCCCGCTGGAAGAGGCCGACCGCGCGGTCAGCCAGACGCCGGTGCGCGGGCAGACGCTGCTGTTCCAGAACGTCGTCGATGCGCTGAAACTCGATCCGTCGCTGGACCTGCAGCAGCGCGCGCCGGGCGGCACTCAGGCGGACCTATCGATCCGCGGCTCCACGTTTGGACAGACGCTGATCCTGGTGAACGGCATGCGGGTGAACGACGCGCAGACGGCGCACCACGACCTGAACCTCACGACGCCGCTGGACGAAGTGCAATCGGTGGAAATTCTGCGCGGCGCTGGCTCGTCGCTGTACGGCTCGGACGCGCTGGGCGGCGTGGTGAACATCGTGACCGTGCCTCCAGACCAGGACGAGTTGCGTTTCCGCTCGGCGCTTGGCAGCGCCGGCATCAACGAGGAGAGCGGGTCACTGGCCGGCGTGTTCAGAGACCTGAGCGAGCAACTCACGTTCTCCCGCGACTTCTCGTCGGGCTTTCAGTTCGACCGCGATTACCGCGATTTCGCGCTGGGTTCGAGCACGCTATATAACTGGAGTCCGGGGACGGCCGGCATCGACCTGGGCTTCGCGGACCGCGCCTTCGGGGCCGACCAGTTCTATGGCGACTATCCGTCGTGGGAACGGACCAAGACGTGGTTCGCCGACATCCGCCAGAACCTGGGCGAGAGCACGGAGGCCGACTTCGCCTACCGACGCAACAGCGATTTGTTCGTGCTCTACCGTGACGATCCGCAGATCTACCAGAACGACCACGTCTCGGAAAGCTGGCAGGCGGCGCTGCGGCGGCACAGGCGGCTGCGCGGGTCGGCGACTTTGTTCTACGGCGCGGAGGGCTTCGGCGACTCGATCGACTCCTCGAATCTCGGTCTGCACAGCCGCATGCGCGCAGCAGTCTACGCCGCGCTGGACGTGCGCGTCTTAAAACGCTTCTCGTTCTCGGCGGGCGTGCGCGACGAGGTCTATCACGTCCTGCCGGGTGAGATCTCGCCGTCGGTCGCGGCGGGTTATTGGGCCACTTCCAGGCTGAAGCTGCGCGCCGGCGTGAGCCGCGCCTTCCGGCTGCCCGACTACACGGACCTGTATTACCACGACCCCACGAGCCTCGGGAATCCGAACCTGAAGCCGGAGCGCGCGTGGAGCTATGAAGGCGGCGCCGACTACCAGGCGACGGGCCGCCTGCGCCTGCAGGCCACGCTGTTCGAGCGCCGCGACCGCGACGTGATCGACTATGCGCGCCCCTCAGCGGCGGATCCGTGGCAAGCGCTGAATGTCGACCGGCTGAACTTCGTGGGACTGGAGGCGGCGGCAGCCTATCGCCTGCGCAGCTCGATCGTTGATCTCAAATACACCGTCCTGCACGGTTCCGGCAATCCGACGCCCGGCCTGCAGTCGGAATACGCTTTCAACTACCCCGTGCACAGCGCCACGGCGGGTTGGAGCGGCACGCTGCCCGGCGGCATCACGGCGCGCACACGCATCGGCGCATTGCAACGCGTCGGGAAGAACGCTTACGCGGTGTGGGATGTTTACGCCGCACGGTCCAAGGGATATCTGCGGCCGTTCTTCCAACTCACCAATCTCACGAACACGCATTACGAGGAGATCAACAACGTCGTGATGCCGGGACGCACGGTGATCGGCGGGATCGAGATCGCGTATCCGGCCAAAGCTAATTGAGGAAGAACGTCCGGTACAACGTGTCGCGCTGCTTCGGGATGAAGCCCGCGTCGCGGATGATGCGGGGCAGTTCTTCTTCGCTGGCATGGTGGCGCGCACCGGCCGCGGAGACGACATTCTCCTCGATCATGATGCTGCCGACGTCGTTGCCGCCGAAGCGCAGACCGACCTGGCAGGTCTTCAGGCCCTGCGTCACCCACGACGACTGGACGTTGAGTACGTCGTCGAGGTAGAGCCGCGAAATCGCGAGTGTTTTCAGGTATTCGACGCCGGTCGCTTCTTCCTTGACCACGCGGCCGAGCGATGTATTCTCGCGCTGGAACGACCACGGGATGAAGGCCGTGAAGCCGCCTGTTTCGGCCTGAATGCGGCGCACGACTTCGAGATGTTCGACACGCTGCTCGATCGTTTCGCCGCAGCCGAACATCATCGTGGCAGTGGTGCGCATACCAAGCTTGTGCGCTGTGAGGTGCACGTCGATCCACTCCTGAGTCGTGCACTTCAGGCGGCTGATCCGTCGTCGCACTTCGTCGTGGAGGATTTCGGCGCCGCCGCCGGGGATCGAATCGAGACCGGCGTCGCGCAAGCGGGCAATGGTCGTCTCCAGATCCAGCCCGCTGACCTGGGCGATGTTCTGAATCTCGGGCGAAGAGAAGCAATGCAGCCAGATCTGAGGGAAACGGCGCTTGATGGCGCCGAGCATCTCCTCGTACCACTCGATCTTCAGATCGGGGTGCAGCCCGCCCTGCATCAGCACGCCCGTGCCGCCGAGATCGAGGGTCTCCTGAATCTTCTCGAGGATGACGTCGATGCCGTGGACGTAGCCTTCCGCGTGGCCCATAGGACGGTAGAAGGCGCAGAAGCTGCAGTACTCCGTGCAGAAGTTGGTGTAGTTGATATTGCGGTCGATGATGTAGGTGACGACGCCTTCGGGATGGAGCTTGCGGCGCAGGGCATCGGCGGCCATGCCGATTCCGATGAGGTCGTCCGAGTAAAACAGGCCGACGGCTTCGGCTGGCGTCATCATAGTTTGGCCTCTCCGTGCACGCGCTCCTCGATCAGAACAATATCGTCCAACCGGCGCGCGTAATGCAAAAACAATTCCAACCCCTCATGTTCCGGCTCGCCCAGGCGGTAAACGATATTGCCGGTCAGATAGCGCTCGATCAGCGAGCGCGGCAGGGGACGCCGCGATGACTCCTCTTCAATGATGCGGTCCAACCGGCTCAAGCCGTATGAACACGAAGATTCGAGCACCGCGGCGAGCTCCGGAGTGACCTTGTTCGAGGGGCCGGCCCACATGGCGAAGACGAAGGGCAGGCCGGTCATCTCACACCACTCGGCGCCGAGATCGAGAGAGGCCAGGCCCAGCGCGGCAGGATCCACAGCCAGCGCTGAATCGCCGATGAGCAGGGCCGCGTCGGCACGGGCGAGCATCGCGTCGAGGTCTGGAGCCATAGGCGCGACCACGGGCTCGGTCCCGTATCGGCAGGCCAGAACGATACGCGCGAGTTCAACAGAAGTGCGGGAGTTCGAATCGCCGGCCAGCGTGCGAATCTGGCCGAAAGGCGTTTTGGACACGAGCAGGATGCTGCGCACCGGGCCGTGGCAGGCGATGCCGATGGAGGGCACGCCCGAGAGCGCCTGGCGGTCCATCTCGATGACCGGCACCAGGCCAACGTCGGCCGCGCCGGAGGAGACGCGCCGGGCGCACTCGCTGGGCACGGCGAACTGCAGATCGACGGCGTCGTGCTGCGGTCCGCGGGTCATTCCATAGACCAGAGGCGCCGTGTTCAAAAAGCTGACCGCGCAGACCTTGGGCTTATACAAGAAAGGGACCCCAGGATTCATTTGTGATTTTAGCATCCGGCGCGTGGAGACCGGATCGGGCGCGGCCCCACACTGAAGCCCAAGTGCGCGTCAGAGCGGCTTGTCCGCAGGGCCCAATGGGGTGACGTCGTCAGTGGTCGCATCACCTGGCGACCGGCCCGGGGCGGATGCGTGTGAAGAACGCCGGGACCCGGCGTCGCAGGAGTTGGACATTCAAGTGGACACGCCGAAGCGCGGCAATACCCACTTCATGAGTGCGAAGTAGGCGGCCACGACGAGGATGGGCGCAATCCAGTCCATAAACTCAGTCTGTCACTTTCCAGGATGCAGAGCACCGGGCGGGCGTGACACAGCGACGCGGCGGAATGCGGTCCGGAGCGGCGTCACGGTGGAGGCGCACGGGGAACACCGGCCGCGCCCGCGTCCTCCCGCTCAGCTTTCCTCGCGAATCGAGGCCAGCTTGGCGGCCACCATCATTGCGATCTCGAGCGACTGCTCGTAGTTCAGTCGCGGATCGAGTTCGGTTTCGTAAGCCTGGCTCAAATCCGCCTCGCTCAATCCACGCGCGCCGCCGGTGCACTCCGTAACGTTTTCGCCGGTCAGTTCAATGTGCACGCCACCCAGCCGGCTGCCGCAGGCCTGATGGATATCGAAGGCCTGGCTTAGCTCCGATTCGATATCGTCGAACGAGCGCGTCTTCAATCCCGTGGAAGTGGTGCGCGTGTTGCCGTGCATGGGATCGCAGACCCATAACACGATTTTGCCTTCGCGCCGGATCGTCTCCAGCATCTTCGGCAGGCCGTCGGAGACGGTCTCCACTCCGTAGCGATGAATCAGCGTCAGCCGGCCGGGCTGGTTGCTCGGATTCAGGAGGTCGCAGAGGCGCAGCAGGTCGTCGAGCTTCGTCGCCATGCCGACCTTGACGCCGATGGGGTTTTCGATACCGCGCATGTATTCGACGTGGGCGCCGCCGGGCGAGGAAGTTCGGATGCCGATCCAGGGGAAATGCGTCGACAGGTTGAACCAGCCGGTGCGGCGCGGGACGCGGCGCGTTTGCGCCTGCTCGTAACCCAGGTGCAACGCTTCGTGGCTGGTATAGAAATCAATGCGATCGGTCTCGCCGGCGCGGATGCCGAGGATGTGCTCCATGAAACGGAGCGAGTCCTTGATGCTGCCGACACGGCGGTGATACTCCTCGGCCATGGGCGAGAGATGGGCCCAGTCGAGGTCCCAGTATTCCGGGTGGTGCAGGTCGGCGAAGCCGCCTTTGATCAGAGCGCGAATGTAATTGAGCGTGATGGCCGCGCGCTCGTAACCGGCGATGAGCAACTGCGGATCGGCGGTCCGCGCTTGCGGAGTGAACTCGGGATGGTTGATCAGGTCGCCGCGGTAGCTCGGCAGCCGCATGCCGTCGCGTTCTTCATAGTCCGACGAGCGCGGTTTGGCATACTGCCCGGCGAAGCGTCCGATGCGAATGACGGGGCACTGCGCGCCCTGCACCAGGGCCAGGCTCATCTGGAGGATGATTTTGAGCCGGTTGGTGATGCGCTGCGAGGAGCATTCCGTGATGCGCTCGGCGCAGTCGCCTCCCTGCAGCACGAACCGCCGTCCCAGGGCCGCTTCGGCGAGCTGTTCGCGCAAAGCGATGATCTCCCAACTGGTCACCAGCGGCGCCAGTTCCGCCAGCTCCGCCAGCGCCTGTTCCAGCGCCTCGCAGTCCGGGTACTGCGGCTGCTGGAGGGCTGGATAGTTTTTCCAGGAGGACGGGCTCCAGGCGCGTGCGCTTTCAGCGGCGGCCGGATTTTTCTCTTCGGCCGGCATGGCACCATCAGGGTAGCACGCGACAGGCGGGATCAAAGCGCCGCGAAGGGCGTGGCCCGATCCGGCGCACTGTGCCGCGGTAAAAAAACGCGGCGGACGTAAAATGTTCCAGGAGGATTCCCGGCCCGCGAGTGCGAGATCAGGAAGCTGCACGCCGATTCCGCTCCGATTGCCGATTATGGCGGGGAGATGGCAATGCCGTGCGCCCGGGCCTGGGCCAAGGCGTCCTCGAGCTCCTTTTTCAAGTCCGCGTTGCCTGGATCCCGCCACAGGGCCTCGCGCAATTGGAAGATGCCTTCATTCCAGGACCCCAGTTTCAACAGCGTCACTCCGAAATTGATGCGGATGCCTACGTGCTCGGGCTGCAGCTCCAGCGCGGCCCGGTATTTCTCCAGCGCCCCGCGCAGGTCGCCGCTCTTCTCCAGTTCCGCGCCGCGATTATTGGCTTCGATGGCCCGCACCAGGGCCTGATCGTTGCGGTCCCGTTCGCGGATCAGCTCCACCAGTTGCCGGCGAATCGCATCCGCCGCGTCCGCCTGCCCATCTTTTCTCAGCGCCGATTGCAGGGCGTACAGCGCGGACTGGTTTTTGGGATCCAGCCGCGCCGCTTCGCGCAGGTGCGGCACGGCCTCGTGCGCCCGCCCGAGGTCGAGGAGCATCGAGCCGAGGCGGGTTTGGGCCACCGCGTCGTCGGGACCGAGCTCCGCGGCGCGCTGGTAGGCGGCCACTGCCCCGGCGTCGTCCAACAGGGCTTTGCGCGCCTCCCCCAGATCGGACCACGCCTCGGGGAAATCGGGCCGCAGCGCCACAGCCTGCTCGAGGTGCGCCACCGCGCCGGCCAGGTCGCGGTTGTCGCTGCAGATTTTGGCGCGCAGGTAATGCGGGTAGGCGGCGTCGGCGGTGCGCCCCAACAGCTTGAGCGCGCGGTCGAGATGCGCGGCCGCGGGCTGAGCTTCGCCCAGTTCGAGCAGTGCGGCGCCGAGGTTGGCGTGGGCCTGGGCGAAGCCCGGGTCGAGCGTTACCGCCCGTTCGAACTCGGGCCGCGCGGCCTTGTTGTCGCCGGACGCGCTATAGGTTTCGCCGAGGGCGTTGTGCGCTTCGGCTGAATTGGGCCGCAGCCGCACGGCTTCGCCCAACTGCTCGATCGACGCGGCGTGCTGGCCCGCTTCCATCAGCAGGCTGCCCAGCAACAGCCGCGCGTCGGCATTGCGCGGATCGGTCTTGACGATCTGATAAAGCAGCGTAGTGGCGGCGTCCCGCTGTCCCTTGGCAGCCAGGTCCCAGGCGGCCTCGACGCCGGTCCGCTGCGCCTGCAAAAGGCCGGCGCAGGCTAGGGCCAGCCACAGCGCGAGCAACCGTTTCGTCATGTCTTGCGCGCGCCGGCGCGAAAGTTCTCGGTGCGCGTGATCCCCGCGCCTTCCTGGATGAAAACGAGCTGATCGGCCGCCACGGCGCTGAACTTCTCGACCCGGCCGAGCGGCCAGCGGACCTCGATATCGGCGGTCGTTGCAGTGCCCAGTCCGAAGTGCAGGCGGCTGTCGTTGACCGACAAATAGGACGATTGGCTGAGGAGCTCCTGCGCCTGGATCCGGCCGCCGTAGCGCACGGTGACGCGCGCGCCGATGGCGCCGCGGTTGGATTGGACGCCGGTGAGTTTCACTTTGATCCAGTGGTTTCCGCCCGTGATGTCGTTGCGCAGCAGCGAGGGCGGCGCGTTGTGGTTGAGAACGACGATGTCCAGGTCGCCGTCGTTGTCGAAGTCGCCGCAGGCGCAGCCGCGGCTGGAGTGGAGGGCCTCGATGCCCGGGCCGGCCTCGCCGGTAAGCTCCTCGAACTGGCCGTTGCCGAGATTGCGGAAGATCACGCGAGGCGTCAGGTACGCGTCCCGCAACTCCGGATATATGCCGCCGGTAACAAAGAGAATGTCGGGGCAGCCGTCGTTGTCCAGGTCCCCCACCACGACGCCCCAGTCGACAAAGCGCGTTTCCACACCCAGGCCGGCGCGCAGAGTGCCATCGCGAAAGTCGCCCTTGCCGTTGTTGAGATACAGCGCGGGCGTGTCGTCGGAAAAGTGAGTCTTGACGATGTCGAGGCTGCCGTCCAACAGCAGATCGCCAACACCCACGCCCATGCCCGCCTGCAGCATACCGTCCTCGCTGAGCGCGACGCCGCTCTCCATTCCCTGTTCGGTGAAAGTACCGTCGTGATTGTTGCGGAACAGAAGGCTGGGCGTGGAGTCGCAGGCCAGGTAGATGTCAGGCCAGCCGTCGTTGTCGAAATCGGCGGCGACAGCGGTCAGGCCGTAGCCGCCTTCGGTTTTGCCGATGCCGGAGCGCTCGGTGACGTCGGTGAAAGTGCCGTCGCCGTTGTTGTGATACAGCGAGTGGCGCCCGTAGGGCAAACCGCGCGGGCCGCAGAACAGGCCGTCGAGGTTGCAGCTCTTCGAGGTGCCCGCGCGCGGCACCGTCTCCGTATCGAAGCGCAGGTAGTTTGCGACGAACAGGTCCAGCCTGCCGTCGCGGTCATAGTCGAGGAAAGTGCAGCCCGAGCCGAAGCGGGGCTGAGGGTCGAGCAGGCCGGCGGCTTTGGTCACGTCGGTGAAAGTGCCATCGCCGTTGTTGCGATAGAGCGCGTTGTGGTCCCAGCCAGTCAGGAAGAAGTCGTCGAAACCGTCGTTGTTGTAGTCGCCTACTGTCACTCCGTACCAATAGCCCGTGCGGAACAACCCGGCCTTGACTGTGACATCGCTGAACGTGCCGTCGCGGTTGTTCTTATAGAGGCGCAGGGAGGCGTCGGCGGGAGGATCGCCGTAGCGCGAGCCCGTCAGGACCAGAATGTCGAGCCAGCCGTCGTGATCGTAGTCGAAGAAGGCAACCCCGCAGCTCATAGCCTCGATCACATAGTCGGCGCGCGCGGGGTGGCCGCAAACGACCGGCTGGTTCAAACCGGCTGGGGCGGCGACATCGGTGAAACGGGCGTGAAACGGGCGTCCGGAGGCCTTGGCGCGGGGCGCGGGGCGCACGCCGCGGGAGGCCATCCCTTCGATGCGGGTGGGCTGCTGCTGCGCGCGAAGGGCCGTTAGCGGGAGGGCGAGACAACCGAAAAGACTGCGGCGGGTTAAGAGCAGAACGACCTCACGGAGGGCCAACAGACTAAGCTACTGAGGCTAGTTTATACACCCAGCGGGCAGCTTGCCAGCCCTACTAGAAAAAACCGGCGGCAGGGGGATCCCGCCGCCGGTTACGGACGATCTAATTGTCGAGCCGGCTAGAATTTTAACTTTAAGCCGAACTCCACCTGGCGGCCACTAGCATAGTTGGAACCGCCCTGCCCGGAAGGACCAAAGCTGCCACCGGGGGCGCCTTGGTAAAGCGTCTTCCCGAATGTCGAATCGCCGACACCCGTATCCGGGTCGCCGCGGTTCAGCTTGTTGGGAACGTTGTAAGCAGTCATCTTAAGCTCGAGCTTGAACCTTTCGGTGATGTGGAAGGTCTTCGCGAGACTGCCGTCGAGATCGAAGTACTTCGGGCCGGTCAGGCAGTCGAACTGCAAGGGATTGGTCCGAAGGACATAGGGAATAGTTGACGAATTCGGCGAGAACACCGAAGTATTGAACCAGTCACCCGGCGTGGGGTTGCCGATACAAGGGCTTTGGCCGCTCCAAACCATTTGGCCGAACTGCGGATAGTCGCCGGAGACAAATGTCGCCACTCCGGTAAGTTGCCAGCCGCCGATCACGGCTTCGCCCACCTTGTTCATGGTGTTCAGGTAAGTGCGGCCTTTCCCTAAAGGAAACTCGTATGTGCCGGCGCCAGTGATCCGGTGATGCGGCTGATTGCTCGGCTCCCAGATCATCTGGTTGTTGAAGTAATTTTGATCGTTGAACTGATTGGTCTCGGCCTTCTCATTGATATACACATAGGAGAGAAGGAAGTTATAGCCCTTACTGAACATCTTCTGGGCCTTTAACTCGACCGAGTTATATCGCTCAGCGGCGCAGCAGGCTCCGACTTCAAACAGCGGTCCGTACTGCGGATACTTTGACAGCAGAGACCAAACGGAAACCGTCGGTTCGTTATACAACGGACCTGGGTTCAATGTCGGAGTCAGATAGTGGTAGAAGGGGTTTGCGACACTGTTGTTGATGGTACTCTCGTTGTTCAGCAGGAACTGGGGATTGACGCCGTTCAGCTCCTGCGTGTAGGACCTATCCCCCAGATTGAGGAAATAAGTTCCCGAAACGACGATCTGGCCTGGCAGTTCGTGCTGGAACGTGACGTTGAACCGGTTATTGTAGGGCTTCTGTAAATTCTGCGGATACCAGACGAGAGACGATCCGCCCACACCGAGCTGCGGCCCGGAGCTTCTTCCCAGAATCGGATTGAGCGGGTTGGTAGCCGCTGGATATGGATTCGAGAAGGTCTCTTGAGGGATACCTTGCAATGGAGACAGCGTACTCTGATTGCCCGACATGCCATAGAACGGGGGTTCCAGGAAGACCAGGTCTTCCGCGCCCGAGTTCGGCGGTGCCGGCGAATACTCGAATTCCGTGGGAATAATGTACAGGGCGTAGCCGAACCGGAGAGCCGTTTTGTCGTCGATCTTGTACGCCAGGCCGGCGCGGGGCTGCAGCGCAAGCTTCTGCGGATTCCACATGCCCGGATGGGACGAGCTGGTGAAATTCCATTGCCCGTTCCACGAGTAGTAGTTGCTGCCCACGATGGACGTGGCCGCGGCCGGCATGACGGGCGGGTTGCCCGTGATAGCAGGGTTGGCCACTGACAGATCGAGACCCGTCGCGAGCTCGTGCGGCGGATCGTGCCAGGCCGTCTCATAGTCGTCGCGGATGCCAAGGTTGAGAGTTATCCGGCGGCTCAGCTTCCAGTCGTCCTGGAAGTACACGCCATAAAACTCCGTGTGCGGATCGGGCGCCGGTCCGCCGTACATGGTCGAATCGCCTCCGAGCGCGCCGAGCAGGTAGGTGGCATATGCGTCGCCGAAGACGTTCGTATTAGGGTTGATGTAAGTATTCGCCGTGAGGGCCGTGTCGAAGTTAAACCCCGGCGCACTATTGACATAGACCAAGCCGTAGCTGGCCCGCATCTCGAAACCGGCCTTCAGGAAGTGCGACCCCACCTGATGGGAGATCTTGGCGTTGTAGGCCTGACCGGCGGGGCGCTGATTCCAATAGAAACCATGGCCGCCGAACAAGTTGCCGTTGACATAGAGGGCCGGGAAGTATACCGGCTGGTTGTTGGTTTGCGGATTCTGGTAGCTCGTATACCAGGGGTTGTTGGGCCAAATAGAGGACCAATTGGGTGTGCTCAGCGGCGTCGAAACATAAGCGTCGATGACGTTGCGCCAATCCCCATGGAACGACATAACCGTGCGCGGGTTGATCGTCCAGATCGCATCGCCGGATGCCTGCCAACCGGTTCGCAGGGTGCCGGTGGGCACGTAGAACTCGGTATTTGTGCCCGTCGGGTTGCCGGAACTGTCAGTCGTGTGATACCGCGCGACGCGGCCGAAAACCTTCCACTTGTCGCTGATGTTGTAATCGGCGCGATCCGAATAGTCGTAATAGTTGAAGGTTTCGGTGTAGCCCTTGTCGAAATTGTTCGTGCCGGTGATATCGATACCCGGATTGTTGGGCGCCCAGAACTGGCTCACGAGACCGGCGGTGATGGGGTCGAAGCGGGCGGCTGGAATTACGTTCCCCGCGAACGGCGTCGCGCTGGCTGAGGTCCCGCTCGGACTGGTCACCATGGTGTACGGGTCGTAGATCGTGCGTATGCCGCTTACCCCGTTGCTCAGGTAATGCGACTGCGTGAAATCGCCCTGTTTTTCCAGCGTAGTCGGCAGGGTCTCAAGCCAGACGTTTGGATCTGTGATCTTCCAATACTCCATCGAGAAAAAGTTAAACAGCTTGTTCTTGAGGATCGGGTTGCCTAGCGTTCCTCCGTACATGTTGCGGCGCTCGGCATTGGCGCTGAACGTGGTGCGGTCGGACTCGGCGCTGGCCCAGGGATAGCGGCCCAGATAGAAGCCGCTGCCGTGCCATTCATTGGTCCCCGACTTGGTGGTCACCATGATCGCCCCGCCGGCGCTATGGCCGGATTCGGCGTCCGTGCTGTTGGTGGAGACCACGACTTCCTGCACTGCGTCGACGTTCGGAATGACGCTGGCCTTATGGCCCAGGCCGATCGGGCTGCCGTCAACCTCCAATTCGTTCTGCAGGTTCGTCCCGCCGCCGAGATCGACGCTATTGGGACCCCAGGAGTTGTACGGCTGGTTCTCGCCGCGGGTGTTGACCGCCGATGGCACGAGCAGGCCCAGCTTGAAGGAGTTGCGGTCCAGGCGAGGGGTTTCCTCGGCCATCTTCTGATCGAGCGTGCTCTCCCTGTTGCTGGAGTTGAATTCCACCGCAGGCGGCGCCTCGTTGACGGTGACAGTCGTTTGCACCGAACCCGGCTTTAAGACGGCATTCACAGTCACGTCGCCGCCGCCTTGTACCAGCACGTTCTCCTGCAGGAACTTATTGAATCCCGTATTCTCGACGGTGATCGAATAAGTGCCTGGTTCGACGTTGTCAAATACGAACAGACCCGTGTCGCTGGTCTGACGGACAACTTTGATCCCGGTGTTGACGTTGAGCGCGGTAACCGTGGCGTTGATGACCACGGCCTTGCTCTCGTCGGTTACGATTCCCTGGATACGACCACGGAACGTTTGCGCCTGTCCAACGGGTGCGAGTAGCAAAATCAACCCCATGGCCAGCGCTAATAGAATTACAAATCGAGCCTTTGTCATAGCTCTCCTATCGACCTCCTGAAGCCAGGAACTCCCGTTCCTGTCAGTCTTACTAACCCCTACTTTCCAAATCCGCCAGGTCCCGAGGATCAGGCGAACCTGAAACCAATTGAGTGATCACCGCACTACTTTTGATCATCACTGCACGCCGGGCTACAGAAACCGGCGCGACGTCCTGCGAAGACATAACCGGACCGGATCGTGCGGATTGTGAACCGGTTCATACTCTATTCCCTTTGGCACTCCGCGGCAACCTAATAATCCCGAAATAACCACCGATTTCCGATGCGCGCGCTCATGATTCTCATCAATCGCAAGTCCATTTACCAGTTCGTCATCGATCCATCCGGTCTGTGAAGACCCGGAATCGGGGCGTAATGCGCCGTGATTTCCGTTATTAACTCAGCCGCTTTCGGATCGAATTCTACTCCCAGGCCCGGCCGTCCATTGGGCCACAACTTCCCGTCACGGAAGTCGTAGCTCTGGGGCAAGTGCGGCACGGACTGCGTCCCGGCCCCCGAAATCTCCATCAGGACGGGTCCGGAAAACACGCCCAGCGCATGCACCAGGGCCGCCACGGCCACGGGCCCCGTGAAATGCGGAATCAATCCCACGGTGTGCGTCTCGCACAGCGCGGCGATCTTCATAAACTCCGTAATGCCGCCCACATTTGGCATGGTCACCCGCGCGTAATCGATCAGGTTTTTTTCGATTAATTGGTTGAATTCCCACCGCACTCCGAACTGTTCCCCCGCCGCAAGCGGCACTTTTACGCGCTCACGCAAGCTTTCGTAAATTGCCAGATTCTCCGAACGCAGCGGATCCTCGACAAAATAGGGCTGGTAAGCCTCAATCAGAGATGCCAGGGTGACGGAGTCGGCGAGGTCCAGGCGGGTGTGAAAGTCGATCGCCCAATCCGCTTCTTTGCCGATCGCTTCCCGGACCACGCGGCAATGCTCCGCGGTCGCGCGCACAGCGGCATGCGCGTCGAACCCACGCGCGTCGCCGTCGGAAACGGCAATGCGGTACGCGCGGAATCCGGCCGCAATGCAGGCCCGGGCAGTCTCGGCCAGATTCGCCCGGCTTGGGAAACCCGTGGAATAACATTCGATGTGGTCGCGCGATAATCCGCCCAGCAGTTCGTAAATCGGGACCCCGAGCGCCTTGCCCTTGATGTCCCACAACGCCAGGTCCAGCGCGCCGAGTCCGTGGAGCTTTTCACGTCCCGGCGGGTAAAAGTACCCGCGGAACAGGGATTGCCAAAGATGGTCGATCCGCGCCGGATCCTCGCCGATCAGCATGCCGGCGCATTGCTCCACCGTATCCCGGCTGCCGCCTTCGCCGATCCCAGTGATGCCGGCGTCGGTTTCCACGGTGACGATCTGGTTACTTTGGTTGAAGGTCGGATTCAAGTCAGGCGGCCGGTAAATCCGGATCCTGGTGATCTTCATCCGCGGGAGCGCCGCGAATGCCTTGCAAGGCACAAGACAAGCCGATGTCGCGGCTGCCAGTGTCAGACGGGTGAAACTCCGGCGATTCAGCATTGAATCCACAACCACGCGGTTCAACTCACACCCACACGACCGACTCGTCGCTTACAGATTCACTGTCGTCGCGTGATACCACCAAATAACGGGCTAGTAATGACACTGCGCGTGCACGTCATCACAAACAAGTGAATCCCCGGTGGCTTCACGTGGCCTTCACGTGAATTCACGTGAACGATCTTCGGGAATCAGATATTTACACGGCGGAGACCGGGGTGGATTTTCGCGCCGGTAAGGAGTAGGCTGTTTTCAGAAGTCGGACTGGCGGTACGGGGGAAGTGGTTGAAGACTGTTTCGAGCGGTCCGGAGGTCTCAGAGATGCTGGCAGGTGACGAGCGCTGGGCGATGGTGCAACGCATCGTTTCCAGCGCGCTCTTCGCCAAGGCCCCGCAGCTCAGAGACATCCTTATTTACTTGGCGCGGCGGGCACTGGAAGATACCCCGGCCGCCATTAGTGAACTTGAATTGGGCCGCAACGTTCTCGGCCGGCGCGCCGATTTCAACCCGAACGAGGACAATATCGTCCGCGTTCAGGTGCGCCACCTGAGGAAAAAGCTGGAGGATTATTTCGATACGGAAGGCCGGGATGAACCGGTCATATTGACGATTCCCAAAGGCTCATATGTGCCCAGCTTCACGCCGCGGCCCGAACCACTGCCGGCGCCTCCGGCCGCAACGGATGCCGCGGCGATCGACGCGTCTCCTCGCGCACTCGCGCCGGATGGGCGCGCGGTCTCCGGCCGGTCCGGGAACCGGTGGATCCGCCCGGCAGCCGGCGCACTCGTCTTGCTCTGCCTCGCACTGTCGGCTATCGCGCTCCGTTTCTGGAAAGAGGCGGCGGAGCTTCGCGCCCAGGTCCCGGTCATCGAAGACCGGATCCCTCTTTCAGACGATGTATTGTGGTCGAGGATCTTCGCCTCCGGTCAGACTCCAACCATCGTGGTCGCGGATAGCTGCCTGGCGTTGCTGCAGGACATTTTGGGCGTCGATGCCCCGCTCCGTGACCTCGTCGGCAACTCCGCCACTGCGAAGACAATTGATGCCATACAGGATAAGAAGCTGCAATCGGCCCTGCGGGTGATCGCCACGCGCCAGTACACCAGCCTGGGCGACCTGAACGTCGTCGCGAACCTCCTGCGCCTGAGCGAACGTTACGACGCCCGGCCCCGCATCCGCTATGCGCGCTACCTCGATACTCGCGAGTTTAAGTCCGGCAATTTCATCTTGATCGGGAGCCGCCGCGGGGTGCCGTGGGTTCAGTTGTTCGAGCCGCAACTGAATTTCTACGTCGAGCAGGACGTGAAAACTCACTCCTTCCGCTTCCTGAACCGTTCGCCTCAGCCGGGCGAGCAGCGCTCCTACGGAAGCACCGCCAGCGGTAAGAACCAGGAAGAAAGCTATGCCGACATCGCCATTTTGCCGAACCTTAGCGGCAACGGCTATGTCCTCATCATTTCAGGGATCACCATGGAGGCCACAGAAGCGGCGGGCGAGATGGTGGCCAGCCGGGAGTTCTCCTCCGCGTTAGCAAAACTGTTGCGCGCCGGGCCCGGCAAGACGCCCGCGCGCTACGCCGAGGTCCTGCTGCAGGCCAAGACCATGCCCGGGACCGCGGGCGTCTCCAGAATCATCTGCCACCGCCTGGTCAGACCTCAATAGTCGCGACCTTAAGTAAGTCCGCGAGAGTGGGCGCGCACTCTACCGTGTCCAGTGGACGCGCGCGCGAATGAAGCGGCCAGCTTTGCAGTGCGGAGACGAGTCTGAATTGGTCGAATGGTGCGCCCGGACAGATTCGAACTGCCGACCTACTGGTTCGTAGCCAGTTGCTCTATCCAGCTGAGCTACGGGCGCACGCCTGGAGTAATTCCCACTATAACAACTCGGTTCGGGAGCGGCAAGGAAACGGCCCGCCGACGATGGCGGGCCTTGCGGCCCCTCGTTCGGCCTTGTTTCTTCAAGCGCGCGAGCGGCTAGCCCTTGGGGGCCTTGTCGGTCACCTTGAAACTCTTCTCGTCGAAGTACAGCACTTTCCCCTGCTGGTAGCTCGAGACGGCCATGCTGATGGCCACCTGGGCGTGCGCCGCAACTTCAACGTTCAGCCGCGGCTGCTGCCGGCTGCGAATCGAATCCAGGAAGTTGCCGATGTGGTCCATCATCATGTCGTTCTCGTCGACCTTGATGACGATCGGCTCCTCGCCGAACTTGGCCTTGTACTCAGGCGTCATCACTTCCTTCTCCGGCAGCACCGTGATGTGATCCGTGGGAGCCTCGAACATCCCGTGGTCCACCATAATAAGCGTGCCCTGGTAGCCGCGGATCAGGCCCGGGATGTGGTGCGAGTTCGCCATGGAGCTCGATAGCACGACCGAGAAGCCCTGCTTGTACTCCGCGACGAGATGGAACGTGTCCGGCACTTCGCGCTCGTCCTTGAACTCGTAAATCCCGCCGCTGCCCACCACCCGGCGCGGAAACTCCGGCTGGGGCCAGCAGATGTTCATCGGCGCCATCACGTGGAAAAACAGGTCGGTGGCGATGCCTCCCGAGTAATCCCAATACTTGCGGAAGCGGAAAAAGCGGTCGGCGTTGTAGGCGCGCTTGGGCGCCGGGCCCAGCCAAGTCTTCCAGTCGATGTAATTGTCGCCCTTCCCGTCCGGGCCGGCTTCTTTGTCGATCTTCCAGTTCCACTCGCCTTCCACCGAATTGCGGTGATAGCTGCCCTGGCTCATGATCATCGGGCCGATCATGCCGTCCGCGAGCGCCTTGCGGGCCTTCCACCACTGGTCGCCGGAGGTCGTCTGCGAGCCCACCTGCATGACGCGCTGCTTCGACTTCACGGCCTCACGGAGCTGCTTCACTTCCTCGATGGTGTGGCACATCGGCTTTTCGAGGTACACGTCCTTGCCCTGCTCCATCGCCGCCAGCGCAACGCGCGCGTGCCAATGGTCGGGCGTGGCGACGACCACGGCGTCCACGTCCTTGCGCGCCAGGATCTCGCGGTAATCCAGCGTGCCGTCCACCTTGAAGTTCTCCTTGGCGGCTGTGACGCGCTTCTGGTACACGTCGCAAACGGCGACCAACTGGCAGGAGTTTTCGTGCTTCTCACCATAGCGGCGGAATCGCTCGGCGACGTAATAGCCGCGGCCGCCCACTCCAATGAAGGCGACGTTGATTCGATCGTTCGCGCCGATCACTCGTCCCGTGCGGGCCGGCTTATCGGCGGCCAGAACGCGTCCGCTGGCGGCCAGAGCCGCTCCCGTGACGGCGGCGGCCTTGAAGAATTCCCTTCGATTGCCTTCGAGCATGATGCAGTCTTCCTTGGCGTATTGTGAATCGATACACATATACTATGCCCGCTCCCGAAGGCGGGTCAAAGAACGCGTTACCCCGCCGCGGGCCGTCCCGTGTTACCTTGCGGTGAAATGCAGTCTGCGCATTTCCACGGCAAGGCCGACCCCACGCGCGAGATCGAGGTGAAGTTGCGCGTCCAGGACGCCGCGCAGATGGCCGCCGTCCTGCTTGCAAACGGTTTCGTCGTCGTCCATCCGCGGGCGTTTGAAGCCAACGAGGTTTTCGACACGCCGGAGCGGGCTCTGCGCGCCGAGCGGCGCCTGTTGCGCCTGCGCGAATTCGCCGGCGCGGCCACTCTCACCTATAAGGGCACTCCCGAAACCGGGCGTTACAAATCGCGCGAGGAGCTGGAGACCGTAGTATCCGACGCCGGCGCGCTGCGGCAGATCCTGGACCGGCTCGGCCTGCGCCTCTTCTTCCGTTATGAGAAGTACCGGACCATTTACCAGCGTCCGGGCGACACGGCCGGTTTGGTCGTCCTCGATGAAACGCCGATTGGCCTATGGTTGGAACTCGAAGGCAGGCCCGAGTGGATCGATCGCACGGCCGCGCAACTCGGCTTCACACTGCAGCAATACGTCACCGAGAGTTACGGCGGCCTGTGGCTGAAGTACTGCCAGGAACAGGCCATTGATCGTCCCAATATGGTTTTCAGCGACGCTTTCGGCGGTGATCCCGCGTGAGCGCGATCCGGCGCCACGGCGTCACACCGCGACGCCTACAATGAAGGCATGCTCGAGTCCGCCAATGGGGCCGCCGAGGTCTCGCAAGCCGTAGCCCGCCTGGATATCGTCCGCCGGGAAATCGGCAAAGTGATTGTCGGCCAGCAGGATGTCGTCGACGGCGTGCTCATTTGCCTGCTCTCAGGGGGCCATGTGCTGCTCGAAGGCGTGCCCGGCCTCGGTAAGACCACGCTTCTGCGGACGCTGTCGCGCGTGCTGCATCTGAAGTATTCGCGCATTCAATTCACCCCCGACCTGATGCCGGCCGATATCGTCGGTTCGATGGTGATGGAGACGGATTCGAGCGGCGCCAAGAGCTTGCGCTTCCAGCCCGGCCCGATCTTCGCCAACCTCGTGCTGGCCGACGAAATCAACCGCGCCACCCCCAAAACCCAGTCGGCGCTGCTCGAAGCGATGCAGGAGCGGACGGTCACCTCGGGCACGACGACGCACGAACTGGACCGCCCGTTCCTGGTCATGGCGACGCAGAATCCGATCGAGATGGAGGGCACTTACCCGCTGCCCGAGGCCCAACTCGATCGCTTTCTGATGAAGATCGTCGTCGAGTTCCCATCGCGCGAAGAGCTCAACCGAATTGTCGAGCGCACCATCCAGCGCGACGAGCCCGAGCTCAGCCAGGTCATCACGCGCAGCGAAATCCTCGAGTTGCGCAACACCTGTCGCGAGGTGATCGTCGCGCCGCATGTGCTGGATTTCGCGGTCAGCCTGGTGATGGCCACGCAGCCCGGCGCCGACGGCGCCCACCCGCTGGCCGATAAGTACATCCGCTATGGCTCATCGCCGCGCGGGGCCCAGGCGCTGGTCGAATGCGGCCGCGTCTACGCGCTGATGAATGGCCGCTATCATCTCGCCGGCGACGACATCCGCAAGGTCGCGCCCGCGGTCTTGCGCCACCGCATTATCCTGAACTTCGACGCCCACGCCGACGGCCAGACCCCCGAGACACTTCTGCGCGAGCTGATCTCCGCCGTCTCCGCGCGCCAGCCCAAGCCGTAATTCGATCCCTCAGTTTGAGTGAAGGAAAACGGCGACCGCGATCAGCACCAGCCCAATCCCGATGCACCACAGCCGGCCGATCCAGGTGGGGACAGGTGGTCCGGTCGGGCGCAGACCCCAGCGGAAGTCGTTCACGGCCAGCCCGAGGCCTATGAAAGCCAACCCGACAATTGCGATCCAGATGCGATCCCAAATGATCATTTGCGACTCTCAATATCCGATTCTCAATCATAATCCGATTCCTCGCCTGGACAACCCCCAAATCCTGCGATAAACCGACAAACGGGTTGTCCCGTCTGCCGCCTGCTCCCGCCCTGTCACAATAGAGGATACCGGAGCCGATGCCCGCGCCCTTAATCGACCGCCAGCTTCTCGAACGCCTCGAGCGCCTGACCATCCACTGGCAGAAGTCGTTCCGCGGCCTGGTGGGCGGCCATAACGAGTCGCGCTTTTCCGGCCCCGGCATCGAGTTTCTCGACCACCGCCGATTCCACCAGGGCGACGACCTGCGCGCGGTGAACTGGCGCGCCTACCTGCGTCTGGAGAAGCTCTTCCTTAAGATGTTCCAGACCGAGCCGCGCACTCCGATCCGCCTGCTCGTGGACGCTTCGGCGTCGATGGCCGCCGGAGCCGTCGATGGGGAGGTTTCCAAGTTCGACTTCGCGCGCCGTCTGGCGGCGGCTATCACTTACGTCGGTCTGGTGCGGCACGACGCGATACTCATCCAGCCCTTCCACGAGGCGCTCGATGAGTCCTGCCTCGCCTCGGGCGGCCGCCACCGCTTTGGCCCCATCACCGACTTTCTGATGGCTCTCGAGCCGCGTGGCCGGTCGGCGTTCATGCAGACTGCGCGCCAGTTTCTGGCCCGCTACACCGGCGCGGGTCTGTCGATCGTGATCTCCGATTTCTTCGACGACGCCGACGTGCTGCGCCCGCTGCAGTACCTCTCCGACTTCGGCCATGAGCTGGTGCTGATTCAACTCTGGTCGCCCTCCGAGCGAGAACCAGCGGCCGAGGGCGACGTGCACTTGGAGGATGCCGAGACGGGCGCGTTGCTCGAACTTTCGCTCGACGCGGCGGCGCGCGGAGCCTGCACGGAGGCCTTCGACCGCTACGCCTCCGCGCTCGAGCGCCTGGCGCTGCGCAATGGCGGGCGCTACTTCGGCTTCTCGACGGCGCTGTCGCTCGACGACGCGGTGGGCCGCGCGCTGGCATTCGAAGGCGGCGACACATTGCGCGGCCTGACGCCCACGGGGAGGCGCTGAGTCTTGTTCTTCGCCAACCTCTCGCTGGTTGAGTTCTTCTCGCTGCTCACCGCCGCGTGGGCCGCCGCCGTGGCGCTGTATTTGCTCAGCCGGTCGCGCCGGCGCCTGAGAGTGGCGACGCTCCGCTTCTGGCAGAACGCGCTGCAGGCCGTGCAGCAGAAGCGCCGCCGTCGCGTAGATCAACCCTGGTCGCTGCTCCTGCAGTTGCTCGCCATTCTGTGCCTGCTGCTGGCCATCGCGCAGCCGCGCTGGGGCCCGCGCCTGTTCGGCGGGCGCGACCACGTGCTGCTGCTCGACACGTCGGCCTGGATGGCGGCGCCGTCCCGCGCCGGCGATCTCTCGATCGAGGCCCGCCGCGTGGCGCTGGCCTGGCTCCGCACGCTGCCCTCCGATGACCGCGTGATGCTGATCCGCGCCGGCTCGCAGGCCGTGCCGGCCACGCGCTTCCTCTCCAGCCACGCCGAATTGGAAGCCGCCATTGGCGCTTCGCTGCCCGCAGCCGGGCCGCTGGACCTCGAACAGGCGTTGTCCCTGGCCCGCCAATCCCAGCGTCTCGAAGGTCGCGAGCCCGGCGAGATTGCCTACGCCGGCGCGGCGCGGCTCGCCTCCGACCCGTCCTCGCTCCAGCTTCCGCCCAACTTCCGCTATCTGCCGGTTTCCGCGCCGCCGCCGAATGCCGGCTTCGTTTCCGCCTCGTTGCAACGCGTGTTCGGTGAAGCCTCGCATTGGCAGGCCACCTTCGCTCTGCGCAACTACGCAGCGCTGCCCCGGGCCGTGCACGTTGCCATCGCGCTCGGCGGTTCGCCCGCCGGCGCGCGGCGCATCGTGCTGGCGCCGCTCGCCGAATCCTCGGTCACCTTCGACTTCCACACGGCCGCGGCAGGCTGGATCGAGGCCCGCATGAGCCCTTCCGATGCCCTGCCCGCCGACGACAGCGTCACGCTCGAGGTGCCCTCCGCGCAGAGTCTGCGCGTCGCCGTCTACTCCGCCTCGCCCGGCCTGCTGCGTGCCATCTTCTCCTCCGATCCGCGTCTCGATCCGCGGTATCTGGCGCCGGCGGCGTACCGGCCCGACGCGGATACCGGCGTCATCGTCATCGACGGATTCGCGCCCCCGCAACCGCCCCAACGTCCCAGCCTGTGGATCGCTCCACCCGCCTCCGCCTCGCCCATTCCGGCGCGCATGGTCGGCCGCGAAATGGTCCTGACCCACTGGCACAACGAGACTCCGCTCGGCGCCGGGTTGCGGTCGCGCGACCTAAAGCTCGCGGGCTCGCTCGTGTTCGATCTGCCCGCGAGCGCGACGCCGCTGGCCGATACGCCGGAAGGATCCGTGGCCGCGGCTCTGCTCGAACGCGGTCCGCTGCCGCCCTTGGTAGTGCTGGGCTTCCATCCTCTGCGCACCGCGCTGCGCTCCGAGGTCGCGGCCCCGCTGCTGTTTGCCAACCTGCTAGAGGCACTCGCGCCCGCGGTGCTGGTGGAACGCGGCACGCTCGCGGCTGCGCCCGGCGCGCTGCAGATGGAGTTGCCTGCGGGCGTCGACCTGGCGCGGCTGCAGGTGGTTGACGAGAACGCCCGCCCGGTTCCCTACACGCTCGACGGCCGCACGTTGCGCCTGTACACGCCGCGCAGCGGCGCGGTCCGCGTGCGCGCCGGCGCCTATGAACGCTCCTACTCGCTGGTCCTGCCCGGATACGGCGCTTATCGCTGGGATGTCCCGGCCGGCGTCCGGCGCGGATTGCCTCGAACCACCCTGCCGCAGGCGCTTCCGCGTGAGTTGTGGAAGTGGTTTGCCCTGGCCGGCCTGGTGCTGATCGTTCTCGAGTGGTGGCTCTTCGGCCGCTCCCGGGCCTGGTTCGGCCGGCGTCAGATCCCGTCGCTGGTACTGAAGGGCGCCGCCATTGCCGCCTGCCTGTCGGCCTTCCTCGAGCCGCGTTTGCCGGTCAGCGAGACCCGCCAGGCCGTGGGTCTGCTGATCGACACGTCGCAGAGCATCCCCGAAAGCTCGCTCCTCCGCGCCAGCCAATTCGCCGCCGCCGCCCGCGCCAAGAGCGGCCGCAACGACGTGCGCGATCTGCCTTTCGCCCGCGCCCTGCGCCCGCTGGATGCCGCCGAGCGCGCCAGTGGGCGGTTCCACTCGACGGCCGGGGCAGAGGGGCGCGCCACTGGCATCGAGGCCGCCATCCGCGAGGCCGCCGGCGCGCTGCCCGCGGACCGCGTGCCTCGCCTGGTGCTGCTTTCCGATGGGGTAGAGACCGAGGGTTCGGCCGCTCGCGGTGCGCAACTGGCGGCCTCGCTCGGGATTCCGGTGGACACGGTCGCGCTCGACGGCCGCGCCGCACCGCGCTTCCGCATCGACTCGGCCGGCTTTCCAGCCGCGGCCTTCACCGGCGAGCGCTTCCCCATCGACCTCCAGGTGAGCACGCCCGAGCCGGCGCAGGCGCGGCTTGATCTCACCGCCGACGGACGCGCCATCGGCTCCAGCCCGGTCAGCCTGCAGGCCGGCGAGAACCACGTGCGCGCCTACGCCTCACTCTCCATGCCGGGCGCGTTTGAGCTCGCGGGCACACTCCGCGCGGGCGCGCTGGGCGAAGCGCGCTTTGCCCAGTCGATTTCCCTGCGCTCTCCGCGCCTGCTGTTCCTGTCGCAGGACCCGCCCGGCATGGAGACGCACCTCGTGTCGACGCTGACCGCCGCGCATTTCGACCTCGACACGCGCACCAGTTGGCAGGCCGCGCGTCTGGAGGACTACCAACTGGTCGTCTTCAACAACTGGGACCTCGCCGCTCTGCCCGAGTCGCGCAAGCGGGATCTCGAGCAGTTCGTCCAACGCGGCGGCGGGCTGCTGGTCATCGGCGGCGAGAAGAACATCTGGGTGGAGCGGAAGAATCCGCAAACCGACCCGCTCGACCGCACCCTGCCCGCAACCGTGGCGCCCCCGCGCACGCCCGAAGGCGCGGTCGTGGTCCTGGTCCTCGACAAGTCGTCCTCCATGGAAGGCCGCAAAATCGAACTGGCCCGGCTCGCAGCCACCGGCGTGATCGAGAACCTGCGGCCCATCGACCAGGTGGGCGTGCTGATCTTCGATAACTCCCATCAGTGGGCCGTGCCCGTGCGCCGCGCCGAGGATCGCACGCTGATTAAGCGCCTGATCGCGGGCATCGTCGCCGACGGCGGCACGCAGATCGCGCCTGCCCTGGCCGAGGCCTACCGCCGCATTCAGGCCGCGTCAGGGGCCTACAAGCACATCGTTCTGCTGACCGACGGCATTTCCGAGGAGGGCGACTCGATGGGCCTGGCGCGGGATGCGCAGCAGAAGCATGTCACCATCTCGACGGTCGGTCTGGGCCAGGACGTGAACCGGGCGTACCTTGAAAAGATCGCGCAAATGGCCGGCGGACGCTCCTACTTCCTGACCGAGCCGGCTGGCTTGGAGCAACTCCTGGTCAAAGACGTTATGGAGCACACCGGTTCCACGACGGTTGAGAAACCGGTTCGCGCGCGCATCCTGCGGCCGGTGGAAACCCTCGCCGGGCTCGACCTGGAGAGCGCGCCGGCGCTGAAGGGCTACGTCCGCTTCCAGGCCAAGCGCGCCGCGGACCTGATCCTGGCGGTGGACGATGCCGAAAAGGATCCGCTCTACGTGCGCTGGCAGTATGGGTTGGGCCGGGCGGCGGTGTTCACCTCGGACGCCAAGTCGCGCTGGGCCGAAGCGTGGGTCGCGTGGAAGGGCTACGACCGCTTCTGGGAAAACGTGGCGCGGGACCTGCTGCCGCATGCGCTGGCGGGCGAATCGCGGCTCGAGTGGGATCCGGCGGCCTCGCGCCTGATCGTGGAGTACCAACTGGCAGATCCCGCGCAGGCGCCGGACGTGCCGCCGCGCCTGTTCGCGCTGGGGCCGGGCGGATTCGGGTCCGCGCTGACCCTTCAGAAAGTCGGCCCGGGCCAGTACCAGGCGGCGTTCCCCATCGGCGCGCGGCGTGGCCTGTTTCGCGTACGTCCGCTCGAGGAGTCGCGGCTGTTCCCGGAAACCGGGTTGTACCTGCCCGAGCCGGAACTCACCTCCAGCGGGCAGAACGAAAAGCTCTTGCGCGACCTCGCGGCCTGGACCGGCGGGCTGTTCAACCCGACTCCGGCGCAGATCTTCCGCCCGCCGGCGCGCGCTCTGCCCGCCTGGCTCACGCTCTGGCCGGCCCTGCTGGGCTGCGCGCTGCTGTTCAACCTGGCCGAAGTCTTCTGGCGCCGCTTCCGGCGGCCTGGGGCGGTCGTGGCGCTGCCATTTCTGTCCCGAGCGGCCTAGGCGCGGACTTGCCCCGGCGCCTCCGTCGGGGCCTCCATGCGCCCCGGAGGCTACAGCGTTCGCCGTCTCCTCGCCCCAAATCTGTTTGACACGTGGGCCTATGCTCAAGCTAGCCGGCGCTCTATGCGGCGCATCGGCCCCGTTCTTTGACAATTGCGAATATGTCTCGAATTTTCACAGGATAAACCAATCATTATAAAAAGCAAAGTCGACAATTGGCTTTGTTCCTCATTTTTGTGTTTTAAGCTCCTGGCGCGCCCGTCCGACCCTCGCCGACCGCCTCGCGCAACCAGCAAGTCGGGCAGGGCGGATGAGGCAAGAGAGCCGCCGCCTGATGGAAATTCCCGTTGGGCTATAAAGTGCCGGTCCCGAACGGCCGATCCCTTGTTTGAAGTGCAGCGCCGCGTCAAAAACTACTGCGGAAAAGATCAGAATCGGGCGCTGGCTTTGAGAATTTCCACAGGGGGTGAAAACTATGAACAGCAGGAGCACCTATCGCGTGGGCCTGATCTTCAACACCGGCAATGAAGTGGAGCGGACGGCGGACCGCTCCACTGAGGACGCGCCGATTGACTTGGCGCGGTTTGACCAGGCGTTTCAGCGCGCCAGGTCAACAGACGGCGAAGACGGCCAGGAGGCCGTTCCGGACGGCTATTACGACACTCTCGTGGAAGAAGTCCGGCTGACCAAGACCCAGCGGACCGGGAACCCGATGCTGATCTGGAAGCTGTCCATCATGGGCGAGGAGTTCCACGGGCGAACCTTGAACAAGATGCGGGTCATTACGGAGAAGTCTCTTCAGTTTCTGAAGGAAGACCTCGAGTGTTGCGGTGTGCACCTCGAGCGGCTTTCCGATCTGTCGCTGCATCTCGATGAGATGTTTGGCCTCAAGATCAACGTCATGAAAAAGACCAAAGGTCAGTGGACCGACATCTACTTCGTCAAGGTCGAGAAGCCGGCGCCAGACAATATTCCGTTCTGACACGCGGTTAACGGTCCGCCCGCGGAGAAGCGCGATGCGCCGCTGGCAGCAGAGAATCCGGTCCCGCCGGAAGGCGGCCGTGCGCCGCGGGCCCTGCGCGATCTCGCTGATAAGGTTCGTCAACTATTAGCAATCTGCATTTTCAGCGCGTTCGGGGTCGGGGCCAGGGACGGTTGTGCAGGCTGCTGAAACAACAGGTAAATGATTCAAAATAAATGATGTTCTGCGCCGTAATAGCCCAGTCTGCAACGGCTTCGCAACTGTTGCGCACTGGACGCGGAGCCTTTGGCCGCCACACCATATCAAAGCGCGGGTGCAGCGCGCGAGGGAAGATTCCGCGTGACGAACTCGTGCGGGCGATCGCGCCCCTGGCAACCGCGGGGTTGAGCAACAACGAGAAGTCGTAGCCCCGCTTTGTGACCGGCTCTCTGAATGGGACGGATGCGGGCGCTGGCCGCTCCCCCAATGCAATGGCCGCACCGGCCTGGGACATGAGCGTGATGAATACTGACCATCGGCCCGAACAGGCTCACCCCGCCACGTGGGTGCCGACCCTGTACTTCGCCGAGGGCATCCCGTTCTTCGCCATATCGTTGATCGCCGGGATCCTATACAAACGACTGGGGATGCCGAACGACGTCATCGCGCTCTACACCAGTTGGCTGCTGCTCCCCTGGTCTTTGAAACCCTTCTGGAGCCCGCTGCTGGAGATGTTCAAGACCAAGAAGTTCTTCGTCGTCTCCTTCGAGTTCATCGTCGGTGTGAGTCTCGCCCTGATCGCCCTGTGCCTGCCCCTGGCCAACTACTTTCGATACACTCTGGCGTTGTTCGTCCTCGTTGCTTTCTGCGCATCGACGCACGACATTGCAGCCGACGGCCTCTACATTTCGAGCCTCTCGGACAAGCAACAGGCGGCCTATGCCGGCTGGCAGGGCGGCTTCTTCAATGTGGCGCGCTTCTTCTCGCAAGGCGCCCTGGTGATCCTGGCCGGATACCTCGAGACGAAAACGGATGTGCGCCACGCCTGGATGGCGATCTTCGGCGCCATGGGATTGATCCTGGTGGGGGTGAGTTTGTATCACGCCCGCATGCTGCCGGCGGGCGCGGCCGGACGGCGCTCGGAGTCCTGGCATCAGATGGCCGCCACGTTTGGCGATGTGATTGTCAGCTTCTTCAAGAAGCCCAACATCTGGTGGTTGCTGGTCTTCATCCTGCTTTACCGCGCTGGAGAGGGGCAGGTGGTGCGAATCGGGCCGCTGTTCCTGGTCGACAAGCGCGCTTTGGGCGGGTTGGGGCTAACGACCGAGCAGTTCGGGACGATCTACGGCACTTTTGGCACGGTCGCCTTCATCGCGGGCAGTGTGGCGGGAGGCTATTTCACGTCCTGGATGGGCCTGCGCCGGGCCCTGTTGCCGCTGATTGTGGTGATGAATCTGCCCAACCTGGCGTATGTGTACCTGAGCACCGCCCTGCCCACGAATGCCGCTCTGGTCGCGACCGCGCTAAGTGCCGAGATGTTCGGTTACGGGTTCGGATTTGTCGGCGTGATCCTTTTGATGATGCAGGAGATAGCCCCCGGCAAATACCAGACGGCGCATTATGCGTTCGCCAACTCGCTGATGAATCTGGGCTTGATGATCCCGGGCACGGTGAGCGGGAAGATCCAGATGGCGCTGGGGTACCGCAACTTCTTCATCTGGGTTCTGGTGGCGTCCATTCCGGCCCTGATCCTGGCGCGGATGATCCCTATTCACTCCGGAGCCGCGCCACCGGTGGCGGAGCCGGTCACGGTCCCGTAGCGGCAGCAGCGGGGATGGCCGGCCTGACCAGCGGCCCTTGAGAGCACTGGCGATCCAGCATTACGGAGCAAGTCATGCGTTACGGTTACTTCGACAACGATCGGCGGGAATACGTCATCGAGCGGCCCGACGTGCCGGTCTCCTGGACCAACTATCTGGGCATCAAGAATCTGTGCACGGTGATCTCGCACAACGCCGGAGGCTACTCGTTCTACCAGAACGCCGAGCACAAGCGGATCACGCGTTTCCGCGCCAACGGCGTTCCGCTGGACCGGCCCGGACACTACGTCTATCTGCGGGATGACGAGAGCGGCGAGTATTGGTCGGTCTCCTGGCAGCCTGTTGGCAAGGATCTCGCCGCGGCCCGCTATGAATGCCGCCACGGGTTGTCCTACTCCCGGTTCCGCTGCGACTATCAAGGTCTCGATGCCGAGCAACTGGTGTTCATTCCGCCCGACGATGACGTCGAGCTGTGGGACGTCCGGATCAAGAACAGCGGCTCCACGCGGCGCACTCTTAGTGTCTTCGGGTACGTCGAATTCTCCTTCCACCACATCGAGATCGACAACCAGAATCTCCAGATGAGCCTCTACGCCAGTGGCTCCAGCTACCAGGACGGGGTCATCGAGTACGACTTCTACTACGAACCTTCGACCTTCCACTACTTCACCTCCAGCTTCGATCCCGACAGCTTCGACAGTATGCGCGACAGTTTCCTCGGCAGCTATCGCACGGAGACGAACCCGATCGCGGTCGAACAGGGCCGGTGCCACGGCAGTGTGGAACTGGGCGGCAACCACTGCGGCGCTTTGCACAAGCGGCTGATTCTCGACCCCGGGCAGGAGGTCCGACTGGTGTTCATGCTGGGAGTCGGCGCGCGCGCTAAGGGCCAGGAGATCAGGGCGAAATACTCGAATCTATCCAAAGTCGACCAGGCCTTCGCCGATCTGAAGGCGTATTGGGACCGCAAGCTGGCCGTGTTCCAGTGTAAGACTCCCCACGAGGGGCTGAACACGATGGTCAACATCTGGACGCTATACCAGGCCGAGACCTGCGTCGTCTGGTCGCGCTTTGCCTCGTTTATCGAAGTCGGCGGGCGCGTCGGGTTGGGTTATCGCGACACGTCGCAGGACGTGATGAGCGTCGTGCACACCAATCCCGATAAGTGCCGGCAGCGCATTGTCGAATTGCTGCAAGCCCAGGTGAGCATGGGGTACGGGCTGCACCTGTTCGACCCCGACTGGTTCGACCCGGCGAAGCAGAGTGCGCCTAAGTTCAAATCGCCGACCATCATACCCGTGCCTGATCGCAAGAGCATGATTCACGGCCTGGCGGACACGTGTTCCGACGACGTGCTGTGGCTCGTCGTTTCGGTCTGCGAGTATGTCAAGGAGACCGGCGACGTCGCGCTGTTCGACGAGCTGATCCCGTTTGCCGACGAGGGCGTGGCGACGGTCTACGAGCACCTCAAGCGCACGCTCGATTTCTCTGCCGCCGAGGTCGGGCCGACCGGCATCTGCAAGGGCCTCCGGGCGGACTGGAACGACTGCCTGAACCTGGGCGGCGGCGAAAGCGCCATGGTGTCGTTCCTGCACCATTGGGCCTTGCGCGCCTTTGTGGAGGCGGCCCGGTACTTGGGCCGCGACGCAGACGCGGCGCACTACACGGCGCTAGCCGACAAGGTCCGTGCGGCCTGCGAGAAGGAACTCTGGGACGGCGAGTGGTACCTGCGCGGCATCACCGCCAAGGGGCGCAAGATCGGATCGAAGGAGAACGCCGAAGGCCAGGTGTTCCTGGAGAGCAACACCTGGGCGGTGGTTTCCGACGCGGCGCGGCGCGAGCGCGCCGAGCTTTGCATGGACTCGGTCGACGCTCATCTGTACTCGCCTTTCGGCATCCACCTGCTGTGGCCCGCGTTCACCAGACCGGACGACGACATCGGCTTCGTGGGCCGCGTCTACCCGGGCATCAAGGAGAATGCCGCCATCTTCAGCCACCCCAATCCCTGGGCGGTCATCGCCGAGTGCAAACTGGGCCGCGGCAACCGGGCCATGAAGTTCTACGACTCCTTGTTGCCTTGCAACCAGAACGACATGATTGAAATCCGCGAGGCCGAGCCGTATTCCTATTGCCAGTTCGTGATGGGCCGGGATCACACCGCCTTCGGGCGCGCCCGTCATCCCTGGCTCACCGGCAGCGGCGGTTGGAACTACACCGCCGTGACGCGCTGGATCCTGGGCATCCGGCTGAGTTTTGACGCTCTGATCGTCGACCCCTGCATCCCCGGCGACTGGAAGCAGTTCGAGGTGACGCGACAGTGGCGCAACGCTATCTTCCACATCACCGTGACCAACCCCAACGGGGTGCAACACGGCGTCCGTGCGGTGACGCTGAATGGCCAACCGGTCCATGCACCGATCCCACCGCAGCCGCCCGGCTCCGTCAACGAGATTGAAGTGCGAATGGGGTGAGCCCGCTAGCCGGCGGACGGCATCGTGGGCACTGCTGCGATCTCTGGCGAGGGCTCGATCCGCGGGGGACGCAAATGAAAATGGCTTCAGCATCTCTACGATGGGGAAGCCATAAACCTGGTGCGGGGGGACTTGTTCCTTCCTAGTACACCGAAAACAAGTAAGTTATACATAATACAAAGGACCCAAAAAACCAAAAGTCCCGAAAGTATTCCTCTAAGTCACACCACGAGTCACACGGGCCTTCAGACCCACTCCCGCCGAGCCTGAACCGGCACTATTGCCAAGCGAAATACCTGCCGACATTGGCCCTTAACGCCGGTGTTGAGGGGCGATGCCATCGGCGGGTGTTCCAGTCGCGCTACTCAAGGTCAATGCGCGTTTTGTCGCAACCCATCCGGTGAATCGTCCCCGACGCGGGCCTCCACCGCGCATCCCGCTACTTTCCGGTAACGCCGTTTATCGACCAGTTGCACAGCCGCCTAGCGCGCCGGTAGAATTCGCGTTCTGAGCACGGCTGGTTGCTTCCGGCGGCGGCATGTCGTTGCAGCTTCCAGAAGCGGCCCGAATAGCGAATCTGGCCGCGAAAGCGAGTAAACCGATGCGCAGGACGCGGACGACAAGCTGCTTGCCTCAGCCGCCCGGATTGACATCCTGATAACAGTTGAACTCGAGGTGCACGAACTTGCCGCAACTGGCGGGTGCCAGTAGCCTGAACAAACCGGCGCCAGTCCAAGCCAATAGCATTGCCAGATAGAGCGACATGATTGCCAGAAGCCGAATCATGTGGTCCGCGCACTCCGTGCGTCGCTTACCATGTTCATGTACCGCCGAGCCAGTTCATGGATCCACTCCCTCTGGCGGCGCTTGATTGCGTTCTGGTGAATCAGGTGCTGCCCGATTCCGAGCGCGGCCGCACCCGCAAGGATGA
>Ga0187851_10000526_pt1 | contig 39219 bp, 38 predicted proteins | sample June2016WEW_6_10_FD_132997 | JGI IMG/M metagenome (GOLD analysis project Ga0187851, IMG submission 132997) | Peatland microbial communities from SPRUCE experiment site at the Marcell Experimental Forest, Minnesota, USA - June2016WEW_6_10 | ecosystem: Environmental > Terrestrial > Soil >...
CGGCGGGGGGGGGGGGGGGGGGGGGGGGGGGGGGGGGGGGGGGGGGGGGGGGGGGGGGGGGGGGGCGGCGCGGTCAGCATCGACTTCAAAGCCGTTTGCGGGAGCAGTTCGGGATTCAGCAGTGGGATGATTATCAGCGCTGTAACCAATCCGATCTGGAGTCCTAAGGAAAGGAACACGGTCCAACCGGTGTTGGTTTTCGCTCTTCCGTCCACGAAAGTCTGTTCGAACATCTTTTTCTATTCCCCTTTGGGCCAGTCTCCAACACCTCGGAGACCGCTCTCTAACCTCTTAGACACCACCGCGTCGCAGCGGTTCCCTGATAGCAGGCCTTAAAGCCGTTTTTTCAACCGGATTGCGGACGTTCCCCGCACTATCCAACCCAGGAGAACCAGTCCGCGGCCAAATGGCCCGTGCCTGGCTTAATCTTACTTCCGCCAGCAGCAGCATACTACATTCGAACCAAACTGGCCACCCCCGTCAAGCCGCCGGCCGGACCCGGCCCCGCTTTTCGGCGAAATTGCGCCAGAAAATCAGAATCGGACTGGCCACGAAAATCGAAGAATACGTGCCCACGATAATGCCGCAAACCAGCGCGAACGAGAAGCCGTGCAGCACCTGGCCGCCGAACAGCAGCAAGGCGATGGCCGAGATAAATGTCAGGCCCGAAGTCAGCACGGTGCGGCTCAGAGTGCGGTTCACGCTTTCATTGACGATCGCCTCGAAGGAGCCGCGGCGGCCATGTTTCACGGTCTCCCGGATGCGGTCGAACACGACGATCGTATCGTTCATCGAATAGCCCACCAGGGTCAGCAGCGCGGCCACCACGTTCAGCGAGATCTCTTTATTGAACAACGAAAACAGCCCCAGCGTGATCAGCACATCGTGGAACGTCGCCACGACGGCCGCCAGGCCGTAGATCCACTCGAACCGGAAGGCGATGTAGACCAGCATGCCGCCGAGCGCGTAGAGCGTGGCCAGCACAGCCTTATTGCGCAGCTCGGCGCCGATCTTCGGGCCGATGCTTTCCACGGCGACGATATTGTACGGCGCGAAAGAACACTCGTCGCCGATGACCTTGAGCATGGCCGGGGTAACGCCCGGCACGGAGGCCAGATCGTTCAGGCCGGCCAGCACGCCGGCGTGCGCCGGAGAATTGCGCAAGTCAGTCATGGCCTTGGTCAGATCCAGCAGTTGCTCATCGGAGAGCGAGATCCCGGCGGCGGGGAAGGGATCGCGCAGCCGTTCAAAAATCGTCTGTGCGCTGGAGTTGTTGAAATCGAGCTTGCCGGAGTGCTCGGCGAAGGTCGCGGCGAGCGTCTCGCCGATGACCCGGCGCACGTTGAGCAACTCCTGATCGCTCTTCAAACCGGTGCCGATCACGACCTGATTTTTGCCGGTGATTTCCTGAACGGAGATTTCGCCGGGGATGCGGGCGGAGATGACCGAGCGGATCTTATCGACCGGCGGCTTCATGCCGAACTGGACAGTGATGTTGGCGCCGCCCGTGAAGTCGATGCCGTACTTCAACCCGCCTTTCGCGATCCAGCTCGCGAAACCGGCCGCGGTCAGCGCCAGCGAGAGGCCGATGAAGAACCACTTCTTGCCGAGAAAATCGATGTTTGTCTGTCGAAACAATTCCATGGACTGCAACCTTCGCGGGCCGCGGCGCAAGTGGCCGCTTTCCCCGCTATCGCTTCACTCCAGGGCCCCGCCGGGCGGAAGCCCGTACACTATCACACTCGCATTCCGATGCTCAACACAGGCCGCGCCGAACCGCTGTATTCGAGGTCGAACAGGTAGCGGGAAACGAACACGGACGTGAATACGTTGGCCACCAGACCAATCACCAGCGTCACGGCGAAACCGCGCACCGCCGGAGTGCCGAACATAAACAGGAAGGCGCAACTGACGATGGTCGTCACGTGGGTGTCGATGATCGTCAGAAATGCCTTGTCAAAACCCGCGTCCACGGCGGCGAAGAGCGCCTTGCCAGCGCGCACCTCTTCGCGGATGCGCTCGAAGATCAGAACGTTCGAATCGACCGCCATGCCGATCAGCAAAATCACGCCGGCGATGCCGGGCAGCGTCAGCACGGCCTTAAAGTAAGCCAGCACGCCGATCAAGATGACGGCGTTCAGCACCAGCGCCACCGTCGCGTTGATGCCGCTGCGGGCGTAGTAAGCGAGCATGATGCAGAGGACCACAACCAGGCCGACCAGGCCCGACAGCAGGCCGGAACGGATCGAGTCGGCGCCGAGCGACGGGCCGACGGTGGACTCCTGCAACTGGCGAATGCCGGCCGGCAGAGAGCCGGCCTTCAACACCAGCGACAGGTCCTCGGATTCCTGTTGTCCGGAGAGACCCTCGATCACGCCCTGGTCCTCGATGCGCGCGTTGATCACCGGCGCGCTCTTGATCTGTCCGTCCAGGGCGATCGCCAGCCGCTGGCCGATATTGGCTTCGGTAAACCGGCCGAAACGGTTCTTGGAGTCCTGGGCGATCACGAAGCGGGTTTCCCACTTGCCCATTTCATCCTGCTGCGGCCGGGCGTCGCGCAGGTCGCGGCCGGTGATGACCGGAACGCGGCTCACCAGGTACCAGCCCGACTCCTGATCGCTGACTTTCTTCATGGACGGCATCGGCTTGGTGCCCAGCGGGAGAATGCCGTTGTTGGAGGCCAACAGTTCCTGCTGGCTGCGGTACGGGCCGCCCTTCACTTCGTACAGTTCGAGCACGGCCGCGGTCGACAGAATCGACTTCACGCGGTCGGGGTCGTCCATGCCGGGCAGGGAGACCAGCACCTCGCTCTCATTGCCGACGCCCTGGCGCTGCTGCACGCTGGATTCCTCGAGCCCCATGCCGTTGATGCGGTTTTCCATGGTGCTCATCGTGCGCGTCAAGGTCTCCTTCTTCAGGGCCAGCGCCTCGGTGGGCTTGATGGTCATCCGGTAATCGGCGGAGCTGACCGGCGTCAGTATCCACGAGGCGTACTCGTCGGCAATCATGCTGCGAAACGCCGAGGTCTTGTCCACCGGCACGCCCTTGACCAGGACTTCGACCTTCTCGGCGTCCTGCAAGTTCTCCGGCTCGAAACCGAGCATCGGTTGGCCGCCTATGCCGTTCTTCCCCATCGTCTCCTTGAGACGTTCGACGGTGGTTGCGGCCTCCGCCTTGAAGGCGTCCTGCAGCTTGACTTCCAGCACCAGCAGAGTGCCGCCCTTGAGGTCCAGACCGAGGCGGATGTTATGGTTCCAGTTGGCCACCAGCTCCGCCTTGGACTTCGGAATCCCGATGGCGCCGTAGACGCACAACAGAATTACGGCCACAATCAATATCGCTTTCCACTTGGGCACTTTGGACATCGCGAGTCCTTATTCCTGATTTCTGTTCTTCAATTTCAGTATCTCGATCCCTGGTCTGGAAGCCGATTCTTCCCCGACAAAAGTCCGGATCAGGACTTGGCCTCGGGGTTCACCAGGCTGGCCACCGAACCCCGCGCCATCTGCAACTTCACGCCCTCTGGCTTGACTCGCACGACGATGGTGTCGTCGTCATTGAGCGCCACAACCGTTCCCATGATGCCACCGCTCGTCAGCACGATGTCGCCCGTCTTGAGCCCCGCCAGCATCTGCTGCTGCTTCTTCTTCTGCCGCTGCATGGGCATGAAAAGCAGGAAGTAAAAGATGGCGAAGATCAGCAGGATCGGGCCAAATTGAAGCAGCGGGTTGGACGCCGGAGCAGATTGAAAAAGTATTAGGCACATGGTTTACACCGGGCTCACAAATTCGATCCGTCAGACTACGCCCGCATCTTTCCTGCTGCCTCTTTCGGGGGATTCGGAAAACCCATTTGGAGTCTCAGGCCTCGGCCGGAAGCGTGCGCGCCGTCTTCAGGAACTCGGGGAAAGTCCCAAATAGAATAGCCTGTCGCATCCGCTTCATAATGTCAAGGTAATGCCCCATGTTGTGCAGGGTGGCGAGCATGCTAAAAAGGATTTCTCCGCTCATGTAAAGGTGGCGCAGATAGGCTCGCGAGAAGGTCCGGCAGGTGTAGCAGGCGCAGTTTGCGTCGAGCGGCCGGGGATCGTCGCGATAGCGCGCCTGCTTGATCAGCAGCTTGCCCTGGCTGGTGAACAGGCAGCCGTTGCGGGCGTTGCGCGAGGGCAGCACGCAATCCATCATGTCCACTCCGCGGGCCACGTATTCCGGCAACTCCTCGGGCATTCCGACGCCCATGACGTAGCGCGGCCGGTCGGGCGGCAGCAGCGGCGTGGTGGCCTCGGTCATCTCCAGGCTCAGCCCGCGCGGTTCGCCCACGCTGAGGCCGCCGATGGCGTAGCCGTCCGCGTCCAAATCCACGAGCGAGCGCGCACATTCCTGGCGCAGGTCGGCAAACATCGAGCCCTGCACGATGGGGAACAAAGCGTTCCCGGGCGGTCGCGATTGCATGCGCTCCAGGTAGTGTGCGTAGCCGCGCCCGGCCCAACCAATCGTCCGCTCCATCGACCGGCGCGCCTCTTCCCGGGTGGCCGGATACTCGGTGCATTCGTCGAGCATCATGAGGATGTCGCTGTTGAATGCGAGCTGGACGTCGACCACCGATTCGGGGGTGAACAAATGGCGATCGCCGTCCAGATGCGATTGAAATTCGACGCCTTCGTCTTTCACTTTTCGCAACTGGCTCAGGCTCCAGACCTGGAAGCCGCCGGAGTCGGTGAGGATCGCGCGCGGCCAGCTCATGAAGCCGTGCAGCCCGCCGAGATTGGCGATCAGCTCGTGGCCCGGACGCAGAAATAGATGGTAGGTGTTGGCCAGAATAATCCGCGCATCCAGTTCCCCGAGCAGGTCGCGCTGCGCCACGGCCTTGACCGTGGCCTGCGTTCCAACGGGCATGAATACAGGGGTTGGCACGTCTCCGTGCGCGGTTTTCAACACGCCGGCGCGGGCCCCGGTCACCGGACAAACGGCCTGTAATTCGAACTGGATGGATCGCAAAGTGTAAACTGCTTAGTTTAACGGGTCTTTAACGGATCATGGCATTGCGCTTCCACAATACGCTGACGCAGCGTCTCGAGGAGTTCGTTCCCGCGGACGGAAAAACGGTTCGGATGTACACCTGCGGACCGACCGTTTATTCCTACGTCCATGTCGGCAACTTCCGGACGTTCGCCTTCCAGGACATTCTGCGCCGCACGCTGCGCGCGCGCGGCTACGCGCTCGACCACGTCATGAACATCACCGACGTGGAGGACAAAATCATCCGCAACGCGATGGAGCGCGGCGTCTCCATCCAGGAATACACGAAGACTTACAGCGAGGCGTTCCTCGAGGACGCGGCGGCATTGCGGATGGAAAAGCCGGAGCGCCTGGTCTACGCCACCGAGCACATCGGCGAAATGGTCACGGCGATTTCGAAACTCGCCGCGACGGGCCACACTTACCAGAGCGAAGGCTCCACGTATTTCCGCATCGCGACCTTCCCGGAGTACGGCAAACTCAGCCATACGAATTTCGGCGGCAACGTCGCCGGCGCGCGCGTGGAGGTCGACGAATACGACAAGGACGATGCGCGCGACTTCGTTCTGTGGAAGGGCCGCAAGCCGGGCGAGCCGGCCTGGGACGCCCCCATGGGCGAGGGCCGCCCGGGCTGGCACATCGAGTGCTCCGTGATGGCGATGCAGTACCTGGGCGAAACGCTCGACATTCACACCGGCGGCGTGGACCTCGTGTTTCCACATCACGAAAACGAGATCGCGCAGTCGGAGTCGCTCACCGGCAAGCCTTTCGTCCGCTTCTGGATGCACGCCGAACACCTGATGGTCGAAGGCAAAAAAATGGCGAAGTCGCTCGGCAATTTCTTCACGCTGCGCGACATCCTCGAGCGCGGCTACGCGCCGGAGGCGATCCGCTTCCTGTTGGTCGGCACGCCGTATCGCAAACAACTCAATTTCACCTTCGAGGGCCTCGACGCGGCCCGCACGGCCATCGACCGTCTGCGGAATTTCCAGTTGCGTGTGCGCAACGAGCGCTTCGGCGAAGGCGCAAACCCGGCGCTGGACGAGCGCGCCGCGCGGGCGATCGCGGAATTCGACGCGGCTCTCGACGACGACCTGAACACGGCCGACGCGTTGGCGGCGGTCTTCGAGTTTGTCCGCGAAACGAACACGGCGATGGATAGCGGCCAGTTTCGCGCGTCCAATCAAGCCGGAGCCCTCGATCTGCTGCGGCGCTTCGACGAAATCTTCGCGGTTCTCGAACCGACCGTCGCCGCGGGCGGCCTCACCGATGCGCAGATCGAGGAGCGCGTAGCGGAACGCAATCGCGCCAAGAAGGCCAGGGATTTCGCCCTCGCCGATTCCGTCCGCAACGAGCTGTTGGAACAAGGTGTGATTCTCGAAGACACGCGCGAAGGCACGCGCTGGAAGCGTAAATAGCGGCCGTCATCGAATCCCCGGAGGAGTGCATTGAAGATCCATACGCAAGCCGTTCATTCAGGCGACCGCAAGCAAGCGCCCCTGCAGATCCCAGTCACGACGCCTGTTTATACGGCCGCGAGCTATGTCACCGACGGTCTGGAAGAGCAGGACCGCATCTTCGGCGCCGAGGAGCGCGGCTACGCCTACCAGCGCTACATGAACCCCACCAACGTGGCGCTCGAAGAGCAGATGACGGCGTTCGAGAACGGCTTCGGCGCACTGGCGACGGCCTCCGGCATGTCGGCGCTGCAAATCGCGCTGACGTCGGTCCTGCTGAACCGGCCGAAGAGCGTCATCTGCGCACGCGACATTTACGGTGCCACGATCAAGCTGCTGAACGACGTCATGGCGCCCTTCGCGCTGCGCGTGCGCTACGTCGACACCAACGACATGGCGGCGCTGGATGCGGCCATCGCGGAAGAAACGCCCGGCGCGGTGCTGATCGAGTCGATCTCCAATCCCGTGCTGCGCGTCGCCGACATCGACGCCATCGCGGCGCGCTGCCGCCGGGTCAACGCAGCTCTGCTCGTGGATAACACGTTCGCCACGCCGCTGCTGGTCCGGCCGCTGGACCACGGCGCGCACATGTCCATCCACAGCCTGACGAAGTTCCTCTCGGGCCACGGCGACGTGTTGGGCGGGCTGGTGGTGAGCGACGAGGAACACCACGAGACGGTGCGGCGCATGTCGCGCATCTACGGTCCGGTGCTCGGCCCCTTCGAGAGCTACCTGTGCATGCGCGGCGCGAAGACGTTTCCGCTGCGCATGGAGCGGCACTGCGCCAACGCACAGGCGTTCGCCGCCTGGCTGCGGCGTCATCCCGCGGTTGCCAAGGTCCATTATTGCGACGATCCCGCGCATCCCGACGCCGCGATCATCCGGCGGCTGCTGAGCCCGGGGCTGTACGGCGCGATGGTGAGTTTTGAACTCGCGGGCGCCGGCAAAGCGGAGATTTTCGCGCTGGTAAGGCGGTTGAAGCTGGCGGTCAATGCGTCCTCTCTGGGCGACGTGCACACCATGCTGCTCTATCCCTGGATCGCCTCGCATCGCGAGGTGCCCCAGCCGATGAAATCCGAGATGGGCGTCACGGAATCCATGCTGCGCGTCTCAGTGGGCATTGAAGATATCGACGACATCATCGCCGACTTCGCGCAGGCGCTGGGGTAGCGACTGAGCCGCAGGCAGTGGGAGAGTTTCCTCAAACGCCGTTTTTCATGCGCGACCACGACCTGCATCCTGAAGGTCTCCCAGGTGGCGAACGCACGGGCTCGACTGGCGTCACACCCCGGTGACAAGAGTGTGCAGGCGGCGTCGAACCCCGCTATTTTGTCAGTTTTATGCGCAATATCTGGCATGCGTCATCGGTACAGCGGCTGATTAGCACCTCACCATCCGCAATCACCGAACGGATCTTACTGATCGTGATGATCTCTTGATCGATGACTATCGCCACGGAGCCTCCAAGATGGGCGCGCGTGAAATTCTCGAGTAGCTTCACATGCTCCGGTGCGATCGCGAGGCTCAGTATCGGGTGGCCGCGGTACTCCCCCTTGATTTCAGGCGGTCGCGCCAAGATCAGCGGCACAAATGAGGAGGAATCGAGCGCCACGTACTTGGGTGCCGGCTTGGGCTCCGAGTCAATGTACTTGTAGTCGTAGTACAGGGCGAAGTGGGGCGCCTTCTCCTGATCAACCTCCGTTCGGGTCGGCCCCTCGCGAAGTACCGCATAGGCGCCGTCCGCAATTGAGCCGTGCCTCTCGGCCGATGGCTGGGCTGAGCCATCCGCGGCATTCGAATCGGAAACGTGCCCCTGTTGAGCAGCAGTCGCCACCACCGGCCAAACCAGAGCAATGGCCGTTGTTGCCAAGAGCACCGCAGTTAGGGGCCACCTCGTAACTGACTTCATCGCACGCCCTCCGAAGCAGGAGTCTATCACGCTGATCGGTGCAAGCCGCCGCACCTGATTGGGGTGGTTGACTGCGCACATAGAAGCTACTCCCTGGGTCGTGCCCGGAAGGAGTTTCCGGAAACCTGCGAATCGCCTGTCCGCATCGGCGAGTCGTATCAGCGTCCGTCCGACGCATTGACCCGCGATCCAACCCGCCGGGCGCTTGCATTCGGGTGCGGCGTTCATGGTAAGCTCGAGTTTCATGCAGATCGCTCTGAGCACCGGCCGCCAGCATCACCATCATCATGGGATGGGCGGGCGAGCCGTGTCCTGAGCGTCGGCAGAAGGACTTCAAGCGCAGCGGCCCGCCCCCGATGGGGAGCGGGCCGTTTTGTTTTAAATGGAAGTTTAGAAGGAACCTACAGGAATGGATCTCGATTTTGCGAAAACCGGCGGGCTGATTCCGGCCGTTATTCAGGACCACCGCAGCGGGCGCGTGCTGATGGTCGGATTCATGAACGACGAAGCATTTGCCAAGACCTTGGAGAGCGGCTACGCGGTCTTCTACTCGCGCTCCCGGGACAAGCTGTGGATGAAGGGCGAGAGCTCCGGCCACCGGCTGGCCGTGAAGTCGATCCAGACCGATTGCGACCGGGACTGCGTGCTGGTGCAAGTGGAAGCGCTCGGCCCCGGCGTGTGTCACGAAGGCTACGCGAGTTGCTTCTTCCGCACGCTCGAAGGCGGCGAGTGGAAGGTCAGCGAGCAGCGCACCTACGATCCGAAAAGCGTGTACGGAGGCAAAGCATGATACTCAAGCTGGGCATTCCGAAGGGCAGTCTCGAGAACGCGACGGTCGACCTGTTCCGGCGCGCCGGATTCAACATCCAGGTCTCGAGCCGCAGCTACTTCCCGGCCGTCGACGACCCCGAAATCGAGTGCATGCTGATCCGCGCGCAGGAGATGGCGCGCTACGTCGGGGACGGCGTTCTCGATGCCGGTCTGACCGGTTACGACTGGGTGGTCGAGAACGACGCCGACGTAGTCACCGTGGCCGACCTGATCTATGCCAAGCAGAGTTTCGGCAAGGTGCGCTGGGTGCTGGCCGTGCCCGAGGCGTCGCCGTTCCAAAGCGTGACGGACCTGCAAGGGAAGATCATCGCGACGGAATTGGTCGGCGCGACGAAACGCTATCTGGCGAAATTCGGCGTCACGGCGAAGGTCGAGTTTTCCTGGGGCGCGACGGAAGTGAAGCCGCCGGTGCTGGCCGACGCGATCGTCGAAGTCACCGAGACCGGCTCGTCGCTGCGCGCCAACAAGCTGCGCATCATCGACACCGTGATGGAGTCGAATACGCAATTTATCGCCAACCGGGGCGCCTGGGGCGACGACTGGAAGCGGCGCAAAATCGAAGATATCCGGATGCTGCTCGACGGCGCTATCAACGCGCTGGGCAAGGTGGGTCTGATGTTGAACGTTAATAAGAACGACCTCGCGAAGGTGCTGGGCGTGCTCCCGGCGTTGAAGAATCCGACGATCTCGCCGTTAAGCGATGGCGAGTGGCTCGCGGTCAACACGATTCTCGATGAGGCCACCGTGCGCAATATCATCCCGCGCCTGAAGGAAGCGGGCGCGCAGGGCATCGTCGAATACCCGCTGAACAAGATCGTGCTATGAGGCTGAATCGCCGTGAGGCTTAATCGATGATACGCATTGTGGAAAGCAGCGCCGCCGCCGGCCTGTTGCGCCGCCGCGCGGCCCGTCTAAGCGCGGCTGAGGAGATCGTGCGTCCGATTCTCGCCGACGTCCGCAAGCGCGGCGACCGGGCGCTGCTCGAATACGCGCGCCGGTTCGACGGGCTGGCGCGCAGGAGCGTCGCCATCCCGCCAGCGGAGTGGGACGCCGCGGCCCAGCGTCTGTCGCCGCAATTCCGGCGCGCCGTGCAAACGTCGGTCAGAAACGTCCGCGCCTTCGCCCGGCTGCAGTTGCCCGTGGCCAAGAAGATCGAGCCCGCGCCAGGCCTGAAGCTGTCGCAGATCGTGCGGCCGCTGGAGAGCGTCGCGGCCTACATTCCAGCGGGCCGATACCCGCTGCCTTCCACCGCAATCATGACCGTCGTGCCCGCGCAAGTCGCCGGCGTTGCCAACATCATGCTGGCCACGCCGCGCGCAGTGGACGAGATTCTGGGCGTTGCTTCTCTGCTGAAAGTCACGCGCGTATTTGAGATGGGCGGCGCGCAGGCCATCGCCGCTTTCGCCTTCGGCACGAAGACCGTCCCGCGGGCCGACCGCATCGTCGGTCCCGGCAACATCTACGTGGCCGCCGCGAAAAAGTTGCTTGCCGGCGAGGTCGGCATCGACTTCGTCGCCGGGCCCACCGAGATTCTGATCATCGCCTCCGAGGGCGATCCGCGCTGGCTCGCCGCCGATATGCTGGCCCAGGCCGAGCACGACACCGCGGCCTCGGCGATTCTGCTGACTCGTTCACGCTCGCTGGCCGCAGCCGTCGCCGCGGAGATCGAAACTCAGTTGGCAACTCTGCCCACGGCGCCCATCGCGCGCGCGGCCATCGACCGCAACAGCGCCATCATTCTTGTCCGCTCCGATGAAGAGGCCGTCGAACTTTCGAACCGCTTCGCGCCGGAACATCTCAGCCTGCACGATGCCAAACTTCTTGCCGGAATCCGCCACGCTGGCAGCGTTTTCCTGGGTCCGTCGAGCCCGGAGGCCGCGGGCGACTACGCCTCCGGACCGAACCATGTCCTGCCCACTTCCGGCGCGGCGCGCCTGCGTGGAGGATTAAGCACGGCCGACTACGTGAAGCTCATCTCAGTCCAGCAGCTGAGCCCCAAGGCGCTCGAGAGGCTTGCGCCTGCGATCACCACGCTGGCCCGCGCCGAAGGGCTCGAAGCCCACGCGCGTTCCGTGGAGGTGCGTCGTGGCTGACGCGCTGTTGAGGCCGCGCGAAGCGGTCGTCCACATGGCGCCGTACTCGCCGCCAACCGCTGGACGCGAGGGCAAGCTGCGCCTCGACTTCAACGAGAATACGGTCGGCTGTTCGCCGGCCGTCGTGCAGGCGATCACCGCGGCTCTCACCGCGGAGCGCCTGTCCATTTATCCCGAATACGAAGCGACGCGCGCCGCCCTGTCGCAGTTCTACGGCGTGCCCAAAGAGCAGTTCCTGCTGACCAACGGCACCGACGAGGCGATCCAGGTGCTCGTCAATACGTTCGTCGACGACGACCAGGAAGTGATCGTCCTCCAGCCGTCGTATGCGATGTACCGCTTCTACGCCGAGGTGGCCGGGGCGCGTGTGATCAACCTTCCGTACCGGCCCGAGGATCTCGCGTTCCCCTTGGAAGAACTGCTCGCGCGTGTCTCACCTGCGACACGCGCGATCCTCATCGCCAACCCGAATAATCCGACCGGCACTCTCATCGGAATCGAGGCCATCGAAGCGCTCCTGCGGCGCGCGCCGCACTCGGCCGTGCTGATCGACGAAGCCTACTACGAGTTCTGCGGCGTGACGGCGCTGCCGCTCGTCGCGCGCTACCAGAACCTCTTCGTCAGCCGGACATTCTCAAAGGCCCATGGCCTCGCGGGCCTGCGGATCGGCTGCCTTTTTTCCCAAACTGCGAACGTGCAATACCTGCGCAAAGCCCAGTCGCCTTACAGCGTGAACATCCTGGCGGCGATCGCGGCCCGCGCCGCGGTGCACGACGGCGCTTATGTCGAGAACTTCGTGCGCCAGGCCCTGGCCGCGCGCGACCTGCTTTGCGCGGGCTTCGAAAAACGCGGCATCGCGCACTACGAGAGCCACGGCAACTTCGTCTTATTTCGAGCCGGAGAGAGATCCATTTTCATCCGCGACGCGCTACGCGACCGCGGCGTTCTAGTGCGCGACAGAAGCTACGAAATCCCCGGCTGCGTGCGGGTCACCGCTGGAACGCCGCAGCAGGTCGAACGCTTTTTCACAGCCTTCGACGAGGTGTTGAGCGAGGCGCAGGCATGAGTCTTCCGTATCTCGTCTTTGACATGGACGGCGTGCTCGCCGAGGTCTCTGAAAGCTATCGCGAAGCGGTGGTGCAGACCGTGCGCCACTTCACCGGGAAGACAGTTGGGCGCGAGCGCATTCAGGAGTACAAGAACCGCGGCGGCTTCAACAACGATTGGCTGCTCGCGCAGCAGCTCTGCCGCGATGTCGGCGTGGAGGTCCCCTACGACACGGTCGTCGAGCACTTCTGCGCGATCTTCTTCGGACCGCGGGGCGACGATGGCCTGATCGCGCGCGAGGTCTGGCTGCCGCGGCCGGGCTTGCTCAATACGTTGGCGGCGCGCTTCAGTTTGGCCATTTTCACCGGCCGTTTGCGGCGCGAGGCCGCGATCACCTTGCGGCGCTATGCGCCGGACATTCGCTTCTCGCCGATCATCGCGGCCGAAGATGTGCGGGACGGCAAGCCGGCGCCCGAGGGTCTCGTGCTGATTCGCGATCGCACTCGTTGTCAGAAGATGATCTACGTCGGCGACACCGTGGACGATGCGCGCTGCTCGCGCGCCGCCGGCGTGCCTTTCATCGGCATCGCCGCGCCTTCCAACCCACTCCATGCGGAGCTGGCCGCGCTGCTCGGCGCCGAGGGCGCCGTGGCCGTGCTCGACGATGTCAATCAGATAGAAGGAGCCTTGGCCCAATGCGCAGCGCCACAATCGAACGAATAACCCGCGAGACGCAGATTCGCGGCTCTCTGAAGATTGAGGGAAAGGGCCGCTACGAGATCTCCACCGGCGTGCGTTTTCTCGACCACATGCTCGAGCTGTTTGCTAAGCACGGCGCCTTCGACCTAACGTTGCATTCGCAAGGCGACCTCGATGTGGACCAGCATCACACCGTCGAAGATGCCGGCATCGTGCTCGGACAGCTCTTCGCTAAAGCGCTCGGCGACCGCGTCGGCATCAACCGCGCCGGCTACTTCGTCGTGCCGATGGACGAGGCGCTGGCCGTGGTCGCGGTCGATCTCGGCGGGCGGCCCTATCTCGTTTATCAGGACAGAGTGAAAACGCGGCTCGTGGGCGACTTGCAGAGCGAGCTGCTGGAGGATTTCTTCCAGGGCTTCGTGACGCATGCCGGCGCCAACCTGCATGCCAGGATCCTGAGCGGACGCTCGAATCACCACAAGGTGGAAGCGATCTTCAAGTGCTTCGCGCGCGCCATGCGCTACGCCTGTTCGAAGGACGCCCGGTTGAAAAACCAATTGCCGAGCACCAAGGGCCTGCTATGATCACGATCGTCGATTACGGCGCCGGCAACCTGCGTTCTGTCGAAAACACACTGGCCCGGACCGGCGCGGCGTATCGCATCACGCGCGACCCAGCGCAGGTGCGCGCGGCGGAGAAAATCATCCTGCCCGGCGTGGGGCATTTCGGACAGATGATGCGCGCCTTGGATGAGCTGGGCCTGCGCGAGGCGCTCGTCGAAAAGGCCCGCTCCGGCGTGCCCTTCCTCGGCATCTGCCTCGGGCTGCAGGCTATGTTCGAAACCAGCGCGGAGGCGCCCGGGGAGCTCGGCCTGGCTCTATTTGCCGGCCGCGTCGAAAGGTTTCCGCTGACCGCGCGCGTGCCGCACATGGGCTGGAACGAGATCGTGCCTGTCGCCCCGTCGCGCCTGCTGAGCGGCCTCGCAGCGAAGCCTTACGTCTATTTCGCGCACAGCTTTTATTGCCCCCGCATGCAGGCCACCGCCGCCACGTGCGAGTACACCGGCGTCGCCTACACCGCGGTCCTCGAGTCGGCGAACCTCTTCGGCGTCCAGTTCCATCCCGAGAAGTCGGGGCCTCTGGGACTGCAGATCATTGGGAACTTTGTGAGGATCTGAACTGTGCTCGCCAAACGTATCATCCCCTGCCTCGACGTCACCGGCGGCCGCGTCGTCAAAGGCGTCAACTTCGTCGGCCTGCGCGACGCGGGCGATCCCGTCGAGCTCGCCGCGCGCTACAACGAACAGGGCGCCGACGAACTCGTGTTCCTCGACATCACCGCCTCCAGCGACGGCCGCGACACCATGGTGGACGTCGTGGATCGCACCGCGCGCGAGGTCTTCATCCCGCTCACCGTCGGCGGCGGCATCCGCGGCGTCGAGGACGCGCGCCGCATCATCCACTCCGGCGCGGACAAGATCAGCGTCAACACCTCCGCCGTCCATCGCCCCGAGTTGATCACCGAACTGAGCAACGAATTCGGCGCGCAGGCCGTGGTCCTGGCGATCGACGCGCGCCGCGCCGGCCCCGGCCGCTGGAATGTTTTCACGCGGGGCGGGCGCGTCGACGAAGGCATCGACGCGGTCGCGTGGGCCGCGCGCGGCGAAGCGCTCGGAGCGGGCGAAATTCTGCTGACTTCGATGAATACCGATGGCGTGCAGGACGGCTTCGACTGCGCCTTGACGCGCGCCGTCTCGCGCGCCACTCGCATCCCCATCATCGCCTCCGGCGGCGCCGGCAAGCCCGAGCACTTCATCCAGGTCCTGACCGAAGGCGAGGCCGATGCCGCCCTCGCGGCATCCATTTTCCACTACGGCACCTACACCGTGGAGCAGTTGAAACAGACGCTGGAGCAGGCCGGTGTCCCCGTCCGGAGGATGGCGTGAGCAGGGCGCGCGCCAAGCACGGAGTTGCATGATCATCCCCTGCATCGACCTGATGGATGGAAAAGTCGTGCAGCTTGTCCAGGGCCGCGACAAGGCGCTCGAAGCCGCGCCGCCGCTCGAAATGTTGGCGCGCTTCCGCGGTTTCCCGGTGATCCAGGTGATCGACCTCGACGCCGCGCTGGGCCGCGGCGAGAACAATGCCATCGTCGAGCTGCTGGCATCGCGCGCCCGCATTCGTGCCGGCGGCGGTATCCGCACGCCCGAACGCGCGCGGGCATTGATCGACTGTGGAGTGGAAAAAGTAATCGTGGGCACCTCCGCGTTCACGCGCGACGGCGTGAATCACGCTGTGTTGGGCGCCATCGCGTCCGCCGCGGACCCCGCGCGGGTGCTGGTCGCTCTCGACTCTCGCGCTGGACGCATTGTCGTGAAGGGCTGGACCGAATCGCTCACAATGAACGCCGAGGAGATTCTAAACGAACTCGAACCTTATTGTTCCGGCTTCCTCTGCACCTACGTCGACAAAGAAGGCCTGCTGCAGGGCACCGACCTGGACTGGTTTCGCCGTCTGCGCGCGGCCACGACGAAGGAACTGACCGCCGCCGGCGGCATCACGACCATCGAGGAAATCCGCGCACTGCTGGCGCTCGACATCCACGCCGCGCTCGGCATGGCCATCTACACGGGCCGCCTAGACCTGGACACGCTGCGCGCGATGAATCCGGATTGAGACCGGCGGCGCCTACGCCGCGTATTGATCGAGAAACCGCTTGCCGGCCTTCACGCCTTCCAGTTCGCTCAGCCGGTTGCCCTCGTATTCGATGCCCACGAATCCGCGGTAGCCGGCGTCCTGGACGATCTTCATCAGCCGGTCCATGTCGATCGTCGTCTCCTTGCCGTCGGCCCCGAAATCGTAGCACTTGAAGCTCACGCCCTTGGCGTACGGCATCATCTTTCGCACCGCCTCATAGCGCTCCACTTCCTTCGGGAAGTTGCCGAAATCCGGCAGCGCGCCGAAGTTCGGCTTATTCACTTTCTTCATCAACGCGACGATCGCGTCGGGGTCTGACGAGAGCCCCCAGTGGTTCTCGATCAGCACGTTCTGCCCCGCCCCCTTGGCGTAATCGGCCAGCGCCGCGAAGCTGTCGGCGCAGTAGTCGAGCACCGTTTCCCTCTCGCCGGGCGTCTTGGGCGTGACATCGGAATGCATGTTCGCGCGGATCGAGTGCCCGCCCAGTTCGGCGCTGTAGTCGACCCATTTTTTGTGGTTGTCGACGCTCTTGCGCCGGACCTCTTTCGAGGAGTGCCCCATCTGCCCCTCGTCATCGCACATGATCAATATGCACCGCGTCCCGGTCTGCTTCATCGCCGTTTTCAGACGCGCCAGGTAGCCCTGCGTCGGCGCGCCCCACAATCCGTTGACGAACTCCAGTCCCTCGATGCCCAGCTCGCGCGCGTAGCGCGGGAAATCGAGATTGGTCATCTTCAGGCCCATGATGGCGCGGTGCACCGACCACTCCGCCAGCGAGATGCGCAGCGGCTTGGCGCTTTCTCCGAGCGCAAAGGACGGCACCGCCATACTCAGCGCTCGCAACATGTCGCGTCGGTTGACCACGGGCATTGGATTATCTCCGCTGGGCCATCATATCAACTCGGCCTCCGCTCACGAAGCGAGTTCGAGCGGATTCGAGATCCAGAAATCCGGTTCGCGCGCGCGCATCGCCGCCACGTCGCCATAGCCCCAACTCGCGCCGCACGTCCTCACGCCGGCGCGCCGCCCGGCCTCCATGTCCGGCACCGTATCGCCGATCAGCAGGCACTCCTCCGCTCTCACGCCGAACTTTTCGAGCGATCGCAGAATCACGTCCGGCTCGGGCTTCGAGGGGAATCCGTCCGTCCCCTGCACATGGTCGAAATGAGTGGCCAGACCGAATTGCGCCAGAACGTTCCGCGCCGTCTCGCTGCCTTTCGTCGTCGCCGTCGACTTCAGGCCGCCCAGACTCTCAAGCATCCGCGGCACGCCCTCGTAGACTCGCGTCGCCGCGTGCCCGCGCCGCAGATAAATGGCGCGGTACGTCGCCAGCAGCTCCGCGCTCCGCTCCTCACTGATGCCGGGAAAGACTTCGCTGAAAAGATCGCACAGGTGGTAGCCGATAAAGGAACGCAGATAGCTTTCCGTCAGCCCCCGTGCGCCGGCATCTTCCAGCGTCTGCCGCACGGCGCCGCAAATGTCCTCGGCCGAGTCCAGCAGGGTCCCGTCGATGTCAAACAGATAAAGTTGAAAACGCGGAATGCTCACGCCGGCGCCGGGCTCTCCCCTTCGATGAACCCGCGGCCCCGCCTGCGCTGGTCCTGGTCGGGCTCGATCACCGCCTGATGCTCATCCGCGGCCACGGCCGACCCCGAATCGGGGCCGCGATGCGCTTCGCGCTTCTCGATAATCGCGTGGATCTCCTCGCCGTCCATCGTCTCGCGCTCCAGCAGCGCCTCGGCGATTTTGTCCAGCGCCCAGGCGTATTCGCCGATCAACTGCTCCGCCTGCACATAGGCGCGCTCGACCACCGCGCGCACGGCTTCGTCGATCCTGATCGCCGTCGCTTCGGAGTAGTCCCGGTGCTGCGCGATTTCGCGGCCCAGAAAAATCTGCTCATCCTTCTTGCCGTAACTCATTGGCCCGAGCTCGCTCATGCCGTAATCGCACACCATCGCCCGCGCCACTTCCGTCGCCTGCTCGATGTCGTTGCGCGCTCCGGTGGAGAGCTGGTTGGTGTACCGCATCTCGCTGATGCGTCCGCCCATCAGCACGCATAGCCGCGCATTCAATTGCTTCTGCGTCCGGTTCAGCACGTCGCCTTCCGGCAACTGCATCGTCACGCCCAGCGCCCGTCCGCGCGGGATAATGCTCACCTTGTGCAGCGGGTCCGATTCCGGCAGCAGCGCCGCCACCAGCGCGTGCCCGGCCTCGTGGAATGCCGTGATCCGCTTGTCTTCCTCGGTCAGGATCATCGACCGCCGCTCGGCGCCCATCAGCACTTTATCCTTGGCCACCTCGAAGTCCGACATCGTGACCACTTTGCGGTTTTGCCGCGCCGCCAGCAGCGCCGATTCGTTCACCAGGTTGGCCAGGTCCGCGCCGGCGAATCCCGGCGTTCCGCGGCCGATGATCGACAGGTCGACGTCGTCGGCCAGCGGGATCTTCCGCGTGTGGACCTTCAGGATCTGCTCACGGCCCCGCACGTCCGGCAGGCTCACCACCACCCGGCGGTCGAATCGGCCCGGCCGCAGCAGCGCCGGATCCAGCACGTCCGGACGGTTCGTCGCCGCCACCAGAATCACGCCTTCGTTCGATTCGAAGCCGTCCATCTCCACCAGCAACTGGTTCAGTGTCTGCTCGCGCTCGTCGTGCCCGCCCCCGAGTCCCGCGCCGCGATGCCGGCCCACGGCGTCGATCTCATCGATGAAGATGATGCACGGCGCGTTTTTCTTGCCCTGCTCGAACAGGTCGCGCACGCGGCTCGCGCCTACGCCCACGAACATCTCGACGAAGTCCGAACCCGAAATCGAGAAGAACGGCACGTTGCCTTCGCCCGCGATCGCCCGCGCCAGCAGCGTCTTGCCGGTGCCCGGAGGTCCTATCAGCAGTACGCCCTTCGGAATGCGTCCGCCCAGTTTCTGGAACTTCTGCGGTTCCCGCAGGAATTCGATAATCTCCTGCAGTTCGTCCTTGGCTTCCTCGACCCCCGCGACGTCTTTGAAGGTCACCTTCTTCTGCTGCGAGCTGTGCATCCGCGCCCGGCTCTTGCCGAAACTCAGCGCCTTGTTGCCGCCGCTCTGCATCTGCCGCATCATGAAGATCCAGAACGCAATCACCAGCACGAACGGAATCGCGTTCAGTAGCAGCGCCGTCCAGTTGCCGTTGCTCGATTCCTTCACTTTGACATCGACGTTGTGCTCGCCCAGCACGTCAAAAACGCGCGGGTAGTTGAGCGGCACCGTCGTGTGCAGATCCGTCTTGTCGTCCTTGAACTGTCCGCTGACCTCGTTGCCCGTCACCACCACGCTCTTCACCCGGTCCGAGTTGACCATGTCGATGAACTTGGTGAAGCTCAGTTCCTGCGTCGGCCGGCCGCCGCTGGACTTCACGACAACAAACAGCAGCGCAGCCAGGCAGAACAGCACTGTCCAGACGATCGCGGTCCTTACGTTGGCATTCATTCGCTTTACTCGCAGTACTCCGGGTGTTTCAATTCTATCTCTAACTACTGAGACGCAATCTGGTGAACATTTGATTCATGCCCCCGGAATCGGTGGCTCTTCGAGGATCTCTATCGGAAATGCGCCGCCGTTTTCAGCCGCGTATTCCGCCGCCACTCCGAATCGCCTCGCCCACACCACCTGGCCGTGCCACTCCAGCACCGGCCACGCGCACCGTTCCCACGCCGGGACACGGCGGCTTTGCAGGAGTGCCTGAATCGTGCGCCTCTCTCTGCTCCCTCTGGGCCGATACGCATCGCCATCCTGCCAGGTCCTGAGCATAAAAGGACCCGGAGCCAATGCACCGCCTAATCGCTCACTAGTCCCATTATAGGCTTCGGCGACCGGTTCCGCGTGTCGCAGCAAGATCCGCACTCCTCCCTGCTCCAGTTGCGCCTCTCCGGGCGCGCGTAGTTCCACGCCTGCCGGTCGCTCGAACGTCCTATCCGCTGGATGGATCAGCACTTGGTGGAACGACCGCCAGGCCCGCACTCCAGGCAGACTCAGCTTCCCCGCCCCGGCCCGCTGCCGCGCCAACTTCAGCAGCGCTTCCAGATGATCGCCTCCGAACCGCGGCGGCGCCGCCACCGCTTCCGCGCACACTTTTTTCCATACGCGCACTTGCAGCGCCGCATGCGCCTCGCCTAGAGTTTTCAGGTCTACGACAATTCCGAATCGGCTCCGCGTCGTCGCCGCCGCCCACACCGCCTCGACCTGCGTCTCCCAGAATTCCTCGTCCCGCGCGAACGCCGTCGCCAGCCGCGCCAGCGCCTCGTCCACCGCCGGGTTCCACTCCCGCCGCAACAACGGCAACAATTCATGCCGCATGCGATTGCGGTCGTAACAACTATCAATATTCGAGGAATCTTCCCGCCACACCAGGTCCTGCGACCGCAACCACTCGCGCACATACTCGCGCGTTACATCGATCAGCGGCCGCACGATCCAGCCGTCGTTCACCGGCCGAATGCCCGCCAGCGACTCCGCCGCGGCCCCGCGCAGCACTCTCATCAGCACCGTCTCGGCCTGGTCCGAGGCCGTGTGGCCCGTCGCCACCACGTCCAATCCGCGCCGCTCGCGCACTTCCTTGAAAAACCGGTAGCGCAGCTGCCGCGCGGTTTGTTCGAGATTCGCGCCCGTGGCCGCCGCACGCACATCCGCTCGCTCGACGTGGCATGGCAGCCCCAACTTGTCCGCCAGTTCTTCGACAAAACGCCGGTCGCCGTCCGACTCCTCGCCGCGCAGCCCGTGATCGAAGTGCAGTACCTCCAGCGACCACCTGCGCGGCCCGCCCAGACGCACCAGAATATGCAGCAGCGCCACCGAGTCCGCGCCTCCCGAGACGGCCACGCCTGCGCGCGTCCCTGCCGCCAGCATGTTGTATCGCGATACGGTCCTGAGCACCTGATCGAGCACTCGCATGTCCTGCTTATTCATTGTATGACCCGGCCGCGCAACCCCCTCAAATCCCGTAACTTCCACTCTCGCCGCGGCTCGCTCCCCAGACCAACCGCGCGCGCACCGCGGCGCCTGCACTACGCTATGAGAAGATCATTTTGTTTCCCGGAGAGTTCACGTCGCACTCATGCCACCCCTAGTCAGCCCCGACATCGCCGCCCGCGCCGCTAGAATCCGCCTGGTCCTGATGGACGTCGACGGCGTCCTCACCAACGGCTGCATCTGGTTCCTGCCGCTGCCCGATGGCGGCATCTTCGAGACCAAAGGCTTCGACTCGCAGGACGGCATCGCCATGCACTGGCTCAAGCGCCATGGCTATCAGACCGGCATTATCAGCGGCCGCACGGCGCAAGCCACGGCCGAGCGCGGCCGCCAGGGCAAGTTCGATTACGTCTATATGGGCGACACCGAAAAGCTGCCGATTTTCAACGAAATCCTCGCTAAATCGGGCTTTTCTCCTGACGCCGTCGCCTATCTCGGAGACGACCTCACCGACGCCATTCTCATGCGCCGCGTCGGCCTCGCCGTCGCCGTCGCGAACGCCGTGCCCGAGGTCCAGGCCATGGCCCACTACGTTACGCGCGCCCGTGGCGGCGAGGGCGCACTGCGCGAAGTCGCCGAAATCCTCTTCGACGCCCGCGGCCTCTGGCCCGAGATTCTGGCGCACTACGAAGTCGATTCGCCCTCCGGAGGTCCCGCGCTTTGAGCACGCCCGCCGACCGCATCGGCATCTCCGTCTCGGCCGCCAACCGGCCTGGCACGCTGCGCGACCTCACCACGACCATCGCCGCCCATGCCGGCAATATCCTCTCGGTCGAGTCCTTCGAAACTCGCGATTCGGCCCTCGCCCGCACCTACTTCGAAGTCGAACTGCCCGGCGATCCCGCGGCGCTTCTCGCCGACCTCAACGCCCTCGACGTCGTTCACTCCGCCACCGCCGAAAAGAGTCTGCAGAAGATCTACGGCAAGCGCATTATCATCGTCGGCGGCGGCGCCCAGGTCGGCCAGGTGGCCCTGGGCGCGATCAGCGAAGCCGATCGCCACAACATTCGCGGCGAGCACATCTCGGTCGATACCATCCCCCTGGTCGGCGAGCAGACCCTCGCCGACGCCGTCCGCGCCGTCGCCCGCCTGCCGCGCGCCCGCGCCCTCGTCCTGGCCGGCTCACTGATGGGCGGCGACATCGAAGCCGCCGTCCGCGAGGTCCGCGCGCAGGGCCTGCTGGTCGTCAGCCTCAACATGGCCGGCTCCGTGCCCGATGCCGCCGACCTCGTCGTCACCGACCCCGTCCAGGCCGGCGTCATGGCCGTCATGGCCATCGCCGACACTGCCCAGTTCACTCTCGAACGCCTCAAGCGCCGCGTCTTCTGACCTTCGATGTCCTCGTTCAACCTGCTCCACGCCGCCGTCGCCTTCGCCGCCGCTTTTGCCGCCGGCGCCATCAACTCTGTCGCCGGTGGCGGCACCCTGATCTCCTTCCCAACCCTGATCTGGCTCGGTTTGAACTCGGTCACCGCCAACGCCACCAATACCGTCGCCATCTGGCCCGGTTCGCTGGGTGGCATGTGGGGCTTTCGCCGCGAACTCCGCACCGCCCACTCGCGTATGTTCGCCCTGCTCCTGCCCAGCCTCATCGGCGGCCTCGCCGGCGCCTGGCTGCTGCGCTACACGCCGCCCGCTCTCTTCGACCGCCTGGTGCCCTTTCTGATCCTTTTCGCGACCCTGCTTTTCATGGTCCAGGAACCCGTGCAGCGCCTGCTCAAGACCGCCGGCGCGGCCCGGCACACCTCCTCGCGATGGCTTGCCGGTGCACTCATCTTCCAATTCTTTGTTGGACTCTACGGCGGCTACTTCGGCGCCGGCATCGGCATCCTCATGCTGGCCGCGCTGAGCATCCTCGGCCTCACCGACATCCACCAGATGAACGGCCTGAAGAACCTCTTCGCCCTCTCCATCAACGGCGTCGCGGCCATCTACTTCATCTTCTACGGCATGGTCTACTGGCCCGACGCCCTGCTCATGGCCATCGGCGCCATCGCCGGTGGCATCGGCGGCTCCGGCCTGGCCCGCAAACTGGGCCGCACCGCCGTCCGCCGCATCGTCATCTCGATCGGCTTTGCCATGGCCATCTCGCTGTTCTTCCGGCGCTAGCCGCCCGCCCCTCCGCCGCAACACCCCTGATCCACTTGCGCTCCCCCGCCGCCAGCCGCTAATCTGGACTCAATTCATTTCTGTATGCATCTGCGAAGATTGGAGCTGAAGGCCTCGCTCAAGGCCCAATCGCGAATCTGGGCGCTAATGCGTGGCTGAATGTCCGTCAGCCGCTGTTCCGGGAAAAAATGAATTCGGACGCATTGCCTGCCGCCAAAGCGGTGCCACGGCGCTTGATACAAAGTGAACGGCTTGCGCAGTTATGACGTTTGACATCGAAGCTTCCTGGTTGCTCAACCTGCTCTGCAACTTCGAGTGCTCTTACTGCGCTTCCCGGGCTCCCATCGAGCACCCTCTCGTCGGACGATTAACCCCGGAACAGTACCTGGACTTTTTCAATTCAACCGGGAAAACCTGGATGATCCACTTTACGGGCGGCGAGCCGTTCTTTTACCCCGACTTTCTCCGCCTTTGCCAAACACTCACCTCGCGGCACTACATCTCGATCAATTCCAACCTCTCCGCTCCTCGTGTGCGCGACTTCGCGGCGAACGTCGACGCCTCGCGCGTCCAGTTCATTCACTGTGCCGTGCACGTGGAACAACGCGATCGCCGCAAAGGTTGGGGCAATCTGCAAACTAATGTGACGGCGTTGCTTGAAAGCGGTTTCCCGCTGTTCGCTTCGCTAGTCATGACTCCTGCCGCTTTTGCGGAGTTCCCGCGCGTGGCGGAGTGGTTTGCGAGCCTCGGCGTGCCGTTGATTCCCAAGGCCATCCGCGGCGCTTTCGAACGCCGCTGGTATCCCCAGGCCTATTCTGCAGCCGAGCGCGCCCAGTTCCGCCGCTTCTCCGAAAAAGCTGAATTGACACTGCGCACAGCCGCCGGCCAGCCCTTTCGCCATCACCCCACTATCAATCCGCTGCTCGACCGCGATTATATCGACGGAATCCCCGATTTCACTGGGATTTCATGTTCCGCGGGCCGGACGTTTGTTTCCATCGGCTATGACGGAAACATTTCCCGCTGCGGGCAGAAAACGCTTCTCGGCAATATCTTTGAACGGCGTCTCGATCTGTTTGCCGAAGACCGTCCTTGCGACGACGAGTTCTGTCCCTACTATTGCACCCGCTATTCCCGTTTTAAGAACGAAGCGCTCGCCGAGTACCCGCTCCAGACCGCGCCGCATGTGTTCAAACAGGCGCTCATTATCATCCGCGGCGTGCGCCGGCAGATCGGGAATCGGATTGCGGATGCCTCTTACCCGCCGCGGCCTTGACTCGCGAAAACCCCTGGACCGACGTCGCTGTCCGAGGCGCTTGAGCCTGGTTCACGCGCCTGCGCCGCAGCAGTGCGGCTCCGAGAAGGGCGCCCGCCAGCAGCAGCCCCGCCGCCGATTCCGGCATGGACCAACCGCCGGAATCATCGGCCAGGTCGCTGACACTGAGGACATGCTCGGAAGACGTTGCAGATACCGCTCTACTAATTTGGGAGTGATTCTATCTGTTGAATCCACGCGGTTTCTAGAAGTTTTCGAAGGTCCATTTCGGACTCATCGCATCGCGCCTCCGCTGTCGCGTTGGGAACGGATGGAGCGCGCGGCCTCCCATAGAGCGGGTGGGGCGGACCTGACCCTCGAAACAGACACGCCGTGAGATTCGATAATTAGAAATACCCGCGCCGGTCTGCGCGGCGCGGGTATCCTCTTCGCGGTTCTGCTTATCGGCGTTTAGATCGACTCGGTGACGGCCTTCCTCCGGGCTTGGATCTCATCTGCTGGCCGCGCACACCGGCCCTTCGGCTTCCTTTGAGCCGGTCCATCTTCGCCCGAATGCGCTCTCCCAACTTATTGCGCTGCTAAGGCGGCGCTGTTGATGTCGTTTTCGGCCTTGCTCCAAATGCTGCTGACGTTGTTGCCGATGCTCACGTAGGCGGCGCCAGCCGACAAAGCGACGAAAGCCAGCAACAGGGTGTATTCCACCATGTCCTGCCCTTCTTCGTTCTTCAGAAAATTCTTCAGAAAAGACATGTCTCGACTCCTCTTGCCAATTGCATCCCGTAACTTACTCACGCTGCGTGGACTTTGTTCATGGTCGCGCGACCACGATCGTTCCTGCCCCCGGTGGAGGAGCCGGAACTGCACACCCCAGGTTGACCGTTTTGGAACCCAGATTTGCCCGAGTTTACACTATCCACTTCCTCTTTTTGTGAAATTTAATGTTTTTTTCAAGTTTATTTGTCTCCCGACCGCTTCAAGGCGCCCCAAAGGGGCCTGGCTCTCCCTTCTGCATGTGCCAGAATGCCTGGAAGTGACTCATTACAAACGCTCTCCGAAATACTGCTCCATCTTCTTTCCCACGCCTGCATAGCGCCTGCTCTCCCACCGCATCCGCGTCGGTCATCGCTATCGCGCACTCAGCAGACCGCCCGGAGACGCGATCGTCTGGGTATCCACCGGCACGCGTCGAACACGGCCGCCTCGTGGGCGCCTCAGCACCGCCTGCCGCGACGGGCAAAAAAATGGCCGGCGTCCGCCGCCGGCCTGGTTGTCGTGGATGGTTCTTTACGCCTTACTTGCCCGCTCCGGCCGGACGGTATTTCGTTTCGACCGCCAGCGCCTTGTCGGCTTCTTCCACCGTAAGCAACGGCGTCGTGCGCAGCCGCACCGACCCGCTCGCGCTCGCGGTGGTCGCAATCGCCGCCGCCGCCACATTGTCCGGCAGATCGACAATCAGCACAACGTCATCTTTCCCGAACGAGAAATGGAAACTTTCCAGTTTCCCGCCCAGCGCCTTCACCGCCGCCTGAACCACCGCCCGCCGCCCCGCGGCAGTGTCTTTCTTCAGCCCTTGCAGCCCCTCGGCAGTGTAACTGCCTTGGATCAAATACTTTGGCACTTTCGTACCTCCTGTCCTGTGAGGGTAGCTTCGAAACTCTACTGAGTCAAGCGGATTGAATCGGATTCAATCGATGCAATCGAAAACAGGCCGCAGCACTTCGCCTGGGCGCGTTTCCGCCCTTCCCCCCCCGGCGTCACGTCCCCCAGATGTTACCCTCGAAACAGATACCTCATGAGTTCGCTACTTGGTAAAACCCGCGCTGGTTTGCGCGGCGCGATCCTCACTGGCGCAGAGCCCGCCTCCGATACTCCGCCCGCCCTCCAGATCTACCATGAGACCCTCCCCAACGGCCTCAACGTGGTCCTGGCCGAGGAACGTTCGCGCCCCGTCACCAACCTCCAGGTCTGGTATCACGTCGGCTCGAAAGACGAGCAGACCGGCCGCACCGGCTTCGCCCACTTGTTCGAGCACCTCATGTTCCGCGGCTCGAAAAACGTCGCCCCCGAGCAGCACATGCGCCTGGTCCGCCAGGCCGGCGGCCAGGTCAACGCCTACACCACCTTCGACCAGACCGTCTACTGGGAGACCTTCCCTTCCAACTACCTGGAACGCATGCTCTGGCTCGAGGCCGACCGCATGGCTTCGCTCGACATCAGCCAGGAGAACTTCACTAAGGAACGCGAGGTGGTTAAGGAAGAGCGCCGCATGCGCTTCGAAAACCAGCCCTATGGCTTGGTGAGCGAAGCCGTGCTGGCCGAGACCTACCAGATCTATCCTTATAAGCACCTGCCCATCGGCTCGGTCGAGGACCTCGAACGCGCCACGCTGGCCGATGTCCAGGCGTTTCACTCCACCTTCTACGTTCCTAACAACGCAACCCTGGTCCTGGTCGGCGATTTCGACCTCAGTGAAGCCCTCCAGCTCGCCCGCACTCACTTCGCCGCCTTGCCGCGCGGCCGCGACGTGCCCCGCGTGCAAGTCGAAGAACCGGCCCACACCGCGCCCGCCGGCGGCACGGTCAAACTGGTCAACATCCCGCTGCCCGCCGTCACACTGTCCTGGATCCTGCCGCCGATGCGCCATCCCGACACCTACGCACTCGACGTCGCCGGCATCATCCTGAGCTCCGGCCAGAGTTCGCGCATCTACCGCCGGCTGGTCTACGAAGAGCAGTTGGCCCAGTTCGCCTTCGGCCAGGCGCAGACCCTGGAAGGCCCGTCGTTCTTCTTCGGCGCGGCCGTCGTCAACCAGGGCAAGGATATCGAAAAGCTCTCCGCCGGGCTCTTAAGCGTCATCCAGGAGCTGGGCCAGACTCCGCCCGCCTCCGACGAACTGGTCAAAGCCAAGAACCAGCTCATCGCCGGCTTCATCACCGGCCGCGAGGGCGTCCAGTCCAAGGCCGACTCGCTCGGCCGCTGCGCCGTCCTGCTGGCCGACCCGGCGCGCTACAACACCGAATTGGAACGCTACCGCCAGGTCACGGCTGAAGATGTCCGCCGCGTCACCGCCCACTACCTCGCCGCCGCCAGCATGACCCGCCTGGTCTTCCCCGCCTCCGCTCCGCCGTCAGAATCAGCCGCGGAAGAACCCTCGAATGTCCTCCCCGTGACCGACGACCGAAGTGACATCCAATGATGCGGCACGAGTTCCCGGCGCCTGGTGTCATGTCTTGCAGTTTGTCTGACAATCACCGGCCATTCGCTGTGGCGCAGGCACTCGTGCCTGCCGCGTCGACACTCGTGTCGACGCTCGGCCGGCGTTGTCAGTTCTTACCTGAGACACTACACTAGCATCAGAATACTACGCCAATGACCATACCGCTCCCCTCCGCGCCTCGTCCGTACGCCTTTCCCAAGCCCGTGCGCCGGCAACTGCCCAACGGCCTCACCGTCTATGTGATTGAGGATCACCGCCTCCCGGTCGTCACCTACGCCCTGGAAATCCTGGCCGGCAACTGCGACGTCGAACCCTCGCAATCCGGCCTGCCCAGCCTGGTCGCCGGCCTGCTGCGCGAAGGCGCCGGCGCGCACACCTCGCCCGAAATCTCTTCGCTGGTCGACGGCTGCGGCGGCAGCATGGGCGCTGGCGCGGGCGACGATGTCACCACCGCCGGCGGCACGTTCATGAAGAGCTACGCCACGCTGGGCCTGGAGTTGCTCGCCGACATCGTGCTGCGGCCGCGCTTCCCCGAGGACGAAATCGGCCGCCGTGTCGAGCAGGTGCTCTCGGGACTGGCCGTCAACCTGAACGATCCGTCCTACCTGGTCTCGCTTGTCGCCTCGCGCGTGATTTACGGCCCGCACCCCTACGCCTACCCCGGCGACGGCACCCCCGCCACCATCGGCGCGCTGCGCCGCGACGACCTGGTCAGCTTTTGGAAACGCTGCTATGCGCCGCATCGGGCCTGGTTCGCGATCACCGGCGACGTGACCCCCGAGGAGGGCTTCCGCCTGGCCGAACAGGCCTTCGGCGCCTGGACAGGCGATGCCACAGTTCTGCCCGCCGCGCTGCCGCCGCCCATCCCGCGCGGCGCGCGCGTGGTGATCGTCGATATGCCCCAGGCCGTCCAGACGCAGCTCTGCATCGGCCTCACCGGCATCCCCCGCAAGCATCCCGATTTCATGGCCTTGAACGTCGCCAATCAGATCTTCGGCGGCAGCTTTAACTCGCGTCTCAACATGAAGATCCGCACCAAGGAAGGGCTGACCTACGACGCCAGTTCGGGCTTCGAGGCCCAACGCCAGGCCGGCCTGTTTACGGTCAACACTTTCACGCGCACCGAGAAGACAGCCGCAGCCGTGCGCCTGATTGTCGACCTGCTACAGGAATTCCACGACGACCCCGCCCAGCAGGAGGAGTTCGACGAGGCCAAAGCCTACATTAACGGCAGCTTCGCCCTGGCCACCGAAACCTCCGGACAGGTGGCCGAACGCATCCTCTCAGCCGCGGTAAATGGCCTCGGCGAGGACTACTGGACCGGCTACCGCGAGCGCCTGGAGGCGCTGACGATCGGACAGGTCCGGGCCGCGGTGCAGCGGTTCATCGAGCCCGCCAAGCTGTCGATCGTGGCCGTCGGAAGCGCCCAGGCGTTCTCCCAGGAACTGGCCGCTTACGGACCGGCAACCGTGATCCCGAAGACCGAACTCGACCTGCTCTCGGCGACTCTTCGCACACCCAAGACGCCCCCCAAATGACCGCTCCGCCGGGTGCCGGCAGTTCGCGGTAAGTCATCGGTAAGTCCTTTAGAAAACGCGGAATACAAGGCGACCCATGGTATTTGCTGGGAAATACGCGGTGCGATTGGCTAAGTCCTTTAGAAAACCATAGATACGCGGCGACGCGTGTTTAGTTGCTACTAAGTCCTTTAGAACACTATACATATGGACAGGCGCATGCGGTGCGTATAGTGAAGTATGTCTCTTAACTCGACTAAGTCCTTTAGAAAACCATAGATACAACCGGACGCAAAAAACCGCGCCAAAACGGTGTTTTCCCCGCGCGAAACCGCGCTGCGCGCGCGGCGCGCGCAAGGTAAAAACCCCGATCAGCGACGGGTGCGAAGCGAAATCACCCGACGCGCGGGCCGGCGCGAGGGGGGCTGGCGCGTCTGTTTCTGACGATTGATTAATCCAAGATGAATATCTCGTCGTAGTGCGCCTATCTTTTGGTTGTCGTGCGACTTCTTCCTGTTCTAAAGTGGACATTTTTCTCTGAAACTCTGATACGATGGCAGCGGTAGGCGAGACGGTAAGGCAAAAGTGCCGTCTCATGAGCCTGCTTTGGGGCTTCGCAGCGGATTCCTCCTCCTAATCCTCCTCCAATCTCCGCTGCGAAGCCTTTTTCACCAACCCCGACCGAACGAATCACACGCCACTCTCGTCTGTTGAAATGAGCTTCGCGAGACTTCGTCAAAAGCAGAAGCTACCGGGGAGGTCGCCGTGCACTTCATCTGCGTCCCGGGATTCTTTCCAGGATTCCTCTTTTTCCACGGTCTGTTCGGGTTTCTGCTGTTCGCCCTGATCGTGGGATTGGTCGTCAAGCATCTGTTCGGCGATGGCGGCGCGGGCGGCTATCGCGGCCATCCGGGCGCGGCGGGACCGGGCACATTCTGCGGGCAGTGCGGCGCGCCATTCCGCGAAGCGACGGCCTTTTGCCCGCACTGCGGCGCCCGCCGCGGGTAACAATCGTTCCTCATAGGGAGGAAGCGGGCGCCCTCAGCCGGGGCCTGAAAACACGGCGACTGCAGAACGTTTGTTCCGCCGTTTCCCCCATCCCGCCAGCATCATAGATCCAGCTCGACATGTTCGTGGTGACTGAACCCACGAGACTCCCACGGAATCGGGCTTTGCGGATAGTGTCCCGCGTTGTTCCGTCCCGCGTTCCCGCGTTTGAGGAACGCTGCTAAGGGGCTAACGGTGCTGGTTTTTCGGCATCGACGCGGCGGGGTTCGGCGTCTTCGGCGCGGGCGAAGAGAGCATATCCTCGGGCCGGGGAGGCACAAATCTGCCGCCGCCGAACTTCATGTCCCAGAGCGCGGCCTTCGTCTCCTGCGGGATGTTCAGCTTGTCAAAGGCGGCTTTGAAGGCGTCGGGATTGGCAGAGCCGTAGTAGGCGTCGAATGCGTCGGCCTTGACGCTCAGCGGGACCTTGAGGGGGTCGAGGACCGATTGGATGTCCGGAGGCTTTTCTGATTTAGATTGCGCCGCAACACGGTCAAAGATGTCGCCCTTTGGCCGATCCAGTTCATAAAACGGGGGTACCGAAGGAAGCGACGTGAGGGCGTACGGATATTTCTGCAGTACATCCGAGCCGAGGTCCAAATCTGTTCGCTTAGTGTACTCGTCCATGGAAGGGTAGGTGGCCTTAACCAACCGACCGAGAAGTACTCGTTCCGTCGTCAACGCTGCCTCCGAAGCTCGGTTTCTCTCGTCTCGCATCTGGAGGCCGTACCCAAAGGAAAGCCCCGCGATGATCAGGCTCGCCATCATCACCAGCCCTGCGGTGTACTTGCTCAAACGGATGCGCGCCGCGCCGGGAAAGGCCAAACGGGCAAGGTCAGCCACGAAAGCCAGGAGCCCTGCCGCTACTAGGACGGCCACGATCTCGACCCCGATGCGGCCGGCATCGAGCCGACCGGACACCTGGCTTTCGAAGATCCAGGCTCGAAACGATTGAGCCCTAAAGAACCACGGTGGGTAGGCAAGGACAGCCAAACTCCCGCACGCCGCCAACGCGGCCCACAGCTTATTCTTGAAGGACCATTTCGTGTAATCGGTCTCCATTCCTCACCTTCCCGTTCTTCATCTGGTCCATTCCTCCAGCAGTGCCTCGGGCCGCGTCCCTGGGACCATCCCGTCTCCTTTCCCGGCTACACATCACCATACCCCTGCTTGACACCTTCCGACGCCAGCCTGACGCAAGGTGAGCGAGCCTCTTTGCGCAGGTGGAGCATCCGCTACTTCCCTTGCGAAGCGGCCTTCTCGCGCTGCGCAAGGGCTTCCCTTGCGGCGACCGAGAAGCCGGCATACTTCGAGACGGCGTAGAGGCTTTCGAGGTATTCGTCGACGTTAATGCCCTTCCAGTTCGGGCGTAGCGATTCCATAACGACGCGCATGAGGCCCGTCATCTGATCCAGATCCGAGTGGACCGCCCGCAAGGCTACCATGGCGTCGTTGACTTCTTTCGCGGCCTGCCAACTCGGGACGCTGGATCGGTACTGCTGATAGCCGAACTCCGGTTCCAGCAGGCGATCCTCGATTCTGGAGAGCGGGGCCGGTGCTTGGGGTGCGGCTGCGCCGACCGCTGCGCTGCCGGCTCGCGCCGTCATGCCGACCAACCGCAACTTGTGCTCGCGTCCCTCGGCGTCTAGGAGAATGAAGTCATCTCCGGCGCGCCTGAACTTGACCGTTCCATTCACTGGCACGACAAGGGCGTGGTGGAAAGCGGAGCGGACGGAACCGGGCGGGGGCGCCTTCTCGATCAGCTTAAATTGGGCCTCGTTGGTTTCAATCGTCACACAGTTATCGATGATCGGCACAGCCATGGCCTGCGCTGAAGCGCCGCCGTTCATGCCGAAGCCGCTGGCCTTCGCCACCTCGCCGTTCTGCACCCTCTCCTGGGCGACCACGCGCGCCTCTTGCCACTGCACCTGCTTCTGTTCTGCGGCGCTAATCAGCCCCATCAGAACAAGAGCCAGAAGAATCGTCCTCACAGTGCACCTCCGCAAATTGAACCGCGTCTCTGCGGCCCGTGCCATTTTACTCTTAATCCGGCTAGTCCGGGCGCGAACGGCGAACGGCGGCGAAAGGGTCAGCCTGTTAGCGGTGGCTCGGGTCAAGCTGTCCGCTTGCAGCTCAATAGACTCATCAATGCTTGGGCGCCTCAGTGTTGCCGCTCTTCGGCAGTGTGCCGGCCCACGAGGCGATGGTTTTGGCAACCTGCGCCTCTTCCCCGACATACTCGTGGTTACCATTCTGAATCATAGTTATGTCCACGCGACTCGGACCGCTCGCGAGGCGCTGGACGGAGGATTTGAGAAGTTGCAGATCCGCCTCTGTGCCAACATCGTCATTCGTACCGAAGAAGGCTAGGATTGGGCAACGGACTCGCATGACCGCCGGATCCGATATCTGCGTCCCAAAGAAGTCTTCGTATTCGCGAGGAGTGTTGACACCATCCAAAAATGTGGCGGCGCTGACGAACGAAGGAAAGGACCGATTGGGTAGTCGCAGCAGATCGTCGCCTGCGCCGTCCTCCACAAGCTTTTTCGCTTGCGCCAGCAATGCGGGATCGTCCGCCTGGGCCGTGTAACCGATCCCTCCCGAAGCCAGTACGAGTCCCGCGACGCGCTGGTCGCGTGTATCAGCCTGGTACCGGCCGACACTCGCCCAACCGGCGCTGTGTCCTACCAGGACCACCTGGCTGAACCCGAGTTGTTGAGCAAAGTCGATCCATGCGGCGATATCTCGCGCAGCCTCACTGGTGACACCCCAATACCCACCGCCGCGCACTCGTTTTCCCCAGCTATATTTTTCAACATTTCCAATGTCGTGCATGCGGGTATTGGCGGTGATCGTGGTGCAGCCGCGTTCGGCCAGCGCTCGTCCGATCCCGACATAACTCGGAAGGTAGAAGTTCACGCCCCATCCGGGGATCCAGATCACCGCGATGGGCTGGGACGAGTCCTTCGGCGCCGTAAACAGCGCACCGCCGCTAACGACGTCGTCCTTTGATCGAACAAAGACCAGCTGCTCGGGGAACTTTCCTGGTTTTTGGTTTTCCGGCCGAGGCGCTAGCCTCAGCCGAATCAGGAAGACTGCTCCCGCAAGAATGGCCACACCCAGGATTGCGAGAAGTATGCGCCTGAACATGATTCCTACAATACCGGGAAAGGACGTCCCCTTTCAGCTTTCAAGTGCGGTGTGGTGCGCGCGGTTAGAGCAGGCGCAGGAGGTCGGTCTGGATCTCGCCGGTGACCTCGGCCGAGGATTCGGCGCGATAGACGTCGACCTCGCTGCGGATGCCGAAGTCGGGCAGGTAGATGCCGGGCTCGACCGAGAAACAGGTGCCCGGAATGACGCGGCGCTCGTCGTGGGTCTCGTAGTTATCCATATTGGCGCCGTTGCCGTGGACCTCTTCGCCAATGGAGTGGCCGGTGCGGTGGAAGAAGTACTCGTCGAAGCCGCGCTGGCGCAGGTAATCGCGGCAGGCGTCGTCGACCTGAAAGCCGGCCAGGCTGAAGCTCTTTCCGGCGGCGTCCTGGACGCACTGGACGGCGGCGTCGCGGGCGCCGGCTACGGCGGCGAAGACGTTGAGCATCTCCTCGGGCGGGGTGGCGCCGCACCAGGCGGTCCAGGTGATGTCGTAGAAGACGGAGGCGGGCTGGTCGAGCTTGGCCCACAGGTCGATGAGCAGCAGATCGCCGGGCTTGATTTCGGCGTGGCGGTCGCGCGCGGGCTCGTAGTGCGGGTTGGAGGCGTTGGCATTGACGGCGACAATGGGCCCGTGGTCGGTGATGAGGCCGGCGCTCGCGAAGGACTCACGGATGAACTGCTGGACGTCGAACTCGGTGCTGCGGGCGCCGGCGCGCAGGGCCTCGGCGACGCGGGCGAAGGCGGCGCGGCGGATCTCGTCCACGAGGCTGCCCGCGCGCTTGTGGGAGTCGTACTGCTGGGGCGTCCAGACGGCTTCGAAGAGCTGAATCAGGTTGGCCGAGGTGATCACTTCGACGCCGGCGGCGCGCACCAATTCGACGGTGCCGGCGTCGACCATGGAAACATAGGGCACGCCGCAGCGCGGGGAGTATTGCATGGCGACGCGGCGGCAACCTTCGAGCAGGCGCGGCAGCCGCTCCTCGGTGTCGCGCCAGCCGGAGTACAGCGTAGTCTGGCCGGGGAGCGGGTCGAGGACGTTGGGCTCGATGCGGTGGACCAGTTTGCGCGGGGCGCCGCTGGCGGGCACCAGGTAGTACCAGCGGCGGGTGACCGATTGCGCGGGCTCGAAACGGAGGACGCGGTAGGCCAGCGGATCGCGGCGGTGGTGATCGAAAAACAGCCAGCCGCCCAGACCTTCGGCTCGCAGGGCGGCCTGAATCTCCTCGATAAGGGCCATGGGATTACTGTACACCGACTGACGGGAGCGGAGCGGAGGGTCGCGCATCGAGTTGGGGAATAAGGACAAGGCGCGGGCCGTTGGGGCGCGTAAGGGCCGGCTCCCATACGGTCGCGGCCGCGGCGCAGCAAAACGGTTCGGAAGAACCGCTCCTTTATAGTCGCGGCTCGGTAGCGACCACGGCTCGGAAAAAACGCGAAGAACCGCTCCTTTCAGTCGCGGCTCCGTCAGACGGTCGCGGCTCAGAATCGTGAAACCGGGAATCGTGACAGCCCCATTCCCTAGGTCGGCCAGGGCAGCTCTACTCCAGCCGTAGGAATCCAGCCATACGCCGTCAGGATCTCAAAATGGGGATCGCGGACCGAACGAAAGCCTGGAAAAGGCCGGCCATGGGGCCGATGAGTCAGGCATGTCAGCAACCATCAAAGTGTTTTTCCTCTGGAAGCCGGAGTATAGCGTGCACCATCCCGATATCGACCGGCAGCACCAGCGACTCGCGATGCTCGTGAACGATCTGCACATAGCCATGGCGGAAGGGCAAGGGCGGCTGGCGGTGGGCCGCGTCCTGACCGAATTGGCGGACTACACCAAGAACCACTTTTCATACGAAGAGCGGCAAATGGAGAGGGCCGGCTTCCCCGAGGTGGCGCAGCACAAAGCGCTGCATCACAAGCTTCTGCAGCAGGTTGGAGAGTACGTCAAGGAGTGGACCGAGCATCAGTCGGTGAATGTCGTGGAGTTCTCAGAATTCGTTAAGGACTGGCTGCTAAAACACATCGGGGAAAATGATCGCCCCTTGGCGGCATATCTGACAGCGCAAGGTTGACACGCGCGATCGGCTCATCCAGTCCCGAGTCGGCCGCAGCGGGGCCGCTGGAGTGGCGCGGGATGGAAGAAATGAGCCAACCGGCCCGCTGGGGGCGGTTGGACGTACATTCGATGCGGGCCGGGATGGCGAGCGCAGGGCGAGAAAATATGTGGAGCTTTCCGATATAGCGTGGCCGGGGCACGGCGCAGGCGGAATACAATGAGTTAGAGGCCTGAATATGGACAACACCAAGAGCATTCATCTGTTGAACGAAGGGGTCGGCGGCGAGTTGCGGGCGATCCACCAATACATGTATTTCCACTTCCACCTGGACGATCAGAGCTTCAAGCCGCTGGCGCTGCTTTTCAAGCAGATCGCGATTCAAGAGATGGGACACCTGGAACTGCTGGCCGAGCGGATCCTGTTCCTGAAGGGCGATGTGGTGATGGTTGAGTCGGCCGCGGTGGAAACCATCACCGAGCCGGAAGCGATGCTGGTGCGAGTGATGGAACTGGAGGAAGAGTGCGCCCGCATGTACAACGAATCGGCCATCGAAAGCGCGGCGAATGCCGACGCCGCTTCGAAGCAACTGTTCGAGCGGCTGGTCAGCGCCGAAGAAGGTCACTACGACCGATTCAAGAAGCAGCATGACAATATCAAGCGGTTCGGGCTGAGCTATCTGGCGCTGCAGTCGTTCGACAACGGGATTCCCGAGGGCGCGGCGGCGGGCGCATAGCGCAGGCGGCGCGCGAAGCGTTAAAGGATGTGCTGCCTGGCGAGCCGGCCGCCGCAGACGTCCAAGTCAATGGCTCCTAATCCAAAGGGGGCGGCCTGTCCGTTTCCTCTTGGCGGAGCGAACGCATAAGAACTGCACGTGTCATGCAGGTCTTGCCGACTCGCGATCTGAACATACCGATTATGGCCGCCTGTCCCCGATCTAAGCCTCGAAGCTGGAGGCGTTTAGGGGTTTGCCAGCAGCCGTCTCCGAATGGTAATTGAAATGCAATAGTTCACTTTCGTCCTGCGATTTGATGGATGCGTTCATAAAGAGCCCGACGCTCGATAAGATAATCTACTAAACTGCCCTGAATAAGGTGTACACTCAATAGCGCAATATAGTCCAAGTTGAAAATCCCGGCTAGGGGAGGCTGTCTGCATGTCTACGAAAGCACCCACATGGCTGGAGCGGAAGCCCATCGTCGGCGTCCTCCACGTGCCCGCGCTGCCGGGCACGCCCCGCAACGAGTTAAGTTTTGCTGCGATTCGAGACTGGGTGACACGAGACGCCGAAGCCTATTGGGCGGGCGGCGTAAGTGCTCTGGGCGTGGATGCCCTGCTGATCGAGAACGCCGGCGACACCCCCTTCTACCCGGATCGCGTTCCCGCGGAAACCGTGGCTTTTTTGACCGCGCTGGCCTGCCGGTTGCGCTCGCGGTTCGATCTGCCGCTGGGCATCAACGTCCTGCGCAGCGATGGGGAGAGCGCGCTGGCGATTGCCGCGGCGGCGGGCGCGGAGTTCATTCGAGTGGCCACTTACTCCGGGGCGCGCGCGGGGGACCAGGCCAATCTGCAGGGCCAGGCACATCGGATCCAGAGGCTCAAGCATGCGCTGGGTTGCCAGGTCATGATATTTGCCGATGTCATGATCAGGCACTCGGCCACTCCCATGGGGGGGCGAGCGCTGGAGAATGTAGTAGAGGATACGATCGAACGCGCCTTGGCCGATGCGGTCATTCTATCCGGACCGGAGAGTGACACGCCGTCTGACCTGGCGCCTCTGCAGACGGCTCGCGTGGCCGCCAAGGGGGCGCGTGTCTTCGCCGGCAGCGGCGCGCGGGAGGACACGATTTCAGCCATCCTGGGAGTCGCCGACGGCGCAATCGTCGGCAGCGCCTTCAAAGTGGATGGCGTGGCGACGAACCCGGTCGATGCGGAGCGCGTCAAGCGCTTCATGGATGCCGCGCGCACGCGGCGCTAGCGTCAACTTCCTGCAGTTTCCGCAACCGCGGAAGAGCGGCGTTCGAGCCCTCCAACAAGCGCAATTGAACAAACGGAGAAGCACCCCCCCAATAAGCGGAGATCGTAGCCTGTTTGGGGGAGTGACGCCAGGTGGCCAGGCGCGCATAGTATCAGATGGGTAAGAGTCGAACCCTCCCTCAGGGTAGGCTTTGCCCAGAGAAGAGAGTTTCCATGAAGAAATTGATCGCCGCTCTCGCATTCGCCGCTTTCGCGACCGTAGCCTTCGCACAGACCCCGGCCTCGACCACGACGCAGACCACCACAACGACACAGAAGAAGAAGGTTGTAGCAGCGGTTCCCGCGCCGACAGAGCAGGAAATCGCAGACGCCCGGGCCAAGGGCATGGTGTGGGTCAACACCAGCGCCAAGCTATATCACCACCAGGAAAGCAAATACTACGGCAAGACCAAGCAGGGCAAGTTCATGACCGAAGACGATGCCAAAGCGGCCGGCTTCACGCCAGCCAAGGTGGCAGCAGCCAAGAAGAAGGCCGCTGCAGCGAAATAAGTTCCAACTAATCTTAGCAACGCAAGCGGGCCGGCTATGAAGCGGCCCGCTTTTGTTTTTGCCAGCGGCCGGCGCTCGCGAGTCCGCATTGAGATTCATTACGGAGGCACAGACGCCGGGCGGAAGCTTTTTCAGCGGACGGGATTAATGGTCGCCGGAGCTGTAGCCGACGGAGACCATGGCCGAGGGCGCCAGGTTGCTGTTGAACTGGTTGGTGAAACCGGGGACGTAGTGCAGGTCGATCTGCGGCTTGACAAAGATGTGGTTGGTCACAAACAGCATGACGCCGGCGCCGACGTGCACGTCGAAGTGGGTCGCGGTGCCGACGGCGGAGGAACTGGTGGAGCAAACCGCGGTGCCTACGCAGCCGGTCTGAGTGTAGGAGAAGCCTGTTCTGGCGCCGCCGATGCCGCCTTCCAGACGGAACACGGCGCGCTTGCTCGAAAACGGCTCGAAGATGCCGTTGAAGTCGTAGAAGGTCTGGCGGAACTGCAAGGGACCGTAGTCTTTTTTGGCGGGCATCAAGTCGATCTGCACGCCGGCGCCAAACCTCTTCTTGAACATGACGTCGCCGCCGATGCCCATCAGCACGCTGTTCAGGCTGGAGGTGGTCTGGCAATAAGTGTCGCCCGTGCCGGGGGCGCAAGGCCCGAATGCATTATCCGGGGAATTGGCGTTGTCGATGCCCTGGTTGTTCGATTTGTCGAACGCGTACCCGACGCCGACGTGGGCGTCGACCGAGTACTGCGCGCTGGCCACGGAGGCACAGAAAAGCAGCGCAAGCAGTGGGGAAAAGCGGAATACATATCTCATGTCAGGGATCTCCTGTCGTGTTTCAAAAGTTGGTCGTACGGGCAGCGCCCAGTGCCACCGCGTCCGCGCCAGAGACGGAGGGAAACCGCACGCCGTGTTACTGCAGCGCTGAAGCGACATCCCATCTCGTTGCAACATTTAGGACGCTGCGCGTAAGCCGAAAGTTTCACCTGCGGAACGTGGTTCAGCGGAACCGCCTGCGAAAGATGTAGCCGGCGCGGTCAGCCGGGAGCGGGGCAAAGCGCGCGCCGGGAGACGCGAGCGAGCGCCTGGAAAGGGCTAGGCAGTCTCATGCTAAGCTGGTGATTTCCCATGCAGTTAGAGTCGAATCAGTTGGCCAAGGTGTATGAACCGCAGCGCTTCGAGCAGCACTGGGCCGAGTGGTGGATCGAGCGCGGGTTCTTCGAGGCGCCGGCGCGGCTGACGGTGCCGGGGCGCACCGTGTTTTCATTGGTGATTCCACCGCCCAACGTGACCGGGATGCTGCACATCGGCCACATGCTGGAGCACACCGAGATCGACGTGACCACGCGCTGGCACCGCATGCAGGGCGACCAGACACTGTGGCTGCCGGGGACCGACCACGCGGGCATCGCCACGCAGATGGTGGTGGAGCGCAGCCTGAAGGAGACGGAGAACGTCACGCGCCAGGAGTTGGGGCGCGAGGAGTTCGAGCGGCGCGTGTGGCAGTGGAAGGAGCAGTACGGCGGAACGATTCTCAAACAGATGCAGCGCATCGGCGACTCGTGCGACTGGTCGCGCA
>Ga0187851_10000528_pt1 | contig 39193 bp, 22 predicted proteins | sample June2016WEW_6_10_FD_132997 | JGI IMG/M metagenome (GOLD analysis project Ga0187851, IMG submission 132997) | Peatland microbial communities from SPRUCE experiment site at the Marcell Experimental Forest, Minnesota, USA - June2016WEW_6_10 | ecosystem: Environmental > Terrestrial > Soil >...
AGGATAAAGCCACTCGGTCGTACTGAATTCGAAATCGACTGCGCCCCTCTCCAGCGCCAAAGACCGGGGGAACATAATCAGGTCAACGGTTCCCACTTGACGCGCAAGACCGCTTCCATCAATACCCGAAACGATTCCGCCGGTGAACGTAACCTTATACGAAACTCTCTCCATTGTCCCGGACTCCACACGGGCAGGCGAAATCGCCTCGTAGCCGGGCATCGACAAGCGGCTCATAGAAAAAGCACTTTGGGCCTGCTCATTTCCAATTAATGCCGGAATCGGCCGCCACGTTTGGTGCGGTGGCTCGTGTGCCCTTGCATCGCGCAGCTCCTCTTCCTGCTCCGGGCTCCAATGGCCCGACAATCTGGTCTTGCCCAACGCTGCATGGCTTCCGTTTGACCGCGTACGGACGACTGCAAAGACGTGGTAGTCTTTGGACAATCGGGCTAAGGCGTCGTTGTATTCCTTCGATTCGATCCGGGTTAGAGCATCCCGCACTAATGGTGCGCTCTCCCAACGGATCGCCAAACTTCCGGCCGCAACGCTCTGTGGTCGACCATTCACTATGACGTCGCCCACCGCTCTGAGGTCGCCCCAATAACGCACCCAGGGGGACTTCGTGAGGAACTCTCGAATCTCCCGGCTAGACCAGTCGGCAGGTTTTCTGCTGTTCCAGAACTCCGAAGCTCCCAGCAGTGCGCCGGCCATCGCTACCATGGCGCACAGGAAGGACCAGAAACATTTCATCGACGACCTCCTCTACGGTCTTCGGCCAGCCAGCCCGTCCGCGAGACATTATTTCACGGCCCCCATGATTGCCTTGAGCACAGCCGCGCTGACGCCGCTTTGCTTCAACTGGATAAGAGCATCTGTTGAGGTGTCGAACTGGCATTTTGAACTGCCGATCTTCGCTATAATCAAATCGTCGCCCAGACCAGCCTTCACCATCTTGATGACGTCCTCATTCTGGAGCGTGGCTCCACTTGAGGCGGCGGTTGCGGATTGTTCCCGTAGAACCCACGTCTGGCTATTGCTGTCGGTAAGGGTATTGCCCTGAATCGTGGCAGTGCTCTTGGTGCCGTCGCTGATGTTCAACTCCAGCGTGCTGCCGCTAACGGTGAAAGTGCCCGAATAGGCCTCGCCGCCTGCTTGTAGCGAAAATGAGTTGTCGGCGTTTAAGTGAAGTTGGTCGGTTGCCACCTGAGCGCTAACATAGGTTGCGGGAAGCTTCGGCGGCACGTGCGGTGGCGGCGGAGGCGTCGCATCCGCATGTCGAACCCACACTAATCGGCTGCCAATGTAAATGCTGTCCCCGCGAATACTGAACGTGCTAGAGCGTCCAGTCGCAGTGTACGTTAAGGCCAGCACATCACCATTCACTGTGTAGTGACCGGGTCTCTCCTGACCGTCGGAGCCATGCTGCGAGAATGACCAATCGGGATTCAGTTGGATTTGCGCGCCCGTGCCTTGCACATCCCACAGACCGGCAAGTGAGGTCTGCTGGGCACCCTGTGACGTGTTAGCCTGCGACTGTTCCGATCCCTGGTCTGAGCTGCTAGTATCGGGAACGAAGATCTGGCCAATCGCGTCCTGGATGTCCTTTAGCTTCATTGAGTCCAGATAGCCTTTCGGAAACTGGAATGAAACAGCGGCCCTGAACGGAGCGTCATTAGCACCGCCGCAGCAGGTCTGTATCTTGAAGACAACCTCGGTCGGTTTCACCTGAATGGCCGTAAGATAGGCTTTCTCACCGACCTGGAGTGGACGTTGGGTGTCCTTGCTGACGCTGTAGTTAATCGCGCACATCGCCGAGTGGCTGATGCGGCCACCCTCCTTGTGTGAATTGCACGGGTACTCTCCAGGCGCTGGAAGCGCCGTTATTCCGTCCTGCTGAACCACAACGACAGTTCCGGCCCGGACCACTACTCCGTTGCCGCCTACGCTCGCCACGCGATACTGTGACCGAAGTTGCGGCTCGATGCCCGCCCCCTGCGTTTGACCTACAAGGAGTGTCAGCGCTCCACTGAAAAGAAGACCGCCGATGAATGCGACTAACAGTCGGGTTTTAGACATATTGAGAATCTCCTGAACGTGTTCTACTCACGTTCGGGCCGGAATCCGGCTAGTTCGTGCTCCCGTCTTGCCTCACCTGATCCTCAAGCTTGGCGGCGTCGGTTTCTTGCGCGGCGAGTTGGGCTTCCGCACCCGGGACGGGATCCGCAGTTCCTTCCGCTACGGGACGGGCGCCGGCGGCCGGCTCGTTACGCACACCTTTCACTTGGTTATCGGCCAGCATCTTAAGGCCACCGTCAAGTTGCTCCCGAAACTGGTTGTGCATCTCTTGCAGATCCGCAAGCTGGACCGCAGCCACGGAATCGGCGGCGCAATCTCCCGGTTTGTTGCTGACGACCACTATTGCAACAGCGCCATTGTCCGCCACGCCTTTGCCTGTTCGCTGGATGATATCTCCCGGAGTCAGTGAGCATGACTTATTTGCTTCAGTCGTTATGTCGAGGTTTGACGCGACGACGAAGAAACGCTGGGTCAATGCTGGCGGCACTTGGTCGCTTCCCGAGGTCTGCTGCTGACTCGTAGATGAGGTTGGCTCCAGGGCAGCCGCCTTCTCGGCCGCAATCTGCGACTTAACTTCGTCAGCAACCAGCGCTTTCATCTTTGGCGAGAGTTGCGCCGATGGTTGATCGTTGGCTGATGGTTGCGCGGCTTGACCCTCGTTGCCTGCCTGCTGGCTTTCGTAGGCGAGCCTCAAGTTCTGGGCGATCAGGTAGTCAGTAAGCCACAAGTCGGGTGAAGCGTATACCGCAGATGGAGTGAAATAGCCCGCGTAGAAGCCGAACCATGGAGCCACGAACCCGCCGCCCCATCCATAAGCGACGGGCGCCCCCCAGGGATTGAGCGCCCATGCGTAGAACTGCGGGCCATAGTAGACACCAGGCATGTAGCGGTAGTACGCGACGCCATGATAATGGAGTTCTCGATACACGTGCGCGTAGGACCGCCCGCCGACGACGTACGTGCGCGAAATGTAGCCCGGCCGGCCGGCAACGGAACGTTCCACGAATCCTCGCTTCGGTCCGTAACTGACCACGCGGGCGCCAGGACGGCCGGTGACGACCATCCTCTGGCCACGGGGACCGCGATTGACCGCGATGTTCGCTCCCCCAAGGCCCGGACGGCGGCCTTGAATTTGCGTCACATGGTTTTGCGCATCTGTCCTGACCGTGCGGCCTGACGCCGCATCGTGGAACTCTTTGCCACCGTTCGGCAGCGTCTTTACTTGATCAGTTGTTTTCCCTTGATACTGGCTGACCGGCTTTGGCGACCGAGGCTGTAGGGGCTTTGGCGGCGGAGGCGGGGCCACAGGGGGCTTGGGTGGTTGAACCGGATTGGTAACTTTTGGCTGCGTAGGCCGGTTCACGTTTGGCTGTTGTACCGGCCTTCCCGCATTCGGACTAGTGGCAGCCGGTTTTGCCGCTGTGGGTGCAGCCTTCGCGGGCGCAGCGGCCGGCGTTGTGGCCTTGCTCGACGGAGCCGCCATCAGCGCCCCGCTCAGAACCACGGCGAGGATGACGCCCGCCGAAAACATCTTCTCAACCATTCTTCTCAATTTCACGACTGCCTCCATCGGAACTGTTTGTCCGCACTTTCACTAACCAGAACGAAGGCGCATGGATAATTCCACACGCCTTGCGCAAAATCTCTTATTCGGGCGGCCTGGATTCGGCGGGCAGCTTCTCATACGTCGATTCCGTCGCCATCCACGTTTCCAGCACTTTTCCGGCATCAAACTCCACCACTTCTCCTGCTCCCAGCAGGCGCAGATTGGTCTCGCCGCCCGCGCTTCTCAACCGGTAATGTGCTTCCGCCGATAGGAATTCTCGTATTTGAACCGACCGCTTGCCATTTCTCACCGTCACAGTCCCGAAAACTTCGGTGTTCCGGACAAGTAACACGGCACTAGACTGCGTGACCGGCAGCAGCACCACACCCCGGAACTCAGACACGCCCTCCGTCAGCGGCTGGACGGACTTCACCGAAATCCACACGCGGGTGCCAGCATCAAGCCGGATTAGCGGCGGAGCGAGAACTACCGGTGTATGCTCTGCCCTTACCGCGAGCGACGCAGCGCTCCGAGTGGCCACTACCGACCTCATCCCGGCCGGCGTTAGCTGCCCGGAGAACGTTGAGCCCGCGCCGGCAGGGCGATTTGGGCGGGCTAAGGCGGAAGCTTCCGCAGTTTCGGCCGTGCGCCTTGCTTGTGCATAGGAAGAGCCCGTAGCCAATGTTCCTTTTGGAGCTTGTGGCGGCGGCGGAGCAGGGGCCCAGGCCCTTTCGGACTTGCCATGGGCCGGTGGCGCAAGGACTGCGGAGTTAGTTTCTCGGTCGTGTTGGGATGGGGCGGCCGCGACCGGGGTGATTGGCGTTGGAGCATTTGGGGCGACGTCGTCCCGCGCTGGATTGGGTCGAATTCGCGGAGCGGCTTGGGAAAGCAGCTCTCGATCCGGTCCGCTCTCCGGAATGCGAGCTTCCGCGACGGCTCCCGCCGGAACCGGATTTGGGGACGAACTGTTGTAAGGAGTCACGACTGCTAGTTGTCGGGGCTGCGGTGCGGAAAGCCGTCCAATCAGGAACGAACAAATCACTACGGCAACGGTGGCGGCCGGTACCAGCACCCACCGCATCTGCCAGCCAACGGGCAGCGTCGTCGGTCTTTGCCACCAAAGGCGGGGACGTGACTCACTGGTTCGACTGTCAACCTTATAAACGGCCCCTCCCGACGCGAGAAAGCCCTTCAGCCAGCTGTCGAGCCGCCCTTCTGTCTGCTCCCAATCGGCCTCCTGGCTGGTAAAGAGTGTGGCATCGAACGCCTGGAGACGTTGTTGAAGACTCCTACACACCGGACATGTGGCTGCGTGCGCGGCTATGGCGCTTTTCGCGTTCTCGCTTGCGTGCCTATCTGTAACCGCGCGCAGTGCTTCGACTTGTGGGCACGGATCAGCGGCGGGCCTGCGTCCCGCCAGCGGCATAAGTTCCTCCAGAAAGTTGTCTTCGTTCCAGCCAGTCATTTGAATTGCGGGATCCCGTCGTCCCTCATTGGACCGATTTTATGTCCCGGTTTGACAACGGATGGCGGAAGCGAATTCCACACCGCATTGAGAAAAATGATCGGCATTGATGCCTGGGCCGTGCTTGAAGTTGCCTTCAGCCCTTCACAAACTGGGGAAGCGCGCCCTCCATCTTCCTCCACAGCATTCGGCGCCCATTCTGCAGGTGGGACTTCACCGCATTCACCGTAAAGCCTGTGCGAGCGGCAGTCTCCTCATAAGAGAAGCCTTCGACCTTCAACTCCAGGCACTGTCGCTGCTCGCCGGGAAGGGACCTAATTTCCTGCCAAAGCCGCTCCACCATCTGGCGCGTTTCGAATGACGATTCGAACGACTTCCCCGCCGGGTGGTCTGTCAACTCCAGCCCGTCGATGGCGGTCTCAGTGTGGCGTCTCCGCCACTCGTCGATGCACACATTCTTCGCAATCCGCAACAGCCAGTGGGAGAAATCGCCCTCTTGGAAACCACGGATACTCTTGAAGGCCCTCAGGAAGGTTTCCTGCGTCGCGTCTTCCGCAGCCTGCCTATCCGTGAAAAAGCCTCCGCAAGCATAAAACACCTTCTTGCGGTGGCGCGTGAACAGCTCCGCAAAGCTATCGTCATCCCCGGATTCCCAAACGTTTCGGGCAAGTATCTCGTCTTCTACGATTGGTTGCTCGCCTGCCATGGGAATTTGGGGTCTCGCCATCGGGCGCTAGGACCTTCCGGAGCTTTACCAGACCATATGGGAAAAAGGGGCTCTGAAAAGCCGAAGCTGCCAATCCTGCCCATTCCCAAACGAGGAAGACTCCCGCGATTGAATCCTACGCCCGAACTGCGTCCATTCAAAGCGCAAAGATGCGCACAAACGCGCACCGCGGTTTGTTATTCTTGGTTTTCAATATCCAATGGCGAATACCCACGCTCCCGACCAGTTCAAGACTTGGTCGGAGATAGCTGGCTATCTTGGCATCAGTGTGCGGGAGGCGCAGTACCGCGAGAGGAACGAGGGACTCCCAGTGCGCCGAATGGGGGGGAAGAAGCCGCGCGTGTGGGCGCTACGGGCGGAGTTGGATGCCTGGCTCAACGCCGAAACAGCCCGAGCCGCCCCTCCTCTCTATCCTGCACCGGATGATCAGGCACCCGCGAGTGTGGCTGCCCCGCCCCCCACCGAAGAAAGCGGCGCCTCGAAGGCCCAGTGGGGCCGGCGCGCCGTACTCGGTGCCGCCGGACTGGCTGCCATGGCCGTAGGAGCCAAGTTGATTTTCGGCACACGAAAGCCAAGGGTGGAACGGGCCGTGCTCACAGGCAGTTTGTTAACCACTCTGGACGGTTTGGGCAGCCCCATTTGGACACACCGCTTCGCGGGAGAACTGGAGGAGCCGAGCGCGGCCGACCTGGCGTGGCGACTCCAGATCGTCGATTTGGAAGGCGACGGAAGTCCGGGCGTATTGGCTGTTTGCAGTCGAATCACACAAGCTACTCCGTTGCGGACTGGGATCGATGAGCTTTTCTACTTCGGGTCCGACGGTCACATAAAGTGGACACTGCCCCTCCGCCCCGACTTGCTCGATTTTGACGGAAAGCAATTTGAGCCGACGTGGATATGCTCACGAGTGGTCGCGGTACCCTCCGGAAAACAGCAGACACTTTGGGTCGGCGTCCGTCACGGTTGGCGCTGGCCCGGGTGCGTGATGCGCGTCGATGCAGGTGGGGCGGCCTCAATTCAGTTTGCGAACTCCGGTTTTGTCGATCTGCTCTGCCGAGTGACAAGACCGGATGGCGAATTCGTTGCAGTTGCCGGCGAAAACAACGCATTCGACCGTTCCTTTGCGGCTGTCCTCGGCACTAACGACCCCCCGTCGTGCTCGCCCTCCGGGGGGGCGGCCCGGTGCCACTTTGCGAATGGGCCGTCCGGAACACCGCGGGACTATATGCTGTTCCCGACCACCGAAATGGTCGCCGTCATGGACGCGCCGTACGGTCATGTGGCGGTCTTGACTCAAACCAACGATGGTGGCTTCGTGGTGTGGGTGTCAGCGTCGGGCGACAATCTGGCGGCCCTTCTTTACGAGTTTTCCGCCGTGGCGGAACCGAGAAGCGTAATGCCCAGCGGCAGTTGTCCGGCGGTGCATCGGCGTCTCAAAGCGGAAGGGAAATTGAGTCACACTTGGGCCGCCTGCCCGGAGTTGCAAAAAGCGCTCACGATTCGCCACTGGCGCCGAACAAACGGATGGCAGGATGAAAGGGTCCCATGGCGCGCCGCAACGGACCGGGGATAGCGGCTGCGTGGCTCCTGATAACCCGACAAACCGTTTACGATTCCGGAGTCGACGGCAGTGTGCCCGACCTCCGGAAACGCCACCCGCGCAGCCTTGCTCCGCAGCGCCGGATCATTGCAGTCTTTTCGCTACTTACCAATTGGCCTGGAATACTCGTTATCGCGCGGTCGATTCGCACTCAGTGTCGGACGGCTCGTCCAGCACCAACCGGGCGAGTTTGCCAGCGCCAAGAGATCGCCCATTTCAGCCTGCGTCCACCCTCACCGTCATTCTGTACCTGCGGACAAGTTACGGTTCATTTTCGCACTTGCGGCCACATTACGGTTTACAATCGCCGATCTGCTTGAAATGCACTCATTGAAAACAAACGGCGCCAGGGGGCTCTTGGCTACCATATGCTTCCCCGAGGTGGCCACTACACGGTTCAAGTGACAAGCAGCAGCGGCAGCAACAGCAACACAACCTTTTCGGGCGGCCGTGGTGCGGGCCTGTGACAGCATCTTGGACTTGGAAGCGCACGACATGATTGACTCGTGATGATCCAGCGTTGCCGACTGCCTGTGACGCCGGCCAGCCGGTCTGGGCAGACCGCACGAGGTTGTCCTCCAGCTTGCCAGTCGCTGGCGCCTGAGGCAGTTCCAGCGCGAAAAAAAAAGGGTCTGGCCCGCCCCTCTCATCGTATTTCTCCGTGCATGGTGGGTGGACGTGCCCCTAAAAGGGCACGTCCGAGGGCTCCGCCTCCTGAGGAGCGGCTTCGGTCTGCTGCTTGGCGCGGTCCAGCCTGAGGATCTCGACGATGCGATGCTTCACGCCGTCTTTCTCATATTTGCGCTTCCGCAACTCGCCTTCCACCTGAAGATGCGCGCCCTTCTTGGTGTCCGCCGCGAAGGCCGCAAAGTTTCCGCCCCAGACGATGCAGCGGTGCCATTCAGTGCGCGACTGCCGTTCGCCGGAGCGATCCTTCCCGGAATCCTTGGTCGCCAGCGAGAGGACCAGAGGGCGCGAGGGCGCGCTGCTCCCAAGGGCTGCATTTTCCGGAAGGGGACCAAACTCGTTTTGGGGAAGGAGTCCGGGAAAAGCAGAAGCCCGCAGTCCGCCGGGCGCAACTACAGCGCCGAAGTGGTGTTTCGATCCCTGGCCGTATTGCAGCTTGAGGTTTTCGCCCTTCGCCATCACCTGGGCGCAAAAGGCGCGGCAACGCAAGTTCCGGATCATACCGCATCTAGCCGGGCCATCAGCGGAACGCGGCCTCAACCTCCCGACGCAGCGGTTCAAACGCCTCATCAAAGTGACCTGCGTCAAATTCAATGCGGATGATGCCGGAAATGTTACTGAACAGCTCCACACCTTCTTCGGCCAATAGCACGACATTGTGGCGACCATATTTGCCCTGAAAGAAACCGACCTCGTGCACCACGTTCTGCCTCGCTCGCACGCCACCCGAGCTCTGCTCATCATCTTTTGTCATCAAAATGACGGCAAAGCGACAGCGTTCGCTGGCGCGTTCAAGCTTCTCCACGACGGTCAAGCCTTGGCTCGGCAGCTCCTGCAAAACAAGTGTACTTAGCTTTAATCGAGAGACCAGAAAGTCTCTTAGTCGCCGCCACAGGATCTCGTTGTGGCCGTGACTCAGGAAGACCTTAGTTCTAGAAGATGCCAAGACTTCGTGGACCATTTCGACCATCTTCTCGTAGAACGTGGGCGACTGCTTATCCAAGAAATAGTGCGCCCCAAGCCGCATCGCGTCGGCCACAATTTCAGTTGTGCCTGAGTCCTTGTGCGTCATCATCAATACAGGAATATCCGGATAACCCTCTTGAATGAGCCTCAAGAGGTCCAGTCCCTCCCTGTTGAAGGTCGGTGGCAGCATCAAATCGAGTAGAATCAAGTCGAACCGGTCCGTGTGGAGCCTTGAACGCGCTTGTTCGGCGGTAAGTGCTGCAACGACGCTCCAGGGCCTCGCAAGGAGGCATTCAGAACAAGCCCGCAGAAACACAGGATCGTCGTCTACGATTAGGATTGTGATCATGGCAGAGAGTTTAGTCCCTTCAGCCTATTCTTCAGGCGGGCAATGTGCATTTGGTCGTCCATGGAAAGCGTTCGGAAGCGTGTGGGTGACGAGACGTCGCGCAGGACGTCTTTAAGACGCCCGAAGACCTCGCCAACCTTATCCGAGACAGCATATCGCGGGACGAGATCTGCGGAACTACCAAACTCGACTCTCCCGACCGAACCGTCTACCAGGACTGGCGTATGTTCCTGAATTGGTAGCCCACTGCCGAGGTAGACCACGCGCTCGGCCGTGTTTATCGCGAGCTGTTCGCACGCCGCCACGCATGGCGTCGCCATGCCGCGACACGCAACCGCCGCATGCGAGGTTATCCCACCACGCGACGTCACTACTGCAACCGACTCCTCGATGTCGCGGATGTCGTCAGGCACAACCTCGGTAACGAAAAGAACTGGCGGCAGGTCGGCTCCGTCTTCGCGCAAAAATTCCCTGAACACGACGCGTCCAAGAGATTGCCCGGCCGAGGCGGGAAGGCCCCAAGCAGTTGCCAGACACACACTTGGGTCGATGCGATACCCGTCGAAGCGGCTAAGAATATCCGGTTGAATGGCACGCAGTAATTCGACATCAGCTATGACGCCGCGCTCGTGCAAATCGCATAGCGCGATCAGCCTACCGCAACCTGTCATCATCGCGTCACCAACACTCACTACAAGAGGCTCGCGAAAGGTCGTGAGCCAGAGAATAACGGGTCGGCCAAGGAACGATTCGGAACGGCAGGCGACCGCAATGCATAGCGAATGATAATCGGCTAACCGGTTATTAATGTTGTCGCTCCAGTTTGCTTCGCTTGTGGGCGTGCCGGAGACTGCGTGGCGGCTCAGGACGGAAGAGAGGCCCGCGATGAACGGCTGGATAAGTATCGCGGGCGATGCGTCCTCGTCCGATATTTCCTGAATTACCCTGCTCGCTCGTGACCTGGGAGTTGAGACTGATCGAAAGACTTGTTCAACGGCGTTCTTGATGTCGACCAACGTAGCCTTAGCCCGAATCTTGTCCTCGCACCAAACTGAATTCAGCGGAGAGCTTCCCCTGACGAACACCGACTCCGTCGCCGGCAGCACGTTCCGAGTGGTTTGTAATAGTTCGCAGAAGAACCCGGGATCTAGACTGTTGCTCTGGAAAGCCCTACATGCCCCGGTTTTGACTAGCACTGACGGGACCACTGAAATCCCAGCGCTATGAAGAGTGCTCAAATCGGATCCCAATCTCCCTGCGACGCGGGCGTCCAAACGGCTAGTTGTGCGCAGAGGAAGGATCATAGGCAAAGAGTACCATGGCGAAAGAGAGTACTGAGGTTCCTTAACGCGTCCTGAAGAAGTGGAAGCGACCGCCCATCCGGCTCGGTGTCCCGAGCAGGTCTAGCGGACAAGGAGGCCCCACCTCCCGTCGTCGGCAGCCAGCATGTCGACTGCCAAGGTAACGCAAGCCTCAGTCTTCGATGACGATTTGGCCTACCCGCTGCAGGTGACCAATCATTGTTGAGATAGGTCCGAAGTCTATCTCCCATGCGGCCTTGACTCCCTTCGAATAGAGCGACGCGTCGTAGCTCTTTGGAGAAGCAAAAATGACGCGAACGTCAGGATGGAGGTGGCAAAATATGCACCCCGCCAACGCCTGCATTTTCGAACCAAATGGGGCTAGTGAAACGTTATTTGAGTCTTGTGAAGAGAGGTAAGCTTGCTCCAACGTCGCCAGGGATTCCTTATAGTCAAATGTACTGACTTCAAATTGGGGCGCGTCTGGGCCGACCTCATTAATTGCTCGCATCGCCTCGAGGCGCCATGAATCCTCAGGCAGGTGCGGGACACCCAGAAGCCATTTCACCGCTTGCCGAGGTCGCGTCAACAGGGCCGGATCTACTAAATTGATGGCGGCCCTTGCACGGTCCGGCTTGAAACTAGGGAAAACGATAATGGAGTTTGGAAGCGGATCGAGATGCCGGCCAGGATATTCGTGCCCGGCGGCGACTTCGCTGACCCCGTGTTCGATTCCAAACCCTTCATCTCTTGACCAACGACCAGGGTCAGCAGCGTACTCTTCTTTGGTAGGATGATATACGCTAGCTTCCGAGTAAAGCAGCCGTAAGTTGCAGCCAGTCGACAAGAGCGCGCTGAGGATGCGGAAGACCGATCGGTTGCTTGCGACGCTAACGTCAAACGTTACCCGTCTTGGTGCCTCTGAATCGAGGCCACTGTTCAAGAGTGACCGAACCTGCGCAGGGGCTTCGAGCGATTCGATCTGGATTACTTGAATGCTGGATGCAATCCTTCCTAGATACTCCTCCAGCGCTGGCCGATTGACGGCATTGTCGTCTCGGTTGGTCGCATACTCAATATAGACTGCGCGGCTCGCGTGGTAACCAACTTCTGAAAGCTGGGAAGGAATCGTCAGACAGCGCTCCTCAAAGCCCAAGGCACAAATAAACACCTCGTCAACTGCGGGCGGCCCTTCCTTTTCGGGATGGAAGGGCACCGCATCGGGCAGCACTTTCATTATCTCCGCCAACTCAATTACCCTCAGCTGCGACATCTTCCCCTCCTCACCGATCCGTCAAGCCCGAGTAGAGCGGCGGCGGCTCCTCATCCGGTTTGGAGCGCTTCGGCCAACTCGCCCATACCATGGCGCATGCCCCATCCGGATCGGTCAAAAAGTACTTGAACCAATCCGGAGTTCGCTTTACGGCGTTGTTCTTCGCAAGCGCAGCTCCAAAAGCAGGCAAATAGATGCGTCGTAAATGCCATCGGAGAGTTGTGACGTTCAAGTGCCGCGATAGCCCGGGCTCCATCTCGATGAATATGGCACGTCGAACAAGTTCGCGCGCGATTCCCTGCTGCATCGGGTTCAACGTGTCCACTACGGCACCGCTAATTTGGTCAATTTCTATCCTCGGAATTTGACTCGGAACAACTTGTGTCCCTTTTCGCTGAGGTTTTCCATGCTGGAGGACGTTGCGTACTAACTGGCCAAAAGCGTTTACGACGGCATACATCTCCGGGCCGTTCGGGACCGACGGTTTGATGGCCTCGAAAAGCTTGCGCGACACTTCTCGAATGGCTCTGTCCTGGACGATTTCACTGACTTTCGAAATGCTGGTCGGCGTGACATTTCCGCTTTCAAAAATCCGGGAGTAAATCAGTAACAGGCTAGAAATGTCTCCCGAGCACAGTCGCGAGATCGTCTTCAACCCGTGGTATTGACCCTCGTGCCTGCCTCGCTCCTTGCCAGCGAGCGACTTCGCAAGGGTTTTCTCAGGCCACTTGGACTCGCCGATAAGGGTTTTTGCCGTCCCCTGGTAACCTGCCGCTCGCAGTCGGTTATCCAGCAGCTCAGCGGCAAAAACAAACGCTTTCTTGCTTTGGTCCGTATCATCCAACGCTACGTACTCACGGCCGCAGTCGATCTCTTTCATTTCACGTGTAACATCGGCAGTTGCCCGAAAAGAGTCGGTCAACACAGCGCCATACTTCTCGCACGACAACTTGAATACATGAGAGGGGCGACGTTCCCAAATCACCCTATTCAGAATGATCTGCACCGGCTCCGGGAGTCGATGAACTGAAAAATCATCCAAAAGGAAAGCGATGCGTTTCTGGGCGAAAAAGGGCACTTTCGACACCATCAGCTGAGTCAGGTCTCCCAAGAACGACTCGGGCGTAACGTTAGATCTGTTTAGCCCCCGAAGCATTTGGGAATGAGCAGCGAACATCTCCCTCTCAAGTGCCTCTCGATCCTGCGCAAGGCGAGAAGTCCCCTGCAAGCGAGTCGTTGTGGGTGGACCTAGCGCTGCTAGAATGAATTCGTGGATTGCAGCCTCCTCGAATGGGCCGAAGCCAAAGGCTGTCTCGCGGTCCGGACGTTCCGTGATTAGTGCTAGTGTATTTACAATCTCACGAGCAGCCAATAGGTTGAAATAGTGAATGATGTCGTTCCTGAACCGCTCGGCCATGGCCTGAGTCTTGATCCAACCCAGGCGGTTTTGAAGATCAATTGAGCAGGATATGTAAAACCCAGCAATCCGACTCTCAGCTAGATCTGCTGAAGGCTTGTGTAGGTGTGCTTTAAGGCTTAGCCACCTGAAGATCGTGGACTTGCCACAGCCCCGAGGGCCGGTGACTAAGCATGGATCGGGGCCAGCCACCTTATCTAGCCACGGGCAGGTCTTCGCGAAAATAGTCACGAGAAGTTGGTCATTCGCAATGTGTTCCGCCGAGATGAACTCGAAGGGCGAGGACAGCCCAAGTGCCTGATCCGGGCGTGTGACGTTCGCACGAGTGTAGGCGCTTGTAAACTGATTTCGTATTTGCATCGGGTCGCGTAGGGCAATGCTAAGATCGCTGTCCAGCATCGACGCTATCAGACTGCGAGTAGCAGCGAGGAACCGGCGGTCCCGCGCCGCACCTGGGTGCTGGAGCTGAATAGCATTCCAAATCGCCACGAGATGATCAGCAAAGTGGCGATGGTCATCCTTCGGTTTGTGTAAGGCCTGGGTTGCTGGTTTGAGACTCCCGGTGTCGATTACTTTGATTCCCCAGCTTCCAGACAGGCTACCCGGTGGTGGGGGACAGATCATTACGTTACCGCAATGCAGGTCGTCATGACGCAGTCCCACGGCGTCCAGGGCAGCTAGAGCTGCACAGAACTGCCGGACGTAGGCCAGAAAGAAAGAAGGTGTTATTTGGTCCACGTGCTTCTCGATCACCTTCTGTAGCGTTCGACCTTCCACCCATTCCTCTAGAAATCCGACGAAGGACTGGCGAGGAGTATTCGACAGGTCAATTTCGACGATGCCGGCATCATTGATCTGAGCGAATTCCGGGTACGGGCGGAGCTTAGCCGCGCGCGACACCTCCTGCATGTAGGACCGGCTTTCGTAATCTCTCTGGATGCACAGCTTCAGCGCCCATGGCATGCCAAAAGAGTCAAGAACTCTCCAGACGACACCTTTGAACCCAGCGCCTACCGGCTTTTCCACTGTATACTGCCTTCCGTTGACGGTGACGAGGCGCGGAAGCGCGTCAGGATCCGATAATTGCTTCGCTTGCTCTGACGAAAGTTGTATCCGTTCTATCTCTTCTGGCATGGTCACCTCCCGGAGGAAGGCGGGAATTCCTTTATTCTTCTGGCCAAAGTCGGTATGACTCCGGTCGAAAAGTGAGGTAGGTTGGATCTCTTTTCGAGCGCGGAACCATCCAGCGAGTCCGGACATGCTCCGCGATATCCGCAGTTGTCTGGCTGAACCACTGCAACCTAGATGCTTCACCCTTAAGGAACTCGCACGAATTGCGGGCAAGAGGGACGACAAAGATTTGTCGCCTAACACCATGGTAGAGCCACTCGGTGGAGAGACCTAAGCCGGCCAGACATTTCTTAATGGTCTCACGCCGATTGCGGAACCCTGTTCCCCATAGCTCTTGCTTTGCCGTTGGCGTGAAGTGCTCTCGGGTGTACTTTTGCATGGCAGCATACAAGCCGTTGGCGAAATGAAAATCGCCGGAGCCCTGCGTGTAGCCGACGCTTCGAAACAAGAGCCGTCCGTCGAATTTGGCTCGGTTGTATTGCGAAGATCTCCCGAATGCGGATGTCGTAGTCACCAACGCTAGGCGACCGTCGAAATGGGTGCCTCTGATGAGAGTGGAGGTGTCTTTGTACTTTTGTCGGAACGCTTTCCTGACCTCTTCGCTGGCAGCCAACATCGCTACGAGCTTTCCGCCAATCAAGTACGAGTAGGGTGGGACTGCACCCAAAACAAATGCGTCCATGACATGCTTCAGGTTTGTTCGTCTGACGTCTTGCGTCCACCCTATGAATTCGTCACGTGGCCCAAGGCTAAAGACAGGATCTCCGAGTCCAATAATGCCCATCAGTTTGTTGTTCTGTTCATCGATGATCAAGAATCGAACCCTGCGGCCATAACCCGAAGAGACGGGGATGCTCCAATGGAGTGTGGCGTACCGAAAAAGTATTTCGTCTTCGGAGTCTCGCCGAACTTCTACTAACTTTGGCGTCACTAGGTCAGGGCGTACTTCAGTTCCGGCGGCATATCGGCTCAGAAGGGTGGGTTCAAACCTGGCAAGGTATTTCTTTGCCTCGTCACGCTTGTGTTGGACTGCGACGGCATGGATTTCCCGGAGCCTGTCCTTGTCGGTGATCGCCTCGGGTATGAGTCTCCCATTCCTAATAGCGAACCCCTGTCGTCGAAGCGATCGTTTGACTAGTGTTTCGAGTACCGGGTCGCACATTCTGGTTGATGTTAGCACTGCGCACACCTTGACGCACTGGCAAAGATGGTTCGTAGTCGTTTCCCGGTCGGGATCGGGACAGCAAGCCCGACAATAGCTGTGTCGTCCTGAGTCGTCCCAGTCTAGCGGTCCAGCCCCCGGCCAGCTTGCTTTTCGAGGCGCAGATCAGCTTTCCTAACCGTTCTTTCAATGTGCTCCTGCTGACTGCGCTCGTTGCCCTTGTGGGAGAGATCTCGACCCCGCAGGGCGTTGCTGAGGTCTGCACCGAAGAGCCCATAGGAGAAAGCATGCAGGGCATATGACAGGTCCACCCGCGTGTCTTCGCCACAGTAGCTTAGATTGTTCCGGAACTTGTCGATTTACTTCAGCGCCGAATTGGCTTCCAGCGCGGTGAACACCGTCCTGGATCTGTCGGCCTTGTGTCGCACGGCCCCGTTCATTTCGCGCCTGACGCGGGGCAGGAATCGTTCTGCCTCGGAGCACGTGCAGCCTGACACGCACGAACGGGAGCACTCCATCCGGCCGCCAGTAACGGTTTCGGCTTCATGGCACCTCCATAGTACGGCAGCGCACATCAGATGGCGCTGCCATCCCAGAAACCGAGAACTGGGCTGGCCGACGAGAGGTCAGCAGCGTCGGCAAGGTCGATCAACAATGCCTGTAGGATCAGGGGCTTGGGCACACAAAAACCACCTCAGCGTCCTGAAAACAGCTAGAATTACATTTCACCCCAATATTACGGTGGCCCTGACGACTCTTTATGCCGCTTCCAACGACAAGATGGAAGAGCTTTGCCGAGTCGAAGTTCCCTCACGAGCGTGAGGCCCTCGAATTCCTCGCCCAAGGATTGCCCGACAGCGATCCCGTCGTTCTGTATTCAAACTTCGAATTCATCGCCGATGACGGCTCGGTGAACGAGATTGACGCTCTGGTCGTCACCCGCGCCGGTGTTTTCCTTGTTGAGATCAAGAGCCGCGGCGGCGCCGTCACGGGCAATCGCCACCTTTGGGATTGGGACAAGGATGGTCACGTCGTCACGGTGGATAGCCCGCTGATCCTGGCGAACGCCAAGGCACGGAAGTTGGCCGGCCTTCTCGGAAAACAGCGGGCGTTCCGCGGCACGCGCCCGCCATGGATCGAAGCCCTGGTGTTCCTGTCCGCCCCTGGTATCAGTGTGCGCCTCCACGAATCAGAGCGGATGGGCATCACGGAGCGTGAACCGCGAGACAAGGCCCCTGGCATCCTGCCAGCTCTCATCCGCCGCGAGTATTTCGGCAGCAACGCGGCACACGGCACCGTCATCGACCGTCCGGCCGCGAAACGGATCGCGCAAGCTCTCTCGGAAGCTGGAATTCGGCCATCCCAGCGCCAGCGTCGCGTCGGCGACTACGTTCTCCAGCACCTGATCGAGGAGAACCCGCTCTTCGCCTATCAGGATTTCCACGCGGAGCATCCCACCACCCACGCCGTCCGGCGCGTGCGCCTCTACACGGTCGCAGGAGCTGACGCATCCGCGCGTGAAGCCGTTCGCCGGGGAGCGCTTCAGGAATTCCAGATCCTGGAGACGCTCGATCACCCCGGAATCCTCCGGGCTCTCGACTTCCAGGAACACGAACTGGGCCCGGCGATTCTGTTCCGGCGCGATACCGGCGAGGTCCGACTGGACCACTTCCTTCGCCAGCGCAGCTCCGCGCTTTCACTCGACATCCGTCTCGATCTTGCGCGGCAAATTGCCGACTCTGTCCGCTACGCTCACGGCCACCGCGTCATTCACCGTGCGCTCAGCCCGAAGAGCATTCTGGTGGTTCAGCCAGACTCCGATCATCCCGAAGTGCGACTCTTCAACTGGCAGGCAGGACGCCTCTTGCCGAGCGGTTCGACCTCTGGCACCCAATCTGCCCGTAGCACGACACTGCACCCGAGCCAGTACTCAGAGGAGTCCGCGTTGCTTTACCTGGCGCCCGAATCCGTCCTCGATCCCCGTGGGCGCGATCCGATGGCCGACGTTTTCTCGCTGGGTGCTATCTCCTACCACATCTTCAGTGGACGTCCACCGGCCACGAGCGCGGCTGAGTTGAACCAAGTCCTGACGGAACAAAAGGGCCTGCCCCTTGCTGCGGCTCTAGACGGCGCCACGCCACGCCTTCAGGAAGTGATTCGCGAAGCCACGTGCCCCGATCTGCTTTTGCGGACCGAGTCTGCTGCGGATTTTCTGGCCGGCCTGGATGCCGTGGAAGAGGAACTGACCGGACCGCCGCAGGAAACGCTCGCCAGTCCGCTGGACGCGAAGCCGGGCGACCGCTTGCCGCACGATCTAAAAGTCGTCAAACGTCTGGGCGGCGGTTCCAGTGCCGTTGCCCTCCTGGTGGAACGCGGCCAGGGCGCCATCGTACTCAAGGTCGCCCGACGCGCGGAAGACAACGGCCGCGTGGAAGCCGAGCACCGAACCCTCCAGCAGCTCACCCATCCTCTAATCGTGAAAGCGGGTGAGGGTCTCCAGTTCCCCGAGGGCCACTTTGGCTTCCTGATGGAGTACGCCGGTAAGGGTACCCTCGCGCAGGAGCTGAAGGATGTCGGGCGGCTCTCGCTGGAATTCCTTCAGCGCTACGGCGAGGATTTGCTCCAGGTCGTGCAGTACCTCGAAGAGATGGGGGTTGCCCACCGCGACCTCAAGCCGGACAACATCGGCATCCAGGAATACGGCAAGAACCTGCAAAAGCGGCTCAAGGTCTTCGATTTCTCTCTGTCGAACGCGCCGCTCGACCAGGTCCGCGCTGGCACACCGCCCTACCTCGAACCGTTCTTGCAACTTCCGAGTCGTGGCCGCTGGGACACCGCCGCTGAGCGCTACTCCGTGGCGGTGATCCTTTACGAGATGTCCACCGGAACCACGCCGCGCTGGGGCGATGGGCACAGCGCGCCGCACCTAATCGACGCCGGTGTCACCATCGATTCGGACCTCATCGATGCGCCGGTCCGCGACGCCCTCTTCGCATTCTTTGAGAAGTGTTTTGAGCGCGATCCGCGGCGCCGTTTTGACAACGCGGCGGACATGCTCGCCACCTGGCACGAAGCCTTTGCCAGGGCCGCGTCAGGCGACAGCCGCGCCACCGACGAACTCGCGCAACAGGCAGCGCTCGAAAACATCCGGCCGGACACGCTGGTCTCGCAGTTGGGCCTGAGCACGCGGGCACAGAACACGCTCGACCGTCTGAGTATTTTCACCGCCCAGGAACTCGCCGCCCAGCCGCCCGGCCGCTTCTCGAATCTGCGTGGCGTTGGCAACAAAACCCGGCGTGAAGTTATGGACGTGGTAGGCAAGCTGCGCCTGCGCTTGCCCCAACCGCCGATCCCCGAGCGCGCACCCGTCGAAGCTCCAGCCGAGCCCGAAGCGCCATCGGCTCCGCTAAACGTGGATGCCCTCACCGCAATCCTTATCCCAGTGGAAACCAGCGCGTCGGGAAAGGCCTCGCGGCAGATCCTAGCCGAATTCCTGGAACTCGATGATGCATCTGGCGGCCTTCCGGAATACCCAACGCAATCCCAGATTGCCGAGCGCTCGCACAAGAATCGCGCGCACGTGAGTCAGATCCTGACCAAGGCGCGGGAACGCTGGCGCCGCACCCCGGCGCTCACGCCGGTGCGCGATGATCTGGCCGACTTCATTACTGCAGAAGGCGGCGTTGTCGAGGTAAACGAGCTGACGCAGTTCCTGCTCACCAGCCGCGGCTCGGGCGCCGGCGATCCTCTTTCGAAGCGCCGTGCGGCGGCGGTGGTGCGGGCAGCAATCGAAGCCGAAAAGCCATCGGAGAGCAACCGGCTGGTGGAGCGCCGCGCGCACGGCCGATTCCTAGTTGCCCGCTCTGAACCACCGTTTGGCGAGGCCGCCCTAGATTACGCGGAGCAACTCGCCGCGGGTGCCTGTCAGCTTGCCTCCACCGAACCGCTGCCGGCTCCAGCGCGCGTTCTCGAAACTCTCCGTGCCGTTCCGTCGCCGCTGCCAGCGCTGCGGGACGACCGACTGGTCCGCTTGGCTGGGGCAGTTGCCCAAGTGGCGGTTTCGCCGCGGCTGGAACTCTATCCCAAGGGCCTTGATGCACTGCGGGCGCTTAAGTTGGCGCAGAGCGCGCTGGCCGGCCAGTCTCGCGTCACAGCCGACGAACTCCGCAGTCGCGTCCGCGAACGGTACCCCGAAGCGGCGGAACTCCCATCACATCCGGCACTCGGTGAGATGCTGCGCGAGGCGGGGCTTCCACTCACCTGGAGCGATGCCGGCCAAGCGTATGTAGCGCCGGTGCCGCCCATCACCGAATCGTCAACCAGCTTGCATCGTCAGGAGACTGTGCTCTCGCCTTCCTTTCTCGTGCCGCCAGTCGACGTTCCGCGCGAGGTGGAAGATGCCATGGAATTTGAACGCCGTCTTCAGGCGGCCTATCGCGCCCCCAGCTACCTTGTGCTCGCTACCGATCCCAAGTTGGAGCACCTCAAGATGGCCGAGACAAACCTTGCTCGACATTTTCCGATGGAGGTGTTCCACTGCGAGCGTGAAATGATCGCGGCCCTACAGGCGGAGGCGAAAGGGAATGACATCCGGTGGGAGGTGGTGCTTCGTGCAGATGCTTCCGCGCCGGGCAGCCGAGATTGGGAGAATTTGCGCAGACTCGCCGAACGGGCTGCCCGAGTAGTAGCGGACAAGCTCCGTCAGCGCACGTCCTCCACGCTGGTTCTGTTCCCCGGCTTGCTGGCCCGGTACGGTCAGCTCTCCATCCTGGACGAATTGCAGGACGCGCTCGGTGACCGGAGCCTCTGGCTGCTGGTGGGGAGTGACCGGCAGGCGGCTTCGCCCATGGTTGACGGCCACGCAATTCCGGCCCGTCCGACTCAGTGGGCCTGGGTACCGCCGAAGTGGCTCGATAACGACTTTCGGAAGTTCAAAGGGAAAATGGCATGATCGATGAGCTTCGACTGCGTGAAGGCTTGCAACGCCTGTTGCGAGACACTGACGCGGCCATCCGGGAGAGGATCTCCGATGAGCCCTCGATCGAAGCGGAGCTCCGCGCTCGTCATGCCGCGGCGGTCAGCGCCGGGCGAACTGCGGGCTCGGCGGCCGCATACAGCGCCTTTGCCGATGAAGCGATCACGCAGGCCGCGGTCCACTGGCTGCTCGCGTGTGTATTCGTACGGTTTCTGGAGGACAACGGCTGGCTCGATACTCTGCACGGGAAGGTTGCCTGGATTGCGGGACGAGACGACCGGCTGGGCCTTGCCAAGGCCAATCGCACCCGTTTTCTGCGGCCTGATCCTGAACTCACCGACCGCGACTACCTGTTGCACGTCTTTGGGGAAGTGGCGAAGCTCCCAGGTATGGCGGGCCTGTTTGACCGCCGGCACAACCCGCTATTTCAGTTGGCGCCAGAGGCTACGAAGGGTGCAGCCAAAATCGTCGAGTTCTTTCAAAAGGTGGATCCAGATACGGGCGCCCTGGTGTTCGACTTCACTGATAGTGAGCACGACACGCGCTTTCTCGGCGACCTGTACCAGAACCTGTCGGAATCCGCGCGCAAGCGCTATGCCCTCTGCCAGACGCCCGGCTTCGTCGTCGACTTCATCCTGGACCGGACGCTGACGCCGGCGCTCGACGCTTTCGGACTCGAACATGTCCGGCTGATCGACCCGACATGCGGCAGCGGCCACTTTCTGCTGGCGGCTTTTGGACGGCTGTTTCGGATGTGGCAGCAACGAGAACCGGCCACAAATCCGCCCGCTCTGACGCAACGGGCCCTCGATGCCGTGTACGGCGTGGACCTGAATCCATTCGCCGTCGAAATCACGCGCTTTCGCTTGCTAATTGCCGCCCTTGAAGCGAGCGGAGTGACGAGGCTGCGCGACACGCTGGACTTCCATTTCCGAGTTGCAGCAGGCGACTCGCTCCTGCACGGCTCTCGCCCGCACGATACGGCCAGCGTGCAGAGGGACCTGTACGACGACCGGCTCCAGTTCTTCTACGATACGGAGGATGCCGACGAGGCGAAGCGGATTCTGAGCCAGGCCTATCACGTCGTGGTTGGAAACCCGCCGTACATCAACGTCAGCGATCCCGTACTGCGGGCGGCGTATCGGGAGCGCTTTACGACTTGTCACGGGAAGTACCAGTTAGGCGTGCCATTCACGGAGCGCTTCTTCGATCTGGCGGTGTGGAGCGCCGACCCGAGGATGGACCCAGCCGGCTGGATGGGAATGATCGTATCGAACGCGTTCATGAAGCGTTCGTTCGGAAAGAAGCTCATCGAGAACTATCTTCGAAACAAAGATCTAACGCACATCATCGACACAAGCGGTGTGTACCTCCCCGGACACGGAACACCCACGACGATTCTGTTCGGACGTAACCAGCAGCCGGTGATGGACTCGATTCGAGCTGTGCGCGGAATTCGCGGCGAGACAGGTGTGCCAGATGACCCAGCCACTGCAACTGTGTGGCGCGACATTGCGACGCACGTGGATGAACCAGGATACGAGGGAGATTGGGTCAGCGTTGCCGATGCAGCACGCGAGACCTTTGCCGTGCACCCGTGGGCAATTGGAGGCGGCGGTGCGGCGGAACTGAGAGATCTGTTGGAGGACCAGGCCCAAGAAAGAATCGGCAATATCGCCTCCGAAGTTGGGATCACCTCTGTAACGGGCGAAAATGACCTCTACATCTTTCCGGATGAGGCGGCGTTTAGGCGACTTCGCCTAGACAACAGCCGATCATTGGTCGACGGTGAGCTAATTCGGGATTGGTCGTTGGACGGAACGTGGACAGCAATCTGGTTGTACGATGAGGACTTCAATCTGGAGTCACTTTCTAAGTATCCGGCGATAGCACGCATCATGCGGCTAGCTTACGCAGTTCTTCGAAGGCGGAAGCGTTTTGGGACACCGATGATCGACCGTGGTCTAACCTGGTACGAGTGGCAGGAACTCTATGTTTCCAAGCTGAGGGTGCCTCTTTCGATCACTTTCGGGTTCGTGGCAACGCATAACCACTTCGTATTCGACGACGGTGGTAAGGTGTTCCTTCAGACTGCACCCGTCATTAAGTTGCCTGCCGACACAACAGAGGACCGACATCTCGAACTCCTCGGTTTGCTAAACTCCTCAACGGCGTGCTTCTGGCTTAAGCAGGTGTGTTTTCCGAAGGGTGGGAATTCGGTTGGGCAGGATGGCGCACGTGTCCGACCAGAGATGTGGGATGTCTATTTCGAATTCGATAGCACTAAAGTCAAGCAGTTCCCAGTGTCTGCCGAGAAGCCTCTCGCGTTTGCGCGGAGTATCCACTCCGAGGCGAACGCACGGCAAGCGATACTACCCGCTAAGCTCTGTGCCGTCGGCATCCCCACACGCTGTGCGCTCGATGCGGCCCGCGATAAAGCGGCAGCACATCTCGCGCGTATGATTGCGCTTCAGGAGGAACTCGACTGGCGCTGCTACCGGCTGTACGGGATTCTCGACGAGGACTTCACCGTTGCGCCCGAGCAGGTCCCGCCGCTCCATTTGGGCGAGCGCGCCTTTGAAATTCGCATGGCTCGGGAGCACCGCGAAACCACGTGGTTTGATCGGCACCGTTCGACGCCGATTACCGAACTGCCTGCGCACTGGCCTGAGGCGTACCGCAAGGTCGTCTGCCACCGCCTGGAAGTAATGAAGTCGAATCACGATATCGGCCTGATCGAACAGCCCGAATACAAGCGGCGTTGGAACCTTCTGACGTGGGAAGAAATGGAACAGGCCGCCTTGAAAAACTGGCTGTTGGACCGGATGGAAGCGAACGCCATCTGGCATGAGCACGCGCCGGTTTCCTGCGCCAAGTTGCGCGACGCGCTGGCGCGGGACGCTGACTGGACTTTGGTTGCCGGAATCTACAACGGCGGTCCCATCGACAACCTGGACGAACTCATCGTGCGCCTGGCGGTCATGGAGTCCGTGCCGTTTCTTCCTGTGCTCCGCTACACGGAGAGTGGACTGCGCAAGCGAACCGAGTGGGAGCAGGTCTGGGACCTGCAACGCAAGGAAGATGCCGGCGAGACGGTCGAGATACCCGTCCCGCCCAAGTACCGCACCCATGACTTCCGGAAGAGCGACTACTGGCGTCTGCGCGGCGGGCTGGACGTGCCGAAGGAGCGCTTCATCCTATATGCCGCATTCGAGCGCGATGCCGATCCGAGCCCTGTGCTCGGCTGGGCCGGGTGGAATCACCTGGAACAGGCACGGGCGCTGGCCAGTTACTACCAGCGAATGCGACAGGACGAGGGCTGGGAACCGGAGCGTCTGAAACCAATCTTGGCCGGATTGCTCGACCTGAAGCCCTGGCTGGTTCAGTGGCACAATGAAGTCGATCCGGAGATGGGCGTCCGGATGGGTGAGTACTTCGTTCAGTTTGCGGAAGGCCAATGCCAGGAATTGGGCTTTTCGCCAGAGGACGTCTGCGCATGGCAACCCGCCACGGTGTCCGGACGGCGCGGTCGCCGCAGGAGATCTCAATGAATCCCGGTCAGAACAACACCCCCACGCTGGGGGACCTTTTCGATCTGCCCGAACGCGTCAATCCGGGTGATTTTGTCCTGAAGCTCGCCGACGTTGTCGATCGTCCTGACGAGGCGCTAAAGGACTACGTCGTTACCGATCAACTTGCCCGCTGCTTCGATGAGGCGTTGGGGCTGGTGGACTCGGCACTCACGTCGCACGAGAGCAAGGCCACTTATCTGCACGGCAGCTTCGGCGCCGGCAAGAGCCATTTCATGGCGGTGCTCTACCTGTTGCTCCAAGGCAATCGGGCAGCGCGTTCGCTCGAAAAGCTGGCGCCTGTGGTCACGAAGCATAACCGTTGGACGCAGGGGAAGAAGTTCCTCCTGGTGCCGTACCACATGATTGGCGCCGACAGCGTAGAGCAGCGCCTGCTGGGCGGGTACTACGATGCCGTGGTGCAGCGGCACCCGGACAAACCGCGACCGGCGGGGCTGTTCCCCTCGGACTCCCTCATCGAGAACGCCTGCACGCTGCGGACGCAGATGGGGGATCAGGCGTTCTTCCAGGCGCTGAATGGCACGGCCAGCGGGGACTGGGGCGCGCTCGAAGGCGACTGGGATGCGGCGGCTTTCGAGAAGGCGTGCAAGGCCGGCGGCGAGTCGGCGGACCGCACGCGGCTGGTCGACGCATTGGTGCGGAGCCTGTTCCCCGCGGCGCGCCAGACGGCCGGCTTCGTCAGTCTGGACGAAGGCCTAGCGGTGCTAAGCCGCCACGCGCAGTCGCTCGGGTACGACGCGGTCATCCTGTTTCTCGACGAACTGATTCTCTGGTTGGCGTCTCGCTCTGGCGACACGGCTTTTGTGAATCGGGAAGCGCCTAAGCTGGTGAAGCTCGTCGAAGCGGGTACGGGAAACCGGCCGGTGCCGATTGTCAGCTTCATCGCCAGGCAGAGGGATCTGCGTACCCTGATGGGCGAACACGCCCTCGGGGCGGAGGTGCGCAACTTCGAGGATGCCCTGGCGTATTTCGAGGCGCGGTTCAGCAAGATCACCCTGGAAGACCGCAACCTGGCCGCGATCGCGAAACACCGCATTCTGCGGCCGAAGAACGAAACGGCACGGCTTCAGATCAAGCAGGCATTTGAGAAGGTGAAGCGGGAGCCGGAGTCCGTCCGCGAAGTGTTGCTAACTAGCGACAGCACACTGGAAGAGTTCGAGCAGCTTTATCCGTTTAGTCCGGCACTGGTGAAATCGCTGGTGGTGGTTTCTTCCGCTTTGCAGCGGGAACGCACTGCACTGAAGATCATGATGCAGTTGCTGGTGGAGGGGCGGGACAGCATTAGGCTGGGTGAGCTGGTTCCGGTGGGTGCGCTCTTTGGGGCGATGCTTGAAGGGCATGATGCGTTCAGCACCGAGTTGCGGCACCAGTTCGATAAAGCCCGAAAGCTGTGGGAACAGAAGCTACGGCCAGCGCTGCTGCGGTCGGCCGGGTTGACTGAGGAGCAATTGCTGGCCGCATCACCCGAAGACGGAAAGGTGCGGCGGTTCCGGACCGATGAGCGAATCGTGGGAACGCTTGTGCTCTCGGCACTCGCGCCCGAGGCCGAAACGCTGCGCGGGCTGACCGCACGGCGGCTGGCTGCCCTCAATTACGGAACGATCAAGGTCCCACTACCTGGCGGCGAGCCGACCGTGGTCGAACAGCGTTGCCGCGCGTGGGCGGCGGAGACGGGCGTCATCAAATTCACCGGCACCAGCGTGGACCCGGTAATCAGCCTGCCTCTTTCGGATGTCGATACCAGCGCCATCCTGGCGAACGCGAAGCATGAGGACAACACGGGGAACCGGCTTCAAAAGATCCGGCAACTGCTATTTGAAGAGCTGAACATTGAATACGACGGCACGTTCGAGATCTCCCACCGGGTATTCTGGCGAGCGACACCGCGTGATACGGAAGTGCGCTTCACCAATATTTGGGAAGCCGATGATGCCACCTTGCGATCGGATGGGGACACGTGGCGCGTACTGATCGACTTCCCGTTTGACCGTGACCACCACACGCCGTTCGATGATTTGAATCGTCTTGACGAGTTTCGCCGCACGAGCCGCGAGCCGTCGCAGACGCTCGTGTGGTTGCCGTCGTTTTTCAGCGACGGCGTGCAGACGGAACTCGGAAGATACGTCGTGCTGGAGTTCCTGTTGTCGAACGACGACCGCTTGCGGCAGTACAGCTCACATCTGTCGCTGGCGGACCGCGCGGAAGCCAAGACCGTCCTGACGAATCAGCATGACCAGTTGAAGGAAAGGCTTCGGCGCGCTCTTCGCATGGCGTACGGAGTAATGAACCCGGAGCCGGGAATCCTAGATGAGGCGCACCGGCTGGAGAAGGAACAGCAGTTCCGCTGCCTGGACGATTCGGTGACGGTCCGCCCGCCGGCTGCGGCGGATCTGCGCACGGCGCTTGACAACTTGATCGAACAAGGGCTCGACGGACAGTATCCGGCACACCCCAAGTTCAACAAGGACGAGATGCGGCTGACGAACGCCCTGGTTCAGCAGGCGTTCGATAAGATCCGGGAAGCGTTGGAGGCTCCCGACAGCCGGGTGGCGATCGATCGGGATACACGCAAGAAGCTGCGTCCGCTGTTGGAGCCGCTGGAACTGGCGCATGTCGGCGAGCAGTTCCTCGCGGTGAAGACGGTTTGGTTTGATCGGTTCGATCCGCGGGAAGAACAGTTGCCCAATCGGACGGCCACAGTGGGGCACATCCGGAAATGGATCAACCTGCCAACGCGGATGGGGTTGCCGAGTGTGCTGGAGAACCTCGTCATTCTGACTTATGCGCGCCAGGCTAGCAGGATGCTGACGTTGCAGGGAATCCCGTTGCCGGAGTCGCTGACGAGTCTTCGCGACGATATCGCGCTGGAGCGGCAATCGCTCCCCGAGCAGGCTGCATGGGAGGTGGTCGCCACGCGCGCGAGCCACATTTTCGGCATTACTTTGCAGTCCCTGCCCAGCCTCGGGAACCTTCAGAAGCTGGATGCCGAGGTGCGCGAATTGGTTGGCCGGCATGCCCCTGCGATAGCGAGCTGTCTCGGTAAGCTGCGGACGGTCCTTGCTTCGGTCTGCGGGAGCTCGAACGAGCCGTTTAGGCTCAAAACGGCTGTCAGCACGAATAACCTTTGCGTGACGCTTCAACAGACTCGGAAACCGCTGGACTTGTTCGAGGCGATTCGGGGGGCTCAAACTGACACTTCGGCGGCAGGCATGGGTGTGGTGTTCAAACAAGCGGCGGCGATCCACCGCGCCCTGGACCAGGTACGGCTGGATGTTTTCGATCCGCTTGGACAGGTTCAGGATGAGCCGCGGGCGTCGGTAGCGCAGGGACTACGGCGCCAGATTCAGGAGGCGCTGGAGGACGACGAGCATACTACAGCTTTGGACGGGGTGGTGAATCGCTGGCTGAACGACTCAATGAAGCTGTTGCTGGATCGGCCGGTGCCTATGCCACCGCCTCCCAATCCGTCGGCGCCGGAGCCGCCGGTCATTACTCTTCCACCAGCGAAACCTGGACAGAGAGTGTCTCAGGGCACCCGCCGTGTGACGGGAATTCGTGGCTTGAAATCGGTGACCGAAGAGATCGAGCGCGAATTGACCGAAGACGCCGAGTTGGAAATCACCTGGCGTATCGTGAAGAGCGACGTATGAACGAATCCTTGCTGATCTCGCAAATCGATCCACTCCGCACGAAAACCAAGCCGGGCGAAGCGATTGGCATTTTCAGCATGAGCCGGTGGCAGGGCCGCGACACGGTAACCGTAGCCCAGCAGTCGTGGCGGGTGGCTCAGTGCGATTCGGTGCTGGAACTGCGCGAGCGGCTATCTGAGGAACCCGGCGGCCTGATCGTTCTGGTGACGCCGCTTTCGACCAACGATATCGGTGACGATGTGCGAGCCAGGTTATACAAACAGCGGCTACTGACGGTCGATCCGTGGACCCTGCTCGCAGCGCGCTTCAAGGCGCGTCAAGTCGATCCGGCGCTGCGAGTGCAGCCTGAACTCGCGGATGCGGCGCTGGACGCGCTGGGGCAGAACGAGCCATTGCCATCGGCGAGCGGAGTGTTGACACCCGAAGCCGTTTGGGAGGTGGTAGTCCGGCATCGGCTGGGACTCGCCTCCGCGCGACCGGACTTGCAGAGCTTTCTGGAATGGCTGGTAACCGATACGGCCGCGCTGCGTTGGCAGTCGCTGGACGAAGCACTCCGTGGCCGGTTGCGAGGTTGGTTCGTATCTGCCCTGGGACAGCTCGGAGACGTGCTCCTTCGGAGTCTGGAGAGCGGTCACGGGAGCGAAGCCCTAGCGCTCGGGCTGGCTTTGGGGGCTTTGAGAAGCGAGCCTACGGACCCTCAGGCCCGAGTCACGCTTGGTTTGGTGCAAGGCCGACTGGAACGGTTCACCGGAAACCTGCCTGTAGATTCGACGCTCACCCGGCAATGGAATGACGCATCCGAGCAGTGGGCGGTCCGACTTTGTGGCGCTGGCCGAGCAAATGAAGTCCGCCAGGAACTCCAGCGTACCGACCGGATACTGGAGGCAATCGGGGCTGCCGATTACGCGATTACTAGTCAATGGTCGCCGCTGGGCTTCGCGCAAAGGCTTGGCGATTTCGCCGAGGCATTGAATACGAATGACAGCAACCGGCTTCGACAGACGTTCGCTGCGATATTGGCGCATGAAGGGGCGGCCCGACTCGAAGAGCTTCGCGGGCGACGAGAACGCGCCGAAATGGCCATCCGGCTGTGCCGCTGGCTGGAACGTCCCACCGTGGCGGTGACTACGCTAGAAGAAGCGGTGGATCAGTATAAGAGTGAAGGAGGCTGGGTTGATTGGGCACGGCAACAATTGACCGCTGGCGATGAACCCGAGGCCATCACGCGGAGCTACAAACGTCTGTTCAGCCGCGTAACAGAACGACGAGACAAGGAGAACCGTTCCTTCGCAGCGCTGCTTGCCTCAGCAACGGCGAGCAACAGCTTAGCGGATTCTATACTCGGTGTCGAACAAATCCTCGACCGCGTGGCGGCTCCACTGGCACGCAAGTCTCCGGCGGGCGTGTTGCTCGTCGTGATGGACGGTATGAGTATGGCGGTCGCCCGAGAGTTGACCGCCGATCTCGCCCGCCACGGCTGGCTAGAGTGGCTACCGACTAGCGGTCCGAGTTATGGTTGCGCACTGGCGGCACTGCCCTCGATAACCTCGTTGTCGCGCGCCAGCCTGCTTTGCGGGACGTTGAGTTCCGGCGGCCAAGCGATTGAGAAGCGGGGATTCGAGGAACATACGGCCATGAGGGCGGCGGGTAAGGCAGCGTTTCCTCCAGTACTTTTTCACAAGGACGAGGTCGGGGCGAGCGGTGGAGATCTGGCGGAATCGGTGCGCCTGGAGATTCGGAACCCGAACCGCAAGGCGGTGGGTGTGGTGGTCAATGTGGTGGACGATTCCTTGGGCGGTCCAGAGCAACGGGCATTCCGTTGGCCGTTGGACGAGATCCCCGTGCTGCGAGCCCTCCTCGGGGAGGCTCGCGACGCAGGGCGCGTTGTGATCCTGGCGAGCGACCACGGGCACGTGCTCGATCATGGCTCCACGATGAACCGAATACCGGATGCGGCGGATCGTTGGCGAACAGCGGCGTCCGACCGACCACCGTCTTCCGATGAGTTGCTTGTGTCGGGCTCCAGGGTGGTTGCCGAAGGGCAGCGCTTCATTGCGCCGGTCAGCGAGTTGGTTCGGTACACGCCGAATCGTCGGCAAGGCTACCATGGAGGGCTCACGCCGCAAGAGTGCGTGGCGCCGATTGCGGTGGTCGCGCCTTCGCTGATGGAGATCGACGGGTGGGAGGCGCACGTGACGTCGCCTCCCGACTGGTGGTTTGATTCTGCTGATGCGGTTCCGGCCGCAGCGCGGCGCCCGGCAGCGAGGCGCAAGGCCGCACGTCCGGCGATGCCCCTTTTCGAGGAGCCGCCAAAAGCCGCAGACTGGGTTTCACAATTGCTGGCATCGGAGGTTTTCACTCAGCAGATGGAGGTATTCGGCGGCCGACTCAGACGGGATCAAGTCGAGCAGGTGCTCCGTGTGCTCGTGGAGCGTAACGGTGTGCAGATGAAGTCGGCTCTGGCGCAGCGGGTCGGTGGCCCCGCCATTCGAATTGATGGATTGCTCGCATCGCTTCAACGGATCCTAAACGTTGACGGGTATCCGGTTCTCGCGGTTGATTCTTCGCAGACGGTGCGGTTAAACGTCGCTCTGTTGCAGGAGCAATTTGCGCTGGGCGAGGGCGCGTGAGCATGAGCGTTAGCCGCCAGCGAAGAAGAGAGACGGTTGATGCGCTACGCGCCGGTACTGTGCCGCGCCGCGGACTGGATCTCCTCGCGGTTGGGATGGACCGCTTTGAATCTGCGATTGACGCGGAACTGGACGCTGCTCGCGCGGGTACGGGCATTCTGAAGGCCGTTCGCGGTGAATACGGCAGTGGCAAGACATTCTTCGCCCGCTGGCTACAGGAGCGTGCAAAGCGTGCAGGTTTCGCGGTCGCCGAGGTACAGATCAGCGAGACCGAGACACCGTTGCATCGGCTGGAGACTGTGTACCGCCGCTTGATGGAACGGCTCTCAACCGCCGATCAAGAGCAGGGCGCTTTTCGTAATATTGTAGATGCTTGGTTCTTTGCGCTCGAAGAGGATGTTCTTGCCGAGTGTGGCGAGCAAGCACCCGGGCAGGAAGAGCTCCTGACGCGCACAGGCGCGTTGATGGAGCAACGCCTGGTGGCGATCACACAGATTGCCCCAGCCTTCAGCGCTGCGCTTCGTGGGTATCGTGCGGCGATGGCGGCGGGTGACAACGCCAGTGCCGAGGCTTTGCTCGCGTGGGTCTCGGGGCAGCCCAATGTCGCAGCAGCGGCTAAGCGCGCGGCCGGAATCAAAGGCGACGTGGATCATTTTGGCGCGCTGTGCTTCTTGCAAGGGCTATTGATCATGCTGCGGGACGGCGGATTCGCCGGTCTCGTTATTGTGCTGGATGAGGTAGAGACGCTTCAGCGTGTCCGCGGCGACGTGCGCGAAAAGGCTCTCAACGCGCTCCGGCAACTGATCGATGAGGTGCATGGGGGCAGATTCCCAGGGCTATATCTATTGATCACGGGCACGCCGGCGTTCTTCGATGGTCCACAGGGCGTTCAGAAGCTCCCACCGCTCGCCCAGCGTTTGCACGTGGATTTTGGCGCTGAGCCGCGGTTCGACAACCCCCGAGCTGTTCAGGTGCGGCTTAGAAACTTTGATTTGCCGGCACTCGTTGAAGTCGGGTGCCGGGTGCGCGACCTCTTTGCAGACGGAAGTGAGTGCGGGGATCGCCTTCGGGGCCTAGCCGACAACGCCTACATCACCGATCTTGCTAGGGCGCTCACCGGTCGGCTCGGGGGTAAGGTGGGGTTGGCGCCTCGTCTCTTCCTGAAGAAACTCGTTGGTGACGTACTGGATCGAATCGAACTGTTCCCGGACTTCGATCCACGGCAGCACTACGAGTTGACGCTTTCCAGCGCCGAAATGAGTGTGAATGAGAAGGAAGCCGCGACTGTCGATGACGTCGAGCTGAACCTGTGAGTGCCTTTGACCAGCTACACCCGTCGATTCAGCACCACGTGGTGAATTCCCTGGGCTGGCGGTCGCTGCGTCCGCTTCAGGAGCATTCGATCAAGCCCGTGTTGATAGGCAAGAACTGCCTGCTGCTTGCTCCAACGGCGGGCGGAAAGACCGAAGCTGCAATTCTTCCCGTGCTCTCCCGGATGCTGTCGGAAGACTGGCGCGGCTTGACGATTCTGTATGTCTGTCCAATTCGTGCGCTGCTCAATAACCTGGAAGACCGGCTTTCGTACTATGCCGGGCTGGTCGGCCGCCGGTGTGGACTTTGGCATGGGGACGTTTCCCAAGCTGCAAAGTCGAAGACCCTGGCCGACCCGCCGGATATTCTCCTCACCACACCGGAAAGCCTGGAGGCGTTACTCATCTCCCGGCGCACGGACCGTTTCTTCTTTTTTGGAGATACGAAGGTGGTTATCATTGACGAGATTCACGCCTTCGCCGGGGATGACCGCGGCTGGCACCTACTCGCATTGTTGGAACGGATTCACCATATCACTCAGCACGACATTCAACGAATCGGGTTGTCCGCGACGGTCGGGAATCCCGCCGCCCTACTGAAGTGGCTCGTCGGGGGCTCGGAGCGGGACGCCGTCATCATTGCTCCACCAGGTGTACCGACGGCGGAAGCCGAGGTCGTGATCGATTTCGTCGGTAATCTCGCGAATGCCGCGAGGGTTCTGAGAGGGCTTCATTGGGGTGAGAAACGGCTGGTTTTCTGTGATAGCCGGGCGCGGACCGAGGAATTGGCTACCTTTCTACGTGCCGAAGGAGTTTCAACCTTCGTTTCGCATAGTTCGCTCAGTCTTGAGCAGCGTCGCGATGCGGAAAGCGCGTTTCGTGAGGCCCGCGACTGCGTTATTGTTGCCACGAGCACACTGGAATTGGGTATCGACGTTGGCGACTTGGACCGCGTAATCCAGGTGGATGCACCCGCCACGGTGGCCTCTTTCCTTCAAAGACTGGGACGCACCGGGCGGCGGGCAGGTGCCCTTCGCAACTGCCTTTTCCTGACGAGTTCGCGGGCCGCGCTGCTTCAGGCCACGGCGCTGGTCCATCTCTGGAGGGAGGGGTACGTTGAGCCGTTGGCCCCGCCGGCTATGCCGCTTCACGTGGTCGCCCAGCAATTGATGACCCTAGTGCTCCAACAAGGTGGGATAGGCCGGAGTGCCTGGCGAGACTGGCTGCTTCAGCTATTGCCCTCGATGGGGCTCACCGCTGAGGAGGTCGATGCAACGCTGGCCCACATGTTGTCGCGCGAAATCCTGGTCCAAGACGGAGAGATCCTTGGTATGGGTCCCGAGGGTGAACGCCTCTATGGCGCCAAGAACTTCATGGATCTTCTATCGGTATTCGATACGCCGCCGCTATTCACGGTGTTCCACGGTCCCAAGGAGCTCGGCGTCGTGCATCCAATTTCGTTTCGTCGGAATGATGGCGAACCGGCTGTCCTGTCGCTCGGAGGCCGTTCTTGGCGGGTCACTCACGTCGACTTCGCTCACAAGACCGCACAGGTAATCCCGTCCGAGCACGCGGGGCGCTCGCGCTGGTTAGGCGGAAGCCAGCCGCTCTCTTTTGAGATGTGTCAAGCGATTCGACGAGTCTTGCTCTGGGGCGGCCCTTCTGAAATGTGGTCCCGTCGCGCCGCCACCGAAATGGCCCAAACCCGTGATGAGACGACGAGTGTCGCCGCGGATGCCCTGGTCGTCGAGGCCGAACGAGAGAGGGGACGGACGACCTGGTGGACCTTTGCGGGGCTGCTGGCCAATTCGGTACTGTCGAGCGCATTTGACGAGATGGGGACGCGGTTCGACAACCTCTCGATCACAATCAATAGCGCCCTTCGCCCTGCAGATATGCGAGAGCGACTGAACGCCATCGCCGAACGAGCGCCCAGGCTAGACCCGTCCTTCGAAACCAAGTTCCACGATTGTCTTCCCGAGCAACTCAATATGCAAATGCAGAATGCGCGGCTAAGCGATCCAAGGGCTGTCAAACTGACCCGCGACGCGTCGATCCTTTACAGGGACGCGGTCTAGCCCCTGCGAAGACCGGGCTGATCAACGCAGAACGAGCAATGGCCGCAATCGGTTTCTGATGAGAGACACGGAGACCGGCCCAAAGTAGCGGCTGTCGAAACTCCGCAGATGATAGCCGGATACAACCCAGATTGTGCCCGGCTGAACGGTGTACGTTCCGTATGGCCACGGTGAGAGGAGGCGGCCCCCGGTATCGCGTGTGAGCGGAACTGAATTCAGCAGGCTCCTTCCGTTGACGGCCACGCCTCTCTTTGAAACGCTGACGACATCGCCGGCGCGGGCCACGACGGGCTTCATGAGTGGGGCGCCACCGTCGGGACAGGTGCCGCGCTGCCGGTAGCCGCGGGCGTTTGCCATCGAGCCGAAGGGCTCTGGTGGGCAGAACTCGACCAAGGTGGCGTCCGGGCCGGATGCCACTTGGTAAAGTCCGATGGGTAGGGAGGGCGACGTGTTTATGCGGATGCGAAGCTTGCTGGCGCCGCAGAACAGCATGAAAACGGCGAGCGTCGCGGATGCCACCGCACTCACCAGGGTGCTCCAATTACACCGGCCACGTTGCATCGGTCCGAGGTCCTCCTTCGTCATCAGCCCCCGCCGCCGGCACTTGGTCCGGCGCGCTTGCTGCGCGGTTCGCGATCGGCCTGTCAATCCGAGGGGATTCGATCAGGTGGCAACTCCGCACTACCACTTCCCAGACGGTACGCGTGCTGCCGTCCTTCGGCGTGAACTTGCGTTGCTGCAGCGTGCCTTCAACGAACAGGTTTTCGCCCTGCTCGTACCTCAGCGCGACGTCCGCCAGGTCGTCATAGAATGATAAGCTGTGCCAGTTCGTATGAGTCTGCGCCTGGCCTTCGCCGTCCCGGTAGCGGTAGCTCTCACCAATCCGGGCATTGGCGACCTTCGTCCCCGACGGCAGATAACGAAGTTCCGGTTTCGCCGCCAGGTATCCCGCTAGCTCGATTCGATTCTTCTGCATTTTGTCACTCCACCCATCCGATGGCCGGTTTGGCCAGTTGATGCCTCCGAATCTTCGCGGCCATCGGATGGTTCCTGGCCGGCGGGGGCAGACTGTTAACACTTTCCGCAGGCGATGTTGCCCGGTGGGGCCTCCACTTCGCGCAGACTTGCCACGATTTGCTGATCCTGGCGCGATGCCACGCCGCCGAAGGTCGCCAATGGCGGAGGTGATCTCACTCCGGTAAGCGGCTCGTCGACGGGAGGTGTCCAACTTGAGGATGCGAAACATTCCATAAGCGCGGAAGGAGCGATCACTCACGAGGACTCCGGTAATGACGACGACTTGCCCGATACAACTCTTCCACGGCTCCTTTGGGAATCCAGGTCTCGACCCTCCTGAGGTGCGCGGCGAGGGCGCCTTCAGCCTCCGCAATAACGCTACATATAATGTTCGGCTCTGAGGGAAATCCGGCGAGTTCTTCGATATGGTTCTCAGGAAAGGCCCGGATGCTGCGGATTCTTGCGAGTGCGGCGTCTGGACCGGCAGGCAGGACCCTAATCAGCAGGGCTTCAGCGAGCCGGTCCCAAAACCCAGGCTCACGAGGTACAGTCCCGAACATCACAATGTCGCGGGCTAGTTCCGCTATGCCATCCTGCGGCGACCGTGATTGAGCTTTCTTGGCGACCCGTGCGACTCTATTCACTTGCATCATTTCAAACCTCCTCGTGTTGTTGTGGGTCCAGCAGGTAAGCGCGTTCGTAGAGCTGCCGTTGGGAATCCTCCGGCGTGACTGCGTCTGGCTTGCTGATGACGTGCGGCGTCCGGTCCGACGGGCGCTGGTCCGCGACCTTGCCTGCTTCGATGGCAATGAACTTCTTGGGCGGTGCGGTCTCGGCGCGTTTCGCGAGCGTTGGATCGGCGAAATAGAGCATCTGCGTGCCGAGGATCGGGAAGTGGCCGGCCACGAAAATCAGCATCAGGCCGGGCTCGACAATCTTTTCCGAATCGCCGTTGCGCTCCTTGCGCGGCGGCCTGATGCGCATGATTTCGTCGGGCGTCATCAGCGGTCGTTCGATGTGGTCCACGCTGGCGTTCACGTGGCCCATGACGGGCGAAAAGCGCGAGCCGGAGAAGTTGTAGCTGGCCTTCTGGACGGTCTTGGTGCCGGTCATCTTGGACAGCAGGTCGGCTGTCTCGTACTGGTTCGGAGCGAACGCGATCCGGATGTGGCAATTGGAAACGATGCTCTCGTTTTGGCCGTAGGCGTCCACGATCTGGCGGATGTCCTGGGTGATGAGGTACGCCTTGAGACCGTACCCGGCCATGTAGGAAAGCGCGTCGGCGAAGACTTCCATTCGGTTGAGGCTGGGAAATTCGTCGATCAGGAGCAGCAGCCGATGCTTGTTCCGCTTCTGTTCGGCGCCTTCAAATGCCATCCGCTCAGTCAGCCGATTCACGACCATGGTGAACATGAGCCGGATCAGCGGGCGGAGGCGGATCTTGTCCGATGGTGGCACGACCAGGTACAGCGACACGGGCTCCTCGCGATTCACCAGGTCGGCGATGGTGAAATCGCTGGCCGAGGTGTTGCTGGCCACGACGGGGTCGCTGTACAGGGTGAGCGCGGTCTTGGCGGTCGAAAGCACGCCGCCGAAATCGCGCTCTTCCTTGTCGAGCATTTCCTGAACTTTTTCGCGCACGGTTGGATGCGTGGCCGTGAGTTCGCCAGTGGGCATCCGCCACCTGTGCTTGTGTTCGGGGTCGTGCGGGTAATTAAGCAGCTCGCCTTCGAGGGTCTCGCGGAAGCTGCACCCTGGACGCGTGAACGCGTTCGCCAAATCGGACAGACAAGCGACGCGGCCGTCGGCGGCGGCAGCGTAGCAGGCGTGCAGAATCATGCCAGTCGTGATGGAAACGGCCGCATCTTGCCAGTACCGCTCCTGTGGACTGTCTTCGCCGGTGCGCACGATCATGTTGGCGACGTTCTGCGCGTCGGCGACATCGCGATTCGTGTTGAGGCGAACCTCGGCAAGGGGATTGAAGCGCGAGGAACCGCCCTCCTCGACCGGCGAGAATTTGAAGGAGAGGTGGCCGCGCTCACTGCGGAAACCTGCCGTCTTGGCCCAGTTCTCACCTTTGATGTCATAGACGACCGCGCTCTCTTCCCACGCGAGGAGCGTCGGAATTACAAGCCCGACGCCTTTGCCGCTGCGCGTCGGGGCGAAGGCGAGCACATGCTCGGGGCCGTTGTGCCGGAGGTAGTGCAGGTGTCGCGTGCGCTCGTCGTACCAACCGCCGACGTAGACTCCGCGGTCGGCGTCGAGCAACCCGGTCGCGCGAATGTCCTCCTCGGTAGCCCATCGCGCCGAGCCGTGAAGGTCTTCGGCGTTCTTGGATAGCCGCCGCGCGCGGCGGCCGGCGGCGACGAAGAAGAAAGCTACCGAGAGGATCGCGCCGCCAAACACGATCATTTCGCCCTCGAACAGCGGCTGGCGAATGCGCGGGTCTTTCGAGGTGCAGGATCGCCAGCCCCAGATGGCCCAGTGGAACGGTTCGTAGACGGCGTAGGTGGGCGTGCGTACCAGCGGGCTGCCGAGTGCGGGCTGGTATTGGAAACGGGACGCGATGTACTGCGTCGCGAGCGAACTGAAGAGGACGAGGACGATCAACCCCAAGGTGCTCGCAACCCAGTTGTAGGAGCCCATGAAACCGGGTTTGCTTGGAGTTCGATAGAGACTCGGCTGAGGAGCGTTCATAGCCGTGCCTCCTCGATGTGGGCGGCGCAGATGCCGCCGGGATGAGTGGGGCGCCATTCGAGGACCAGCGCTCGGCCGCAGTCGGGGCAGCGGATTTCGGAAGGGTCGTCGGTCTGGAAGTTCCGGCCGCAGATGCAGGTGAATTCGTAGACGGAGTAAGTTGGCATGGTTGGTCTCCGATAGCTCTCTTCAACGGCCCATGCCGCGGCCTTTGGTACGCCGGTGAGCGTCGCGCACGGTGCCCTTTTGGTTCGAGTACGCGACGACGACGTTCTCGCCAATACCCGGCTGCGGGTCCAGCAGGTGCTTCATGTGGGCGACAGCCGACACGGGCGAGAGCCGTTGAACCACGTGAAGGTCCGTCTCGCCGATGATCTCGCCTCGGTAGTTGCCGCTCGCCGTAAGTGCAGTGCGCGTTTTCGCGTTTTCTCCGAGCGCCTGCGCTGCGAGTGCCTTCGCCGCCGCGAACGACTTTTGGAGATCGTCGCGGCTGGGAACTGCGGCGCTGTTCGGCGCGATTCCAACCGGCGTGCGCCGGTCTTCGCCGGGCTCCTTGCCGTGCACCAGTACGGTTTCGCTGCCGGGTTCGTGGCGAACCGTCCCGCGGGTGGACTCCCATTCCGTGCCCGGCCCGACAGCCTGTTCGTCTTCTTTCAACTGTCGCGTTTCGTCGTCGAGTTCCGTCCTTTGCTGCTCAGGCTCGATCGAGTCCGGAGAGGCCTCAATCGCTTGCGCCCTGGTCTTCTCGCGTTCGAGCGTAAGCAGGTAATCGGTTGCGGCCGATGCGTCATGGGCCGCGCGAAAGATCTCGTTCTTGTCCTCGCGCAGCGCCTTGATCCACGACCCAACATAAGCGGCGTGGCTGGCCGGATCGTGTGGAATGCCGCGTTCCGCCGCCAGGAAAACGCTGGCCAGTTCCGCGCGCAGTTCCTCGCGGGCGTAGTTGACGTCGCCGAAGCGATAGGAATCCGTGAGCGTGGACCGGTTGAGACGGCTCTGGTGGCCGGTCCAGTGGGCCAGTTCGTGAAGGGCCGTCCCGTAATAGCCCGGCGCGTCTTTGAACGCGTTCCTCGGTGGCAGGTGGATGCTGTCCGTGCCGGGGCGGTAAAACGCCTGGTCGGCTTGGTCGTGAACAATAGTCGCTCCCGAGTTTGCCAGGATGCGTTCGCCGGCCTGAGCGGTTTCGAACGCGCTGTGCTGGCGCGGCGCATAGGCGGGAATGCCGCCGATCTGCTTCGCGTTAAAAACGGTGTAGACGCGCCGAACCAACCGAGGCTGTTCCTTGGCACCGGCGGTGTCGTCCGTTCGGTCGCCGCCGCGCTCAGCCTGCGGATTGGCTTGCCAGAACTCGATCTGGGTGCCCTTCTCGCCTTGGCGGACCTGCCAGCCTTGCGCAGCGGCCTGCCGGTACGTCAACCAACGCGGGTCGTCGAATTCGCGGCGGATGGCCGTGGCCATCAGGTGGAGCGCATTGCCACCGCGATAGGCTCGGCCAGTGGTGGGATTCTGAGGGATCCCCGCGCCTTCCCACGGCTTCTGCCAAGGG
>Ga0187851_10000529_pt1 | contig 39164 bp, 30 predicted proteins | sample June2016WEW_6_10_FD_132997 | JGI IMG/M metagenome (GOLD analysis project Ga0187851, IMG submission 132997) | Peatland microbial communities from SPRUCE experiment site at the Marcell Experimental Forest, Minnesota, USA - June2016WEW_6_10 | ecosystem: Environmental > Terrestrial > Soil >...
CGCCACAACCGCTCCCTTGAGTGAATCCGGAAACGACTCGGCTGCCTTACGCTGTAGCCGCGCATCAAGGGTTAAGTACAGATTATTTCCCGGGATCGGGTCAACGCGGGGGACATCGGGAACAAAGCCTTTGTTCCGGCCGTAAGCATCCACCTCGATATACTCCTGACCGCAGATGCCGCGCATGGATTTTTCATACTGTTGCTCAAGCCCCGATTTCCCGATAAGGTCGCCGTAGTAATAGTCGCTTTGTTTCAGGGAGTCAAATTCGTCTTCCGGGATTTCACCCATATACCCCAGCGCATGGAAGGCGCTTTGGCCGAGCGTATATTCACGGCGAGATTCCGATACAACAGTGATGCCGGGCAATTCGAGGGAGTGTTCTTCCACGATGCTCATGAGATCGAGCGATACATCCTCTTTGAGTCGGGTCTGGTCGTACCGACGGCCGTAGGCTTTTTTAATTGTCGCCTCGAGCTCGGCCGAATCGAAAACCGCCGCTCCGGAGGAATCACGGATCTTACAGAGCTTCGCTATGATCCCCTTCCGATGTTTCAGTTTTGAAGGAAGTACGCAGATGGAGTAGGAGGGCCGGTTGCGTGCGAGGATCTCACCGTTGCGGTCGTAGATGCATCCGCGCGGTGGAGGGATGACCCGCAGGCGCATGCTGTTTTCCTTTGAAAGGCGGATATTAAGATCAGCCTGGAAAAGCTGGAGATAGGCAAGCCGGAGCATGATGAGGGAAAAGAAGACCGCCACCGTGACAATGAGGAAGACGCTCTTCGAGTTCCGCTCCTGCTGTTCATCTTGCAAATGTACGGCAAACTCCATGAAGCTACAACCGTGGGGTGGAAGACCCGAAAAAGTGATTCTTGAAATACGGGATGAGTGCGAACAGCATCGAATAGAGCGCTCTCGGCAGCGTCAGGATAAGGCAATGCCAAACGATTCCTCCTGATCCTCCTGATTTTATCAGTTGCACCGCCAGGTAGACGGCGTCATTGACGAAGAAGGTCAAAAGCAGAAGCACCATTTGCACAATCATGTCGACGCGCATCATCCGAACGTTGAAAATGCCGGCAAAAAAACCCGCCATTGTTTTCGATAAGGCATTCTGTCCCAGGATTGATGGCGAGTAAAGGTCTCCGGCCAGGCCGAGAAAAAATCCCGCCCACAGAGCTGGCATCGGGCCGGTCCTGTATCCCAGGAAAAAAAGAGCTACCATGGGGAGATCGGGATGAACCCCGAAGATATCGATGAGCGGCACCATGGTAGTCTGGAGCACGAAACAGAGAAGAAATAAGCCGAACCACTTCAGAAAGGTCGTGTTCATGGTTTTTGCTTTAGGGAATCGAGATGCTTCGTGAAAGCAGCCCATTGCGGTGGGCGCTTAATGACAAAGAGTTCTTCGAGGTGTTCGATATCTAAGTTCAGCTTTATGGTCGCCCGCTTGAAGAGCGGATCGCGTTCGAATGAAACTTTTCCGATAATTCCCACCGGGAACCCGCGCGGATAGATGCCGCCAAGTCCCGTTGTTATAACCGTATCGCCCGGGAGAACATCTTCATGGACACGCAGATGGGTGAAAAATTCGATGCCATTTTCGGTTTCGAGAATGCTGATCGTTCTGCTGCGCCGAGCCATGATGCTCACATGGTTGAGCGGATCTCGGATCAATTGGACAAGAGATAAATCGGGCATTACCTGTACGACCTTGCCAACCACGCCCTGCCGGGTTACGACCGGCATAAAAGGTAGTATGCCCTTGTTCGTTCCGACGCTTATTATGACGCTCTTGAAAATGGGAGAGGGATCACGTGCGACCACCTGTGCTGGCACGAGGGGCAGCGGCGTCGATTGATCGAATCCCAGCATATCCCGCAACCGCACGTTTTCGGCTTCCTGCTCCTTGAGTTGCGCCACCTGCGCGTTCAGGATGGCGATATCTATTGTCAACTGCTCATTTTCAGCATAAATGTTTTTTGCCCGTGTAACCTGGTCGACAGTGATCTGGACCGGATAAAAGATGCTGATGGTAAGTAAGCGCGCGGTGCGTGCCTGCAGATAGGGAGGACTGGAAACCATCCAGAGGCTGACAATGCAGGCAGCGCACATCGATGCAAACAGCCGATACCGGATGAGGAGTTCAATGACCGTACGCATGGAACCGAAAGGGGGGAAGGATTGGCCGGGCGTTCATAGGTATCCGTCAATAAGAGGTGTGTTTGACTTACCGTAATCAAAACCGGCGTGCCAGGCGGCGTCTCGCTTACCGGTTACTGCGCCGGCCGGATGCCATGAGCACCGGCCGGTATTGGTCGAGATTCTCGATGATTTTCAACGCGCCTCGCGCAACGCAGGTGAGCGGTTCGTCGATAACGTTGACCGGAAGATTCGTCTCCTGCCGGATGCGCTCGTCGAATCCTCGGAGCTGGGCGCTGCCCCCGGTCATAATAATCCCTTTGTCAAGAATATCTGCGGAGAGTTCTGGAGGCGTCCGCTCCAGCGCCTGCTTGACAGCCTCAATAATTATGCCTATCGGCTCGCTGAGCGCATCGCGGATTTCGGCGGAGGATATGCGCAGAGTTTTAGGAATTCCCGCGACGAGATCCCGGCCTTTGACCTCCATTTCCAGCTCTTCTGGAAGCGGAAATGCCGAACCGATCTGGATTTTTATCTGTTCCGCAGTGCTTTCGCCGACCAGAAGGTTATAGGTCTTTTTCAGGTAGGAAATAACCGCCTCGTTCATTTCATCGCCGGCGACTCTCACTGACACGTCGCAGACCGTGCCATTTAAGGCGATAACCGCGATCTCGGCCGTTCCACCGCCGATATCGATAATCATGTTTCCCGATGGTTCATGAACCGGAATACCCATACCGATGGCCGCGGACATGGGCTCGGCGACCAGATAGACTTCACGTACTCCCGCATGCTGTGCCGCATCAGTCAATGCCCTTTTTTCCACTTCGGTAATGCCGGAAGGCACGCCGATCACGGCCCGGGGCCGGAAATAAAAGCGATATTTTTGTACCTTTTTAATGAGATAGTTCAGCATGTACTCGACGAGCTCGAAATCGGCGATGACGCCATCTTTCATGGGGCGTATCGCTTCGATCTCGTTGGGCGTACGACCGAGCATCCGCTTGGCTTCAAGGCCGACGGCTCGCACGCACTTGTTAACTTTGTCAATAGCGACCACCGATGGCTCGTCGATGAGCAACCCTCGTCCGCTCACATAAATCAACGTATTGGCGGTGCCGAGGTCGATGCCGAGGTCGTTTGAGAGAGGGAAAAAACTCATACCCATAGTAATATATCCTTAATGTTATTATCGTTCGAACAAAGGCACAGCACGAAAGCGATGGATTTTGGGGATTTCAAAATCTTTTCAAAAATACAATACGTTCGACTACAGGTGCAGTGATTACGCGGAGATGAAAAAGCGGAATAATCCGTTTGTGCGTTTCTGTGTGTGATGAAGGCGGATTAGTGTGTAAGTATGGGTACTGCGATAACCGATAAATCGGATGCCGAATTTGGTTTTAATATCTGCGGCTGAGAGGCCGGAGTATTTCCCGCTAGTTGTTTTTCTACCGCATGAGGGATGTGCAGGGCATAGGAGAGGCCCAAGAGCCATTTCTGTTCAATGGAAGCGCCCGGGATAAGAGCCGGCTGAGTAACCCCGTAGTCGAAATCACAGGTAATCGAATTTATTCGCAGACCGACCCCAAAGTGGACTAAATTCGATGGATCGTGAATTGGTACACCCAGACGTGCTGCAAGACATGGCAAAATCCATGCCTCTATTCCAACAGGTATCATCAAACGCTGATAAACTGCGCTATACACGATATCGGCGGAAGCGGTAAAGGGCATTGCAGCAGATTTCAGAGTATCAGTCCAGGCTGCGCCCGCCCGGACATAGCGCGGAAGACTTATCGCGCCGCCGAACCACGCGAAGCGTGCAAGCGAGGTATCGAGCCGCACATAGTTCCGGAGCGAACCGCCGAGCGTCACCTTGCCGGGAACAATCTGAAATAAGAACCCGGGTGAGTAGGTAACCGCCTGGTCATTCACCACGTCGCCCATACGATCCTGGTAAAAATCAAAACAATTGCCCATTGCAAATCGCCTAATTTTAAATCCGCCGGTAAGCGATGCCTGCAACAGTTGCCATGATGCAGCGGGCCCAATTCCCTGTTCTGTCGAGGTGAGATACTCCGTTGACCATGTCGTCAGCGAAACGCCGGCAAACCATTTCTTGAACATCCAGGCAGCTTCAAGTTTGCCTTTAGTAAGATCGCCGGTATTATCATCTCCGGGCAGACTGCCATATTCCACCGAAATAAACGGCAGTTCCGCGAATGCCGGCGAAGCAGCGTTATAGAAGGCGAACCCGCCTCCCGGGATCGCGGTTCCCACGCCGCCCATGGCGCTGAGGCGCGGCGTGGTCGGTTCGTCGGCGATTTGCAGACGACCCAGATCATCGATTTGAGTCTGAGCCGATGCGCTGCCTAATAAACAGAGAACCACTGCCAGGAATGATCGTTGTTCAGCTGAGATAATACCCATGACAATCCCGGAAAATGCTTTCCCTTGAAAAGTATCCACCTCTCGTCGACCATTTTCAATGGGTAATCGTTACTTAAAACGATATTGCAACATCGAACTGCTGATCCAACCCCTCCCATATGCGGTCGGTCGAAGCGGCATAATTAAACCATGTGTTCTTATGCAAATAGTTCGTAAGATTATAGGCAAATCCGACCGAATAGCGGGGACTGAATTCATTCGCATACAATACTCTGTTATTGAACAAATCGCTGTTGATGGTTACTTCGCCGATCCCCGCCCGGACGTAGAAATTATCCCATTCGCGCCACTCAGCGCCAGTTGACAGCGTAACATCTCCCTGGTCGGAGCTTTGCGTCGAATCGCCGTAGATGGATATCCGGCAATCGAGGTTCCAGATGAGCGGCCGGTTCGCAAGCGATGTACGAAGGCTTGATCCCAGAACAAGATTTGGCTGGTACTGATCTGTTTCATCCAGGCCGTTCGTATCGATAGCAACCCAATTCAACCGCGTCCCGATATTTTTGAGTACCGCCGCCAGAGTCCAGACGCCGGGAATAAGGCGGTACTGGGCGGCAAAATCAAAAGAGCCGGTGCTGGTTGCGGTCGTGTAGGTGAGACCGACATCTCCATTATAGGCCGGGAGACTCTGATAGAAAACATTGAAGCAAGCGCCGATCGAGAGTCTGCGCGTTGCGTAATAGCTGACTGAGCCCATAAAGGTGAGCGTCGTATAGGATGCGGAGGGTAGAAGGTTTTCATTGGCATCATAGAGATCGCCCAGGTTGGGATCTCCCCGGTACAGCATAAATAATCCGACACCCACCCGAGGCGGAACATGAAAATCCCACGAGCCGTAGGCATCCATGCGGCCGAGCGACCTAACGGCCCTACCCGCAGCGAGCCGTTCTTCCTGCAGGGTTGCCGGCATAGCCGGGTTCCACCATGAAGCATAAAAATCCGGCGCTGCAGTAGCTGCGCCGCCGAGCGCCGTAGCCTCTGCACCCACCGGCAGTAGCAGATAGGCACCCGCTTCACCGCCGGTTCCCGCCGCAAACGTGGCGACCGGTGCGGCAAGGAGCGCGATCCCAAACAGCCACACCTGATGGCGCTTACTACTACATGGCCTTTGCAACAACGATCTTCCCAAAGCTTCGTTCTCCCGTGCTTGCCGTAATTTTGTAATAGTAAATACCCGGAGCCGCCAGTCTGCCCGAATCGGTTCTGCCATCCCATATATCCAGAGCCGCATTGGTGCTGCGGCCGCTGGTGGTTGAGGCTTTTCGAGGCTGATTATTAATTACCAGACGGGTAAGTTGCATGTTATAATCGTAAACCTTGATCGTCACATTTGCGTCGCGGGTCAATTTGTAAACAAAGGTCGTGTACGATTTTAGGAGCGATCCGCTGGAAGAAAAACCGCTGGTCAGGATGCCCGGCACGGCATACGTTTCCGAAAGACCGCCGCTGATGGTTTTCGCTGGCCGCATGGTATATGCTAGCGAATCGGTAGTAATGCCCGGCACTTCTGTCCATGAGGAATAAAGTCCGGTCCCGGTGGCGATAAATAAATGTCCCGTCGAATCGTGAGTCGGTATGAACACAATATCGTTGTATTGTTGCGGTTGCGGAATTACTGTTATGTTAAGCCTGTTGAGAAATGCAAATTCATTGACAATAGGTTGCAGGGGCGGCGTAATGGTATCCGCATCGGCAAGTGAATCGCGAAACACCTGAATGCGATTATACCCTTTGTCGACGGCATAAAAACAGCCGCGGCTTGCCGGCGCTATGATCGTCTGTGGTGCGCTTAAAAGGAGCGACCATGTCTTCGTGCCGTAATGGTAGCGGAAAAGACCCGAATCCAGCGCGTTTTTCGCCGTATAGTAAATGAGCGCGTACAGCAGGGGTTTCGGCGCCTGGCTGTAGCCGTTGGCAAAAACCAAGGACAGCGAGTCGAACGTCATGGAATTCGACAGCGCCATCGTGACGGTAGTAGAGTCCCAGGTGTTCAGCACATAATTATAAATCCAGATGCGCGAAGCGGCGCTCGCAACGAGAGCGGAATCGCCGTAGAGGTCGATCGAGCGAATCGCTGCGGAAATCGTTCCGAACAGCGGATGAACGTTCATATTGATGACGCTATCCAGCGCGAAGGGAAGCGGGTCACCGGGGAGAATGCCGGTAAGTCCTTTCGGTCCGCTGGCGGAAGGATTCCATTTGACAATGCCACCTTTGGTGCAGGAAAAATAAAAATTTCCTCCGGAATAGACGCTGTTATTCCCAGCGAATGAATCAATTGGTCCGGAAGGAGTATTAAATTGGATGGACACCGTGTCCGTCGAAGCGCCGAGCGTGCGATGCCACAGGAGGTTTGGTCGTGAAGGATCAATGCCCGATCCATTCGCCAGCAGGGGAACGAGCAAGGCTGTCACCGTTCCGCCGCCGAAGGCGAGGCATTGCAGGCCGTAGTTGGGATAACAACTGAGATACTGACCGCTCCATCCTTGTCCACCGGCAATAGTATCGTTGACTCCGAGACCGAGTGTCGGATCATTGCTTGCAACCCACAGCGTATCGCCGGTTCCGGAATTCCCCGCTAGAGCGACCATGTTATTGCTGATAATCTCGCGCGTGGAATCACATGAACCGCCATAGACACTGGAAGGCAGCGCGTGGAACGACAGAATGGCAACGGCGGCATTAATTCCGCATATCAACAATGTGCGCAGATTTTGGAATCGCAAATTCAAAAGTCTCCTTGGAAAAATTTCTGCCGAATTGTGTACCTGAAAAAACATAGGTGAACGTATTGCCATTATGGTCGGTCATGACGCACCGATCAATCAATCCGGTTTGCCCGTGCGTCCGGAGAAGAATCGAGGTATAAGGTCCGCTTGCCGTGTCATTATTCCAGGAAAGCTCCACTACACCGTCGCGGTCTTCCTTCGCCCGGAAATGGAATTCGATGAGATAGCGGTTGAAAATCTGTGATGGCAGGCTGGACTGGTCGACATCGGCCAGCCGCTTTATGACGACCTGCTGTGAACCGGGTGAATAGTTCCAGAAAGTCTGCCCGTTGCTTACCCACGATTCACCATCCGCTTGCACTCTGAACCGATTCCCGGTCGCAAGGCATATGTTTCCCTTTGTCTTTTCCTGCCGCTCCCGCACGTTCCAGAAAATGGTCAGAGCAAATTGCGTGGATAGGGAAGATTCGGGGCTGTAATTTTTACGAATAAGCGAGAGGACCGATTCGGGGCGAGCTGTGGCGTCAACTTGTGCAAAGGAAAAGGAAAACAAGAGTGGCATAAGGGCAATGCCGCCCGCAATCAGTTGGCCGGTAGTGCGAAGCTGAGATTGATCCATTTGTTATGCTCTTTTGCTCATGCCTTGCCGCGTTTAGGATGAGCGGAAAACCTGCATAGCGCAAGTCGGACATACCGCATGCTGCTTATATCTTAATATCGCACATCAACAAAACTTTGAGCCTATGGCTGCCGCAACATTGCCAGCGTATCGTCGAGCTCGTCGGGTCGTACAATTACCTCTCGCGCCTTGCTGCCGTTGGGCGGACCAACGATACCAGCATCTTGCAACTGGTCCATTATGCGCCCTGCACGGGCATAGCCAAGATTGAGTCGGCGCTGCAGAAGCGAAGTGGAGCCGAGCCCGGTATCGACGATAATCTGCGCCGCTTCTTCAAAAAACTCATCACGGGGACCGCTGCCGACACTGAATCCCTCCTCGTCGTCACCACCCGCGACATCTGCAAAGCTTTCAATTTTTTCAATATTCACCTGCTGCTTGCGCACTACCCCGACGATCTTCTCGACATCCTCTTCAGAAAGAAACGCACCATGAAACCGTTCGATTTGCGGCGCGCCATTGCGCAAAAAAAGCATATCACCCATCCCGAGAAGCTTCTCTGCACCGATATGGTCGAGAATCGTTCTCGAATCGTTCGATTGAATGGTGCGGAACGCGATGCGCGATGTCAGGTTTGCCTTGATCGGGCCGGTTATAATGTCAACCGACGGTCGTTGCGTTGCCACAATGAGATGAATGCCTACCGCCCGGGCCAGCTGTGCAATCCGCTGAATGAGCGTTTCTACGTCTTTCGACGACTTGGTCATGAGGTCGGCCAACTCGTCTACGATAATAACGATGAAGGGAAGTGGTTTATTGTCCTCATCGGAAATGGTGTCTTTAAGCTTACCGCCCTCAACCCGGCTGTTGAAAGAGTCGATATTACGCGCCGCAACCTTTGCAAGGAGCCGGTAACGTCGTTCCATTTCGCCGACGCCCCAGTGAAGCGCTTTCACCGCCTCTTTTGATTCGGTGACAACCGGCGAGAGCAGATGCGGAATCCCGTTATAAAACGAGAGTTCCACTTTTTTAGGGTCGATCATGATGAGCCGGAGCTCTTCCGGTTTTTTTGTCATGAGCAGGCTGGCGATAATGGAGTTTATGCAGACACTTTTTCCCGAACCGGTCTGCCCCGCGATAAGCATATGGGGCATTTTGAATATATCGGCCACATAAGGAGCGCCGGAAATATTGGTGCCTATGACAACCGGCAGCTTGGCTTTGGATTTGGTAAAAGTCTCCGAGGTCAGAATATTCTTGAAGTAAACGATCTGGCGCTGTAAATTGGGAAGTTCGATGCCGACCGCCGATTTCCCAGGGATCGGCGCTTCGATACGGATCGGTTGTCCTCCTACGGCCATGGAAATATCGTTATGGAGATTTACAACTTTGTTGATCTTTACGCCGGGCGCAAGCACGATCTCATAGCGGGTAACGACCGGACCCGGACTTACCGACACCACTTTGCCCTCGACGCCGAAATTCGCGAGCGTTTTTTCAAGGATCATGGAGTTTTTCTCTATATCCTCTTTGTTAATGGTGTCCGAAACAGGCGGTGGATCGGGCAGGATCGAAGCGCTTGGTATTTCATAGGGCTTCTCGGGTTCCGCAGGTGCGGTTTCGGCAGGAGCCCCAGGAATGGCAGCGATCGCACCGCGGGACCTGATCTTGTCTTTCGACTCACCCTTGTCCCGAAAACGCACCGTATCGATTTCCGGCTCATCATCGGTCGCCACTTCGGTGGTTTCAACGGTCATGATCTTTATCGGTTCGCGCTTTTTTGCCCTGAATGCAGCCAGTTCTTCATCGAATTGCCTTCGCAATTCAGCCTCCGCAGGATCAAGCACTTCCGTTTTCGACTGCCCCGACTCATCGGTGGGAAGCGTTTTTTCGGCTGATTGGAACAACGATGCTTCAAACGGCAGTTCTTCCGCCGGCAGCCTGACAATCTGGCGGCGCGTGGTCGGTTCCTGGGCCGGGGACGCCGGTGTGTTTTTCTGTTTTTCAGCCGCACTGCGGTCAAACTTCCTGACAGAGATCAATGAAAAAAATGCGAAGAGTTGCTTACCAGCGGCGAAGATCGTTTTCGCTGCTGCTATCGGCGATATGCGCAGGCAGTAGAGAGCGGTAAGGACGAACGCCGTACCGAAGATGTAAAAAGGGCCGAACCGATGGTGATCGAACAGCGGCCCGATTACCTTGATGATCGCGGAGCCAACCAAGTTATCATTCACCGCAGAGTTCATTTTCAGCCATGACTGATCAAGCAAAAAACCAAGCCTTGGAATTGCGATTAGAACACAAAGCTCGATCATGAGCCCGGAATAAAGCATGATATTCCTGAAATTAGGATGGTCTTCGCGCAGTCTGGTCCATCCAATATACCCGATCACACCGGGAAAAAAGAACACGGGAACTTTGCCGAAAAGAAATACCAATCCTTCTGCAAGGGCAGAGCCGAGATAGGGTCCGAGAATGTCGCGGTTCAGGAAGTGTGCGATGAGGCTGATAACCACAAGCAACGCAAGCGCCAGGAACACGACGCCCCATATCTCGCGAATGATGACCGCTTTCCGCTCCGCTGTCTTTTTTGCGGACTCTTCCCTATCTCTTGCCACCGATCAAATCCTTTTCTGAGGTGTAGAGGGCAAACCGGACCTTTTTCGCAGCTTCAGAGAGTTCCACGCCCCTTGGCGGGTCGATCATTTTGGCATACTCTTCAATCACTCGGCTCGCCTCCTGGCCCCGCTTGAAATTGGCGACAAGAAGCTCATCAAGACTGGTGCGGTCGCGTTCCTCGGGCCGGACCTCCTTGGCGAAACAGTCGCTCTCTGAGTCGCGGTTGGCCAGCAGCTCGCCTCGGCCGATAATCGTTTCGACTTCGACCAGCCCATGGCGAAGAGCTTTAAGCTCAACGCATACGTCGGGCCGGTCATCGATAAAACGGTAATACTCCTCGATAACCCGCAACGCCTCGCGCAGCCGGTTGAGGTTGGCATCGAGGACGCGGTAAACGAGGCAAATCTGCGCGGATACGGTGTTTGATTCCATTTTACAATACAAAAAAAATATATGTCATGGCCAATTAATAATTAATAATATAAACAACGGGATATTTGCTGGGGGCTTGCATAGCTTTAGCAAAAGATGCTGAGAAGACCTGGCTCCATCGTGATGTTTATTTCAGGAATCAGGAAAAAATAACAACGTGATGTGAGCCGGTAAAATAATGTGATTTGCCAGTAGAGTTTAATTATATTGAATTTTGACTCTATATAGGATTACGTTATTACAAATAAATCTCGAATCTGACTATTGACCGGACGTAGTTTTTACTCTATAGGAGTGGATCCCTTTTAACAAAAAAATATCCTCCTTAGAGACTTGACGGATGAATCTTTAAATATCATACAAAGCCATTACATTCAAGGCGCGAGAGAAAATTTTCCACACCATTAACCAGGAGAGAGTATGAAAACGCTTCATTTGCGTTTGGTGGGAATTTCCGCAGTTCTTTTGAGTGCAATTGGCTGCATGCCCACCGTACCTTTAACCTCCACATTGAATAACAATGTTTCTATGGACACAAAAACGAATTGGAACCAGGACATGAGTTTCGATTATTCGTCAGATGTTACCGATACTACCTATGTTCCTTATGATAAAGACAAAAGCGGTTCCCGGCAAGGCTATCACGGCTATTCAATAGCACCTTCAGCGACATTTCAAAAAATGTTGACGAAATATATGAGCAATAAATTCGCCAAGCTGAATCGTACCAGAAAAGTTGCAACCATAACAGTTAAATTTAAAGATTTTTGGATTGAACAATATTCTCAAGATAACATGGCGACTCAACCTCTTGCTCCAAGTCTAATGGATGAAACGTGCGTGGCGCAAGCTAAGATGGAAGTTAGATTAGAGAGGGATACTTTGAATATAATTAAAATTTTATCAACTTCTACCAAGATGGAGGTTCGATTGGAGAATAATTGCAAACAAGGTGCATCCATTGAATTGGTTCACGCTAAAAATATCAATGAGTGTTTTAACAAGTTGATAATGCTGTTAAATTCATTTCTTGAAGAAAATCGCCTTTAATAAAGTTCGGGTACAATTTTAGGACCGGTCAGAGTGGTAAATAAAGCAACGTTTTTTCTTGCTCTTATTCATCGGGATAAAGTATTTACATTACTGTGCCAAGAGAATCAAGCTTGTTAATGTTCTGGGGGGTTGGAAGTGGAGTTCAGAATAACATTCCATACGGAGGGGAGGCCAATATGAAAAGGCTATTATGGGTTGTGTCTTTTTTTGCTCTTGTGACACCTTTAGCAGCCCAGAACGAAATTCCGAACGCGGGCATGGAATCATGGGATTCAACGTTGACCATGATGCCCCATGGGTGGCAGACGGTGATGGGAGCCTCGCGGGTGGCGGGCCATAGCGGATTATATGCTTGTCAACTGGTTAATTCCCCTTCTAACGGCAATCCCGGCGTCGTGATCTATGGCAACACGAACAACGGACAGCAATTTTTCGGGGGCATCCCATTTACAGAACGGCCGGATTCGATTACCGCGTATTTCAAATATCACATCGTTCTTGGCGATACCGCATTCTTTGGGGTTCTGTTAAAAAAGCAGGGACAATTCATCTGCTCTCAGTGGCTGCCAATTGCGGCAAACGGCGCCGTTTCGAGCAGCTTTACGCAGGTTACCAGGGGAATAACCTATATCGATACCAATAGCGCCGATCTGCCGGATTCCCTGATCGTGGGGGTGATCTGTACAAATCCTCATAATCAAGTTAACAATATGGTATGGCCGGCGGGCGATACCTTGATTGTGGATGACATTTCATTTCCCGGCGCACGAGAAACAATACCTAATGGTAACTTTGAAACCTGGGATTCGGCGTTCTCTTACTCGCCGGTCGGGTGGTACGGCAGTTCTGGCGGCCCGAGCGACACCGTATTCAGCATCAAGCGGACAACCAGTGCATTCGCGGGCGCCTATGCCGCCTTGCTACAGAGTTTTGTCGGGGATGGAGATTCGATGAGCGGGTATGCCGGCACCATTCCGCCTCAGGATACTATGACCACGACGCCCTCATTCAAAGTGTCGCAGCGATACACGACCTTTTCTTTTGCCTATAAGTATCTGCCGCAAAACGGCGATTCGATGGTTGCCAATGCAATTTTTTTCAAAAATCATTCCCAGATCGGCGGATGCAGCTACTTTTCCGGAGCGGCGGATTCGGTGTGGACGCAGGTGAACATTCCCATCACCTATCCTTCTGACTCGACCGGCGTGGCCGTTCCCGACAGCGCCACCATTTCCCTGAGCGCCAGCAATAACTATCCGAAAGGGAACTCGATGCTCTATATCGATAACCTTGCTTTTAGTAACCCCAGTGCTATCCGCTTGAATCCGGTCGTTCCCTTATCTGGAAGCGACAAATTTACCGCAAAACTGAACGCTCAAAGCAGGCGACTATCCATAACGTTCCAACTAACGACGGCCGATCACGTCACCATTAGACTCATGGATATGACGGGACGCGAAATAAATGAACTTTTGAACCGGGCGGTTTCTAAAGGCGCGTATACCATTACTTTTGATGTATCGTATTTGGGTGAAGGCATATATCTGGTCCAGAAAAAGACTGGCAATTCACTGGAAACCAAAAAGATTGTTGCAACTGCAACAAAGTGATTTTGTCTGGGTCGATTGCGACTGGTAAGGTGATTATAGCGCGAGTAGCCAAACTCAACTGTCAGGATTCGGCCGGGCCAATATCGTATGTAGTTTCCGTGTGTTGCGCGTCAGTGTTCGTGGTACAACTACGAATTTTCCTTCTATGAGGGGCGCCCGTGAATTGCAGATATGATCTACCTGCCTATTGCATTATTTTACTAACAAGCTTCCCTCATCTATGATCTTTTGATCCTTAAGGAAACAGTATTTGTACACTCCCTGCGCCAGAGTTTTATTGTTCACGTGCAGTAAACTTTCTTTTGTTGCAGCCGCATTGAATGTTGTCTTGAATATCTGTCTTCCGTTCAAGGAATAAAGTGCAAGGACACCGTTGTAACCGATAGCCGAGGTCTTGAATTCCGGGGCTACGTGACTTGCCGCGGTCGACGAAGCGCCATTAATCACCGTGACATTGTTGCTGACACTATTAGCGACATAAATCATGTTGGTTAACGGGTTAACCGCTATCGCTTCAGGGTATGCTCCCACGCTTATGGTAGTCGTCGCATTAGTCGCTCCGTTGATTACCGTAACGTTGTCCTCCTCTTCATTCGCCACGTAAATCATGTTGGTCACCGGGTTAACCGCTATTGCATAGGGATATGCCCCCGCGCTTACGGTAGTTGTCGAATCAGTCACCCCGTTAATTACCGTAACATCATCGACGTCATAATTCGCCACGTAAATCGTATTCGTCACCGGGTTAACCGCTATTGCATAAGGGGATTCTCCTACACTTACCGTAGTTGTCGAATCGGTCGCTCCGTTGATTACCGTAACGTTATTGCCGTCATAATTCGCCACGTAAATCATGTTAGTCACCGGGTTAACCGCTATTGTACAAGGGAATTCTCCTGCCGTTACGATAGCCGTCGAATCAGTCGTTCCGTTGATTATCGTAACGTTATTGTCGCCAAAATTCGCCACATAAATCATGTCGGTCACCGGGTTAACCGCTATCGCATAAGGGAATTCTCCAACGCTTACCGTAGTTGTCGAATCGGTCGCTCCGTTAATTATCGTAACGCCATTGTCGCCAGAATTCGCCACGTAAATCATATCGGTCACCGGGTTAACCGCTATTGCATCGGGGGATTCTCCCGCAGCTACGGTAGTCGTCGAATCGGTCGCTCCGTTGATTACCGTAACATTATCGCTGTCAGAATTCGCCACATAAATCATGTCAGTCACCGGGTTAACCGCTATTGCATCGGGGGATTCTCCCGCGGCTACAGTTGTTGTCGTATTCGTCACCCCGCTGATTACCGTAACGTCATCGTCGCCAAAATTCACCACGTACACCTTGTTGGTAACAGAGTCTATGGCAATTGCCCCGGGATCCGATCCTGTTGGCACCGTTACAGTAATAGCATCAGCCTGCACATCAATTACACCAGAAAGGGCTATAACCAATCTCAAGATCACTTTTCTTAATGGGTAGTTCATAGTACCTCCCCTATGCGAGTTAACCACCAGTCTGTGCTTATTCGTGAGACCATATCCCCTTGCCATAAAACTTCCCTCAGTAGTGTCTGGATAAAAAAATGAGAGAGGAGGGTCGTGAACCTTTTCTTATCGTTGGGTTTAAACAATTGGACGATAGGATAGGAAGCAACCTTTAAAGGAAAATACGATAGCGGAAATTGGCGAGAGTACGCAAAAAACACCGGAGGCGCATGCCCCGAGGAGGCTGCAGCGAGGGGGAACCGTGAAGCGGCATCCATACCAGAAAGAGGGTAAGATTGATTCTACTATAGAAAAGCATGTATATTTTAAAAGTTTTGCCATCCCCATTAACCCCTTTATTTTTTGAGTAAATAGTGACTATGCCCCTTCGAAGCATGACAGGATTCGGGTTGGCGGAAGTATCGACGCCTTCAGGCGAATATCGCGTTGAGATCCGGGGGGTCAATAACCGGTTTCTCGATGTACAGCTCCGACAGCCGCGTTTCGTGAATAACCTGGAACAACAGATTCGCAAAGAGATCCAGGCCATTGTATCACGCGGCTCTTTAAGCGTCACTATCGTCTGCGAACGGGGAGAAGAGAGTAAGAATCTCTCTTACGACCGGCAGAACGTTGAACAGTATGTCCGTATTCTAAATGAGATTAAGGACGCATATAAACTCGCCGGGAAGATATCGCTCAAGGATCTCGTAAGTTTCGGTGATATCATTAAAGCCGATGTCGACACCTTCGATGACGAGCTGATATGGAAGCATATCCGGCCGGTTCTGGTGAAGGCGCTTGAAGCGTTCCAGAAGACCCGTGAAAAAGAGGCGATTTTTATTCTTAAGGACCTCAAACGGACTCTACGGAATATCGAAAAAAATTTGAAATTCATTGAAAAGCAAGCTCCAATTCGGCTCAAGGAGTACTCCGTAAGCTTGCGCGAACGGATAGGGAAACTTGTTGCCGCAGAACCCGATCCCTCTCGGATTGCCCTTGAAATTTCCATTCTGGCCGACAAGCTCGATATCAGTGAGGAATGTACGAGACTCCGGGCGCATATTGCAAAATTCGATGAAGACCTTTCAGCCGATGAACCGATTGGGAAACGGCTCGGGTTTCTGTTGCAGGAGATGAACCGGGAGGCAAATACCATTGGATCGAAGGCGAATGATACCGGGATCGCACAGCTTTCGGTAATCCTTAAAGAAGATATTGAAAAGATACGGGAGCAGATACAAAATATTGAATAGTCAGGCGGCCCTTTAATGGGCAGACGCCGGCAAGGAGACTCTATGCCGCAGGATTTGTATGAATTGGAAATCGAGAAGCTTGAAAGTCGTGGCATCAGCCGCTATAAGGCGGTGCTTATGGCATCGCAGGAGGCACGATTTATCAATGAGCAGATAAAACTCGGCATTCTCGAAACCAAGGAAAAACCCGCATCATTGGCCCTGAAGTGGCTTTATGATGGTCGCGTTGTTGAAGTCGAAGAGACAAAATCGGAAGAGTAAATTTTGGAAAAGAAGCGGATTCTCGTCGGCATTACCGGTGGCATTGCCGCCTATAAGGTTCCGCAGCTCATCCGCTTGCTGAAAAAAGAAGCGGCCGAGATCAAGACGGTCTGCACGCGTTGGGCCCTGCGCTTTGTCGGCGATGAAACTCTCCGTACCGTGACCGGTAATCCGGTGTTCCGTGATGATAAATCATTCTACGATATCGATCATATCCGACTTGCTGAATGGACCGATCTGTTTGCCATCTGCCCTGCTACCGCTAACACAATCGCAAAAATTGCGCACGGGATTGCCGATAATCTCCTGACCACTACCGCCATCTCTATTCCTCCCGAAAAAATTTTGATGGCGCCGGCTATGAACACGGTCATGTGGCTAAACGCGGCTACGCAGGAGAATGTTGCAATCCTTGCAAAGCGCGGCATGATTATTCTTCCGGTCGGGGAGGGTGAGCTGGCCTGTTCCACTGTCGGGCCGGGTAGGATGCTCGAGGTCGAGGATATTGCCGCACGCATCCTTTCCAAACTGCATGCCGAGCCACTGCTCGCCGGGAAGCGGGTACTGATTTCCCTTGGTCCAACCGAGGAACCGCTCGATCCGGTTCGTATGATTACCAACCGTTCCTCAGGCAGGATGGGTGCCGCTCTTGCGCAATCGGCCATTAAGTTCGGTGCACAGGTGACCATGGTGAGCGGCCCCGTAAGCGCATCACTGCCTGCGGCGGAGGTGGTAAAGGTTCGTACGGCATCGGAAATGCGTGAAGCAATGCTGCGCGAATTCCCCGCCGCCGATATCTGCATCATGGCGGCTGCGGTAAGCGATTATCGGCCGATACAAGTCTCCGCTTCGAAGATTCGCCGCACCGAGGGCAAGCGGCTCACTATTGAACTCGAAGCCAACCCCGATATTCTGGCCGAATTAAGCAGGCAAAAGGGCCGAAAAATTGTCGTCGGGTTCTCCCTTGAAACGGGCGGTGACGGCCAGGCTTCGACCCGTCGGAAGATGGCCGAAAAAGGCTGCGACATGATGATTCTCAATAATGCCGATGAGGCTCTTGAAGCGGATACTACGCGGATAACTATTTTTGTCGGAAGCAAAACCGAGAAGTTTTCCCTTCAGAGCAAATCCGAGGCAGCCGATTGTATCATGCGATGCATAGCTGGTCTTGCTGGTTGAGTCCATGAGCCGGAAATCCCTTTTGGCCGCTTATCTGCGACATCAGAGCGACATGGCAATGCCTGATATTCCGATGAACTTCTCGTTCGACCTGAAAGCGTTCATTCACTCGATAGTCCCTTGTCCGGTTCCGGTTTGTATTGAAATCAATGTCGCTACGAGAAAGGGCACCGTGGTTCCTGCCGCACAAAAAACGTCAACTGCCATTCCTTCCAGCACTGCCAATCCATACACTCGACTCTCTCGTTTGAAACCCATCGCCCCAATTGTCGGTATGTCCAAACCGTCGGTTTTTCCATGTGACGAAGATATCCCAATTTCATCGCTTCCGCCTTTAACCTACGACGAAAAACGGACTATATTCAAAGAACTCTTTATTGGCCGCTGTAGTAAATGTCCGTTAAGCGGGACGAGGAAAACCTTCGTCTTTGGAGCGGGCAACGTGGATGCCCGGCTCATGATCATCGGCGAAGCGCCCGGGGCGGACGAGGATCGTCTGGGCGTGCCATTTGTCGGGGCTGCCGGAAAACTGCTCACTGAACTGCTCAAAGCCGCTTCCCTCGACCGTAAGAAAGATGTATTTATTACCAATGTGTTAAAGTGTCGGCCGCCGGGCAACAGAACGCCTGGTGATGCCGAAATCGTGGCGTGTTTGCCGCTTCTTCACCGGCAGATCGAAGTGATAGCTCCTGCCGTCCTGCTCCTGCTTGGTAGAACTGCGGCCCATGCCGTGCTCGGCGTTGCTGAGGCTATTGGTGTGCTGCGTGGAAAGCAACTTGATTATCGGGGTATCACTACCGTCGTGACTTACCACCCCGCCGCACTTCTGCGTACGTCCGAGTATCGTGCTGGCACGGAAGAGGATTTGCAACGGGTCGTGCGCTTACTGAAAGAAGATCGTGATCATGCCGCAGAATAATACCGTCGCGCTGCCGGCCGCTTCGGCGGAACGGATTCCGCCCCAGGCTCTTGACGTCGAGCGAACGGTGCTGGGATCCATGCTCATAGACGGTCATGCCGCTGCGGCTGTTTTCGAATTGCTCGATGAAACCGCGTTCTACTCGGGTGCGAACCGTCGCGTTTTCATCTGCATGAAGGAGATGTTCAACCAGAGCGTTCCTATTGACCTCATCACGCTCCTCGAAGTTCTGCGCAAAAAACAATGGCTTGAGTCGGTCGGAGAGGAACCCTATCTCGCGGAACTTGCCGAAAGCATCGCCACCTCGGCCAATATCCAGTACTATGCGAAAATCCTCCTAGAAAAGGCGACACTTCGCGAGCTTATCACTACGTCGGCCGAGATCACAACAGAATGTTTTGCGCCGGATGTGGCGGCGCAGGAGGTCCTTGATAAAGCGGAGGCGAGGATTTTCGGGGTTGCGGAATCGCGTATTACAAACCGGTTTGAAAAGGTCGGTCTGCTGTTGCCTCATACGTTTGAAGAAATAGAAAACTACGGAAAGGCCGGTTACAACGGCATTACATCCGGATTTAGTCGATTGGATGAGCTGACGACCGGTTTTCAAAAAAGTGACCTGATCATCGTTGCAGGCAGGCCCTCGATGGGGAAAACCTCGTTTGCGCTCTCGATAGCCGCCCATGCCGCGATTCGATGCAATTGCCCGACCGCGATTTTTTCACTCGAAATGTCGAAACACCAACTGGCCCAGCGGTTGGTCTGCGCCGAAGCAAAGGTAAATATGCACCAGTTGCGGAGTGGTAAACTTCCCCACCACGAATATCCCAAGCTCTCGATCGGCGCAGGACCCCTTTACGAGGCGCCACTTTACATCGACGATACTCCCGGGATTTCGGTGCTGGAGGTGCGCGCCAAGGCACGCCGGCTTAAAGCGCAGAGCAACCTTCAGCTTATCATAATCGATTACTTGCAACTTATGGGTTCCTCCGGTCCGGTGGAGAGTCGGCAACAGGAAATTTCCCAAATCTCCCGGTCGCTGAAAGGGGTAGCCAAGGAGCTCGATGTGCCCCTTATCGTGCTTTCGCAGCTCTCGCGCGCACCGGAGCAGCGAACTGAGCATCGGCCGCAGCTCTCGGACCTCCGCGAATCCGGCGCCATCGAGCAGGATGCCGATGTGGTTATGTTTGTTTACCGGGAGGCGGTCTATGATAAAGATGTACCCGAGAATCAGAAAGCGGTAACAGAAATCATTATCGGCAAGCAGCGCAACGGCCCGATCGACACCATAAAGCTTGCCTTTATCGCGGATTACGCAAAATTTGAAAACCTGGTTGAGTATGGGGGAGTACCGGAAGGGGTGGAAGCCTTTTGATCGGGATCCTTCGCCTGGTCGCCGAGACTGGGGAAACGGGTCTTTCCGTGGTTGCCGCAACATCCCGTTTTTTTCGGCACATCTATCGTTTTTCCGTTCTTACCGCACAAGCCGTTTCGCAATGGCATCTGGTTTTCAGGAATCCCGATCTTACCATTGTGCAGATGTTCAATCTCGGCGTGGAGTCGTTGCCGCTTGTAGCGATTATTGCGCTCTTCCTTGGTTCCGAGACCGTCATCCAGGCGGTTTACCAGATGGCCGGGATTGTTCCCATGCGCTACCTCGGAGTTCTTGTCTGCAAAAGCCTGACGACCGAACTCTGCCCGGTCATCACGAGCATGGTGGTTGCCGGCCGCGTCGCCACCGGCATCGCTGCCGAGATCGGTACCATGAAGACGACCGAACAGCTTGACGCTATGCGGGTACTTCGGCTCGATCCGGTCCGCTACCTCATCGTTCCTAAGCTGGTCGCCTGCGTCATTATGCTGCCGATCATTGTGATTGCCGGGGAATTTGTCGCATTTTTAGGATCCATCGTCACCGTGGCGCTTTCAGTAAACATTGCGATGCATACTTACCTGAGCGGCCTTCGGCTGTTCTTCGATGCCGGTGACCTGTACATAGGAATAGTAAAGACACTCGTGTTCGGAGCGATCATCGCGCTGACCGGAGCGCACTTCGGCCTTGAGGCAAAAGACGGCGCGCAGGGGGTGGGTACGGCGACGACGCGGGCGGTCATCACAGCGGCGGTGCTGATTCTGGTATTTGATTTCGTTATTGCGGTGCTCGTACTGTAATCATGGATGATACCATGGCGCTGTTGAAAATAGAACATCTCCGGAAACGATTCGGCGGCCAGATCGTGCTGGACGATATCAACTTGGAAATTAATAAAGGAGAAATTCTTGTCCTCATAGGCCAATCGGGGAGCGGTAAGACCGTCCTTTTCCGGCACATCATCGGACTCATGTTTCCCGACGCCGGACAAATTACGCTCGATGGGGAGGTTATCTCTTCGCCGGTGACCAAACTCTCCGACTTTGAAAAATATCGGAAGAAGTTCGGCATCCTTTTTCAGGGAGCCGCGCTGTTCGATTCGATGAACGTGGGTGAAAACATCGCCTTTCCCCTGCGCGAGCACACGAAGTTTACCGAAGCGGAAATCAGAAAAATCGTCGGCGAATCTCTCGAAAAGGTCGGCCTCAAGGAGAGTTTTAAAACCAAGATGCCTGCCGAACTCTCCGGTGGCATGCGCAGCCGGGTGGGTCTGGCGCGGGGGCTTGTCATGAATCCGGAAATCATGCTGTACGATGAACCGACTTCTTCTCTCGATCCGATCATGACCGATAAGATCAACGACCTGATCGTAAGCCTTCGAGACCGGCTGCAGATGACTTCGATTGTTGTCACGCACGATCTCGGTTCGGCGTACAAGATCGCGGACAGAATCGCCATGATTCACGAGGGCCGGATTCTTTTTTGCGGCGCACCTACCGAGATCAGAAAGTCTCATAATCCCTATATTCAACAATTCATCCGAGGCCAGCGCAAAATGTACTATGTGGCCCAGGATGAAGAGGGGTATGCCACGCCGTTTGATGTCAGGAGCGGAGCAAAGGGGAGGGCGACTTCTGAATCCGGAGAGGCAACTCCCAATTCCGGCTCGTCGCATGCCAGGCAGATACCTGGGAGTCCAGACTTCTCGAAATCATGAATCGAAAGACCAGATCAGTATATATTTGCGGTTCCTGCGGCGAATCGCATCCTAAATGGGTGGGCCGGTGCGATAGCTGTGGAGCGTGGGACACGGTCACCGAGTTCCGGGAGCCGGTCGCTGTTTCGCGCGTTGCCAAGTCTATGAGTGCCAAATCGACAAAGGTGGTGTCGCTTGCAGAGAGTAAGGTGACCTCCGAGTCTCGCATCAAAAGTCCGTTGTCGGAAATCGATCGTGTGCTGGGCGGCGGACTTGTCAGGGGAGCTGCAGTGCTTCTGGCCGGTGATCCCGGCATTGGGAAGTCGACGCTCCTGTTGCAACTTATGTCTGCTTGGGCGTGTGGCGGAGCATTGACGCTCTATCTTTCCGGGGAGGAATCGACCGGGCAGGTGTCGATGCGAGCGCGGCGGCTGGGGGTTGCCGACGCGCCGGTGCATATGGCAACCGAGACTTCAGCCGAAGCGATCCTCACGATTCTCATGGCGCAGAAGCCGGATATTGTGGTGATCGATTCTATTCAGACCATTTTTTGCGAAGCGCTCGAAAGCGCGCCGGGAAGCGTATCGCAGATCCGTGAGAGCGCCGCGCTCCTTCTCCGTTTCGCCAAGAGCAACGGTACGGTGCTATTCCTTATCGGCCACGTTACCAAGGAGGGCGCCATTGCCGGGCCGCGCGTGCTCGAACACATGGTAGACACCGTCCTGTCGTTTGAGGGCGATACCACTTACCAGTACCGGATCGTCCGGGCGGTTAAGAATCGATTCGGGCCATCGGGCGAAATCGCCCTGCTTTCGATGTCAGACTCAGGACTTCGCGAGGTGCAGAACGCTTCGGAATTCTTCCTGCTCAACCGCCACGATCCGCAAGTCGGCACGGCAGTAGCTCCTATCATGGAAGGGTCGAGGATCCTTGTGGTCGAACTCCAAGCTCTTGTCAACCGATCGCACTTCGGCATACCGCAGCGCGTGGCCTCGGGAATCAACCCGCGGCGACTTTCGATCATTCTGGCGGTGCTCGAACGCCACGGCGGCCACTCACTGGGAGATCATGACGTATTCTTCAATATCGCGGGCGGCCTGACCGTAGCCGAACCGGCGATCGATCTCGGAATCGGTGCCGCGATTCTCTCCTCGTTCCGGAACCGTCCCATGCGGCGCGATGTCGCTTGTCTCGGCGAACTCGGGCTCGGCGGCGAAATCCGGCCGGTCAACAACATGGCGGGACGGTTGCGGGAGCTTGGCCGCATGGGGTTTAAAGAGTGCGTGGTCACCGGCTCGGCCGACGAGGCCGATTGGACCAAAGGCCACATGGGCCTGACCTTGATCAGGTGCATAAAAATCGGCGATCTGGATGGAGTGATTTTTTGATTTTTCTGCTGAGAAGAGCATTTCCGAGGTTGTATGAAACCTAAAATCCTCGAACATTGCGTGGCAGCTGTATTTGTCACTATTGCACTGCTCATCGGTCTCATGCTGGTCAACACCCTCTCACGGCAGGGGAATAAAGCTGAACCTGCGGCAATTCACGCGTTCGGAGATCTCCCCTTTGTCGATTTCAGCAGCCCGTTCGACCTGGCTCTGCTCAAAGATGCGATTAACCTCTACTATCCCGGCCGCCACGACTGGAATGATTCTCTTATCAATGTCATAGTGCAGTTCCATGAGCGGCAATTCACCGCGAAGCTTCTGGATTCGCGAGTTTCTCAAAACCTGACCTGTGAGCGTTTTTTCGACATTGTGCTCATGTACGTAAAATTCCTCCTCGTCTACGTATTGGTCATGGCTCTGACTTGGTACGGTGTCCAGACGCTCGCCTCGATCCGTTTTGTTTATAAAAAAGGCGTGTCGTCGTCGCCGCCCTCTTCGATGAAAACTATGATCAGGCAAAGACTAGTTCTCTTTGCGTCGAGCACCGGGATTTTTTTCCTTTTCTGCCCGGCTTATGTAATCGCCTATGCGATCAGGACCGAGTTCAATACCGATACTATCGTTTTCATGATCCTCTTGGGTGTCGTTTCGAACGGCGTTCTCATTACCTATGCAAATAAGTTCTATTCCTTCCTTGTCGCCGAAAGCAGGAAGGGGTATGTCGATACAGCGATCGTCAAAAATTGCCATTCGTCGTACCGGTTTCGCGGGGCGAACGGCATTTCGCTCAGCGCGCTCCTGCGACCTCGTAAAAAATTCCGGGGTCATGTCTTCGACCACGTTTTCAGCAATGCGCGGTACCAGTATCTACCGACGATAAAGGAGCAGGCCTCGTTTCTCATTTCCGGCCTCATTATCATCGAAATGGCTCTCAATATTCACGGTCACCTGACATATGAAATGTTGCGGCAGTTACTCTATAAGAATTATTCGACGGTTGTGGTGATGATTTTGCTTATTTTCTATACGGTTAAAGCGACAGAGGTGGTGGCGGATTATTTGATGTATAAAGCGAATCAGAAATTAGAGACATAGAAGGTTGAAGGATTGGGGGTTGAGAAATCATTTGGGATCTTTGCCTTTAACTCGCTAATCCTCCAACTATCGATCGCGCAAAATTATTATTGGTTAAGAAAACAAGTATGCATCTATTAAGGAATAAAGACTCCCGCTGGATTATTATCTGGATAACGGCAATTATAATTGCTGGTCTCTGGGACTTCGCCAATTTAAACCGGCCCGCTCTTATAAAGGTAGCAGCCGGGTTCTGTAACACGCTTATCATCGCGCTTCTTGTAGTCACTTTTACATTGTTTTTTGGCTGGTTTTTGACGCTCCTGTTTAATTATCTCGCGATGCGATCGAACCGGACATTTTATTATATCGCAACTTTTTTTCTGAACCTGATTCGCTCGATTCCGCAGATTGTCGGCATACTCTTTGCCTATGTGGGGGTGACTCTCCTAGTCCAGAACGATATCGTCACTTCCCGGATCGTCCTGTTTCTCATCATGTCGTTCTGCATGAGCCTTTTTATCGTGCCAGAAGTAGCCGACCTCATGCGCGACCGAATCGAGCATTTCAAGCGACTCGATTTCTACAGCGCGATGCGGGTATGCGGCATTCCCGAACGCCGGATAATAAACTTTGACATCCTCTGGAAAAACAGCCGGCTCCATATCCTGAACAAGCTCATCGCGGTACTCGGATATGCGGTGTTTCTCCAGTGCAGCGTCGATTTCATCATTTCGGTCGGACTGTCGACGGATGTCAATGAAACTTCGTTGCCGGCGACTCTCGGCGGGCTTCTCGCGACCATTGACAGCAAGCAGGATATTCTTGCGGTAGGCTATACACTCACCCATCCCGACTATATCGGGCATTTGTTCTTCGAGCATTTGCAAGGCATGACGGTGGCATTTCTCATCGTGTTCTCGCTGTTTTGCATCTATAACATTGCTAACGGCTACGCGGAAAGGCACCGGCTATGAACGGGCAGCCAACGCGTGTGACCATCGCATCGGGTAATCGGATCATCGCAGCTACTGATGATTTCTCTTTTGTCCGCAATGAGATTACATTTCTGTTCGGAGAGTCGGGAATCGGCAAATCCATGCTTTGCAAGGCGGTCTATGGCCTGCTCGACCCCGCCGAACTCGACATCAGCGTGGGAAGCATGTCCTACCGCCATTACCTTGACATAAATGAAATCGAGGGTATTTCCCGATTAGGGTTCTTTGTGTTCCAGGAGCCATCATCACATCTTAATCCACTCATGCGTATAAGTGCGCAGCTTCGGGAAGGGACTATTGACGGAACAGAAGATGAAAGGGAGATCTTCGAACGTCTGTGGGAAAATCGTGACACGCGGGAGGTCGAGGAAATTCTTGACGTATATCCCAAACCCTACCGGCCGAGCGGCGGAGAGAAACAACGTATTCTTCTTGCCATGGCTTTCAAAAAAATCAGACGTTTGGCTGTGCAACCCCGGGATGTGTCCGCGCTGTTTATTTTCGATGAACCTACTGGAAGCCTGGATAACCGGTACCGCAATCGTTTCCTCGCATTTCTCTTTGAAGAGTATATGCTGCGACAATTTACCGCACTTGTAATCACCCATGACTACTCCATCATAAGCGAAATTTACTCAAAGAATAACGGTCTTCTGGATCGGATTCATTTTCGGGAGTTGCGACATAAAGGCGAAGGGCGGGTTGAACTCGTTGATTTCCGTGCGGACGACTACCTCACATGGCTGCGTTCAACTTCCGGAAGGAAAAATGTGACCATGGCCGGGGACCCGGTGCTGCGGTTGTCATCACGATTTACGATTTTCGGCCGAGAACACCGTATCTGCAGTGACGAAGAACATGCTCAAGAAACCGATCTTCTCATTCGCACTGGAGAGATGGTGTATGTCAAAGCACCGAGCGGCACGGGCAAAACCACGCTTGCAAAAATCATCATGGGGTTGTACGAAGCCGAAACATGTTCCATGACACTGGTTGGTTCCTCGATTTCGCAAGCTACGCCGCGTTTGTTTTTCGAGCGTGAAGTCTGGGGAAAGCGGGCTGGCATGGTGTTTCAGCATGCGGATGACGCGCTTGACATCGAGGCGACGGTTACGGAGACCTTTGCCGGGCTTCCCCTCGGTCGCGCTTTTTCCCACGCTGAACTGATTCGGTTTCTCGGCGAGCTTTTCGAAGGAAAGCTTGATGAAACATTCTTGTCGCGCCAGATCAAGTTCCTGAGTGGTGGTCAGAAACAGCGTCTTAATTTGCTCCGCACGATTATCATGCATCCTCCACTTATTATCCTTGATGAACCGCTGAACGGGCTCGATTTTGATTCTGCCCGAAAAATCATTGCAATGCTCGATCAAATAAGAAAACAAGGGAGTGCGCTGCTGCTGATTTCCCATAACGAGGAGATCTTCGATGCGCTCGTGGAGAAGGAATGCGTGTATTACCTAACATAAAGGGGATTCTATCCGAGATGATACTATCCACCCTAAATAAATGATCATGCGTTGGATTGCTTGATTGAACCGCGTGGTCTATCGGATCGTGTGACCGGTGGTTTTGCCTGCGACACACATGACAAAATTGCAGGATTACACGACTATCGGTTGCTATATATTCTGTGAATCGTTTCACTACGTATGACCGGAAGTATCATGAAAAGAATTCTTATCATCACCGGATCACTTCTTGCCGCAATCCTCATTATCGGTGTCATTTTTGTCGGCATAGGTTATGACATATTCATGACAATTGAGACGGTTGAGCACGACCCGCAGCTCGAAATAGTGCTCGGCGGCGGCGGCAACTCGATCATCCTGACTTCCGAAGACGGTTTCAAGGCGCTCGTTGTAGACACCAAGATGGGCAGCGCGGCGAAGGCGTTGCGGAAAAAGGTTCGGGCGGCGGAGATCATCATCGTCAATACCCACGCTCACCCTGACCATACCGGGGGCAACGCTCTCTACGCGGGCGCGCACGTCATCTCCAGCGCCTATACGATCGAGCAGTGGCATTCTATGGCCGGGAAAATTTCCTTTCCGGACGAGACCATTCCGGTGGGTGGGGAGAAGGTGCTGCACATCGGCAGCGAGACCGTCCATGTCCGTAATATAGGAAGAGCGCATACGTGGCAGGATATCGTTGTCTACCTAGAAAAAAGGAAACTGCTTATCACCGGCGACCTCCTGTTTCTCGACATGCACCCGGTCCTCAAAGCCGGGGACGGATGCAATACCGCCTCATGGGCCGGTGCGCTTGACACGCTTCTTCACGACTACGATCCGGTCATGGTTATGCCGGGCCATGGGCCGCTGACCGATAAGTACGCGCTGGCCGGCATGAAGGAATACTTTACTTCCATTCACAATGCTATCAATGATAGGAAAGAACTGGCTTTTCTTAGGAAAAAGTATACCTACTACCATTCGCTACCGCTCATGTCAGGGTTTGACATGACTATGAAGTTTATGCAGGAAGAAAGTACGCAACAAAAATAATACCGAAATGAATGATAAAAGGGATACCCATTTTATTCTCTTTGAGGACCGGAATAATAATCTCAATCGTGGCTTAAAAAAACGCCTGCCGCAATGGCTGTCCGGGGGCGTGCCTTTATTGCATAGTCCCGTTAGTGCTTACGGCATTATTGTTGCACGGGTCATTGAATAAACTTCTTCAGAAATTGGGATGAAGATCTATATGTCATCTGTCATGAATAATCTTCTTATCCAACAACGTTCCTTTTAGAACACGCGTTAGAGGCCGATGCCATTGTCTGTTTTCAGGATGAATTGAATGCAGCGCCGGCCTATTTAACGACGCTCGGCAATCTCTGCGTGACCTTCATGAAAATCGGGAAAGTGGATATAGCCGTTAGGGGTGCGGGGAAAGCTATGATGCTTGCGAACTCGACGGGTCGGGAGGCTCTATCGCAGGAAAAATCGAAGAGCGCGTAAGGCGACGGCGGACACCCGATATGGGGGAAGCCGGAGCGTCCGAATAATTATTTGTTATTAACATTTGGCACCTCTTAAAAATCTTCTTTTGCAATTACAGCAGCTTGAAATGTATATTCTATAGCTTTTTATGGAAACCATGGTATAATTCTCAACTCGACACGTACGGCGTCGGGAACGATAATCACCCAGCACACAAGAACCAACACTCATTCCTTTATGGAGGATGCATTTATGGCTATGGCCAAGTATGTCTATTTCTTCGGCGGCGGGAAAGCCGACGGTAACGAATCGATGAAGAACCTTCTGGGCGGTAAAGGCGCGAATCTCGCTGAAATGGCTGGCCATCTGAACCTACGGCTCCCGGTTCCCCCGGGCTTTACTATCACGGCCGAAGTCTGCACGTACTACTACGACAACAAGCGCACCTATCCGAAAGAGCTAAAGAAGCAGGTTGAAGATGCCCTCTTCAGGGTCGAGAAACTCATGAGCAAGAAGTTCGGCGATGCCGGGAATCCGCTTCTCGTTTCAGTCCGTTCCGGGGCCCGCCGCTCGATGCCGGGCATGATGGACACGGTTCTCAACGTTGGGCTCAACGACGATACTATTCAGGGACTCATCGCAAAATCCAACAATCCGCGTTTCGCCTATGATGCGTATCGCCGTCTGATCATGATGTATGCCGATGTGGTCATGGAAAAAGCCGAGGGAATAGAACCCAAGGGCGGCAAAGGTATCCGTAAGCAACTTGATGAGCGGCTCGAACAAGTCAAGAAAGAGAGGGGATACAAGAGCGATACCGAACTCACGGCAGACGATCTCAAAAAGCTCGTTGTTGAGTTCAAGAAAATTGTAAAAGATGTTCTCGGCAAGCCGTTTCCGGAGGATCCGATCGCACAGCTTTGGGGCGGTATTGGCGCCGTATTCATGAGTTGGAATGGTAAGCGTGCGATCGACTACCGTCGCATTGAAAGAATTCCCGACGAGTGGGGAACTGCGGTCAACGTCCAATCCATGGTTTTCGGCAACATGGGTGATACCTCCGCAACTGGCGTGGCGTTTACGCGCAATCCCGGCAATGGTGAGAACCAATTTTATGGCGAATACCTCATAAACGCGCAGGGTGAAGATGTCGTGGCGGGTATTCGTACACCGGCGCCGATCAATGATTACTCGAAAAATGATCAGAGCGCGCACTTGGCTACGCTCGAAACCCTGATGCCGGACAACTACAAAAAGCTGTACAGTTTCCAGAACCGGCTCGAAAAGCACTACAAGGACATGCAGGACATCGAGTTTACCATTGAGAGCGGCACGCTGTATATGCTCCAGTGTCGTGTCGGCAAGCGCAACGGCGTCGCCGCCGTTCGCATGGCCACCGAGATGGCCAAGTCAAAATTGATTACCGCCGAAGCCGCTGTCATGCGCGTAGGGCCGAACCAACTCGTTGAACTTCTTCTACCCAGGCTCGATCCGGCGGCGGAAAGGGTTAATGTACCTATCGCCAAGGGGCTTCCGGCTGGACCGGGCGGCGCTCGAGGCCGGGCAGTATTCACCTCCGAGTCGGCGGTAGAATGGGCGGCGAGGGGCGAGAAGGTTATTCTTGTTCGTGAAGAAACCTCGCCGGAAGATGTCGACGGCATGCATAAATCACAGGCGATCCTCACCTCCAAGGGCGGCATGACTTCACATGCAGCGCTTGTAGCGCGAGGTTGGGGCAAGTGCTGCGTGGTCGGCTGTTCCGAGATCGAAGTCGGCGCGAAGTCGTTCAAGACAAAAAAAGGCGAAGTCATCAGCGAAGGCGATTGGATTTCCATTAACGGCACCAGCGGACTTGTTTACAAGGGATCACTTCCACTTGTGGATATCGACCTCGAACACAACCAATCCTATAGGGACCTCATGGCGCTCTGCGACAAACTGCGCGTACTGAAGATCCGTACTAATGCCGATACGCCCAAGGACGCGGCCAAGGCCGTTCAGTTCGGCGCCGAAGGTATCGGGCTCTTACGCACCGAGCACATGTTCTATGGCGAGGGGAGTGACAAGCCCCTCTTTCTGCTTCGCAAGATGATTTTGAGCAAGACCGTCGAAGAACGAAAAGCGGCGCTTAGCGAGCTCTCTGTATTCGTCAAGAAGGATATCAAGGCGACCATGGAAGTTCTGAACGGACTGCCAGTCACGATCCGCCTCCTTGATCCTCCGCTTCATGAGTTCGTTCCTCACCAGCCGGAGAGAATGGCGGCCCTTGCTGCCGAGCTCATGATCGATGCCGCAGAGGCGAAAAAACGCGGTGAAAGCTTGCATGAAACCAATCCCATGCTTGGGCACCGCGGCGTGCGTCTCGGCATTACCTATCCTGAGGTCTCCGAAATGCAAATTCGTGCAATTTTCGAAGCGGCGGGTGAGCTGATCTTGGCCGGCAAAAAGGCCTATCCGGAGATCATGATCCCGGTTACCTGCGCGGTCACCGAACTTGATCACCAGAGGAAGATTGTTGACAAAGTCTATTCCGAGGTCTGCAAGAATCTCGGACTTAAAAAGATCCCGTTCATGTACGGTACCATGATTGAGATCCCGCGCGCGGCGCTTTTGGCCGACAAGATGGCAGAGAGCGCGGAGTTCTTTTCGTTCGGAACCAACGACCTGACCCAGATGAGCTTCGGCTTCTCTCGTGACGATATCGGGAGCTTTTTGCCCGACTATCTGGCAAACAAGATCCTTTTGGCCGACCCATTCCAGACTATCGACAAGGATGGCGTGGGCCAGTTGATCCGAATGGGCATTAAGCGCGGTCGCGCTACGAAACCCGGCCTTAAGGTCGGCATCTGCGGCGAGCATGGCGGCGATGCGGACTCGGTCAAATTCTGCCATGTAATCGGCATGAATTATGTGTCCTGCTCTCCATTCCGCGTACCGATCGCACGTCTCGCGGCGGCCCAGGCGGCGGTTGAGGACAAGCTTATGGCAGCGGCAAAGACTCCGACGAAAAAAGCCGTGGCGAAAAAAAACCTAGCAAAGAAAGCTATTGCCAAACGGGCGGTAAAGAAAGGGAAGAAGTAAAAAAATGACAGAGTGACAAAATTGTAAAGTCACGGATTAAAGAGTAAAAAAGAAGTAAGCGAATAGAAAAGAGGACGGAACTCGGAAATTAGCTCCGTCCTTTTTTCTATTTAGAAGATTCATTCCATGATGTTGTCGTTTCCCTTTTACCCAAAAGATAAAATGAACACATTGGGAAAATGTCATCCAGTTTTTCTGGTGTTGATGCCATAAAACTTTATATGTACTCATCGGCATGACTGCTCCGATTCAATAATGTATTCGCAAAAGCCTTTGCTTCCGATGGCAATAATTTTCCGGCTCAACAATTTTTTACGGAATTGGAACAAGTTTTGCTGTTTATCAGAATAGTTTTTTGTAGATATATAAGAATTGCTGTAACGGAAGGAGCACTGTTATCAAGACCCAGATGAAAGCATTTGGTTATATGCGAAGGTGCTGCGAAACAAATAAAGCGAGTGACAATGAAATTTCTTCTTTTCCTAAATTCAGCCATGGCGATGGCCATTCTTGTTTCGTGCCAGAAACGGGAATTCGCTCCTCCGGCGATTGCCGTTGAGGTGACGACGGTCTCGAAGCAGGATGTGCCGATCGAGCGGGAGTGGGTTGGCACGATAGAAGGCTTCGTCGATGCGACGATTCGCGCGCAGGTACAGGGGTATCTCGTCAGCCGGAACTACCGTGAGGGGGATCCCGTAAAAAAAGGTCAGCTACTGTTTACTCTCGATCCCCGCCCCTTTCAGGCCGCACTGGACCAAGCGGAAGGTCTGCTGACCCAGGCGCAGGCGCAGCATTATATCGCCGAAACCAATCTCAATCGCATCCGGCCGCTTGCCGAAGAGAAGGCGATCAGCCAACAGGGTCTCGACAATGCGGTCGGCACCGAGCGCTCGACGCAGGCGGCGGTCGTTTCCGCGCAGGCGGCGGTCAATAAGGCTCATCTCGATTTAGGCTTTACAAAGATTACGTCCCCGATCGATGGGGTCGCTGGCTTCGCCATCGCCCAGATTGGCGACCTGGTCGGTCCCGCGCAGGGGGGTGAATTGACCGTGGTTTCAAAGATCGACACCATCAAAGTCGTTTATTCAGTCAACGAGCAGTTCTACCTTTCCTGCATGAAAAGAATGCAGTCCCCGGTCTCCGCCGCTTCCGGGCAGACAATGGAACACGAGCTGATTCTGGCCGACGGGTCCCGCTACTCCTATAAGGGCCGACTCTATGCGGTCAATCGCCAGGTCGAAGCAAAAACTGGCACGCTGCAGATGGAAGCAATCTTTCCAAATCCCGGCAACCTGCTACGACCTGGACAGTTTGTACGGGTCATCGTCACCACCGGCATCCGGAAAAACGCCCTCCTCGTGCCGCAGCGGGCGGTGATCGAGCTTCAGGGAATTTACGAGGTAGCGATCGTGCGGCCCGACCTGAGAATCGAACTACGGCAAGTTAAGCTTGGCGAGCAAATCGGCGACCGGTGCATCGTCGATGAGGGTGTGGAGCCCGATGAAACCGTGGTCACCGAAGGGGTGCAGAAGGTCCGTGAAGGGTTCCTCGTGGCACCCATGCCTTCCGAGGGGCCGCTCCCACAGGACCAATCCAGGCAGCCCGACTCCCCAAGCCTCAGGTAGCCTCCCATGCCACGTTTCTTCATTAACCATCCGATTGTTGCACTTGTCATCGCCATCATCACGGTCATCATCGGCCTCGTATCGCTCGCCGGCCTTCCGGTCGCACAATACCCGAAGATCATCCCGCCCGAAGTCAACGTGGTGACCTCCTATGTCGGCGCCGATGCACTCGCCATCGAGCAGTCGGTTGCCGTTCCGCTCGAGGAGCTGATGAGCGGCGTTGACGACATGAACTATCTGTTCTCCATCAACAGCAACAGCGGCTCCATGCGCATGACCGTGAACTACGACGTGAAAACCGATCCGAATGTCGACCAGATGCTCGCGCAGCTTCGCGAGTCGCAGGCCGAGCGGCAGTTTCCGCCGGATGTGCGCAACCTCGGAATCACGACGCAGAAGTCGCTCTCCACGCCGCTCGTGCAATTCGCGCTCTACTCGCCCGGCGGCACCTACGACGCGCAGTTTCTCGCCAACTACGCCTATATCCACCTGAACGACCTGCTCACGCGGGTACGCGGCATCGCGAGCGTCACCGTGTTCGGCGCCGGGCAGTACGCCATGCGCTGTTGGGTGCGACCCGATCTTCTTGCCAAACTCAATATCACGGTGCCCGAAATCATCGCGGCTATACAGAAGCAGAACACGGTGAACCCCGCGGGCCAGATCGGCGCCGAACCGTCGCCGCCTGGTCAGCAATTTACCTATTCAATACGGGCGCAAGGGCGTCTCGTGACCCCGGAGGAGTTCGGCCGGATCGTGCTGCGCGCCGACTCCGGCGGCTCGTTCGTCCGCCTGAATGACGTGGCGAGGATCGAACTCGGGGTGCAGGACTACTCGGTCCGGGGCAGCTTTAACGGCCATCCTTCTGCCATACTCTCCCTGTATCAATTGCCGGGTAGCAATGCGCTCGAAGCGGCAGACGGCGCCAGGAGCGTCATGGAAGAGGCGAAACGCAGCTTTCCGGCCGATCTCGATTTTGCGGTGGCGCTCGATACCACGCGAGCGGTGGCGGAAGGCCTGAAGGAGATCGTCCTGACGCTTTTCATCGCCCTGCTCCTCGTGATCCTCGTGGTATACATATTCCTGCAGGGGTGGCGCGCTACGCTCATTCCGATCATCGCGGTGCCGGTGTCGCTCCTCGGGACCTTCGCCTTCTTTCCCCTGCTCGGCTTTTCCATCAACCCCATTGTGCTCATGGGCATGGTGGTGGCGATCGGCCTCGTGGTTGACGATGCAATCGTGGTGGTCGAGGCGGTCGAGCGGCACATCGAGGAGGGCCTGGCGCCGCATGATGCCGCGATTGCCGCTATGGAGGAGGTGCAGGGGCCGATCATCGCGATCGCCCTCGTGCTCGCCGCCGTGTTTTTTCCCACGATCTTCATTCCCGGAATCACCGGCCGGCTCTACCAGCAATTTGCCGTGTCAATCGCGATTTCGGTGTTGCTCTCGGCTTTCAATGCGCTCTCGCTCAGCCCGGCTCTGTGCGCCCTGTTCCTGACCCCAAAGAGCGCCGTCGCATCTCAGCGAGGGTTTTTCGGGGTCTTCAACCGGCTCTTCGAGCGGACTCGTGCAAGGTACCTTAAATTGTCAAGCATCGTCATCCGCCGCTCTGGTCTTTCGCTCCTTGCCATCCTCGCGTTCACCATCGCCATTACGCTTCTCGGCCTTCGGCTTCGCGGCGGTTTTCTGCCCGAGGAGGACCAGGGGTACATTTACGCAAGTCTCCAGCTCCCGAACACCGCCTCGCTTCAGCGCACCTCGGAAGCCGCGCGAAAGGCGGAAAAAATCATTCTCGGTACTCCGGGCGTCAGGTACTGCACGTCGGTTGTCGGATTCAGCCTCCTGAGCCTGGTGCGGACCACCTACAACGCCAACTTCTTCATCCGGCTCAAGGAGTGGTCGGAGCGGGGGAGCGGCGAGCGGGCCGACGCGATCATCGCCATGCTCAACCGTAAACTTTCCGGGTTGCCCGATGGGATTGCCTTCGCGTTTTCGCCGCCCGCCATCCAGGGGGTGGGGAGCGCGGGCGGAGTTACCGCCGTGCTCGAAGACCGGGCGGGCAAGGACGTTGAATTCCTTGCAGTCAACACGCAGAAGTTTCTCGCAGCCGCCCGTAAACGCCCCGAAATCTCCCTCATCTCGACCACGTTGCTCCCTTCGGTGCCGCAGTATTTTGCGCGGGTCGACCGGGACAAGGCGCTCGGCCAGGGGGTGGATCTCAGCGACGTGTACACCACGCTCCAGACCTTCATGGGCGGCTATTTCGTCAACTATTTCAACCGTTTCGGCAGAGCGTGGCAGGTGTATGTGGAGGCGGACGGCGACTTCCGTACCGACCAGTCCCAGATGGGCGATTTTTACGTTCGCAACAGCGACAACAATCCGGTGCCGATCTCCTCCATGACGAACATCGAGACGCGTACCGGTCCGGAATTTACCATGCGATACAATCTGTTCCGCTCGGCTCAGCTCAATGCCACGGCCGCGCCGGGGTACAGCTCGGAGCAGGCCATGGCCGCGCTCGAAGAGGTCAGAAGGCAAACCATGCCGCCGGACATTGGCCTCGACTACCTCGGCATGTCGTTTCAGGAGAGGCAGGCGGCGAAGGGTGTGCCGGCTTGGGCTGTCTTCGCGCTCTCGCTCCTCTTCGTCTACCTTATCCTCGTGGCTCTTTACGAAAGCTTTACGCTTCCCTTCAGCGTGCTCCTCAGCACGCCGATCGCAGTGTTCGGCGCGTTTGCCGCCCTCCTTCTCCGGAACATGCCGTTTTACATCTATGCGCAGATCGGTCTCATCGTGCTGATCGGGCTCGCAGCCAAGAACGCCATTCTCATTGTTGAATTTGCGCGAAAGGAGCACGATCGGCACGGCGGCTCCCTGCACGATGCAGCGCTCGCCGGGGCCAAGGTCCGGTTGCGGCCGATTCTCATGACTTCGTTCGCGTTCATCTTCGGTTGCATCCCGCTTGCGATCGCCTCGGGCGCCGGGGGCATTGCGCGCCGCGTGATGGGAACCGACGTCATCGGCGGCATGCTTGCCGCGACCTGCCTCGCCGTTTTCTTCATTCCCATGATGTTCTACGTCGTGGAAAAAATTGCACATCCGGGCGCAGACAAAAACAACGCGCCTGAGAGGTCCGCATGAGAGCGGGATCTTTCACCGGAGCGCTTTTACTTGTCGCATGCGAGTGTATGGTGGGTCCGGCGTATCATCGTCCAACCATCGAGACCCCATCGGCATGGCGCTTCGTGGACAGCAGCGAGAAAGAGAGTATCAACGCGGTCTTCTGGGAGCAGTTCGGCGATACAACGCTCGATTCGCTTATCGTATGGGCGCTTCGGAACAATGAAGATGTCGCGATCGCCGCGGGCAGGGTGGAGGAATTCGCTGGCATCCTACAATCGACCCGCTCGGCGCTCTTCCCCCAGATCGGTGCGGGAACCGACGACGGACGAGGGCGGTTCTTTAATGAAGGGACTTTCCTTGGCCCGGTGTCGAGCTATGCGCTGGCGCTCAGCGGCAGCTGGCAACTCGATCTTTTCGGCGGGCTTCGGCGCGCGACCCAAGCAGCCCGCGCCTATCTTCTCAGCTCGCGCGAGGGGCAGAGAGGGGTGCTTCTGAGCGTAGTCGGCGCGGTTGCTGCCGGATACATGCATCTGGCTGCGCTCGATGAGGAGCTCGCCATCACGCAAAGCACGGCGACCTCACGCAAAGAGACTTATGAGCTTTTCACTCGTCAATTTGAGCGAGGGGTCATCTCAGAACTCGAGCTCAGGCAGGCGGAATCGGAGTACGAGCTGGCCCTGGCCGGGATTCCGCAGCTCGAAAAGGCCATCGCGCAGCAGGAGAATGCCCTGAGCGTTCTTCTCGGCAGAAATCCTGGTCTCATACCGCGCGGTAAAAGGCTCCAGGAACTGGCTCCACCGGTCGTTCCAACCGGGTTGCCTTCGAGCCTTCTCAAGGATCGGCCCGACATCCGGCAGTCGGAACAAGATCTTATAGCCGCGAATGCCCGGATCGGCGTGGCCTACGCGAGCTATTTCCCTTCCCTGTCGCTTACTGGTCTCTTCGGCTGGGCGTCGACCGAACTACGCAACCTCGTCGCCAAACCGAACATAATCTGGAGTTACGCCGGGTCGCTTGATGAGCCGATATTTACCGGCGGCGAACGGCACGGACAGGTGCTGTCGGCTAAAGCGGTTTACCGGCAGGCGCTTGCGCGCTACCGCTTAAGTATAGTGAATGGTTTCCGCGAGGTTGAGGATGCGCTCATCGATCAACAGAAAACAAAGGAGGAGATCGAAGCGCTCTCCGCACAGACCGAAGCGCTGCGGAAGGCCACCTACTTTGCGAAATTGCGCTACACGAACGGCTATACGAGCTACATCGAGGTGCTCGATGCGGAGCGCAGTCTCTTCAATGCGGAGCTGACGCTTGCCCAGGCGCGGGAAACCCTTCTCGACGCGCTCGCGAACCTTTACATAGCCTTCGGCGGGGGGTGGGCAGGGAAGGCCGAACAACTATTAAAGGGCGCTGAGGAATATCCGAAATAGGGGAGCTTTTGGGTACGATAATTATAGTCGCTGTCTCTTTCCACCGAGCGTTTCCCTTGGTTATTTCACTTCAAGCGCTTTCCGCGCCTCGCTGAGCAGGTCGTTCGGGTCAACGCGTTTCTTAGGATCAGGATTGGAATAAGCAAACCTGATAATCCCTTTTTTGTCGACGACAAACGCTGCCGGAACAGGAAGCATGTGGTGCTTTTGTCCGGAGGCCTTTTCAAGATCGACTCCGTGTAGCTGCATTTTTGTCAGGGTTAAACTATCAACCGTATAGGCCAATCCAAAAGCCCTGGCGGCGATCATGGTGCTGTCGGAGTACAGGGAATAGGTGAGATGGTGCTTATCAATGGTTTTGTCCAATTCAACGATCCTGTCCGGACTTATCGCTATAATCTGATATCCAAGATGGATGAGGTCCGGTTCGATCTGCTGAATTTTCACCAGATGCGCATTACAATAGGGGCACCATCCGCCCCGATAAAAAATCACAATAGTTGGTTTTTTGGAAATCAGTCGGCGAAGAGATGTAACTTTCCCCTTTGTGCTTGTAACGGTAATATTGGGAATTGTATCTCCGATCGCCAATGGTTTTTGAACATCCATACTGTCTGATTTATGCCCGGGATTTGAATTCACTGTTGCATATACCTGAGTTCCAACCGCGCTATAGATGAAAACGGTAATGATAATGACTATGATTTCTCGTATAGACATACTAACGTCGCCTCCTTATTTTAGCCGTCTACTAACTGATGGAGAACCGTTTTTCACAATTGTATAGCCATCGATGCGTGTAGTCAGATTATTGGTTATGGCGTAGGTAACGATGGAGAACGTGTCGCTGCTGATGGTGATGTCGGAGAACGTCGGTTGGTTTTGCTGCCAAAAGACTGCGGACCACGCCGGGTACGTGGTCACCCCGTTTACCGTGTACGCTGTGTTAAGCTGATAATACTTGCTGCCGCTTCCGGAATTGAGCGTCATATAGAGGGTACCCCGGGGATTCACCGCTTTGATGCTGTCTCCGGCCCTCGATACGGGTATTCCGCCGAGCATCTGATATGACCTGGTGTATGAATGGTCGTGGCCCGACAAAACTACGTCAATGTTGTATTTATCAAAAACTAGAGGGTATGCGCTTCTTCTGAATAGGATATCAGTAGTATGGTAGCCATCGCTGTACAGAGAGTGGTGGAAGCTTACAATTTTCCATGTGGCATTCGGGTTGGCGGCGATGGCTTTTCCGATAAAGACATCATGAGTAGCGGCGCTCAGGGTATTACTGTTCAGCACCATGAACAGTGCATTTCCATATATAAACCAATAGTCGCCGTCGTTGCCGTACTTGGTGACGCCGCAATCCGATGATTGGTTGGCCAGATTATAATGATAGCCGAAATACGGGCCCAAACCATAATCATGGTTGCCGTCTATTGCGACCACGGGAAGGCTCAGCAATGGCAGAGGGTTGAAATAGACATTGTATTGTGAATCCACGCCCGACTGTGAAGAGGTATTGTCGATCTGATCACCGGCTGACAACAGAAAGCTCGCATTCGGAATCATTTGCGTGGCCACGGCTATGGTATTCTGCCAGCCGGCGCTATCGTATACAAGAACATTACCAGCCTGCGCAGGTGGCGCGGGATTCGTGGCGGCGCCAAG
>Ga0187851_10000530_pt1 | contig 39051 bp, 26 predicted proteins | sample June2016WEW_6_10_FD_132997 | JGI IMG/M metagenome (GOLD analysis project Ga0187851, IMG submission 132997) | Peatland microbial communities from SPRUCE experiment site at the Marcell Experimental Forest, Minnesota, USA - June2016WEW_6_10 | ecosystem: Environmental > Terrestrial > Soil >...
TGAGGTGCTTCCCATCATGGTCTATCGCATCTATCCCGATGGGCGAGAGCAGTTGGTTCGCGGCGTGAATCTGGTCGGAACCCCGCTCGCAGCCTTCAGCAAGATCGTCGCCGCCGATGACGAGAAGGCCGTCTTCAACGGGGTCTGCGGTGCCGAGTCGGGCTGGGTTCCGGTCTCGGCCAGCGGCCCCGGTATCCTGATCTCGCAGATCGAGGTGCAGAAGAACACCAAGTCGCAGGAGCGACCGCCGATTCTTCCCGCACCCCTGGCGGAGACCGCGGGAGGTGCGCGATGAAGGACTCCATCCTGGCACTCTGCCTTCTCGCTACGACTCCGCTCTACGCCCAATCCGGCGGTATACAGTCCGGCGATGTACCGGCTGCAACTCCACGTGTTGTTGTCCAGCCTGTATCTGCCCAGCCCGACGACGTAGTGACTCGCGCTATGAAGGACGAGATAGCGCGCTCGATGAAGCTTCTGCAGCTACCCTCGATGGATCGGCCCTACTACATCGAGTACAAGATCGTCGACCAGCAGAGCGTCGTCGCGCACGCCCGTCTCGGCTCGCTGACCTCGAGCGAGCAGACGCACACGCGACAGCTCACCGTCACCGTGCGCGTGGGCAGTTACGAGTACGACAACAGCAACAACAGCGGTGCGGGGATCGGTAAACTCATTTCGCTCCTCACCTCGATGGCCAGCGGCTCGAATTCGCTGCCTCTCGATGACAACTACGACGAGCTGCGGCGCAAGATATGGATCGCCACTGACAGTGCCTACAAGCAGGCCTTGCAGGATCTCTCGGCCAAGAAGGCTGGCGATGCAGGCAAGGATCTGAGCAAGCGCACGCCGGACTTCAGCCAGGAGCCTGCGCATCTGGAGTCCGAGACGCTGCCCCTGGTCGTTGCAGATCAGGCCAACGCCGAGCACCTGGTGCGCATCTCTTCGGCCGTGCTAAGCACGGATCCGTCGATCCGCAACACGACCGCAGTCTTCGAGATCGACAACGTCACCGAGCACCTGGTCAACAGCGAGGGCACCAGCTATGTCCGTCAGATGCCGGAGATCTACCTCCACTTAGCCGCTACGCTGCACGGAAGCAACGACGAGAACTACACTGACGTCTACTCCGCGCACGCACGCACGCTCAGCGACCTGCCCAGCGAGGCGGAGATTCTGGCCAGCGCCAGGCAGCTCGGCGCGCGTCTTGTGGCGCGGGAGAAGGCCAAGCCCTTCAAGCACTACAGTGGCCCGGTGCTGGTCGAGGGCAAGGCCGCCGATGAGATCTTCGCGCACAACTTCGCCAACAACTTTCCCGTCCGTCCCCATTCCGGCCTCAAGCTCAATACCTCGGTGCTGCCCGAGTTCCTCAGCGTAGTGGATAATCCGCTGCTGACAAGCTCCGACGGCCAGCCCCTGTTCGGCAGCTACAAGTTCGATGAGGAGGGCGTGCCTGCGCAAGAGACTCTGCTGGTCGATGCAGGCATAGAGAAGACGCTGCTCAACTCTCGCCAGCCCGCGCGCAACTCGCCCCACAGCACCGGCAATATGCGCCTCGGGGGGATAATGCCCAGCAACGTGATCGTCAACTCGACGAAGAGCTACACCAACGCCGAGCTGCGCGCGCAGATGATGGACGTGGTCAAGACCCGGGGGCTAGAGTTCGGCCTGATCGTGCGCAGGCTCTCCGGAGCCAATGCAATCGAGGCGGTGCGCCTCTACCCCGATGGTCACGAGGAGGCGGTGCGCGATGCGCGCATCGTAGACGTTCCCTTCAAGAGCTTAAGAACGATCGTGGCCGTCTCCAAAGATCGCACCGTATACAGCGAGCACGCCAAGGAGACGGAGGAGGATCCCGCGCAGGGATTTCTCGCTTTGCTGGGCCTCCCCGGTCTAGCAGGCTCGACAAGAGCCGACCTGGTCAGCTACGTGGTGCCGGATCTGCTCTTCTCCAACCTGGAGGTCGATCACAGCGCGGAGGGCTCCAGCGAGAAGACCCCCATCCCCCGCCCTTAGCACTTGACGCAACGGGGACATGCAAGGACGAGTAGCGCCAGGCTGGTCGACGACTCCGGGGCAATCCGCATGCCCCCTTGCTTGACGTTGAATCCACGAGATGAATGGCACATTTTCTGTTTCATCTTGCCTTGCGGCGGTAGCACCATTGCCAGACATCGTTTCCCTTGGCCCGCTTGACCCGCCGGACCGATCCACGCTGGTATACTCGGCTCATGCGCTTCTCCTCAATTCCGTCGACCGCCTTCTTTGTGGCAGAGGCCGCGACTGCGGCCGTTCTAGCTCACTGTGGGGATTGTGGGGATGCCTGTTCCTGTAATATTTTGATACAAAATGTGCGCCCGTAGCTCAGCTGGATAGAGCGGCAGCCTCCGAAGCTGTAGGCCAGAAGTTCGAATCTTCTCGGGCGCACCATCCCTATTTTTCGCCGCAGTGTTTCCCTGTCTTCCGCCGCGACATTGCATCATTCCATGGGAGATGGCGGAAGAGGAGGGATTCGAACCCCCGATACCCTTTCAGGTACGCCAGTTTTCAAGACTGGAGCCATCAACCACTCGGCCACTCTTCCTATAGCCAAGTCTAGTATGCGACAGCATGTTGCGTAAAACAGAGAGGCGCTGGAACGCGTCTGGGGGATCTGGCGTTTGCGGTACTGGTCGAGGTAGAGGGTCAGGCATTGATAGCGTCTATTTGATGATGCCGCGCGGGCTGTTGGCGATGAAGTCGGCGAGGTAGGCGACGGGTTCGGTGTCGGGTGAGGCGGGGGATGCGGCGAGCGTGGCGCGAATGGCGGCCAGTGCGTCGGTGGTGTTGAGCTTGGAGGCTTGCAGCAGGCGATAGGCCGCGCGGAGCTGTTTGATCTGCGCTGGGGTGAAGCCGCGACGCTCCAGGCCGACCTTGTTCAGGCCGTAGGCGTGGTTGTTGCGCTCGATCGAGGTGAGCGAGTAGGGAAGGACGTTCTGCGTGATGGTGGTTCCGCCGCCGATGAAGGAGTAGCGGCCGATGCGGCAGAACTGATGGACCGGGCAGAGCGCGCCGACCACTGCGTAGTCCTCGATGGTGACGTGGCCGGCCAGCGTGGCCGCGTTGGCCAGGATGCAGCCGTCGCCAATCTGGCAGTCGTGGCCGATGTGGACGTAGGCCATGATGAGGCAGCCGGAGCCGATGTGGGTGAGACCGCCGCCACCTACGGTCCCGCGCGAGATGGTGACCGACTCGCGGATGGTATTGTTGTCGCCGAGGACGCAGCGCGTGGGTTCGCCCGCGTACTTGAGGTCCTGCGGCGCGGCGCCGATGGAGGCAAAGGGGAAGATGCGGTTTCCACGGCCGACTGTGAGATGGCCGTCGAGCACGACGTGGGAGATGAGCACGCACTCTTCGCCAAGCACGACGTTGGGGCCGATGGTGCAGAAGGGGCCGATGGTGCAGGAGGCGGGAATCTGGGCGCCGGGTGCAACGATCGCGGTGGGATGGATGTTCACTGGTCTATGCTCCGACGGGCGCTGCGGCTCCGACTGCGGGTTCGACGGGCTTTCGGTCGGTCATGGCGCACATGACGGTGGCCTCGCAGGCGATCTTGCCGTCAACCGTGACGATGCCGCGCATCTTGACGGCGTTGGAGCGCCAGTTGAGCACGGTGACCTCGATGCGGAGCTGGTCGCCGGGAACTACCGGGCTGCGGAACTTGGCCGCGTCGATGCTTCGGAAGACCATCAGCTTGGACTCGCGGTCGGCTGCGGAATACTCCGTGAGCAGCAGCGCGGCACCGGCCTGCGCGATGGCCTCGATGATGAGCACGCCCGGCATGATGGGGAAGTTGGGAAAGTGGCCGGCAAAGTGCGGCTCGTTGATGGTGACGTTCTTCAGCGCCACGACGCGCTTCTTGCGCTCGATCTCGATCAGCCGGTCGATGAGCAGGAAGGGATAGCGGTGGGGCAGCAGGGACATGATCTGGTTGATGTCCATGGTTTGGGTGTCTGCGGAGGGCTGGTTAGGAAGGTCGCTCATCTCACGCTTGAGTATAAATGCCCATCACTTCTTCTTGAGCAGGACGGCGGGATCGAAGAGGGATGGGTTGAGGGGCAGGTTGTAGACGACACGGGTGAGGAAGCGCTGGCCGGACATCTCGCCGTTGTGGTAGCGGGTGATGGTGAGCGGCGTGGGCAGGCCCTGGATGGTGTGGTAGTCGTCGTAGGTCTCGGACTCCTCGTCGTAGTCGTTGAACTGGGGGTTGCGCCAGCGGAAGGTGCGGCGCAGCGGAAGATGCGTGGTGGCGTCCAGGTCGAGGGTGACGGCGTCGTTCGTGGCTGTGAGCACGGTAACGCGGTCGGCAAGGCGGCGCACGACCATGACGGTCCCCTCGGAGACGACCATCACGCCGGGCGCTTTGAGCCAGTTGTGCACGACCTCCTCGATGGAGTGGGCGCGGCGGCGATAGTAGTCCTCCACCTGCTCCTTGGGCAGGGTGGTCTGGCCCTTGAAGGTGATCTCGTAGCCGTTGTCTGCAATCCAGAGCTGCACGACGTCTATCTTCTTTCCGGGCTCGATCATGCCGCGCTCGGTGAGGAAGCCGACGCGGTCGGCCTCTGGTTGTCCGGGCGCGGGCAGGCGGCGCTGCTCGTGGTACTCCGTGATGTAGGGGTTGGGTACGCCATGGAAGAAGGAGGAGGTGCGGCCATCGAGCTGGATGGTTGCGCGGTTGAGCCACGCCTCGCCGCCGAGGGCCGCGACCATCTGGTCGATGAGGATGCGACCGCGCTGGGTGTCTGACTGGCCAGGTGCTGTGGAGGCGGGCGCGGCGCTGGGAATGTCGGAGGCCTGGGCGCGGAGACGCATCGGCGCGAGGAGGAGGGTTACAGCGAGGAGGAGGAACATGGCTGGCAGGGCGAGGCAATTCATGCAGATCTTCTTATTCCGATCGCGCAGACCGCTTTCCGATTGAACGCGCTTGGAGGGCTGAGGACTGTGCTTGAGATGCGGTTCGTTAACCTGCTTCATGCTGCCACCTGTCCTAGTGTACCGGGCGCACAAGGTTTTTTGGACTGCTTTCGTGGAGGATTGAGGGTCGCGGCTGAAGCGAGACGCTGGGAGTGTCGATAGACGGGATGTCAGATCAATCGAACGGCGTCCTGGAGCAGGGATGATGAGGTGGTTTGCGGCGGTTGTGTTAGTTGCGGGGCTGGTGCTTCCGATGGTTGGTTGCGGCAGCGGCTTGTCTCTTCCACAAGCCAGCGGGGGCAGTAGCGGGCTGATTCTGACGGACTCTGGGACCGAGACGCACTACAGCCTGAGCGTGGCGGATGGCGCGCTGATGCTGACGGCGACTAACAGTGAGGGGACGGCGGCGGCCAATCTGGGACTGATCGACAGCATGACCGGCGCGCACTATTCGGTGACGGTGACTGACGGCGCGCTGACGCTGGTTCCGGGTTCGCGCACGACGCAAGGGGCTTTGCAAATAGGGCTTGCTGACGCTGTGACAGCGAGGAACTACACGCTGGCAGTGAACAGTGGCGCGCTGATTTTGATACCAAGCTAGACAGGAGATGACATGATTCGACGCCTTGCACTCCCGGTAATGCTGCTGCTGCCCCTTGCTCTGGTCCATGCCCTGCCTGCGAGTGCGCAGACGAGAACCTATGTGGCGTACCTGGGGAGCTACTCTGCCGGAACGGTCTATAACTTGAACGACATGGTGTCGTTGGGGAACGACTTTTATATCTCTCTGGTGACCGACAACGTGGACAACTCACCGGCGACGAACGCTTCGCGATGGGCACTGGTGGGCGCTGGCAGCGGAGTCGCGGGAGCGATCGGAGCAACCGGGCCGATGGGACCGCAGGGGCCGGTGGGGCCGATGGGGCCGATGGGACCGATGGGGCCAGCGGGAGCGACAGGCGCACAGGGACCCACAGGCGCGACTGGGGCAGCAGGTGCGGCGGGAGATGTCAGCGAGACGCGCACGCTGATGGTAGTTGCTCTCAAGTCGCCGCCAATCGTGAACAACAAAGTGACCTTGCTCTCCGCCACCGGAGCTGGCAATGTCGAGCGCATTCAGTTCGCCATGACCTATAACGACGGCGCTCCGACAGCGGCGAACCTCGGGGCGCAGACGATCATCACGATTGTCGTGGACGGCAAAACCTATAGCTGCACCCTCGGCATGTTCCTGCTGTGGAATGGGTATGCAACTTCAGATGGCGTCGCGGCGACCAGCGACCTGTTCCTGACCAAGTACCTCGGCATAACGAACGCTACCAGCCAATCGAACGAGGTCATCGGCGGTTACCGGCGCATCTATATCAAGTACACCTCCAGCATCAACATCTCGGTCACGGTACCTTCCGCACTCAATGGCCCTGTTTACTCGCAGGTCGAGTACTACCCTGGCGTCGCCCCGGTCGGGCGCTACCCTGCAACACGGAACGTCTTTCATATGGTTGTCAACGACTGGGCCAGCTCCACTATTGCCGAGAACCAGGTCCTCACCGTCATTCCCACGGTCAGTGGGCCGGGAGAGCTGGAGAGCATTTACTTTGTATCGTCCGCGCCGGGACAGGTGGAACCATACTGGCTTGAGATGAACCCAACGATCACGTTGGACGGGACGGTCTTCATCTATGGCGGGACGGAGGACTTCTTTGGCAATCAGTTCTATGGCGACCAGTTCCACGGGCGGACGGACGAGTACGGAATCGCGCGATACTACAAATCCAACCCGCCGGATAATACGACTTACTGGACTGCCTATCGCTACTTCCGGGAATCTCCGATGGTCTTCAACACCAGCCTGGGGATGATCTGGCAGAACGCGTATACAGGGAACGGACCGGCGACGAAGGTGGGTACGCTGGCGGTGTACTACACGACAAACTAGCCTCGTCGTTGCAGCAGGGTGTGCCATGCGTCGAACACGGCGCGTCAGGATTTTTTGGCCAGCTTGCGGCGGGCCTCGGCGACGAGGCGGCGCTGCTGGGCGGCGGGCAGGGCGAACGTGGCGCGGACTTTTTTGGGCAGCTTGGCCAGGGTGATGTCGTAGGCGGCGCGCAGCTCGCGTTGCCATTCGGCGTCGCTGAAGACGTCCCAACGCTCGGCGGCGACCCAGTGGATGCGCGCCATGTAGGGCGCGGGGACCAGGCCGTCGCGCTCCAGCAGCTCGGCGTAGCGCTCCGGCCCGGCGGAGTAGGACAAGAGCAGTTGCCGGTTCTCAGTTGCCGGTTGCTGGTTGGCGGCGCGGCTCGGCGGGGCGGGCTCGTCGAGGTCGATGAGGGCGAACATCTTGCCGCCGATGGCCTTGTCGCCCACCCAGAAGACGAGGTTCGCGCCCCACTGCATCGTCTCGGCGACGTGCGGCAGGGTCAGCAGATACGCGCGCAGGCGTTCAGCATCCATGAGGACAAGGTACAAGCTGCGGGGTGCGAGGTTCAAGGTGCGAAGATGGAGCAACCGGTGGAAGAAGACAAATACAGAGATTCTGAGCTTGGCTCAGAATGACGAACGGTTGTGTCTTTATACTGAAGGATATGGCTACGTTTGCGGCGGTTGAGGAGCAGTTGGACCTGATTACCAAGGGGGCGGCGGAGATCATCCCGCTGGAGGCGCTGCGTGAGCGCATCGCGCAGTCGCGGGCGTCGGGCGTGCCGATGCGCATCAAGGCGGGGTTCGATCCCACCGCGCCGGACCTGCATCTGGGCCACACCGTGCTGATCCGCAAGCTGCGCCACTTCCAGCAGCTCGGGCATACCGTCATCTTCCTGATCGGCGACTCGACGGCGCTAATTGGCGACCCCACCGGCCGCAACGTCACGCGCAAGCCGCTCTCGCAGGAGGAGATCGACCGCAACGCCGAGACCTACAAGGCGCAGGTCTTCAAAATTCTGGACGCGGAGAAGACAGAGGTGCGCTACAACTCGGAGTGGCTGAGCAAGCTGGGCTACGCGGGCCTGATTAATCTTGCGGCAAAAGCGACAGTGTCGCAGATGCTGGAACGCGAGGACTTCAGCAAGCGATTCACAGAGGAGCAGCCGATCGGCGTGCACGAGCTGCTGTATCCGCTGGCGCAGGGCTACGACTCGGTGATGCTGCGCTGCGATGTGGAGCTTGGCGGGACAGACCAGAAGTTCAACCTGCTGATGGGGCGCGAGCTGCAACGCAAGGACGGCCAGCCGCCACAGATCGTCCTGATGACGCCGATTCTGGAGGGCCTGGACGGCGTGCAGAAGATGTCCAAGTCGCTGGGCAACGCGATCGGGATTCACGAGCCGCCAAGCGAGATGTACGGCAAGCTGATGTCCATCTCCGACGAGCTGATGTGGAAGTACTGGACGCTGCTGACTGATCTGCGCGGGAGCGAAATCGCCGCGATGCAGGCAGAGGTTGCCGCGGGCAAGCTGCATCCGATGCAGGCGAAGAAGAACCTCGCCTGGGGGATTGTGCGGGACTTCCACTCGAAGGATGCGGCGGATGCCGCAGCGGAGAGCTGGGCGAAGCAGTTTCAGCAACGCGCCGTCGCGGAGGATGCGCCGGTGGTGAAGGTTTCACTGGCGGCGGAGGGGTTGGTGGTCGAACTGGGGCTGAAGGAGGGTTCGGTGCTGCGCGTGGCGAAGCTGCTGCAGCTTGCGGGGCTGGCGAGTTCGACCGGCGAAGCGACGCGCAAGCTGGGCGAGAATGCGGTGAGCGTGGACGGCGAAAAGTTCAGCGAGAAGCTGTTGAAGGGCGTGAATGCGGGCGGCTCGGTCGCGCTGCGGTTGGGCAAGAAGAGCGTGCGCGTGGAGTGGGTCAGGTAACGACAAGGCGGAAGCAGATTCCTCCCCCTTCGACTTCGCTCAGGGTGCAGAATGACAAACAAAATATGTTGCAGCGGTAGCAGCAGCCATTGGGAAGGATTACGTCTAAGGAGAACGATGAGACAAAGTACAAAACTCTGGGTGTACGTGCTGAGTGCTGGGCTTTGTGCTTCAGCGCTGGGGTTGCAGGCGCAGGACGCGAAGCAGATCGTGCAGCAGGCGGTGAACGCCGAGTTGGAGGCGAACCGCACGGACCAGTCTCACTGGCGCTATCGGCGGAGCGAGGCGGGAGGGACTTCCTTCATCATTGTCGAGACCGAGCATGGGGCGATCGGCCGCCATGTGGAGGAGAAGGGCAGGCCGGCAACGGCTGGGGTGCTGGCGGAGGACGACGCGCACAATCAAAAGTTCATCCACGATCCCGAGATGCAGAAAAAGCAGCGGGCCAACGGTGCGCAGGACGACAAGAGCGCGGTCGAGCTGCTGAACCTGATGCCGCAGGCTTTCATCTGGAAGGTGGAGAGCACGACGCCGGAGCTGACGACTCTCTCGTTTCGTCCCGACCCGAACTTCCATCCGCCGGACATGGAGGCGCGGGTGATGGGCGCGATGAGCGGGTCGATGGTTATCGACCGCGCGCAGCACCGCATTCGCACGATGAAGGGCAGGCTGGAGCATGATGTAACGATCGGCTTCGGGCTGCTGGCGCGCATTAAACAGGGCAGCGTCTTCGACGTGGAGCGCAGGCAGGTGGCGCCGGGCTATTGGGAGATCACGGAGACACACGTCCACATCAGCGGACACGCGCTATTTATCAAGACCATCGGCGATCAGGAGGACGAGGTGAAGACGGAGTTCACGCTGGTTCCGCTGGGCACGACGCTGGAGCAGGCGGTGGGGCTGCTGAAGGGCGCGGCGAAGTAGATCACGCCTGTGTGAAGTGCGCACGCGAGAGGGCGGCGCGGTATTCTCTGAATCATGGCGAAGACTCCTTATCCGCAGACGGACCGCGAGCTGATCCGGCGCATTGAGCGCTCGGCGGGCCGTCGCGCGGGATACAAGCAACTGGTCCGCGAGCTGGGGTTGGGCGGAGGACGCGAGCGGCGCCTGCTGCTGGAACAGTTGGCGCGAATCACCGCTCGCGGTGAGCTGGTGAAGACGGAGCAGGAGCAGTGGGCGCTGCCGGAGGCTGCATTCGAGAAGACGTCGCGAGTGCCGCGTGGTGAGTCGCTGCCGCAGGAGATTCGCGAATCACGCGATCGGCTGCTTGCGGGACGGCTCGATCTGCACCGCGATGGCTATGGATTTGTGCGGCCCAGTGGCAGCACCAACCGCGACGACGATTTGTTTATTCCGCCGAACGAACTGAACGGCGCGATGCAGGGCGATGAGGTTCTGGTGGACGAAGCCCCGCCTGGACGGGATGGGCGTCGATCGGGGCGCATCGCACGCGTGCTGACGCGGCGAAATCCTACCGTGGTGGGCATCTTTCACTATGCGCGGGCGCGGCGCAGCCGGAGTGCGTGGGACGATGTGCCGCTGGCGAATGAAAACTATGTAACGCCGCTGGATGAGCGGATGACGGGTGCTCCGGGAGGCGGAGCGATCCTGATTCCCGAGGGCGCGGAGGTACCTGCCACGCCGAAGGAGACGCCGCATCGCGTGCTGGGCGAAGAGGCGCGGACGCAGCGGCGCAGGTGGAAGATCGCGGACGAAGCGCCGAGCCACACTCCACTGGAGGGGCTTGCGGTGGATGTTGAGATTACGGACTTCCCTGCTCCCGGACGACCTGCGCGCGGACGCGTCATCGAGGTGCTCGGCCCGCCGGATGCCTTTGGCGTGGATGTGGAGATTGTGATTCGCAAGCATCGTCTGCCGCATGTGTTTCCGGCGAATGTGCTGGCGGAGGCGAGCGCTTCGGCGGCGCAGACGGTCGATACGCTTGCCGCGAGCGAGATTGCGCAGCGCCGCGACCTCCGCGGGTTGCCAATTGTCACCATCGATGGCGAGACGGCGCGCGACTTCGACGACGCGGTACTGGTGGAGCCGCTGCCGAATGGCAACTGGCAGCTTCAGGTACACATCGCGGACGTGAGTCATTATGTGCGGCCCGGGACATCGCTTGACCTGGAGGCGCGGCTGCGCGGGACGAGCGTTTATTTTCCGGACCGCGCGGTGCCGATGCTGCCGCCGCAACTTTCCAGTGGCATGTGCAGCCTACGTCCGGATGAAGACCGGCTGGTGTTGAGCTGCCTGATGGAGATCGACGCGCGCGGCGAGGTTCTGGGTTATGAGGTTTGCGAGGGCATCATCCGCAGCGCAAAACGCATGACGTACACCCAGGTGCAGGCTATTTTGGACAGCTCAACGGATGCAGCGACCGACGCAGATCGGGCCGTGCGCGAACACTTTGCGGAACTTGTAACCAATTTTGAGCAGATGTATGAGCTGGCGCTCAAGCTAAATGCGAAGCGGCATCGGCGCGGCTCGATCGACTTCGATCTTCCGGAGCCGGTGATTGAGTTCGATCCGGACGGCAACATGCAGTCGATTGTGCGCTCCGAGCGCGGCTGGGCGCACCGGCTGATCGAGGAGTTCATGCTGAGCGCCAACGAGTGCGTGGCGACGTGGATCGAATCGAACGCAATTCCCGGCATCTATCGCATCCACGAGACGCCCGACCCCAAGCGCATTCTCGACTTCGAGGAGACGGCGAGCGGGTTTGGCTATTCGCTGGGATTTGCCAGCCTGCCGGTGAAGCGGATGACGATGAAGTCCGACCGGCGCGATGCGCGGCGCGGCTCGAGTGGTGGCGGGCACGGGCGGCAGGTGAAGACGCACGAGGTTGCCGAGTCAATCCCCGTGACGCCGCAGATGTATCAGCGGCTGACGGCGAAGATTGAGGGCAAGCCGGAGGAGCGGATCCTGAGCTACCTGATGCTGCGCTCGTTGAAACAGGCGCGCTATAGCGAAAAAAATGAGGGGCATTTCGCATTGGCCAGTCCGTGCTACACGCACTTCACCTCGCCGATCCGGCGCTACCCGGATCTGATTGTGCATCGCCTGGTCCGCGACCTGATTCGCGCGGGCGCCGACACGCGCGGCGGTGCGATTCTGAGCAGCGATCCGCAGCCATGGAAACAAGATGCTGAATCGGTTACAAATAGGAACCGTCGTCCCGAAGCATACGCATCCGAGCCGATTCCGGAGGCCGAGCTGGCGGCGATTGCAGCCGAATCCAGCCAGGCCGAGCGGCGCGCCGACGACGCCGAGCGCGAGCTGATGGAGTGGAAGAAGATGCGCTTCATGGAGGACCGCGTCGGCGAAGACTTCAAGGGCATCATTCTCTCCTGCACGAAGTACGGCTTCTTCGTCGAGCTGGACGACCTCTTCATTGAAGGACTGGTTCCGATCACTTCGCTCAGTGGCTGGGGAAGCGACGAGCGGTACGTCTTCCGCGACACCGACAAGCAGATCGTCAGCACGCGGTCTGGACAGGCGTACAAGATGGGGCAGCGCGTGCATGTGCTGCTGGACCGCATCGACCGCGAGCAACGGCGGCTGCAGTTCGCGGTGGTGCCTTCAGAGGAACAAGCCGCTCCGAAATCGCTGGGCAGTCTGCGCAAGGGAAAAGTGGCGAAGACGGCGGGCGGCGAAGGCAGGCATACGAGCCCGGACCGGTCAGGCAAAAAGCGGAAAGGGTCAACTGAGAAAAAGAAGGTGCGGACACGGAATAGGAAGAGTAAGGGTAAGAGGACGTAGGAGTTGTACGTGAGCAAGCAGTGGTTGACACTCAAATCCGCCAGAGCGACCGAGCTTGCGACACTTCTATGCCTCACCGCCTTCTACCTATCCATTGCCAGCTTTGTGCTCGGAATTTCCTTCTACGACGACACCGACTATCTTCGTTCGGGCGTCCTGGTAAATCGTTTCTCGTTTATATCCGCGCAGGAATGGACCCCTCTGTACGCACTCTGGTTCAAGTTCCTCGCACTGTTCTGCCCCAATCCCATATGGCGGTATTTCCTTTCCTGGGGACTGCTTGCAACCTTCATTGCCCTGCTCCCTTCGTGGATGAAAATGCCGGCTGCATGGGTTTACACCTTCCTGATCCTCTGCTTCCCATTCCTGACCGTCAGTCCATATGTCTCGCTCTTCGCCGCCGCGATCCTTCTTTTGGGCCTCTGCCTTGTGCTCGAGCGGAAGCCTTCCGTATCCGGGGCACTGGCCACATCCTGCGGCGTCTGTTTCGTCGTGGGCTTTTGCCGTCCGGAGTTCGATTACGGTGTCTTCCTCTCCGCGATCGGCACAATGGTCGCGCTGGTTCTTGAACAGTCGTCCGCTAAATCTCCCAGCTTGGCTGGCGCTCGCGTCTCCAGCATGCGATCTGCAATCGCCACTGGAGTTGCGGTGGCTAGCCTTGCGGCGGCAATGCTCTATGTGCTTGCCCACGCCCAACACAACAGGTCGGGGATTGCATTTGCCCAGCACTACAGCGTTCGGGCCAGCGAACGCGGCCTGATTCCCAAGGGGGATGCGGCCTGGAACTCGGACTATGCAGAGAGGACCTTCGGTATCGACACCTCGCACGATGCGACACATGTAACTGCCAGCATCGGCGATTTCGCACGCGCCAAGCCTCGCTTGTTTCTCCGCCACATTCTCACCAATCTCTGCGACAGCAGGACCGTCCTCTTCCTGCCGCTTGTCCTGGCTGTCGGTCTCTGGCCGTGGTTCCGCAAGGACCTGCGTCCACTGCGCGCGGCCAGCGCCTTCTTCCTGGTCATCTGTGTGCCTCCTCTTGCGGACATCGTCGTGATCTATCCTCGCGACCATTACGCGATCCTTCTGGTCCCTGCCATGATCCTGCTTGCGGTTCAATTGGCGGAGCCGCTGCTCCGGAAGAAACTTCCGGTTCCATGGGTGCTTGCCTTCGGATTCGCCCTCATCTGGTTTCTCACGCTGCATCGCCAGCACCCTACAGTTCCGGGATCGGCTCTCACGTGGGAGCGGCTCAATCTGCGCCGGGTCCAATGCATCCGCAAGGTTGACCAGGCCGCGCTGTCGCCAAGCTCCGCCGTCTTCGACGCCGCGCAGATTCCGCCGGTCTATCTGGTCCACCCGCGAACAAATACCACTCCCGCAGACCTTCGGGACTGGCCTCAATTCACGACCTGGGCGGTCCAGACCCGCCCTGCCTGGATATCGGTCGATGCGGATTTAACGGTGCAATATCGTGTGACACCCGTGCAACTCAATCAATTCCTGCAAAACGAGTTGGGCTACACGCCGCACCTCTGCCCCGCTGAAGCCCAGCTTGCGATTTACACCAACGACAGCCGGTAGTTCCGGGCCGCGGAGCGCGTGGCAAAACAAAGTAGACAGCGAACAAGAAGGCCAAGGGCAAGCGCAGACAATCCCCGTTACAATCAAAAGAGACTCAGGAGAGAACACACATGGCACACATGGTTTTTTGCTCGAAGTACAAGGCAGAGATGGAAGGGCTGGACGAGCCGCCGTTCGACTCCGACTTCGGCCAGAAGATTTATAAGAACGTCTCCAAACAGGCCTGGGGCGAGTGGGTGGAGCGGCAGAAGATGCTGCTGAATGAGTATCGCCTACAGCCCTGGACGCGCGAGGCGCAGGATTTTCTGGTGGAGCAGATGAATGGTTTCTTCTTCAGCGAGGGCGAGGGAGGCTCGCTGCCCAAGGAGTATGTGGCGCCCACACAGTAGAATCGCCATCTGCATCGTCACGCGGAGTTCATGAGAGCGGTTGCAGGCGACCGGGGGCCGCATCTCAAAACCGATGTGGCTCGTGTACACTTAGAGCTGTTGAACCCCCTGCCGTTGCCTGCCTGGGCGACGCGCGAAACAAAGTCGGGACGTGGCGCAGCCTGGTAGCGCGCATCCTTGGGGTGGATGAGGTCGCTGGTTCGAATCCAGTCGTCCCGACCAATATTTTCAATTACTTAGAGAAGCTCTGTGCGGGCCACTCATCTCGTAGCGCCAGAGAGTTTTGGCATTTTCTCTGCGACATTCGAGCAGGATTTCCCATACCAAGGTGTATGCGGTTTGATTTGTCGTCCGTGGAGGCCGTTATTCGGGCCTCCGGACGCACTACGCACCCAGCGGGGCCAGTCGTTTGCGGTGACCGTTCAGGGATGGTTGGGCTCGCCGTGACCTCCTGCACTATCCACAGTGCATAGCAATTTGCGCGATGTTTTCACAACCGGCGCGTGCGGCAGAACGACTTGTCAAGTGCCCCAGGAACAGTTAGAGTGGGTCACCTTTGAAAACGGAGATAGCGCTAAAGTGAATTTAACCAGACGCCGTGCCATTGCCCTCTTTTCTGCCGCAACTCTCAAACCGTCGTTGTCATTTGCGCAGGGGGCGATCGCTCCTGCTGCTCCCTCTGCGGCTCCGGTCTCGCTTCCGCTGACTGCGGGGCCGTTTACGGGGAGTGTGGATTCGCTTGCCAAGTACGAGATCCCCGCATGGTATGGCGAGGCGAAGTTTGGCATCTGGTCGCACTGGGGGCCGCAGTCCGGCGTCGAGCAGGGCGACTGGTACGCGCGCAACATGTACATCCCGACCGAGCGTCAGTACAAGTACCACCTGGCGACCTATGGGCCGCAGTCGAAGGTGGGCTATAAGGACCTTGTTCCGATGTTCAAGGGAGCAGAGTGGGACCCTGAGCACCTGATGGATCTGTACCAGAAGGCAGGGGCGAAGTACTTCTTCTCGATGGGCGTGCATCACGACAACTTCGATATGTGGAACTCGAAGCACCAGCCCCGCTGGAATGCGGTGGCTACGGGGCCGAAGCGCGACATCGTGGGCGAGTGGGCCAAGGCGGCGCGCAAGCGCGGTCTCCGCTTCGGCGTCAGCGAGCATCTTTCGAACTCGTACGACTGGCTGGCGGTCTCTCACCTGAGCGACCCGGACGGACCGTACGCGGGCATCCCGTACGATGGGACGGACCCGGCCTATGCGGACCTGTATCACGATCTGAGCCCGATGCCGGCGGACTTTGCCAGGCATGCGCCATCGATGGGCCGCAACGCTCCGGACGCGTGGAAGATGGAGTACTACCTGCGGGTGAAGGACCTGGTGGACCAGCACGAGCCGGACATGCTGTATACGGACGGGGGGATTCCGTTCAACGAGTATGGGCTGTCGACGGTCGCCGAGGTGTACAACGTGAGCGCCAGAAAGCATGGCGGCAAGGTGGAGGCTGTCTACTTTACTAAGACTCCGCGAGATGTTGCGCAGGGCGGCGTAGGGGCGCTGGACCGCGAGCGGGGCGTTGCCGAGGGCATCTCGCCGGTGCCGTGGCAGACTGACACCTGCATTGGAGGATGGCACTACCAGAAGGGTGGAAAGTACAAGTCGTCGAAGAAGGTGATCGACCTGCTGGTGGATATTGTGAGCAAGAATGGCAACCTGCTGTTGAATTTTCCGCTGCCGAACTCGGGCCAGCTGGACCCGGACGAGATGACGACGCTGGAGGGAATCACCGCGTGGATGGCGGTGAACAGCGAAGGCATCTACGCGACCAAGCCATGGAAGATCTATGGCGAGGGGCCTTCGACCAAGGTTTCTGTAGGCAACGGCGGGTTCAACGAGGGCAGGAAGCCGGATATGGGGGCGGACGACATTCGTTACACCACCAAAGGCCCAGCGATGTACGCGTTTGTGATGGGATGGCCAACACCCGCGGCAGGAGCGTCCGGATCGGAGGTCGTGCTGCCTGCCCTGGGAACTTCCAGTGCGCAGTCGCCGGCCAAAGTCCATGCCGTATCGCTGCTGGGAGGCCCGCAGAATCTGAAATTCGTGCAGGAGGCCGCAGGGCTGCGTGTGACCCTGCCGGCGCAGAAGCCGGGAGCATCGGAGATCGGAATCACGCTGAAGGTGATGACGGCATAAGTGGCCAACTGGTTCAGGCTGGAGCATCAAGACGTGAATATGCAGGACCGCCAGGAATATCGCGGCAAGAAACTTCTGCTTGCACAAGGCTGGAAGCTTACGGCCCGAATGTTGGCGGCAGGTTGCGTTCTATTTGGCGTAGTGGTGCAGGGCGTGTCCCAGAATCCGGGGCGCGCCAATGCCACTTACAAAAATCCAGTTTTATTCGCAGACTATTCCGACCCGGACGTAATCCGCGATGGAAAGAACTACTACCTGATCTCGTCTTCGTTCGAGTTTGTCCCCGGCATCCCGATCCTGCAATCGAACGATCTGGTGCATTGGACGATCATCGGGCACGTTCTGCCAAGGATCGAACTCGACCCGCGCTATGACATGGCGGGCGGCAACCGCTATGGGCGCGGCGTGTGGGCGCCCGCTCTGCGCAAGCATAATGGGTTGTTCTATGTCTACTTCCCCACTCCTGACGAAGGCATCTTTGTAAGCACCGCAAAAAAAATTACCGGTCCCTGGTCAAAACCCGTGGCAGTCGTTGCCCAGGCAGGGTTGGAAGATCCATGTCCCTTCTGGGATGACGACGGTGAAGCATACCTTCTGCACTCAAAGAAGGGAGCAGGCCCCTTGATTCTGCATCGGATGTCGCCGGACGGCAAGTCGGTGCTCGATGATGGGAAAGAGATTGTGCGCGACCCGCAAAACCTGCCCACTCTGGAGGGTCCCAAGCTCTACAAGAAGAACGGCTACTACTACATCTTCGCGCCATTCGGCGGTGTCGGCACGGGAGCGCAGGCGGTTCTTCGTTCGAAGTCGATCTATGGACCGTATGAGCATCGGGTGGTGTTGCAACGAGGCAGCACGAACGTGAACGGCCCACATCAGGGCGGGTATGTCGAGAGCCAGGACGGGAAGGGATGGTTCATCCACTTCCAGTCGCGCGGAGGGCATGGCCGTATCGATCACCTGGAGCCGGTGCGATGGGAGGACGACTGGCCGATCATGGGCGAGGCCGCGGCGGGTGCAACGGCGGGCCAGCCTGTCAGCACAGGTCCAGTGCCGGTTCATCGCGGGAAGAACTCAGGTCAGCGTCCGCAGACTTCGGATGAGTTCAGCGAGAAGGAACTGGGGCCGCAGTGGGAGTGGAACCATAATCCGGACGATGCGCATTGGTCGCTGACGGAACGGCGTGGCTATCTGAGGCTGAAGCCCGGCTTTGCGCCAGATCTACTGGCGGCGCATAACACCCTGACCCAGATGATGCAGGATGAGGGTTTTGAGTTTACGTCCCGGCTAGATGTGACCGGCATGAAGGATGGCGACCATGCCGGCATTGCAATGTTCGAGCAATCGGCAAGCGGCCTTCAAGTTGTTCAATCCGGCGGCGTGCGAGCGCTCAGCTTTTTCCACGCACAGGATGCCGTCGGTGGACCTGCGCAGTTGCCGGGCGGGATCGTACTGCTACGCGTGCGCGTCAACGGAGATAGTGCTGCCTATTCCTACAGCCTGGATGATGGAAGGTCGTTCCAGGAGATCGGAAAACCGGCGCGGATCGCATTCAGTTGGTGGAAGGGGTCCAGGCCGTCGCTCTTTGCCTATACCACAACGCATACCACCGACGCAGGACATGTGGATTTCGATTGGGCACATTACAAGGCACTCGAACCAGTTCTTCCCTAAGGAGACGTAATGAAGAAGCGAACAATGTTTTTGTCCATGTTGCTGTGTCTATCTGTCCTGCTTCTCGGTGGAGTGTGTTGGGCACAAAGTGAGGCCGGCTTGCAGCCTGCCGTGACCAATGTCCCCGGCGCGCAGTATCCGCGCATCGGTGCGGATTCACGCGTTGAGTTTCGCTTCAAGGCTCCCGAAGCACAAAAGGTTCAGGTACAGGTCGGCGCCGTGCAGACGCCCTTCGACATGATCAAGGGCGCGGACGGCGTCTGGTCGGTGACGACGCCGCCCATCGTCCCCGGATTCCATTACTACTATCTGGTTATCGACGGCGTTATGGTGGACGATCCGGCGAGCTACACCTACTACGGCGTTGGCAAGGATTCCAGCGGCATCGACGTGCCCGAGAAGGGCGTGGACTTCTACACCATTAAAAATGTTCCGCACGGCACGGTGCGCGAGCAGTGGTACCACTCCAAGACCACCGACTCGTGGCGTCACCTGGTCATCTATACGCCGCCCGACTACGATACGAACCTGAAAGCGCGTTACCCGGTGCTGTACCTGCAACATGGTTCGGGTGAGGACGAGACGGGCTGGATCCGTCAGGGGCATGCGAACTTTATCCTCGATAACCTGATCGCGGCGGGCAAGGCGAAGCCGATGATCATCGTCATGTCCAACGGCTACGCCGCCAAGGCAGTGCCAGCAGCGCAGCCCGCACCCTCCGGGCCAGCCGCCGGTCTGCTGGCTGAGCCACGGATGACGAGCGGGCTCGAAGAGGAACTGCTCAACGACACGATTCCACTGATCGACTCCGCCTTCCGGACTATCGCCGACCAGAGTCATCGCGCCATGGCGGGCCTCTCGATGGGCAGCATGCAGACGCTCCAGATCACCACCGCGCACCTGGACACCTTCGGCTACATCGGCGCCTTCAGCGGCGCAGGCTTTGGCGCGGGCGCGCCCGACTTGAAGACCGCCTACAACGGAGCGTTTGCCGATCCCGCCGCCTTCAACAAGAAGGTGAAGGGCTTCTTTGTCGGCATCGGAACCGACGAGCCGAGCCGGATGCGCGACGGCGTTCTCGCCTTTCACAAAACACTGGATGACGCAGGCGTGAAGCACATCTTCTACGAGGCCCCCGGAACCGCCCACGAGTGGCAGACCTGGCGCAAGGACCTCTTCCAGTTCGCCCCCGTCCTCTTCCAATAAAACAAGATGGATGAAAATAAATAGTCATTCTGATCGCAGCGAAGAATCCCCGCATACTTCGCTGCGATCAATGCAACCCCATTGAGGAACCCATGAAGATCACCCGCCTCTCTCTTCTCTCGACGATCATCGCCTGCGCCCTGCTTCTCTGCGCGTCCAGCTCAGCCCTCGCCCAGACCGGCAGCCAGACCGACATGACCGGCTATTGGAAGTTCAGCTCTCCCACCAGTGGCCTGGACTATCTCCAGCTCAAGCAGACCGGCGAGGCCGTCTCCACCGCAGGCCGTCGCCCGCTGACCGGCACATTGCTCGCTGGCAAACTACATCTGGCCAGCGGCACGGATGCCAACGCCACGACATATGACGCTGTCGTCAAGGGCGACAAGTTCCCCGCCACCCGTGTCACCCACGACGGCCCGTGGGGCGGCACCGACGTCGGCACTCTGGAGCGCGTCACAGACCAGGAGGTGCATCCGGCACGGCTGCCGCTGCCCGATCTGCGCGATCTGCCGGACAACGGCCTGGTGCGGACGCCGCCGATGGGGTGGAATAGCTGGAACAAGTTCCATGACAGGTTCGACGACGCCACGGTGCGCGGCATGGCCGACGCCATGGTATCCAGCGGCATGGCCAAGGCCGGCTACACCTATATCATTGTGGACGAGGGCTGGTCCAGCGGTCGCGACGCCAACGGCAAGATCACCGGCAACGCGCGCTTCCCGGACATGAAGGCGCTGGCCGATTATGTCCATTCCAAGGGACTGAAGATCGGGATCTACTCCTCGCCGGGGCCGCAGGTCTGCGGTGGCTACCAGGGCAGTTACGGCCACGAGGAAGAGGACGCCCAGGCCTTCGCCGACTGGGGTTACGACTATCTGAAGTACGACTGGTGCAGCGCCGGCGGCATCTATCAGTCCACCTGGGCCGACCTGGAGGGTGCCTATCAGAAGATGGGCGAGGCGCTGGAAAAGACCAGGCGCCCCATCGTCTACAGCCTCTGCGAGTATGGCGCGGGCGATGTATGGAAGTGGGGAGCGAAGAGCGGCGGCAATCTGTGGCGCACCACCGGCGACATCTCTGACAATTGGCAGTCGATGCAACGCATCGGCTTTGCCCAGTTGGATATAGTAAACAATGCGCAGGCAGGACACTGGAACGACCCGGACATGCTGGAGGTCGGCAACGGCGGCATGACCGCCGATGAATATCGTACCCACTTCAGCCTGTGGGCCATGCTGCGCGCGCCTCTGATCGCCGGCAACGACCTGCGAACCATGACGGACGAGACAACATCGATCCTGACGAATCCCGAGATCATCGCCATCGATCAGGACCTCGAAGCGAAGCCGGTGCAACTCCTCTCGCAGGAGGGCACCAGCGAAGTTCTGGTCCGTCCGCTCAGCGGCAGTGCCGTTGCCATCGGTCTATTCAATCGCGGCGACAAGCCGGCGGAGATCAGCTTCCGCTGGGACAGCCTGCACCTAGGGCAAGGCCTCGGCTTCGGCGGCATGAGAGGCCCCACCGTACGCGACCTATGGAAGCACGAAGACATCCCCACAACCGGAGACACCTTCACCGCAACGGTTCCGCCGCATGGCGTGGTGATGATCCAAACCACGAGCGGGCGCCGGCGCTAAGGAATCTCTGAGTAAATCCAGGTCTTGAAAGGGCGGGACTTGAGTCCCGCTGCAAACGGCCTGTTTCCAATGCGGCTTTAGCCACCGAGGGAATCTCAAAAACTTGTTCAGACCTTCCCTGGCGTTTCTCTTGAAACCTTCTCGCAGAGTAGGTTCCGGAGCCATGTTTGTGTCTTGGGTCTCGAGGCTGTGTGATAGCCGTCACGGCTTGCAGTTGCATCACACGGTAATCTCGATAAGTGGTTATCGGTATGAATTTATCGAATGTCTTGCACGTCAAACGCCCCGAAGTGCTGCCGATCCCGCAGCCAAGCCTGAAGCGCCTGCCCCAGTACCACCATTATCTGGTGGATATTGAGGCCAAGGGAGTCACCCGGATCTCCTGTAGCGCAATCGGACGGGACCTGGGCTGCGTTCCGGTACAGGTCCGCAAGGATCTACAGTACACCGGGATCATCGGCAAGCCGAAGACCGGCTACTCGGTCTCCGAACTCATCCAGGCCATCGAAAGCTTTCTTGGCTGGAACAACGTGAACGAGGCGTTTCTGGTTGGTGTGGGGAACCTGGGCACTGCGCTGCTTGGCCACGAACGGTTCTCCAAGTTTGGTCTGCGGATCGTGGCAGCCTTCGACACCGACGCGGCCAAGACCGGCCAATGGATACACCAGAAGGCGGTATTGCCCCTGGAGAAACTCGCCGGACTCGCCCCGCGGATGAGCATTCTTCTGGGAATCATCACAACCCCTGCCGAAGCGGCGCAGGCGGTGGCGGATGAGATGGTCAAAGGGGGCATTCAGGCCATCTGGAACTTTGCTCCCGTAAAGCTCAAAGTTCCCGAAACCATCATCGTACACAACGAAGATCTTTATTCAACGCTGGCTTCGCTTTCCTGGAAGCTGGCGAGGCGGTTGCGGGCGCCAATGCAGGAGAAGCAAGAGAAGGAGGCTGTTTGATGGCGTCAATGCCAATGGTTGTAGATCGCGCGGAGAAGTTTGAAAAGGTATGCGGCATACTGGATCACCACGCACACCGTGCGTCGAGTTTGATTCCGATTCTTCAGGCAATTCAACACGAGTACCACTACCTGCCGGAAGAAGTGCTCACCTATGTGGCGATGTCGCTGGGTGTTCCTGCGGCGCGCGTCTTTGGCGTGGCCACGTTCTACGCACATTTTGCCCTGCAGCCGAAGGGAAAGCACGTGATCCGCATGTGCGACGGGACGGCTTGCCACGTAAAGCAGTCGATTCCCGTACTCAATGCTCTGCGCAAGAAGCTGGGCACGAGTGAAAAGTGCAATACCACACCCGACATGATGTTCACCGTTGAGACAGTGGCCTGCCTGGGCGCCTGCGGACTGGCCCCGGTGATTGTGATCGATGAGCAGGTACACGGGCAGATCACTCCAGAGCGGGCCCTGGCCCTGGTGGATGAGATCAAGGCCCAGGAAGCATCGCTTGCGGGCGCGTCCGCAGTTGCTGAGCAGCCCTCAGCCGAGGTATCCCATGTCTAGCGCGGAAGTTCTTACAGTGTCAGCGGAGGGTGAGGCAGGCAGCCCCGTGACCTCCCAGCTTCGCCGGGTGATTGTCTGTGCCGGCACCGGATGCATGGCCAATGGGTCCATGAAGGTCTACGAGCAGTTCAAGAGCGAGATGGCGAAATCCGGATTGGATGTGATCCTGGAGCTTCGCGCCGAAGCAGAAGATGACGAGGTTCGACTCTCCAAGAGCGGATGCCAGGGCTTCTGCCAGATGGGACCGCTGGTTTCGGTGGAGCCGGAAGGCATTCTCTACAACAAGGTGCGCCAGGAAGACGTCGCCGAGATTGTGCAGCAGACGTTGGTAGGAAACCAGGTTGTGGAGCGGCTGCTCTACAAGGACCCGACGACGCGCAAGAGCTGCCGCGGCTTCAAGGACAATCCCTTTTACTCGCGCCAGGATCGTTTGGTGTTGCGCGAGTGCGGGTTTCTCGATCCGGAGGACATTGGCGAGTACAAGTTGCACGGCGGCTATCGTGCAGCGAAAAAAGCCTACGTCGAGATGACGCCCGAACAGATCTGCAAGCTCATCTTAGACTCCGGATTGCGCGGACGTGGCGGCGGCGGATTTCCCACCGGAAGGAAGTGGGAGGCGGCGCGAATCCAGAATTCAGCCAAGAAGTACGTCATCTGCAACGGCGACGAGGGCGATCCCGGAGCATTCATGAACCGCTCCGTGATGGAGGGCAATCCGCATAGTGTGATTGAAGGCATGATGATCGCGGCACGCGCGATCGGCGCCAACGAAGGCCTGGTCTACGTCCGCGCCGAGTATCCGCTGGCGGTCGAGCGCATGCGCCGCGCCGTGGCGGACGCCGAGCGCGAAGGCATTCTGGGAAAGAATGTCTTCGGCACCGGCCTCTCCATGAAGTGCGATGTGATGGAGGGTGCCGGAGCGTTTGTCTGCGGCGAAGAGACGGCCATGATCGCGTCCATTGAAGGACAGCGCGGCATGCCCCGGCCCAAGCCACCCTTCCCCGCGCAAAGTGGATTGTGGGGCAAGCCGACCGTCATCAACAACGTGGAGACGCTGGCCCATGTGTCGCGCATCCTCAACGTAGGCCCCGAGGTCTTTCGCAGCATTGGCACCAAAGAATCGCCGGGCACCAAGACCTTCGCTCTCACCGGGCACGTCGCCAACACCGGGCTGGTCGAAGTTCCATTCGGAACGACGCTGCGCGAGATTGTCTATAACATTGGCGGCGGAGTGACGGACGACGCGGGAAAGATCTGGAAGAACGGCTTCAAGGCGGTGCAGATCGGCGGGCCCTCCGGCGGATGCCTCACCGAGGAGCATCTCGATCTTCCCCTCGCATACGAGTCGCTGCGCTCGGTGGGCGCAATGGTCGGCTCCGGCGGGCTGGTCGCCATGAATCAGAACACCTGCATGGTCAGCATTGCGCGCTTCTTCATGCAGTTTACGCAACGCGAATCCTGCGGCAAGTGTCTGCTGTGCCGCGAAGGCACGCGGCAACTGCTGGCGCTGCTGGACGACGTGATTGAAGGCCGCGCGGACGCAAACACGCTCGTCCTGCTGGAGCAGTTAGCACATGCGGTGCAGGTCGGGTCCTTGTGCGGACTGGGTAAGACGGCGCCGAACCCGGTGCTCTCCACCATGCGCTACTTCCGCAAGGAGTACGAAGAGCACGTCTTCGAAAAGCGCTGCCGCACCGGCCGCTGCAAGGCCCTGTTGAGCCCGCAGATCAATCCGCTGAAGTGCAAAGGCTGCGGCCTGTGCTTTGCGGCCTGCCCAGTAGGGGCCATCTCGGGTGAAAAGAAGAAGCCGTACCACATCGATTCGGAGCTGTGCATCAAGTGCGGTGCGTGCGCAGCAGCCTGCAAGATTCACGCAGTTGAAGGGATATAGCCAGATGAATACGCTCACGCAGCCAACTTTGACGATCGATGGAAGAACGGTAGCGATCGAGGGAGAGCGCAACCTGCTCGAACTCATCCGCAAGGCCGAGATCGACCTGCCCACCTTCTGCTATCACTCCGAACTCAGCGTGTACGGCGCGTGCCGCCTGTGCCTTGTGCAGATCGAAGGGCGCGGAATCCAGGGCGCATGTTCCACGCCGCCTGAAGCCGGACTGAAGGTGCAGACCACAACCCCGGAGATCCGCGAGATCCGCCGCATCGCGGTGGAACTGCTTCTAGCAAACCACGACCAGAGCTGCCCGACCTGCTCGCGCAGCGCCAACTGCCAGTTGCAGAGCCTGGCCCAGCGGCTGGGCGTGAAGAACGTGCGCTTCAAGTCCGTGCATAAACAGGTTCCGGTGGACGATTCTTCCCCATCACTTGTGCGCGACCCGAACAAGTGCGTGCTCTGCGGCGATTGCGTGCGCATGTGCTGGGAGATCCAGGGCATCGGTGCCATCGACTTCGCGAACCGCGGGCACGAGGCCTGCGTACAGCCGGCCTTCGGCAAACAGCTTGGCGACGTGGAGTGCATCAACTGCGGGCAATGCGCCAGCGTCTGCCCCACCGGCGCGCTGACGGTGAAATCCGAGGAGGATGCGGTCTGGAACCTGCTCGCCGATCCCACCAAAAAGGTTGTTGTGCAGATTGCGCCGGCCGTGCGTGTGGGCCTGGGCGAGTGCTTCGGTCGCCAGCCCGGAGAGATCACCACCGGCCAGATCGTTGCCGCGCTCAAATTCCTCGGCTTCGACCAGATCTACGACACATCGTTCGCCGCCGATCTCACGGTGATCGAAGAAGGCTCGGAGTTCCTGCGGCGCAAGACGGCTGGCGGAACTCTGCCCATGTTCACCTCCTGCTGCCCCGGATGGGTGAAGTACGCGGAGCAGTACTTCCCGGAACTGCTGCCCAATCTTTCCACCTGCCGCTCGCCGCAGGCGATGCTTGGTTCCCTGCTGAAGGCGATGCTTCCCGAACAGCTCAAGGCCGAGCGCAAGGACATCAAGGTTGTCTCCATCATGCCCTGCACGGCCAAGAAGTTTGAAGCGCAGCGCCCTGAGCTTGCCGTCGATGGCGATCCGGATGTGGACCATGTGCTGACCACGCAGGAACTGGCCCACATGATCCAGTCTTCCGGCCTCATCTTCGACAAGTTACAGCCCGAATCGTTCGACATGCCCTTCGGCTTCTACACCGGCGCCGGAGTGATCTTTGGAAACTCGGGCGGCGTCACCGAGGCCGTTCTGCGCTATGCCGCGGAGAAGGTGACGGGCGAGAAGCTGGAAAAGGTTGAATTCCAGCAGGTGCGCGGCGATTCCGGCCTGCGCGAAGCCACCATCACGGTCAACGGAACGCAACTCAAGCTGGCCATCGTCCACGGACTGCGCAATGCGCGCGTCGTCGCCGAACAGGTGAGGGCGGGCAAGAGCCAGTACGACCTGATCGAAGTGATGGCGTGCCCCGGCGGCTGCGTAGGAGGCGCCGGACAGCCGGTGTCGACCGCGCCCAACACGCGCGCGCTCCGCACCAAGGGCCTCTATCAGGCGGACAAGATACTGCAACTGCACAAGTCGCAGGACAACGTCTTCATCACCGAGTGCTACGAGCGCTTCCTTGGAGAGATCGGCGGAGAGAAGGCGCACCATCTGCTGCATACCAACTACCAGAGCCGCCGCCGGATTGCCGATGAAATTCTTCCGCTGATGCAGTCGCAGTGCGAAGACAAGCACAAAGTGAACGTGTGCCTGGGAACCAACTGTTTCCTGAAGGGCTCGCAGGAGGTGCTGAACGGAGTGCTGCGCCATGCGGAGCAGAGCGGGCTGGAAAACCGGCTCGATGTGCGGGCAAGCTTCTGCTTCGAGAAGTGCGAGACCGGCCCGACCGTCATGATCGACGGCCAGCACATTGCTCACGCAACAGCAGCAAAGGCAATTGAAGTACTGGACAGCCGTATCGAAAGCGACAACCCGGTGCAGCCGGCCGGCACTAATTCAGATCGCATCGGCACATCGTAGTGCAGGAATCGGGAGTTCAAACCAGAATCCCGTGGTCGGCCTGTTGGATGCGTCTTCGCTGATTGTGCGTCGTAAGCATTACGAGGTGAACCATGTCCTCCGATGTTAAAGTTGTAGACATTGTGGTTTGTCTAGGGAGTTCCTGTTTTGCTCGGGGGAACTCCGATATCCTCGCCGTACTGCAGCAATATGAGCAGAGCAAGGGGCGCAAGGCTTCGGTTCGCCTCGCGGGCTGTCTCTGCCAGGATGAGTGCAAGCAGGGCCCCAATCTGAAGATCGACGGCGATTTCCATCACAACATCACTGCGGCAAGCCTGCGCCAACTGCTACAGCAGTTGGACGGGTCGACTCGGAGAAGCCATGGAGAAACTTAATTCCATCTACACCAAGCAGCGCGAGTGCCAGGACTGCCACAAGTGCATTCGCGAGTGCCCGGTCAAGGCGATTCGCGTCGAGGACGGCTATGCGCGCGTTGTGCCAGAGCTTTGCATCATGTGCGGTAATTGCGTTTTGGCCTGCCCCCACAGCGCAAAGCAAGTGCGCGATGACCTGCCCGACGCCAAAGCCCTGCTGACAAGCGGGCGCAGGGTGATTGCCTCGCTTGCCCCTTCGTTTGTGGCGCAGTACTCCGGCATTCGTCCGGTGCAACTGATTCATGCTCTGAAAAAGCTGGGTTTCTTTGCCGTATCGGAGACCGCGCTGGGCGCACAGCAGGTCTCGGCCAGCTCCTATGCGCTGATGCACAGCGAGCCGAAGCAGATATGGATCTCTTCCGCCTGCCCGGTTGTTGTGGACTTCATCGCCAAGTATCATCCCGAATGCGAGTCTCATCTCTCCGAAGTCCTCTCGCCCCTGTTGTCGCACTGCAAGATGTTGCGCGAGCACTATGGTAACGACATCGCGACCGTCTTTATCGGGCCCTGCATTGCCAAGAAGAAGGAGGCCGAACAGCACCCGGAGCTGCTCGATGTCGTACTCACCTTCGAGGACCTGGACCGCTGGCTGGCCGAAGAGACGATTCACCTGCCGGAGATTGACACCACACCGGAGGACCGCTTTCAGCCGCAGGAGGCCGAGGAGGGCGCGCTCTATCCCATCGATGGCGGAATGGTCCCGGGCGTTGCTGGCAACGGCGAGACCAACAGCCTGCGGTTTATGTCTTTTTCCGGAATCGCTAATGTCGAGCAGGCCTTGAAGAGCATTCCCGAGTGGCATCCCGAACACAACATCTTCTTTGAACTGACCGCGTGCGCGGGGTCCTGCGTGAATGGGCCGAAGGCGGCGCGCAACGCACCTGTGGCGCGCCGACGCTACGACATCCTCAACTACACAAAGCCGGGTGCGAGGCTTCCGCGCAAGCTTTCGCTTGCAATTACCGGGCACTATGACGCTGCTCCGGTTGCTCGCGCCGAATATAGCGAACTGCAACTGAGGGAAGCGATGCGCACCGTGGGAAAGTACTCCGCCGAGGATGAACTGAACTGCGGAGGCTGCGGATACGACTCCTGCCGCGACTTTGCCCGCGCCCTGCTCGACCACAACGCCGAGCGCATGATGTGCGCCACCTATACCCGCAAGCTGGCGCAGAAAAAAGCCAACGCGCTGCTGCGCAAGATGCCCTCCGCGGTTGTCATCGTCAATGAAGACCTGAAGATCATCGAGAGCAACGAGCGTTTTACGCGTCTCTTCGCCACCGATGCCGGCCAGTCCACGGACCTGGAAGGCAGCGCCCTCAGCGTTGTGGTCCCCTTCTCCAACCTCTTCAAGCGCGTGCTCGAATCGGGCAAGGACATTGTGGGCCACGACATCCGCTACCAGCGCAACATCCTGAACACAAGCATCTTCACCATCGAGCGCCATACCGTCCTGTGCGGCATCTTTCAGGACATCACCCAGCCCATCTTCCAGAAAGAGCAGATCATCGAGCGCGCCCGCGAGGTCATCCAGAAGAACCTCAATACCGTGCAGCAGATTGCCTACCTGCTAGGCGAGAACGCCGCCGATTCAGAGATCACCCTCAACTCAATCGTGCGCTCGTTCAGCCCCGAAGAGGCCGACGACAACGATGCCGGGGAGAAGCCGTGACCGGCACCGAGAGCTTTATCGAGGTCGATTCCTGCCAACGGGCCAAGCACGGCCAATACATCTCCGGAGACGTCTTTCTCTCCCGCAAAGTCGAACCCGAAGGCCGCATCCTCACAGTCCTTGCCGACGGCCTTGGCAGCGGCGTCAAAGCCTGCGTGCTGGCGACCATGACGGCGACCATGGCGCTGAAATACGCGGCCAGCGCGATGGACATTCAGACCTCGGCCGAGACCATCATGGACACACTGCCCATCTGCAGCGTGCGCAAGATCAGCTATTCCACCTTTACCGTCGTCGATATGGCCAGCACTGGCGAGACGCGCATCATCGAGCACGGCAATCCGCCGTTCCTGCTGGTCCGCCCCGGCGGCGAGTTGCATATTCAGAAGACCGAGGTGCATCCAACGCGCTGGCACGACCGCGTCATCTACTACTCCACTTTCGACGTCCAGCGCGAAGACCGCATTGTTTTCTTCTCCGACGGCATATCGCAGGCAGGCATGGGCGAGTACCGCACCCCCCTCGGATGGGGTCTGCAAAACGTCGACAAATATGTGCGCGAACAGATCCGCTGGAACCCGTATATCTCGGCCCGCGAGTTGTCGCGCCTTCTGGTCGCAAAGGCGGAAGAGTTCGACGTCCTCGGCGCGCGGGACGACATTACATGCGGTGTGGTCTACTTCCGAAAACCACGTCAGTTGTTGGTGTTGACCGGCGCACCATTCGAGCGCTCTCACGACCAGAGCATGGCGATGATGTCCGTCAGCACACCCGGCCGCAAGGTGATCTGCGGCGGAACTACCGCCAACATCATCTCCCGGCTGCTGAATCGTCCCATTCAGATCGACCTCGGGCAGCCGCTCGATCCCAAGGTCCCGCCTTCCGCGAAGATGGAGGGATTCGAACTGGTGACAGAAGGCACGCTGACCCTAGGCGAAGTGCTTCGCCTGCTTGAGGAGGGGTTCGTTGCCGATGACTTGAAGTCGAATGCAGCCGTGCGGCTTGCCACCATGCTGCTCGACAGCGACATCGTAAAGTTCGCCGTCGGAACCAGAATCAACGAAGCGCACCAGGACCCGAACATCCCGGTCGAACTGGACCTGCGGCGCAATATCGTCAAGCGAATCGCGCACCTGCTGGAGAGCAAATACATGAAACGCGCCCTGATTCAGTATCTCTGAGCAGCGCCCCTTCACCGTTGCCGCAATCGGTGGACGAACGGGACGAGTGGCGGACTTACTGAATCGGTCCGCCACTGTCTCGCAACAGAGAATCAGCTTGCAAGAGCGGTCTCTTCCTCGACCTCCGCTTCAGCCTTCACGGCTGCCTTGGAGTTTTTAGCATTCGCTGCGACAACCGGAACCGGCTTTGCCGTCACAGCGATGCTCTTCACACCGACGCGGTCCGTCAGTTCCACAAAAGACCTTCCATAGAAGCTGTCGAGTAGGATCTCCCGGAACTCCTCGATCAGCGGATAGCGCGGATTGGCACCCGTACATTGATCGTCGAAGGCATCGATGGCAACACTGTCCAGCTTCTCCAGGAACTCCGCCTCGTTGACTCCGGCCTCCTGAATGGAAGCCGGAATCTCGAGGGCCCTTTTCAGGCTGTCCACCCACGCAATCAGGTTGGCTACCTTTTCATCCTTGGTTGCTCCGCCCAAACCGAGGTATTCGGCAATCTCCACATAACGACACCTGGCCTTGGGCCGGTCATACTGCGAGAAGGCCGCCTGCTTCATCGGATTGTCATTGGCGTTGTAGCGGATCACATTACTGATAAGCAATGCGTTCGCCAGCCCGTGCGGCAGATGGTAAGCCGCGCCAACCTTGTGCGCCATCGAGTGGCATGCGCCAAGAAACGCGTTGGCAAAGGCAATCCCGGCCAATGTTGCCGCGTAGTGCACCTTTTCGCGGGCCTTCGGGTCTTTTGCTCCATTCTTGTATGCCGAGGGAAGATACTCCTTCAACAGCTTCAGGGCGTGGAGCGCCTGTCCATCGCTGAACTCGTTGGCCATGATCGAGACGTACGCTTCCAGCGCATGGACCACCGCGTCGATGCCGCCAAAGGCGGTCAGCGATTTGGGCAGATTCATCACCAGGTTGGGATCAACGATGGCAATGTCCGGCGTCAGCTCATAATCGGCGATGGGATATTTCTTGCCGGTTACATCATCCGTCACCACGGCAAATGGCGTCACCTCGGAGCCCGTGCCGGATGTTGTCGGAATCGCAACCAGCTTGGCCTTGGCGCCCATCTTTGGGAACGTGTAGATGCGCTTGCGAATGTCCATGAAGCGCATGGCAAGGTCCTCAAAATCGACCTCCGGATGTTCGTACATGACCCACGCAATCTTGGCCGCGTCCATGGGAGAGCCTCCGCCAAACGCAACAATCACATCGGGCTGAAAGCGGTTGGCCACTTCGACGCACTTGCGCACGGTCGTCAGGTTCGGATCGGCCTGCACCTCGGAGAAGACGTCAACCTCCATGCCCAGGCCTTTCAGCGTCGCAATCAGATCGTCCGCCACGCCCGTGCGGAAGAGGAAGTCGTCGGTCACAATCAGCGCCCGCTTCCTGCCCGCAATGTCCTTCAGAGCCTCGGGAATGCATCCGCGGCGGAAGTAGACCGCCCCCGGCAGTTTGTGCCACAACGCATTCTCCGCGCGCTTGGCCACGATCTTTTTGTTCAGCAGGTGCTGCGGGCCGACGTTCTCCGACACGGAATTCCCTCCCCAGCTTCCGCAACCCAGCGTAAGGCTCGGCGCAAGGCTGAAGTTATACAGATCTCCGATGCCGCCATGCGAGGATGGCGTGTTGATCAGGATGCGCGCGGTCTTCATGTGGTCGCCGAAGTACTCGATGCGCTCCTTCTGCTGATCCTGGTTTGTGAACAGTACAGACGTGTGCCCAATGCCGCCCAAAGCAACCAGTTTCGACGCAATCTCCACTGCGTCCTTGAAGTCCGTGGCGCGATAGAGCGCAAGAATGGTGGAGAGCTTCTCATGCGCGAAAGGTTCGGCCACGGTTGCGTCCGTCACCTCGCCGATCAGCACCTTGGTCGTCGCCGGCACCGTGATCCCAGCCAGCTTAGCAATCGTTGGCGCGGCCTGGCCGACGATCTTTGCATTCACCGCTCCTTTGATCAGAATGATCCGGCGCACCGCCTCGGTCTGCTCCTTGTCGAGGATGTACCCGCCGTGCCGGTTGAACCGGTCTCGCACGGAGTCGTAGATGGAATCCACCGCGATGACGGCCTGCTCGGATGCGCAGATCACGCCATTATCAAATGTCTTCGACATCAGAATGGATGCAATGGCGCGCGTCTGGTCGGCGGTCTCGTCGATCACCACTGGAGTATTGCCCGCTCCGACGCCAATCGCCGGAGTGCCCGATGAGTAGGCGGCATGAACCATGCCCGGTCCGCCCGTGGCCAGGATCAGCTTCACCGCGGGATGCCGCATCAACTGATTGGAGAGCTCGATGGTCGGCTCGTCAATGCACCCAATGATGTCCTCCGGAGCGCCTGCCGCTACCGCAGCCCGCAGCACCAGCCGCGCCGCCACGCAGGTGGACCGCCGCGCGCGCGGATGCGGGCTGATGATGATCCCGTTGCGCGTCTTGAGGCTGATCAATGTCTTAAAGATGGCCGTCGAGGTCGGATTCGTCGTCGGAATAATACCGCAGATCAGGCCCACCGGTTCGGCGATGGTGATGGTGCCCGCTTCGTCGTCCTGGCTCAGAATGCCGCAGGTCTTCTCGTCCTTGTACTTGTTGTAGATGTACTCCGAGGCGAAGTGGTTCTTGATCACCTTGTCTTCCACCACGCCCATCCCCGTCTCTTCCACGGCCAGCTCAGCCAGAGGAATGCGCGCATTGGCGGCGGCCAGCGCGGCGCTGCGGAAGATGGTGTCAACCTGCTTCTGCGAGAAGCTGGCAAATTTCTGTTGAGCGGCCTTGACGCGTGCAATCAGGGCGTCCAGTTCTTCCTTGGTGGTGACCCGGTTTTCGGGTTCATGGTTCGCTGCAAGAAACACTTCAAGATTTGTCATGCTCTCCTCTTTCTCCTGCTGCTCTGTGTAGCAATGAAGGACGAGTTGCAAGTTAAAACAGCAATACACGGCAGTCCGCTTCGGCTCTCCCGTGGAGTGGAACGAATGGTCTACCGGTCCTCTGGCAGGCAATTTACCGATATATTTATACCGATAAATATATATCTAATATATGTCCGGCAGTTTCCTCGGGCGGTGATAGCCGTCACATGACCGCCGTGAAGCTTTGATTGCCACTAATTCTATGTATATGAATTGATTGCAGCCGATGGAAGGGCTTTTGCGCCGTGCTTCCTGCGAGAGCGAACTCCCCCTGCAGATTTGCCCGCGAAGACCGCAATCGCTTTCCGTCTTAAGAAGCAATAAAGCCTAAGTGCATCAGGGCAACCGACCATTGAGCGCCCGCATGGCGGCGTAGTGATCGGGACTGGCTTCGAGCGCAAGCGTAAACTCCTGCCGCGCCTGGTCGGAATGGTTCAGCCCGAGTTGGCCGAGTCCAACCAGGTAGTGAGCGTCCGCAACCTCGGCGCGTTGCACCGGGGTCGCGACGTACTGGCCCGCTGGCTTCGTTGCAGGCGCACTGCCCAGCGCCTTGTCGCCAGTTGCAATGAGCTGCGCAAAGATCGCCTTGGCGCGATCGTCCAGGCCCAGCTTCTCCAGCGCCAGCGCCTGATAGTATGGCGCGGCCTGATCCACACGCACTCCGGCGGCCAGTCCGCCGGTGCTTCCGTTACTGAAATGGCCGGTGTAGACGCTCCCCTTTCTCCCGTTGGCGGCAACATCGCTTGCCGGTGCGATTGAGGCCTCGCTCCAGGCGCTGCGCGCCTTCTCCGCATCGCCCATCGCCTGATACGCATTGCCGATCCAATACTCAATCTCGCCTCGTCGGCCGCTCACATCGCCGGTCGCTTCCTGCAGCGTGACGGGAACCTGCAGCGCGGCCTGGTAGTCGGCCAGTGCAAGCGCGTACTGCTTGACTGCCATGTGCTGCGCTCCGCGCTCCAGATTTGCGTTGATCCACGAGTCGCCCAGCGAGAAGCTGCCGCCGCCCTCCCATGCGCGGAAGAACCGCGAGCGCAGCAGTTGAATCGCCTCATCCGGCTTGCCCGCAAAGAGCTTTAGGTTGATCTCGCGCGCAATCACGTCGTCGCGATCGACCACTCCCTGATGCGTCTCCATCAACGCCAGCCGCTTCGCCGGCGATACGCCGTTCTCCTCATACAGCTTGTCGAGATCGTTGAGGACCATCGCGTTGCCACCCTGCTGCACGCCCTTCTCCAGCGCCGCCAGCGCCTTCTCGCGCTGATTGCCCTGCCGCGTATACACCATCGCCAGATTGCGATAGACGACCGGGAAATCCGCGCCCAGCGAGGCAGACTTCTCCCACAGCGCCTGCGCCCGTTCCGGCTGCCAATCGTACAACAGATTGCCCAGATAGTACGGCGAGCGCGAGTCCTTCGGGTCCACGCGCATCGCATCCTCCAGCACCGCGATCATCTCCATCTGGAACGGGAAAACGTACTCCGGTGAAGCTTTTTCAGCCAGCCGGTCGTACTCGCGCGCCTTGTCGTTCTGCTTCATCTGTCCGGCAAAGTAAGCCAGATCGTAGTAGACCAGCGGCGAAACTTTTGCCTTCTCCTGCGCTGTATCGACGATCTGCGTCAGCAGAGCGGTGCCGTCCTGCCACAGTCCCGCATTCATATCGTCGGCGGCAACCTCCAGCGCTGTCGCTGGAAACTCACTCACCGTCTTCGCCAGCACAGCGGCGCTGGCTGCGGATTTCGTGGCCAGCCACTGCTCCGCCATCCCATGCACGTCCAGCGGATCGATCTTGCTGATCGCAGCCACCGCAGCTAGGGCCTCGGCGTTGCGCCCCATGTGGCGCAGCAGCGCGGCCTTCAGCGCCAGCGCACGAACATTCTTTGCATTCGCCTCCAGCGAGTCCTCGTCGGCGGTGAGCGCCGCGTTGAAGTCTCCCTTGGCCGCGTCAATCTCCGCCAGCGCAAAGTAGCCCGGAGACCGCCATGCCGCGCTCCACGTCGATTTGTAGAGCTCCGCGTACGCCTCATCCAGCTTGCCCTGCGACTTCAGCGCCAGCCCGAGGTAGTAGATCGGCTCGCCGTCCTTGGGCGAGGTGTAGCTGGCCGTGTCGCGCTCCAGCGCCTTGCGCAGAAGCCTCTCGGCATCGACAAATCGGCCCGCCTTGATCGCGTCGATGCCCAGCACTGTATTCACGCGAATGTCGCCGGGATCGCGCCGCAGCGCCTCCTGCCAGTACGCGTTGGGATCGGCGTTCCCCGGCGCACGGAACTGCTCCATCCGCAGCCCGGTCAGGTACAACTCTTCGGTGGTTTTAATCTCGGCCGGCGGAGGAGGTTCCACCACAGGCGACGGCATCGTCTCCTTCTCCAGCCGTATCGGCGAGTAGGCAACCAGCTCGCGCCCATCCGCCGCAATCGCGGCGCGCAGATCGTGTTCGTCCGCGCCCGCCGGCAACCGCACCTGCTTCACGAAGGAGTGGCCCGGGCTGATCGCGATCTTTTCATCCAATAAAACCTGGTCCTTCAGCTTGAGCGTCACCGTGGCCGCCGGACGCGCCTGGGTCGAGTAGAAACCCACGGTGGCCGTGCCGTCCTTCACCTCGAGATTCACCGCCGCATCGAGATTCGCGTTCTTTACTCCGTCAATGTCGCGGAACGGGTACCAGTACTGGTTCCACATGCGCGTCTCGTACGGCTGCAGCCAGCTATAGTCGGGTTGATTGTCGCTATACGAGCCCACCATCAGCTCGATGTACGGCCCGTCGGAGTCGGTCAGCAGGTGGTCCTCCGCCAGTCCGCTCGGCCCGTTGCCCCAGGTCCAGAACTTCTTGCCCGGCACAACATTGTGGTCGGCGATGCTCATAATCCCGGCGTTCTTTCCATGATCGTAGCCAGCGAAGAAATCGTCCCGGTAGTTCCACGCAAACATAGAGCTGGCCGTCGCGTGGTTCTTGTACCAGCTGACGTCCACTCCCGCCGTATAGTCCGCACCGTTGTACCTGGTCGTGGCGATGGGCCATGTCGTGAAATCGCGCTTGCCGTGATACGTCACAAACTGCGTGCTCGGCGGATAGATCACCTGGTAGTTGTCGTTCACATGCACCGCGACGTTGGAGAAGCTCAGCATCGAGGTCGGCACCGGCGTTCTGTTGCTCATGCGGAACGACGCCTGCAGGATGGACTTCCCCGGATGCAGCGTCACGCCCACGGTCCACTCCATGCGGTCGCGCAGCTCCAGCTCGCCGATCCACACCGTCTTCGATCCGTCGACGTTCTCCTCCACCTTGTACTGCATGGGCAGGAAGCTGGTGGCGCGGTGGTGATGCGGCAGGTCCCACTCGATCCCGCCCGAGATCCACGCGCCCAGCAGGCTGATCAGCGCCGGTTTGATCACATGCTGGTTGTAGATGAAGTCGTATCCATTGGTCTTGTCCACCGCCGTGAAGATCTTGCCGCCAATCTCCGGCAGGATGCCGATCTTCACATACTCGTTTTCCAGATAGACCATGGTGTAGGTCTTGTCTTTTTTCTCGGTGGTCAGGTTGTCGTACGCGGGATAGGGATAGATGCGATGCTGCGCGCCCTGCGAGTTGCCGCCAAAGTAGAACTGCGGGTTGGGGTCGGGCTCGCCAATCAGGTACGTCGGAATGACGGCCTTTTCCTCCCACACCCGCACTGATCCGGACTTCGCCGCCACACCAGACTTCTCTGTCGCTGCGGACTTGACCGCCGCTGCGGGGTTCACCGCCGCTCCTGGCTTCACCGCAGCTCCTGACTTGATCTGGGCCGCGACAACAAACAGCAGGGAACCCATCGCCAGGCTGGACACCAAAACAACAGCAGAACGGAACATTCCTCTTTGCATGGTCATTCTCCCAACGAATCTGAAATCTCTTCCGATCAATCTGAACTCACTGCAAACGAATCAAACCAATCCGCCCAACGGCCACGGCGTCGAGGGCGCGCCTGCGTCCGACGCCATGGGGTGCTGTGCAAACGGCAACAGCTTGCCGGAGTGTACCTCCAGCAGTCGTTTGTGTGTGGCCTTGGCCGCCTCCACCAGCTCAGCGTATGGCCGGTCCGTCACATCCACGAACCCGATGTTGTAGTTTTCTCCGTCCATCCGGCCCAGCACGGGCTCGTCGCGCCACGCAAACCAGTACGCGCCCAGGAACCACGGGAGCGACGCGGCCTGCTCCACGTAGTAGCGGTACGCGACGCCGCGCTCAAGCTGGCTCTTCGCCTGCACCAGCCCGGCGGCCAGTCCGTCCGCCGGTACGCCAATGTGGAACTCCCCGATCAGGATCGGCCGATCCGTCAGCCGTCCGGCGCGGATGATCTGCCTTGTCGGCTCGTACTCGTACACATTGATGCTGCACACGTCGAAGATGCGCGCCGCAATGAATGCCTCGTCCGACATTGTGCCGCCGTAGCGGATTCCCAGCAGCAGGTGGTTCGGATCATATTTGCGCACCGCGCCACACACCGTCTCCAGATACTTGCCGAAGCACGCCAGCACAAACTCCTTCCTGCGCGCCGCCGTGTCGCCAGCAGCCAGGAACTCCTTCAGCTTCGCCTGGGTCGCCGTAGCCGGTCCGCCGAGAATCAGGCCGCAAAGCTCACTCTCCCGCGCATTCCATGGCGGCTCGTTGCCCACAAAGTAGCCCAGCACCATCGCATCGTTCTTGTGCGGCGTGCATTGCGTATTGGCCGCTGCGTCAATCTGCTCCGCGAACTGCGGCGAGTACACATCCGGCATTCCCAGAAAGCTGGTGCCCTGCGGCCAGCGCAGCATCACCGTCGCCGGTCGCCCCTTGCCGCCGGTGGTCATGCCCCACGAATCCAGCCGCCGCACCGTCCGGTCCGCCACCGCGCCCGCGTCGTTTCCGCCGAACCCCGCGCCTCCGCCCGGCGTGCTATTGGCACCCGTGGACAGGAACAGGTGCCCCTCCGGATCGACGAACCACCACCGCCCATCGATCTTCTCCACGCGGAAGAATCCCGTCGCCTTCACCTGCGTGTTCTTGTAGCCGCCGTACTTCCCGTAACCGAAGTCCGCCGCGCTTCCGAAGCTCTTCTCCTCGGCCGCCAGCTCCTGCGTCAACTGCTCCTGACTCTTGATCTTGCGCGGCCACTCCGCCAGCGCCCATTGCTTGAAGCTGTCCAGCACCGGCACCGTCTCCAGGAACTCCGACCCTTCATCCTTAGTCGCTAGATGCACGTTGCGCAGCTCGATCGTCGGCCGGTTCAGCGGATACTCCATCGCAATCCCGATCGACTCCACGGAATGCAGGTCGCCGAACGGCCCCCACACGGAGTACCACGACGAATTCGTCCGCCTATTCTGCGCCGATGCCAGGTCGTTGCCCTTCGAGTCGCGCCCAATAAAGTACTGCAGCGGCACCGAAGCCCGCAGCCACGCATTCTGCCCGAAGCCGATGATCGACGCCGACCGCGGCCCATGCGTCGTATAGAACCAGATCAGCAGCCGCTGCGGCGAACTCATCCGCATCTCCATCACCAGGTGCGTATAGCCCGCGAGGTCCGCCGGCGCTGTCTGCCCCAGCTCCGCCATCGTCAGCTGCATCTCCGACGAGACGCCATCAAACACAAATCGCCTCACCGGCCCGGCAGCGGACGGCGACGCAGCAACGGACGGCGTTGCGGTAGTTTGCCGCGTTGCAGCAGCAGACGGCGCAGCACCTGCTTGCAGCGCAGCACCAGCCTGCGGCGCAGCGGCAAGCGCTCGTGCTCCGGCAACCGCGGGCACGGCTCCTGCAATCATCTTCATCGCCTGGCGACGGCTAAACTTCATGGCTTCATCCTCCAGTGGTTCTCTCTGAAAATTGGAGCTCACTCTGGCAATCGCTCGCCGCGCCGCATCCCGGGAACGCACTTATCCCGCAGCCAAACAAGCTCTTTCCGAGTCGCTCGAATTGTATGCCAGTTCATCGCGCCGAGCCATGATTCCCCGTCCAATCCTCCGAAGCCTCATGGGCGCAATCCGCACCCCCCGCCCCATGCCAGCCCGCCGCTGCAAGCATTACACTAAGTGGATGCCCCCATACCGCTCACGAACCTCGACCCACGGACGCAACATGGCCGGCGCGCGCAGTCTTTGGCGTGCCACCGGAATGCAGGACGGCGACTTCGGCAAGCCCA
>Ga0187851_10000539_pt1 | contig 38666 bp, 32 predicted proteins | sample June2016WEW_6_10_FD_132997 | JGI IMG/M metagenome (GOLD analysis project Ga0187851, IMG submission 132997) | Peatland microbial communities from SPRUCE experiment site at the Marcell Experimental Forest, Minnesota, USA - June2016WEW_6_10 | ecosystem: Environmental > Terrestrial > Soil >...
GAACATCGAGCACGTCGCGGCCCGCTCCATCCCACGCGCCAACGGGCAGGTGCGTGCCGGTGGAAGCAATCACGTGCCCCGACGCAAACGGCGGATCGTCGAGGAAGCGCTCGTCGGGATTCACCTCGACGTTCTCAGGGTGATCGACCGCGACAAGGCGTAATTGGTCGATATAGTTGACTTCTTCCATTGGTTCCATGAAGCGCATGCTGAGGCGCCCATTTACAGGCTCGACCTGCGAACCATCCACCTTGATCCACTCGCCGGGATTGGGGATATTGCGGCGTTGTGGCGTAAACCAGTGGCCAACGACGGCAGCGCCAATGACGTCGGTCACGAGTCGATACTTGTGGCCGTCCCAGGCGAAAAGTATGGGGCAGGAGCTGCCGCGACGATCGGCTTCTTTCATGGCGATGACCGTGCGCCCGTTGACGAGCTTGGGCAGGTCGATCTCATCCTGAAGAACGCCGGTGGGCCAGAGGATGCGCAACAGATCGACGCCATCCCCGCTGCCCAGGCCGATGAGGAGCTGCGGCGCTGACTGCGTCTGATAGCCCGACGCTCCGGCCAGTTCCCATTTCTGCCAATGGCCGTTGGCGAAGGTCTCGACCTTGGCGCCAATGGCGGTCTTGTTGTCGGCATAGCCTGTCAGGTCGAGACGGACAAAATGATTCTTATTCGCGCCGATGTTGCGCAGCACGACCGGCGGCGCGTTCACTTGCGTAACAATCAGGTCCGGAGCTCCGTCGCCATCGACGTCGGCGGCAATGAGTCCGCGCGGTGATTGCAGTTTCACCTGGTCCAAACCGAGTGCGTGGCTGGCGTCCTCGAAAGTGCCATCGCCGCGATTGCGCAGCACGCGCACCTGCGGGCCGGCCTTGGTTTCGACAATGGCGGCCAAATCGAGCCACCCATCGTTGTCGATATCGACCGCGGTGAGTCCCCAGCCGCGCAACGCGCCTTCGAGCGGAAGGTCGACGCGTTCGAAGCGGCGTCCAATGTGTTCGGGGCCTTCCACGTTGCGCCAGAGCGTAAGGCCCGGCGCGCCGGCGTGAGTCACGGCGATGTCCATCCAACCGTCTTTGTTGTAGTCGAGGACGGCGATGCCGGTTGTGGCGGGGAGCGTGCTGTTTTCGTAGATGGGCTGGGTAGGGTACTTGCCTTCGCGCGGATTGATGTAGATCAAGGGCGCGGGGCTGTCACCAGTGACGGCGATATCGACGGCGCGATCGTTGTTGAAGTCGGTCAGGATCGCCGCGGAGGTCGTTCCGCTACCGCCGAGGCCGGTAGGATCCGTCCACTCGGTGAAGGTCTTGTTGCCGTTGTTGCGCCACAAAACGTTGGGCGCGTCGCCGGCCTTGAGCGGTGCGCCGGTCAGGAGAAGATCGAGATCGCCGTCGTGGTCGTAATCAATAAAGGTGATACCCGAAGGCTTGTTACGCGGGATGATTCCGGCCTCGGCAGTCGCATCCTGAAACTTGCCTTTGCCGAGATTCTTAAACAGAAGCACCTGGTCGTCGAGTGCGACTGCGAGGTCGTTCAACCCGTCGCCATCGTAGTCGCCCACGGCGCAGGCAACGGCGTGGCCTGAGGCCTTCAGACCCGCGGCCGCCGCGTCGAACGCCTCAAACGTCCCATCCCCACGCGCCTTTAGCACGCGAATCGCCTGGGCTCCGGTTTCCATCAGCACCAGGTCCATCTTTCCCGAGCCCGTCACGTCCATCATGCAGGCTCCGCCGCTTGTAAAGAAGGGCTTGTCTCCGGCAGCGAGAGCTGTGGCCTCAAGCTTGACCGGGATCATGGCCTTTACTGACGATTCCGGCTCTTCGATCGGAGTGACCGTCGAATAATGGCCCTGCTCGCCGTAGGCCAATCCAATCGGCGCGCCGATCTTGGTACTCGTGAGGTGCGAGAAGCGCTTGAAGTGATCCTTCACCTCGTCTTTTTGGCCCGATCGTTGCAGCGCACGGGCGAGCTGGAATTCGGACGACGCGTGGAGCGGGTCGATTTTCAAGGCCGCTTCGAACACCGGAATCGCCTTGTCGAAGTCCTTCATTTCGGCATAGCAGACGCCGACGAAGTAGTAGGAGTCCGCATCGCGCGGATCGAGCTTGACGGCCCGCTGAAAGCTGGCAAGCGCGACGTCGAGCTCATTGCCCGCGTGTTGCGCGAGTCCGAGGTTGTACCAGGCCTGGGGGTTGTTGGGATCGAGTGCGATGGCTTTTTGCAGAAAGCTTTTGGCCTCATCGAGCTTTTGCAGCGTCATGAGGGCGATTCCCTCATTGATCGCAGCCTGCGCCAGCTTCGGGTCTTTCTTGAAGGCGTCGGCAAACGTAGCGGCGGCGCGATCGGTGAACTGCTGACCCATTTGCGCCACGCCGCGATTGTTCAACCGCACGGCATCGGCGTCAAAACCTGCCGGCGCACCAAGGGCAGTGGCAATGCCCGTCGAAAAAAAGAGGGCAAACGCCCCGATCCTGTGCATCAATCTCTTCCCCTGTGGCAGCGAGGGTTCGCTGCCCTGCTCGCGACCCGTGCTCAGCTTTTTCGTACTGGTCAATCTCCAAGTGTATGCGACGTACCGCAGAGCCCGCATCGGCGATTTGATGGTGCGAACGAGCCCCTCGTGGACCCATCTATACTGCTCGTGGATCAGGTTTGCCCTGAGATTCGACCGATCATGAGCCAGAAAAGCAGCAAGCGCCGCATCGGCGTCGTTACTACGTCGCGCGCCGATTACAGCCACCTGTACTGGCCTCTGCGCGAGCTCTCGGCCCACCCCGAAGTCGATCTGGGCATCTTCGCGCTGGGTGCGCATCTTTCCCCGAAATTCGGGCTCGCGCTCAAGGAAATCGAACGCGACGGATTTCCGATTCAGGCACGCATTGAATGCCTGCTCAGTTGCGACTCCGACACCGGCATGGCCAAGACGATCGGGATTGCGATTCTCGGGCTTGCCGATGCACTCACGGCATGGCGTCCCGACGTTCTGCTGCTCATCGCCGACCGGTACGAGATGCTGGCTCCTGCTTCGGTAGCTCTGGCATTGCGCATTCCCGTCGCGCACATTGAAGGAGGCGAGGTTTCGCAGGGCGCGATCGACGACCAGGTGCGCAACGCGCTCACAAAGCTTGCTCACCTTCATTTCACCTCGACGCCCACCGCACGGCAGCGCGTAATCGCGATGGGCGAAGAGCCGAGCCGGGTTTTCCGGGCTGGCGCGCCATCGCTCGATCATCTGAGCCGTTCCGCATTGCTCGATCGCGCAGAACTCGAAGCACGACTGGATCTCGATTTCAGAAAGCCAACCGTGTTGGCTGCGTGGCATCCAGTGACTATTCTCAAGGACACAAATTCTGAAGCGAACGCATTTTTCTCTGCCCTTGCCCGAGCTCCAGGACAATTGATCTGTGTCTATCCCAACGCGGATGCGGGCAGTTACGCGCTCATCGAACGGACGCGCACCCTGGCCGAAACGCGCGCCGATACCCGCGTCTTCGTGAATCTCGATGCGGTTACCTATTGGAGCCTGATGAAACAAGTGGACTGCATGATCGGCAATTCCTCGTCCGGCATTATGGAGGCCGCGTCCTTTGCGCTGCCGGTCGTCAATGTGGGCATGCGGCAGCAGGGACGCGAGCGCGCCGCCAACGTGATCGACGCGCCGGCCGAGACCGAGGCAATCCTCGATGCGATTCATCGGGCGCTCAACGCCGGCTTTCGCGCAAGCCTGCGATGCATGACAAATCCTTATGGAGACGGGACTGCCGCCAAAACAATCGCGCACGTATTGACCACCGTTCCGTTCGACGGACTTCTCATCAAGCCGCCGGTTCCATTGAACCGATGATGCCGCTGTCCAGTGAACGCACACCCGCTCCTTCCGATGCGATGAAAATTCCACTTTCTGCTCCCGACATCACGCAGGCTGAAATTGACGCGGTCACCGCGGTGCTGCGTACGCCGCATTTAAGCCTCGGCCCGGAACTCGGGGCCTTTGAAGCCGCACTGGCCGCATATCACCAGGTTCGCAACGCGATTGCGGTGAGCTCGGGTACGGCAGGATTGCATCTCTCCCTGCTCGTGCTCGGAATCGGCCCCGGCGACGAAGTGATCATCCCGTCGTTCGCCTTCATTGCGGTCGCGAATGCAGTACTCCAGGTGGGAGCAACACCGGTTTTCGCAGACATCGACCCGCTCACGCTGAACCTCGATCCAGCCGCAGTGGAAGCAGTCGTCACGGCGCGAACGCGCGCGCTGCTCATCGTGCATACTTTCGGTGTTCCGGCAAACATGGCCGCGCTGCAATCGATCGCTCACCGCTATGGCTTGAAGATTGTCGAAGATGCGTGCGAGGCGATTGGCGCGGTCGTTGGCGACGGAATTACCCGGCGACCCGCAGGCAGCTTCGGAGACCTTGCGGTACTCGGCTTCTATCCAAACAAGCAGATGACCACCGGCGAAGGCGGAGCGGTGCTCGCAAACAGTCCGCCTCACGCGGCGCGGCTCCGCAGCCTGCGCAACCAGGGCAGAGTTGCCGGGGCGGGATGGCTCGACCATGGGGAACCAGGCTTCAACTATCGTCTTTCCGAGCTTGCCTGCGCACTCGGCCGGGCGCAGTTCGCACGCATTGAAGAGATGCTGGCCTGCCGGCAGGCGGCGGCCGAACGCTATAACGATATGCTCTCGAAGATGAACGGGCTGGAGCTTCCGCCCACGAATCTGCCCAACCTCCGCATCAGCTGGTTCGTTTATGTGGTTCGGCTTCCTGAGAAGATGAATCGCGATAGGATTCAGGCGGCCTTGGCCGCGCGCGGCATCGCCACTGGCCGCTACTTTGCGCCGATCCACCTTCAACTGGCGTGGCGCAGCCGTCGCAGCGGTGCGGTTCCTCTACCCGTAACCGAATCCATCGCGCACCGCACCCTTGCTCTTCCCTTCTTCAATCGCATCACCTCTCATCAGCAACAGGAGGTCTGTGCCGCTTTGTTCAATCTCGTCGCAGAACAAGGTTAAGGCGGCATTCGAAATTGATCGCTGAATTTGACGGCACGCACAACATATTCAATGCTTCCGGGTTTCTGTAATCGAGTTGGATCGAAGGAGTGAAAAACTCGTCTAACTTTCGATTCTTCTTGCCATCTGCTCCCTTTGAGGCATTATGATTGTCGAGCCGCCAAGCAGGAGTAAGTGAACCGTCCCGTGTGATCTCTCCGCCGGAGCGGAATTTTGCTGCCCGAAAATCCATGACTCGCGCATTGAATTGTGACAACACGAATTCTCTGCGCCCTAACCAGCACGTCGACAAGGAAAGATAACGCCATGAGTGAAATATCCGATCTGTTGCAGCAGAAGGCGGGGCTGAGCCCTGAGCAAGCCCAGCAAGTTGAGCAGTTGATCACGTCACACCTTTTGAGCCGCGTGCCCCCGGAATTCCAGGGAATGCTGGGCTCCGTACTCGGCTCAGGCGCCGGGGCCGATGGTCAGCCGGCGGCTTCGGGCGGATTGAGCGGTCTTTTGGGTCAGGCGACCAGCTTGTTTGGGCACAAAAGCTAGACAGGGACTCTCTGCTCTCGCACAAGCTCAGATCCTCCCTGGGGGCGCGTACAGTTTGCCAGGAAGCAGGAGCGCTCTGTTCGCAGATCGATCCGGCTTTCGACGCGTAACGCCCCCAACCAATTCCAGCGAAATCCAAGGAGAAACGATGAAGTTTACACGCTCCGCAATTGCCCTCTTCGCCCTTGCCGTCACTTTGCTCGGTTCGCTGCCGGCTGTGGCGGCCGCACCGCAGGCTGCACCGGGAAAGTCACCTGCAGCGGCCGCGAGCACCACGCTGGTTGACATCAACTCCGCCACCAAGGATCAGCTCAAAAACCTGCCCGGCGTTGGCGATGTCTACGCGCAGAAGATCATTGATGGCCGGCCTTATGCCAACAAGTCCCTTCTCAAGACCAAGAACATCGTGCCGGCGGCGACGTATACCAAGATCTCAAAACTGATCGTGGCCACCCAACCGAAGGCCGGCAAGTAGCTGAATTGTCGCGCAGCCTGGATCAGATCTCCTCGCAATGGGCGATCGCATGGCAGCTGCAGCACACATTCACGAATCGACAGAAACCTCAACCACAAGAAACGAAAGGAACGACTTACTCTCATGAAATCTCTTCAGATGCTTGCTCTCGGCTCGGTACTTTGTGCCAGCCTCGCGATCGCCCAGACGACGACACCTGCCGCGTCCAGCACCACTGGTCAAACAACTACCACCACGACCAAGTCAAAGAAGAAGAAAGCCGCAGCCGGGTCCACCACGACTCCCGCTACCACGACCGCTCCCGCAGCCGCACCGGCGCCTTCCAAGACACCCGCCCCGGCCGCAGCCAAGACGACCGCACCTGCCGCAGCCGCCACACCAGCTCCAGCTGCAGCTTCCACCACCAAACCAGCCACCAAGACTGCTGCTCCCGCCAAGGCCGCTCCTACCTCGGCCGATATTTCCGATGCCAAGTCGAAAGGCATGGTCTGGGTCAATCTGAACACCAAGGTCTATCACGCTTCAGCAGACAAGGAATACGGCACCACCAAAAACGGAAAGTTCATGACCGAAGCGGATGCCAAGGCAGCCGGAGCCCGCGCAGCCAAGAACTAGCACTTCAGTCGCAGTACTTCAGTACCGCAAAGGAACGGCCGCGAAGCAGAATTCTGCTTCGCGGCCGTTTTTTGCGCGTGCGCACAACACATGCCTCGACCCGTAATGCGCACATACGAATTGCGATTGAGCCTATGGCAACCCGCTTTTAGAGCCGGGCATCTATTGCACTGGAACAACCATGAGCAACAAAAAGTAACAGAAATTTTGCAAGGACGGGTTGACAGCAACGTGAGATCGAGCGCACCATCGTCCCAAATCAGGCAATTCTGGCCGTGCGTCCCGCTTGCGGAATCGTACGGGACTTTCCCAGACGCCGCAGTGTGCTTTCCCATGGTTGGCTCCCTAGACTGACTTCATTGAGTTGTTGAAGAGCAGGCGCGCATGGTGGTCAAAACACAAAGTAAAGGCCGCGGTCTCACAGGGCTCCATGTTGGAGCAACGAACGTTCGGCGCTATTTCCCCAGGGATATTTCGGTGATCGAGTTGCAACTGGATCATCTTCAGATTCAGTGTGGTCTGGGCCCCGAATTCTGGCAGGACGAACCGGAGATTCACGATCCCCGTTTGTGTGCCTGGCTGGAATCGAAGAACTTCCACAACAGGCCCGATCGAACTCCGGTACCGCTGGTCATGATTCCCTCGGGAAAAAACTCATTCAAGCTGCAGCCAGTGCGGCTGAATAGTGAAGCCAAGCTCCGGCAGATTCGTTCGACCGCCGCCTGATCCCGCGAACCCCCTCCGTCCTCCCCCCCGGGACGGGCATACGATTGATCCCGCACCTCCCTTGAAAACCTTTACGACCTCTCAACTCATTCCGCGCCTATGAGATTCGCCAGCAATCGATTCGCATGTTTTGAGATCGGGTTCTTGAGGCAGAGGCTGAGTCGCTGCGGCGCAAAGCTGCACTAAAATCGGACATGACATGCCCTTCAGCCAACTCCAAGAATCCATTGAACGCCATTTTGCCGCAGGCGCCGCCGCAAACCAGGATCCGGCAGCGATGCGGGACTTTCTCGTGCTGCGCAGCGCCCTCGAAGCCGGAGAGTTGCGGTCGGCCTCGCCCGACGCCGCTTCGCCCAGCGGTTGGCGCGTCAATGCATGGGTGAAACAAGGCATCTTGCTGGGCTTTCGGCTCGGCGTTTTGGTAGAGTTTTCCACCGGCGGGCCGTCCTGCGGCCTCTCGTTTGTCGACAAACACACCTTTCCCGCCCGCCATGTTACGACGGACGACGGAATCCGGCTGGTGACGGGTGGGTCGGCCATCCGAGCAGGCGCGTACGTGGCGCGCGGCGTGGTGTGCGCGCCCCCCATGTACATCAACACCGGCTCGTATGTCGACGAAGGCACAATGGTCGATTCCCATGCGCTGGTGGGTTCCTGCGCGCAGATCGGGAAACGGGTACACCTGAGCGCCGCGGCCCAGATCGGCGGCGTGCTCGAACCGGTAAACGCCAGCCCCGTCATTATTGAGGACGACGTGCTGGTGGGCGGCAATTCGGGCATCTATGAAGGAACCATCGTCCGCAAAGGCGCCGTGCTGGCAGCGGGAACAATCCTCACCCGCGGTACCCCGGTATTCGACCTGGTCAGGGGCGAGATCCTCCGCGCGGCACCCGATCTGCCGTTGATTATTCCGGAAAATGCGGTCGTCGTTCCCGGTTCGCGTGCGGTAAGCAAGGGTAAAGGCCAGGAATGGGGACTGAGCCTCTATGCGCCGGTCATTGTGAAGTATCGCGACGAAAAAACTGATCTTTCCACCGCACTTGAAGATTTACTGCGCTAAGGTCTCAATCTTCAGGAGTTCGTGCTTTCACGTCCGGCGCTTGCTAACCTATTGGCGTCCCGGCATCACGGAGACCTTCTGGGGTACGGAGCAACGAACTTGTTAGACCCGTTCGGAAACAAAATCAGTCTCTGCGAGCCGAAACCGGAAGCCGAAACGAAGTAAAGGCGTAAGGCTGTAGGCTGGAGCGGTGCCGAACTCCCAACTCAACGAAAGACGCATGGTCCGCTTCGGCGTAATCGGCCCCGGCCGTGCAGCCGCACGCTTCGCTCAGGGGCTTGAGGCCGTTCCCGATTCCCTTCTTGCGGCGGTGTGGGGCCGGAAACCCGGCCGGACGCGCGGTTTTGCCGAGAGATTTCGGGTCCCAACGGCCGCAAGTTCCCTGGAGGAATTTCTCGCCTCTGAAATCGACGCCGTCTACGTCGCCACACACCCCGACTCGCATCGCGACCTGTGTCTGCGGGCACTCGCGGCCGGCAAGCATGTTCTCTGCGAAAAGCCGGCCGCTCTCAACGTGCGCCAGCTTGAAGAACTGCTGGAAGCCGCGAACCGGCAAGACCGTCTTTTCATGGAGGCCATGAAGCCTCCGTTTTTTCCCCTCTACCAGCGACTGCGCGCTCACTTAGCCGTCGACCCCATCGGAAGCGTTGGATTTGTGCGCGCCGGGCACGCCGACTCGACCCTCGAACCCGATTACCCGCTGCACTTCATCGAACTGGGCGGCGGCGGCATCATGGGCATTGGGCCGTATGAGGCGTTTCTGGCCCTCGACTGGCTGGGTGCGCTGAAGCGGGTGCACACTCTGGGCCGACGCAACGCATCCGGAGTGGACTCATTTGCCGTCATACATACGGAGCACGAGGGCGGATACGCGCAACTCCATACAGGCATCGACCTGCTAAGCCATGGCGATGCCATGCTTTCGGGCCCGCTCGGATACGTGATGATTCACGCCAACTGGTGGAACCCGGCGCGCGCTACCATCCAGTATCTTGATCGCCGCGTTGTGGAACTCGACGAGCCTTTCACCGCCAGTGGCTTCAATTACGAAACCGCTCATTTTTGCGACCTCATCCGCATGGGGCTGAGGGAAAGCCCGGAGATATCGCATGCCCTCTCGCTGGCGATGGCGCGACTGCTCGAAGACGCGCGGAGAGCCTTAGGGGTCCGGTTTCCCGGCGAAGACCACGCATCAGGCGGGCGTTGAGCCCTAAAGATTGTTTTCTCGGGAGTGCCGGCGATTCATTCCTGCATCTCATAACCGGGGCCCGCGGATACCGTCAAATGAGCGCATAGAGGCGCGCGTACCGGCGTTTCGCACAGGAGTGTTATGAACCGACGCAGAGCTGTTTCGAAGATCGCGATACCCGCCATTTTGCTCGTTTTGTGCGCTACAGTTGCACATTCTCAAGTGACCACCCCGCAGACCGCACCGCCCGCGCAGCCTCTACCCGCACAGATCGACGATCATCGAATTTCGATCGACGCGCAGGTGACCGACAAGCAGGGCCACGCTATTCACGGCCTCACGGTTGAAGATTTCAAGCTGCTCGATAACAAGCAGCCGGCAAAGATTCTGGACTTCCGCGAGACCGATGCGCGCACTTCGACTACCGACCCGGTTAGCGTGGTCATCGTTGTGGACATGATCAACACGGGTTTTCAGGTCGTCGCCAGAGAGCGCGAGCAGCTTGGAGAATTTCTCAAACAGGATGGCGGGCGCCTCGGGCATCCCACTTCAATTGCGATCCTGACCGAAAAGGGACTTAAACTTGAAAAAGTATCAACCACGGATGGAAATGCCTTGTTGACCTCACTGAACGGCGCCAACTCTGACCTGCGCATTGAGGGGCGAGACACGGGAATTTACGGCGCCGCCGACCGCCTGGAATGGTCGCTGGGACAGTTGAGCCAGCTCGCCGCATTTGAAGCAACGAAGCCTGGGCGAAAGCTAGCGTTTTTTATCAGCCCTGGTTGGCCGCTGCTCTCCTGGGCCGGCCTTGACGCAACCACCAAGGAACGTCAATGGACCTTCAAATCCATCGTCGATCTCACCAACGGCCTTCGCGAGGCTCGCGTCGTTCTCTATACGATCAATCCCTTCGAGATTGGCCGAACCAATACTTTCTACTATCAGAACTACCTCAAAGGCGTGTCCAAGGTGAACGATGCGGAATATGCCGACCTGGGCCTGCAAGTGCTCGCCACACACACGGGCGGACAGGTCTTTCTCACAGGAATGGACATCAAGGGAGAGCTGAACCAGGCGGTCCGCGATGCCAACTCCTTCTACACAGTCGTATTTGAAAAGCCGCCGGCTGACCGGCCCAACGAGTACCACGACCTGCATCTTGACGTGGACAAGCCGGCAACAGTGGTTCGAACCACTTCGGGCTACTATGCCAACGTTCCGCGATAACACGGTTCGGGCGGACCTGCAAGCTTGCGGAGTGGGACGACCTATATAATCCCTGCAACGTTTCCAAGCATGTTGTGGAGGGATTTCATGGATACCGTTCTGCTTATTTTTGTCGCCATTGCAGGCCTGATTGTACTCACCCTGGTTCTCGGCAGCTTCTTCACCGTCAGCACAGCTCAGGTTGCAGTGGTCACGCGCTTTGGCAAGTTTCTGCGTACTGCGGAACCGGGGCTGAACTGGAAGATGCCCTACTTCGATTCGGTCGCAGGCCTCGTGAGTCTGCGCGTGAATCAGATCTCGCTCACAATGGAGACCAAAACCAAGGACAACGTCTTCGTGACGATTCCGATCTCGGTGCAGAACCGGGTGCGACCCGAGAAAGTATTTGACGCGTACTACAAGCTTTCCGATCCGGTTGCGCAGATCAAGTCGTATGTTGAGCAGGTAATCCTCGGGCATGTGCCCAGCATGACGCTCGACGAGGTTTTTGCGTCGCAATCCTCGATTGCCGCGGCCGTGAAGCAGGAACTCGATGCAGACATGGCCACGTTTGGGTATGAGATTGTGAACGTGCTTGTGACGGATATTGTGCCCGACGAAAAAGTGAAGTCGGCCATGAACGACATCAATGCCGCGCAGCGCGAGCAGGTGGCGGCCAATGCCCGCGGCGAAGCAGAAAAGATCCTGGTAGTCAAAAAGGCCGAGGCCGAAGCCGAAAGCAAGGCCTTGCAGGGCCAGGGCATTGCGAACCAGCGCAAGGCGATCATCGAGGGCCTGCAACTCTCAGTCGAGCAGTTCCAGAAGGCTGTTGAAGGCGCAACCTCCAAGGAGGTCATGCAGCTGGTGCTCGTGACTCAGTACTTCGATACGCTCAAATCAATTGGCGAAAGCGACAAGACCAATACCCTGTTCCTGTCCCACTCGCCCGCAGCCGTCAGTGAAGTTTCAGACCAGATTCTCAAGTCGATGCTGGTTGCGAATGCTGCCAAGGTGTAACTCGCATTCGGGCGCGCGCCACGGCGGAAGGTCGGCGCTATCTGGTCTCACCAGGGCGATAGCCTGTCTCAGCAGTCGCCAGAGGAATGCCTCGCTCGGGCTTTCCCAAAAAATGCAGAACAATTGGGATGACCCTTTCCGGTTCAGAGAATAGAACAAAATGGCTCGCGGAAGGGATCACCGCGAGTTCGGCGTTGGCCATGCGCTTGACAGTCTCAACGGCATGCTCAAGCCGAACAAAATCGTAATCGCCAAGGACGAGAAGCATCGGGGCCGTGATTGAAGCCAGTTCCTGGTTCGAAAATCCATCCCAACGAATGCTCCCAAGCTTGTCGAAGATCTTGGGCCAGTATTCTGGGTTTGGCGCAACCTTCCTGTAGTTCTCTCTCTGAAATTGGAAGCTTTTGCAATCTGCTGCGGGCGGGTGGTCGAACTGCGTTGTCTCAGGATTCAAGGCAATTTCAGGAGGGCCAAAGGTTGCTGCGTAGGCCACTACGCGACGAACAAACTCCGGGTAGCGAATTGCGATCACGGCCGCAGCATTGCCGCCATAGCTCTCGCCAAAAAAATCGGCCTTTGCGATTCCAAGATACTTCAACAAGCCAACCACATCCGCAGCGTATTGCTCAATCGAGAGCGGACGATCTGGAATATCGGCCGTGCGGCCATGCCCTTGAAGATCAACCGTGATGACCGTGTGGCTTTCTGTCAGCGCGGGATACGGATTTACGCCGGCATATCCGAAGGCAGGAGGGATGCAGACCAGCGGATCGCCCGTCCCCTCGATCTCGTAATACATCTGAAGACCATTGATTGGCGCGAAGGCTTGAAGTTTCTCTCTTTTACTACCCTTTTCCATGGCGCCCCCTAATTGATTGGCCGTCGCTAGCGAACCGGAATTATCGCTTCTGTGCCTGCGCGTCCTGGTACATCATGCGTTCTTTGTTCCAGTCGATTGGCCCGTGAGCGCAGCGCCTTTCCAACCGCTTCATTAAGTCCCCCCACCCCTGGACAAAATGGACATACGCCTGGTCCCACTCCGGGCCATGCTTCCAGCCCAGATGCGCGATCGAAACGTGTGTCCTTTCTGCCCCGTCGGGATGCAGCTGAACAACCACCCAAGTCCCGCCATTTCTGACTTCTGGATACTCCGTCGGTGCATTCCATTGAAATGAAATCATCTCCTCGGGCGCGTAACTCAGAATCTTGAGTCCCTTGGTTCCCGATGTCTCATCCTTGGGATCGAATTGGATCTCATAGGGTCCGCCGATTGCGAGTTGGATATTCGCCTGCTGCGCGAAGAATTCCTCGGCGCCCTGCGACGTTGTCCAGAGACGCCAAACTTCGGATACGGGGGCGTCCACTGTGGCCTCTACGCGGACTGCCCGCGCAGAATCTCCATGAACGATGGCCGGATCTAGGCTGTGTTGAACAACTCCAGAGCGTATCAGCACTGCTCCAGCCAGAAATACGATTGTCGATGTGAGCATCGTTCGTCCTCCTCTACTTCTTCTCCTTCGAGCTGTTTCCAAATTGCCCAGGAAAAATATCCAGGAAGTAATTCCAGCCCTTCTCATGACCTCGTCCGGCATCCGTATCGGGGATCCCGGAATGTACGAGCGTCATCAGAGTGTCCTCCCCTTTTTTCTGAAAGGTCACCGCGACCATCGACTCTTCACCCAGGGTGCTTCGCGACATCCAGGTATGCTGAATTCGGCTGGGCCGCTCCACTGCGGTGAAACGCCCGTAATGGGAGTTTCCCTTGATGAGCCAGTAAAAGAAGCCGTCCACCTGCGGATTCAGCAGCAGCTTCTCAGCCATGTTCCACGGATTGCCCGGGACCTTTGGATCGAGCCAGCCATCGAACGCTTCGCGCGGCGTCGCCAAAATGGTCCGTTCAAACTTGAATTCAAGCGTCTTCTTTGCATCATTCATCCCTTCTTCTCCTTCTTCTTTTTGTCTTTGAAATGCTGCTCGAACTGATCCAGACGCTGGTTCCAGAACCGCTCGTACTCGTGCACCCACCCCGCTACCTGCTTGAGCGGCTCTCCGCGAAAGGAGATGTGGACCTCACGTCCACGCTTTTGGCGTTCAATGAGTCCGGCCCTTTCAAGCATCTTCAGGTGCTTGGTCACAGCGTTTAGAGCCGTGTCGTGTTGCTTTGCGATATCGAGGAACCGGGCAGGCCCGTTGGCGAGCTGGCCAAGAATCGCCCGCCGTGATGGGTGCGAGATTGCGGTCAACACGTCCGTTAGTTGATCCATGCAAAACATTACACCTCATGGTGTAATGTTTTGCAAGCGATTTCTTTGGAGATTGCTGAATTTGTGAGCTTCGCGGGGGCTGTCCTGAGGACCATCGAAGGCATGGCGCAGTGCGAACTGAAGTCGTTCCCGGCCAACAATCCCCCTCAGAAGGGCATCAGACCGCAGGTAGCGCAGGTGGTAGCATCAAGACTGACAGATGCAGACTGATAAGTTGAAAATCGTTCCTCTTGGCGGTTTGGGCGAGTTCGGCATGAACTGCCTGGCCCTTCGCTGGCAAGACGAAATTATCGTGATCGACGCGGGCCTGATGTTCCCTGAAACCGAGCTCCTCGGCGTCGATATTGTTGTCCCCGACATTACCTACCTGATCGAAAACAAGGCCTGCGTCCGGGCCATCATCCTGACCCACGGGCACGAAGACCACATCGGTGGCCTGCCCTGGATTCTCTCCGAGCTCAAAGTTCCCGTCTATGCAACCGAGTTCACTCTCGCCTACGTTGAAGGCAAGCTCGACGAGCACAAGCTTCTGGATGAGACCGAGCTGATCGAGATTGAGCCGCGCAAAAAGTTCTCCATCGGGCCTTTCACAATCGAGCCCATCCGCGTGACGCACTCGCTGGTGGACTGCGTGGCGCTGGCGATTGAGACGCCAGTCGGCGTAATCATCCATACGGGCGACTTCAAAATCGATCTCTCACCCATAGACGGCCACGCCTTCGATCTGCACACGTTTGCCGAGTACGGCAAGCGCGGCGTACTGGCGTTGCTGCAGGACTCCACCAACGTCGAGCGCTCCGGATACACGCCGAGCGAGCGGGCCGTGATTCCCCGCCTCGACGAGGTTTTTTCGCAAGCCAAAAAGAAGTTGTTCTTCACATGCTTCTCGTCGTCGATCTACCGCATCCGCATCGCGCTCGATCTGGCGCGCAAGCATGGGCGCAAGGTAGCTGTCGTCGGCCGTTCCATGATGGAGTCGACCGAGATCGCCCAGGACCTGGGCTACATTGATGTCCCCAGCGGCCTGATTATTCATCCGGGGCAGATGCGCGACTTCCCGCCGGAACAGATGATGATCCTGATCAGCGGAACCCAGGGCGAGCCCATGTCGGCGCTGAGCCGTGCTGCGGTCGACAATCATAAGCACGCGCACGTCGATGCGGGTGACACGGTTGTCCTCAGCTCGCGCATCATTCCAGGGAACGAGAAGGGCATCTTCCGCGTCATCGACCACCTTTACCGGCGCGACGCCAACGTGATCTGCGACGACGGCTCAAATGGACTGATTCACGTGAGCGGCCACGGCGCGCAGGAAGAACAGCGGCTCCTCATCAACCTTGTCCGACCCAAGTACTTCATTCCGGTTCACGGGGACTACAGGAACCTCGTACGCCATGCTGGACTGGCGATGGAGACGGGCGTGGTCGAGCAGGCCATTGTGCTCGAAGACGGCGATGTGCTCGAACTCGGCAAGGACGGTGCGCACAAACGCGATAAAGTAACGGCCGGGCGCATCCTCATCGACTCCGGTTCTTCAATCGATGTGGTCGAGGATCTGGTCATCAAGGATCGCCGCATCCTGTCGGAAGACGGCATTGTGCTGGCGGTGCTGGCGATCAACAAGAAGTCGGGAAAGATTGAGCAGCAGCCGGAAGTCGTGATGCGCGGCTTTGGCGGCGCCGACATCACCGAGCAGGCGCGCGAGCTGGTTCTCAAAACGCTCGACGGCCTGAGCGTCGAGCAAAAATCCGACTACGGTATGGTTAAGGAGAAGGTCCGCGCCGAGTTGAAGCGGCTGATCCAGAAGACCACGGGACGGCGGCCGATGATTATGCCGATCATCCTGGAAATCTAAACGCACAGCGAACGGTAATCCCCTGCAGAGCCGGTTGAAAGAGTTGACAGGCCCACCGATAGATTTCCCGGCGATTGCTAATCTGTGCAAACGAGGCAGTTCCATTCTTTCCCGAGCGGTCAGTTCGGCGAGGGCCTCTGGCGATGCATTTCTAATTTTAGTGGTCCTGAAACAGCGGTCCCCCGGCATGTTCCTACAAGCCAGGGGATCCCTCGTTGGTATCGAGAATGTTTAAGACTGGGAGCGAACGAATTCGGGCCGTTCGACCTTGGGCGGCGGGTCCCTCTCCGGTAACGATCTCTCTTGCACGTCGGCCTCGAGAGCCTGTTCGTGCGCAGGCCTTGCAACGACCTTATGCGCCCATGTCGGGTGCTTTGCTGAGAGATGGTTCTTTAAGTCAGATTTCTTTCCAAAGAGCATTGATTGTCTCCAATCCGTGCTTTGGTCGTTCGTGAGACACGCTCGTCAGGAGCAAGCCGTCATCAGCTAGAGGCGAGGAAGCTTTCCAACTGAGGGTGAGTATACGCTCTTTCGAAGAGATACAAGCCCGCCTGTCGGGGGTCGCGAGCGGAGAGCGTTGCCAGGGCTGAGGGCACGCCGGGCAACTATCGCGCTTCCCTGCCATGTAGAATCCCTCCATGCGCCGACTCCCACTCTTCCTCGCCCTCGCCAGCGTTGTCTTTGCGCCTGCCCTTCGCGCACAGGAACCTGAAGCCAAAATCGCCGCAAAGGTTCCCGCCTGCCCATCCACGGCCACGCTCGACCAGCTCATCACGGCTATCGATGCCGGCGTAAGCGGACCGGCCGACAAGGACCGCACCTGCTTTCGCGCGCTCTTCCTTCCAAATGCGCGCCTTGTTCCCATCCGCATCGCCAAAGACGGCACGGCCATGCCGGTGGTGCTGACCGTAGAGGATTGGGTCAACGCGGTGAAAAAGCGCGGCAGCGACATGGTGGTCGAAAAGCAGCTCAAGGTGAAAACGGAAACCTGGGCGCACCTGGCGCATCTTTGGAGCACCTACGAAACCAAAATCGGCGAAAAGGACGCGGATCGCGGCATCAACAGCATCCAGGCCATCTTCGACGGCAGGCAATGGCACATCGTCGAGATCGCGTGGCAAGCCGAAACACCCGCCGATTCGATTCCTGCGCAGTATCTGCCGTAACTGCATCTCGCGGCGATAGAAGATAATCAAGTCATGGAGCAATCTCTCGTTTCCATCGAAGAAATTCGCGAGGCGGCGGCGCGCATCGCGAACATCGCCATTCAAGCGCCGCTCATCCGCGCGCCCTTTCCCGGCTTATCCGGCCACGGAACGACGAAGGAAATCTATCTCAAGGCCGAAAGCCTTCAGCCTATTGGCGCCTTCAAAATTCGCGGCGCTGCGAACAAGATTCTTCAGCTCTCAAAGGATGAAATTGCTCGCGGAGTCATCACCTATTCGAGCGGCAATCATGCGCAGGGCGTCGCGTATGCGGCGCGCGCGGTGGGCGCGAAAGCCGTGATCGTAATGCCTTCGAATGCGCCCGCAATCAAGCGCGCGGCCACAAAGGCCATGGGCGCAGAGATCGTCGACGTGGGCGTGGCTTCTTCCGAGCGCCTGGCCAAATCCGATGAGTTGGTCCGCGCGCACGGTTACGTCGTGATTCCGCCCTACGACGATCGACAAATCATCGCCGGCCAGGCCACCTGCGGGCTCGAAATCGTGGAAGAACTGCCACAGGTCGATCTTGTGCTCTCTCCGGTCAGCGGCGGTGGCCTGCTCTCCGGAGTCGCGACGGCGGTCAAGCAGTTGAGCCCTCGAACAAAGGTCTATGGCGTCGAACCGGAGCTGGCTGCGGATACGGCGGAAAGTTTCCACAAGGGACATATTGTTACGTGGGGCGCCGAACTCACCTCGCGCACCCTTGCCGACGGGTTGCGTACACAATCGGTGGGCGAGCTCAATTTTGCGCACATACAGGCATTCGTTGACGGAATCGTAACCGTCACTGAAGCGGAAATTCGCGCCGCCATGCGCGCCATTGTCGCGGCGACGCGCCTGATCCCGGAGCCGAGCGGCGCCGTGGCCGCCGCTGCCCTTCTATTTCATGGGGACGAGTTGCCACCGTACACGACCGCAGCCGCCATTGTGAGCGGAGGGAATGTGGACCCGGCACTCCTCGCCGAGGTGCTTACGGAAGCCACAGCCTAGCGTCGTTCAACTATGATGACTTCCGTGATGAAATTCTCAGTTCAGAACGCACAGCGCCGGTCGATCCATCTTCTGGCGCTTGCGGCCATTGCGCTTTGTGCAGCTTTGCCCGCGATAGCGCAAAAAAAGCCGCAGCAGCAGGTCAAGCCCATGGCTGGCCCGCGCGCGACCTCGCTGCGCATCGCGGTACTCTACGTCGCTCCCGAAACAAGTTCGCAAAAAGTCGATCGCGTGCAGATTGGCCGCGAAATGGTTGTCGCCGAAAAGAGCGGCCCGTGGCTTCGCGTCTATGCCAACACTGATATCGAAGAAGCCCGCGGCAACGATGCCCCGGTCTTCGACACCAGTGACACGCCGCCCCCCGTCTCCGGCTGGATTCAAGCCAAAGGCATCGTCGTTGAGACCACGCCCAACGGCGACCAGATTCTGATGGGCGAGGCAGCCAACCAGGAAGCGCTGGCCTCTGACCCGCGCGGACCGGCCAACGCCGCCAAAAGTGCGCGCTATCTCTACCGGCGGCTCGTCGAAATGTTTCCCAATTCCCCGCTCGCCCCTGAAGCCACATGGCGCGCAGCCGACGACCAATGGCAGATCCAAAAAGCGGATGCTTCCAGCCGCTCGTCGGCGAAAGAACGCGACGCCTACATGCGCGAACAGATGGATGAGGATGAGATGAAGAAAGTCCTCAAGTATTATCCGAAGACGCGCTGGGCCGCCCTGGCCGCATTCGAACTCATCGACAACAAACTGTGCGGCGATTGGCAGGGGTCGCCCAAATGTCCTGAAAAAGAGTCGGAGTACTTTGAGAAATACGCCGATGAGTATCCCGACGGACCGCGCACCGCACAGGCTCTTTACCAGGCGGTTTATCGCCAGGCGGTGCTGGTGAATATGGACGCGGCGGATGGCAGCGACAAGAGGGCCGACGAGGCGCATAACCGGGCCAAAGCCCTTGCCGACCGTCTCAAAGACAAATTTCCACAGTCGGACTACACCTGGCGCGCCGGAACACTGCTTTACAAGCTCGACCAGAATGTTCCCGTCTACGGCATCGACCTGGAATGACGGCCGAACGCCGTCCAGAATTTCCAGGCTGACCAGCCCACGCAATCGCCGCGGTTGTAGCTGATTGGTGGGTAACTTCCCTTGATACCTTCGTTTCCGGACGCGACATTCCAACCCGATTTCGCTCAAGCGTCTGATATATCCTTTAGCTAGAATTTCGTCTTTTTGGCGCAATGCGCCCGCCCCATCTCTCGAGGCTGTTTCGTTTCAACTCTTTATGGAGGCTTCTTGAATCCTTACCTTCAGTCCGTCCTTCTGGGCATAGTCGAAGGATTGACCGAGTTTTTGCCCGTCAGTTCGACAGCGCACCTCCGCATTGCCGAAGCGCTGATGAAGATTCCCCTCGACGATGCCTATTGGAAGATGTACACGATCGTGATCCAGCTGGGCGCTATTTTTGCCCTCACTTTGCTCTTCTTGAGTCGGATTGTTGAGTTCCTGCGCACCTTTCCGCGCGGCGAAAACGGCGACCGGACATGGCTCAACCATCCCATTTCGCTCACCCTGATCGCATTTGCGGTAACGTCTGTTCCCTCGCTGCTCCTGCACAAATGGAGCGAGAAAAACCTGGGCAGCATTATGGCTATGGCCATTGCGCTGCTTGTCGGCGGCATTGTGATGTGGGTGATCGACTACTGGGCCGACCAGCGCGATCCCGATGTGACCGAAGTGGAACAGATGACCTTGTTTCAGGCAGTCTGGATCGGGCTCTGCCAGACACTTTCAGCTATCTTTCCAGGCACATCGCGGTCCATGTCGACCATCGCCGCCGGGCAGCTTGTGTCTCTCGATCGGCCAACGGCCCTCACCTTCAGCTTTTTGCTCTCCATTCCGACCATGTTTGCGGCTACTGTCTGGGATTTCCTGAAAGAAATTCATCCTTCGAAAACCGCTGTCGCCGAAGGCCTGGCGCCGCACGTGGTGATGAACAGCGAGCGGTGGTTCGTGCTCATCATTGGACTGGTCGTCTCATTCATCGTGGCTTTGGGCGTGGTCGAGTGGTTCTTGCAATGGGTCAGACGGCACGGCTTCGCGCTCTTCGCGTTGTACCGTATTTTGCTTGGTATCGCGCTGCTGGTCTTTGGCTCGCGACTCATCGGATAGGCGCTCACCTGAGCGCTTGCTCCGGTTACATCGCCCGGGCAGCATCTACGCGTGATTGGGTGCATTGCATGAGAAACGTTCGCGCCTTTTGTCTGCTTGTGCTCGGCCTTGCCGCCCTCGCTCCGCTGGGCGCTCAAAAGCCTGTAATTACTTCGATCGATCCGCCGGACTGGTTCATTCAACTCCCCGATCCCATGCTCCTCATCCATGGGTCTGGATTCAGGCACGGCCAATTCACTGTCCATAGCCGGGGCGTGGTCATTGCCCGCTCGCAGATCTCAAGCAATGGCGACTGGGCGTTTCTGTGGCTGAAGACTTCTTCGGCCGAGCCGCAAACGCTGCGCATTTTTGCGACCAATGCGGCTGGGGCCGCGACCGCATCCTGGCAGCTCAAGCCGCGCACGGAATCCGCTCAGGCTCATCGCGGTTTCACACCTGCCGACGCTATCTACCTGGTCATGACCGACCGGTTCGCGGATGGAAACCCGGGCAACAATCAGCCGCCTTCGGCCGCGGCGGACTCCTTCGATCGCTCAAAACCGCGAGCCTGGCACGGCGGCGACTTTGCCGGGATCGAACAGCATATTTCTTACCTCAAAACTCTGGGTATTACCGCGCTTTGGACAACGCCGGTTGCTGACAACTCGCCCATGCCGGACTCGTATCACGGGTATGCCGCAACCAATCTGTACGCCGTAGATCCGCACTTTGGCACACTCGATGACTATAGGCATCTTTCGGCTTCGCTGCACGCCGCGGGAATCAAGCTCGTCGTCGATCTGGTCCCCAATCACATTGGGGTCCTTCACCCCTGGGTTGCCGATCCGCCGGCGCCGGATTGGCTGCATGGCACGGTCGCGAATCACACGCTCTCGGGCGGCGACTTTAGCATCGTCACCGACCCGCATGCCGCACCGGCCGACACACGCCGCTTCACCGACGGTTGGTTCGTCGACTCCATGCCCGATCTCAACCAGGAAAACCCGCTCGTTGCGCAATACCTGATTCAGAACGCTCTCTGGTGGGTCGAAACGGCCGAGATCGATGCCATTCGGTTGGATACACTTCCCTATGTGCGCCGCACTTTCTGGCACGACTTTCACGCCGCCCTGCACCGCGCGTTTCCCAACTTGACGACAGTGGGCGAGGTCTTCAACGGCAACCCCGTTGTCACTTCATATTTTGCGGGTGGAATCGAGCATGCCGGGATTGATACCGGCCTGGATACGCCGTTCGATTTTCCCGTCTACTTCGCGCTACGCGCTGTGCTCGCGCAAGACAAGCCGATGACGGACCTGGAATCCGTGTTCCGGCAGGACTCCCTCTATCCACATCCCGAGCGGCTTGTGCACTTTTTCGGGAATCACGATACCGCGCGATTTCTTACCGCAGCCGGTGGTTCCCTTCCGCGGCTGAAAGAAGCGATTGGGCTGATGACCACTCTTCGCGGAACGCCTGAACTCTACTCAGGCGATGAGATCGCCATGCCTGGCGGCGACGATCCCGAAAACCGGCACGATTTCCCAGGCGGCTTCCCCGACGGGCAAGATTCTGCCTTTAACACCGCAACGCGAACCCCACAACAAGAGTCCGCGCTTGCATGGACGTCGAACCTCCTGGCTGCGCGCAAAGCACATCCCGCGCTTCAAGGTGCGGCGCAGCAGGATATTTTCGCCGATGCGACGAGCTTCGTTTTTCTGCGGACCGAGGATCTGGCTGGATGCTCTCCAGCGCAACCGCACGACGCGATCCTTACCGCTCTGAACAAAGATTCAACTCCGCGAATGATTGAAATTTCGATCCGTGCGACAGCCCTCGAAGGCTGTTCGCACTTCCAGCCGCTCGCGCCTGCGGATGCTGGTACCGCCGGTGTGTCCGGCGCAACGCTCAAGCTCTCAATTCCTGCCGACAGTTTCGTGCTGTTCGACGTCAAGTAGCCAACACCGGCCATTCAATGCATCCCGCTGAACGTCATCCCGCGGAATCAGCGCGCCGATTGCACCGGAACAGTCACGCCTTTGCGCAGTTCCCTCTTCAAAATCTTGCCCGTCCCTGTTTTAGGTAGGCCTTCGAGAAACTCCACCGACTGCGGGCACTTGTATCGCGCCAATTGCGACCGGCAGTGTTCCAGCAGTTCCGCCTCTGTGGCTTTCATGCCTGGCCTCACCACCACAAACGCTTTGGGCACCTCGCCCCATTTCTCGTGGGGTACGGCAACCACGGCAGCTTCATACACGGCGGGGTGCGAAGCAATCGTTCTTTCCACTTCGAGGGACGAAATGTTTTCGCCGCCACTGATGATAATGTCCTTGGCGCGGTCGACGATCAGCACATAGCCGTGCTTGTCGATCACGCCCAGGTCGCCTGTATGGAACCATCCACCGCGAAAAACGTGCTCGGTCTCTTCGGGCTGGCGCCAGTATCCGGTCATCACGCCGTCGCCGCGTGTAACCACCTGCCCCACCGTCTTGCCATCCGCCGGCACGTCATTCTCTTCCTCGTCCACAACGCGAAGTTCAGCGCCGGGAATGGCAGCTCCCGCCATGGCCTGCCGCGCAAAGCGCTCCTCATCGGTTGCCTCGATGCCGAGCTTCATAAACGAGACGGTCAACACAGGAGATGTTTCGGTCAGGCCATATCCGGAGATGGCGCGGCATCCGAGCTTGCTTTCGACCTCGCGCACGAGCGTCGGATTTGACGCGGCGCCGCCGAGCAGAATGCGCCGCAAACTGCGAAGGTCGTACTTTTCCCGCTCGGGAAAATTGACCAGCGCAGCCGCCATGGTTGGCACCAGACAACAATCGTGCACACCTTCGCTCGCAATCAGCCGAAACACCTCTGCCGGCACGAACTGATGAATCATTACGTGCTTGCCGCCTACCAGCGTCACCGCGTGCGCCGAGCCCCATCCATTGGCGTGGAACAGCGGAATCGTGTGCAGATTCACAGTGTCTTCCGCGGACCGCAACGCGATGGCCGTATTGATCGCATGCAGGTAAATGTTGCGGTGGCTGAGCATCACCCCCTTGGGATTCGCTGAGGTTCCGCTGGTGTAAAAAAGTTCGGCCGTTGAATTCTCATCCACTTCCATCACATCGCGCTTGCATCGCGGCGCGCTCGCCAGAAGTTCGTCGTAGGGCTGCGGGGCGGCCCAATCTGCCTGTGGATGCGTGTCGAGTTGAATGAACGATCGCACCGTTCCCACGCTATGCCGGAAGGCATCTACCACCGGAAGAAACTGGCGCTCGAAAAAGAGAACCTTTGCCTCCGAGTCATTCAGAATAAATGCAAGTTCGGGCGGCGCGAGACGAATGTTCAGCGGCAGCAACACGGCGCCGGCTTCGAGCACTCCGTAATAGGCTTCCAGAAGCCTATGGCAGTTGCTGCTCAACAAGGCGACGCGGTCCCCTGGCTCGATGCCCAGGCCAAGCAGAAGCCCGCCGAGCCGGCCAGCCCGCTCAGCAAACTGCTTGTATGTGAATCGAACATTGTCGCAGACAACGGCAGTGTTGTCGGGGAATTGTTCTTCCGCGTGGCGCAGGCAGCGCAATGGCGTAAGCGGGATATTCATCGAGTCTCGTGCTCCGTAGCGCGTTGGCAATCGGAACGCGCACTTTGAATTGTTTCCGAGCCGACATTAAGCGGCTGGCAAGCCGGCGAAATCCGCTTCGGCCCAGGCCACATCACTATATCTCCATGGTTTAGAGGTTGTCTCCCTTTGTCTGCAGGTGGGCAAGCGAGCCCGTAATTTCCCCCCAAAAAAGAATTGGGGAACCGGAAGCTGCAACCTTTCGTAGGTTTCATCAGAGGCTTGGGTTGACATTCGACCCAAGCTCGGAGAATACTTAGGTCGAATGGCTACCCAAACAAACAACGACGACCGCATTGCCTTGTTGCAGGGAACGCTCGACCTGCTGATCCTGAAAACGCTTCTCCTCGGTCCCTGCCACGGACAGGGGGTGGCGCGATCCATCCAACGCCAGTCTGAAGACGTATTTCTGGTCGATCACGGGTCTCTGTACGTGGCTTTGCAACGGCTCGAAGACAAGAAATGGATTCAAGCCAGGTGGGGTGTGAGCGATAACAACCGCAAGGCGCGTTTTTATTCCCTCACAGCGAAAGGCCGCGAACAACTCACTGAGAAGACGGGCGAATGGCGCCGGTTGACACGGGCGATGGGGCTGATTCTCGATGCGGCAGCCGAGGAGGCAGAAGCATGTTGAAGCGCAAACGCAGTGCAGACGATTTCGCTGAAGAGATCAAGGCGCATCTCGCCCTCGAGGCCGATGAACTCGAGAGCGAAGGCTTGCCACGCGATCGGGCGCATACCGAGGCGCGGCGCGAATTCGGCAACGTGCGGCTTGCTCAGGAGCGCTTCTACATGAAAGACCGCTGGATGGCGCTCGACAGGCTATTGCGCGATCTGCGATTCGGCCTGCGCTCGCTTGTCGCCAGTCCAGGGTTCGCCGCTACGGCGATTCTCACCTTGGCCCTCGGCATCGGCGCGAATACAGCGGTCTTCAGCGTGATGAACGCGGTGCTGCTCAAGTCGCTTCCTGTAACCGATCCTGAGCGGCTTGTTCGTCTGCGGACTTCCAATGCGCCGCAAGGCACCGGCACCATCGACAGCAACCAGACGTTGTCGTATCCGGTATATGAGGCGTTGCGGCATCAGAGCGGAGCGATGTCGGCGATCGTCGCCTATGTTCCCCTTTCCACTTCCAAAGTCGCGGTCCGCTACGGTGCGCAGCCTGAAGAGGCGGAAGGCGACATGGCGAGCGGCGCATTCTTCTCAAGTCTCGGCGTCAACTTGCCACTCGGGCGCGGCTTCACAGAAGACGACGAAACCCGCCACTCTTCCATCGCCGTCATCAGCTACAACTACTGGACGCGGCGATTCGCGCGCAACCCGGCCGTCCTTGGAACCACGCTGTATGTGAACGCGGTGCCCATAACAATTGTGGGCGTTGCAGCGCAAGGATTCGAGGGCGTTGACGCCGGCGGATCAACCGACTTCTGGATCCCCCTGCAGAACCGGCGTGAACTCAATGCCTGGGGCAATCCGCCTGACGACGGCAAGCTCTACGAAGCAGATCCAACCTGGTGGTGCTTGCAACTAATCGGGCGTCTTGCGCCCGGCGCGAGCAAGACGCAGGCATTGGCACAATTGCAGTCAACATTTCAGCACGCAGCATTCATTGGACTCGGCGGCAAGCCGATGGAGGGCGAGAAACCGCCCGTTCTCAGCCTGGTCGATGCGAAGGGCTTGCCAGGGATGGACATGCAGTATGCGAATCCACTGCATATCCTCATGGCCATGGTGGCGCTCGTGCTGCTCATCGCGCTGGCCAATGTGGTCATGCTGCTGCTGGCGCGCAATGCAGGGCGGCAACGCGAGTTTTCGTTGAAGCTGGCTCTTGGCGCCAGTCGAGCCGAGTTGCTGCGGCAATTGCTCACCGAGAGCCTGATCCTGGTCACCGCGGGTGGGGCACTGGCCTGGGCTTTTGCGGAATTGGCAACACGACTGCTCGGCCAATGGGCGCAAATCGAGTCGAGCCTCTCGCCTGACCGCACGGTGCTGCTTTTCACGCTGGGGGTTCTGGGGGTTGCAGGACTCCTGTTTGGATTGGCGCCCATGCGCGTCGCGCTTTCCGGCGGAGCCGAGATGGTGCTGAAGACTTCGGCGGCCACATCCAACGCGGATGCAGGAAAGTCGCGCATGGGCCGCGTTGTCGTCGCCCTGCAAATGACCATGTGCCTGGCGCTGCTGGTCGGCGCGGGACTCCTCATACGCACCTTGCGCAATCTCGAAAACACGCCGCTCGGCTTGCAGGCCGATGAGTTGGCTGTCTTCAGCGTGAAGCCCAACATCCCGTCCCTTCCCGAAGGCCGCATCTTTTATTCGAGCCTGATTGACAAGCTGCGTGTTTTGCCCGGCGTGGAATCTGTGTCGGTCAGCGAAGAACGCCTGGGTGGCTGGTGGTCCGACAACAGCAATATGTTGGTGGACGGGCGCCTTCCTGAAGTCGCCAACGGCGCGTCGCTCACCGTGCGAAGCAATGTCGCAGGGGCAGACTTTTTCAAGACGCTGGGCGTTCCCGTGCTGTCCGGGCGTGACTTTGCCGATTCAGACACTGCCGCAGCACCACATGTGGGCATCATCAACGAAGAGTTTGCCAAACGCTTTCTGCCCAACCGGAACCCTCTCGGCCATACGATTGGAACCGACGATGGGCGCTGGTCGATGTCCGTGATTGGCGTCGTCAAGGACCACAAATACCGCAGCATCGATGAAGAGCCGATCCCTATGGCCTGGTACGAGTATGCGCAGATTCCCATGGTCGGACCCATGACGGTGGAGATGCGCGTCCACGGCGATCCGCTCGCCATTCTGCCCGCTGCACGCAAGGCCGTGCAGCAAATCGATCCCAATCTGCCCCTCATCCAACCCATGACGCAGCGGGCCCAATTCGAAACGACCATCTCGCACCAGATCCTGTTCGCGCGGCTGGCCGGGTTCTTCGGATTTCTGGCAGTCGTCCTGGTGGCTACCGGCCTTTATGGCACCCTCGCGTATCGCGTGAGCATGCGAACCGCTGAGATTGGAGTGCGCATGGCCGTGGGCGCGCGACGAGGGCAGGTTGTTTGGATGATCCTCAAAGACAGCCTTGTTCTGACCGTTTGCGGCATCCTTCTGGGAGTTCCGCTGGCCATGCTGGTTGGACGCGCACTGGCTTCGTCGCTCTACGGTGTAATGCCGTTGGACCTTGTTAGCTATTTGCTTGCTGTGGCGGGGGTTGCCGCGGTTGCGCTGGTGGCAAGCGCTGTGCCGGCCAATCGCGCCGCAAGCGTCGATCCCATGCGCGCCTTGCGCACCGAATAGAAACCGGCTTCACCGAATTAAAGAAGTTCTGACGACGCGAAGAGATTGCTGAGGCGCCATCTCTTTGCACTGTGGAGACTTACGTGAGCAAGTAAGAGGATTACCAAGGTACTTGACGCGAACCGTCGAACATTGGCGAAGTACTGGCTTGCGCTTACGATTGGGTCGTATATTCGTCAGATACTTGGGGGAAACTGGGGGTAAGGAGATCACCCTGCGTGAAAACTCGAATCTTAGCAGCACTTCTTTTCGGATTAGCTCTTTTTGGACCGTCAATCCCCATAATCCAGGCACAACCGAGTGGCCCCATCGTATTTCTCATAGTGATTGAAAATCGCAACTGGACCGGGTCAGGCGGCATTCAAAACAGCTCAGAAGCTCCCTACATCAATAAAACACTCCTTTCCTCGGCCGCTGTGGCCGGCAACTATTTCAATCCGCCCGGAAACCATCCCAGCCTTCCCAATTACCTCTGGATGGAAGCGGGCACCAACTTCGGCATCCACGTAGACGGGTTACCCAGCGAATTTCACCAGTCGACCCATGCGCACCTGAGCGAACTGTTGCAGAATGCAGGGATTCCCTGGCGGGCTTACGAGGAATCGATCAGCGGAAACGTGTGCCCGCTGGAGCCCGAAGGCGCCACCGACTCAAGCGGCAGTCATCTTTTTGAGCCTCGGCATCTCCCTCAGGTGTTTTTTGAGGACATGACCAACAATCTAAGCCCAAACTCGTCCTACTGTATTGCGCATGTGCGGCCATTTTCCTCGCTGGCCGGGGATTTGAAAGACGGCAAGATCGGCCGCTACAACTTCATCACCCCCAACATGTGCGACGACGGACACGACCCCTGCGGCGGCAACGAGATTGCGCACACCGATACGTGGCTGAAAGAAAAACTGCCCATCATTCTTGATTCCGCGCAATATAAATCCGGGCAGGTGGTGGTCTTCATCATGGCCGACGAAGCGGCCAATGGCGACGGACCGATTCCCTTCCTGGCCCTAGGGAAAGGTGTGAAGAAGGGATACAAGAACGAGATCTACTACAACCACAGTTCCCTTCTGCGCACCCTGGAAGAAATCTTCAAGGTGAGCCCAATGCTCGGAGCAGCAGCCGGCGCTACAGACTTGCGCGACCTTTTTTCCGCCCTTCCGTAAATAGTGAGACCCGGCCAAAACCGGGTCCACCGGGTTCTCTCTGCACGGCCTAGGAATCGACGCTCTCGACTCCGTTCGACCGGCTGTGCAGGGGGTGTACAGTTTGATTCCTCTCCTCCGTTTTGGCACAGGACGGCTTTCCGCACACCGACAATAAAAGCTGCTCTGGGACTCGTTTGCCGCTCCTATGGCTCGTCCGCGGCAACCCCCTGAGCAGCCCACCGAGCGGGAGCGCAAACGCCATGAAACCGGTCTCCATTGTCCTTTCGCCCACGCGAAGCCGCCCCCTGAACGTGTTTCTCGGGGTGTTGTTGCTGCTCGTTTCCCTTCTGCTGTTTCTCTCCATCGCTACGTGGCATGCCACCGACCCGTCGTTGAATACAGCTGCCGGCGAGGCGGGCGCGCGTGCGATCGGCAACTGGGTTGGACTCTTCGGGGCGTGGCTCAGCGATCTGCTGCTGCAAAGTATCGGGCTCACCGCATTTCTTCTTCCCCTTTGGCTGGGAGGCCTGGGATGGATCTGGATGCATTCGCGGCCCAGCGGCTCGGCGTGGCTGCGCTGGACGGGCACATTTCTGGCGCTGGTATTTATGCCTGCCGTGTTCGGGCTGCTCCCGTGGCATTGGCGCTGGCTCCATCTGGTTCCCATTGAAGGGGTGACCGGGCGCATTGTTTCGGCATTTCTGGTTGGCTACATCAATGTGCAGGGCGCGTGGCTGGTGGCTGGAATCCTGGCTGCAACCGGGCTTTATTTTGCCTCCGCCGTAAGTTTCGGGGTTCTCAAAGAAGGCTTGGCCGAGCGCTGGATTCATGTGGTCGCGTTCTACGAGCGCTGGCGCAACTGGCGCGAAGAACGCGCCGAACTTCGTGCCGAGCGCGAGGAGAGAGAAGACCGGCAGGCGCAGTTGGAAACGGTGCCGGCGGGTGCCAACTATGCCGATATGGGGCCTGCGGCGCCAGCGCGCAAGCCTGGATTTTTTGCGCGGCTTTTCAGCCGCAAACGCGCCCGCGAACTGGGCCCTGAGCTGAATGCCATCGACGATATTCCTGCCTTCCGTCGCGCCCCCATGCCCGTCGAGCCAGACGCGCCCCCGGCCGCCGGAGCGGTGCGCTCTTCCAGCATTTGGGAACGTTCACCCGCGGAAGCTACGCCTGTGCAACGATCCGCACCGCCTGTGCATGCGCCCACGCCGATTCAACCGCACACGCAACAGGGTGCTCCAGCGCTTGGGTTTGAAGCGTACGACGCGCCGAAAACCGACAAGCGCGACCCCCGGGAGATGCCCGCCCCACCGCCCGCAGCTCGCCCGGTTGAGACTTCGCGCACTCCCGATTCGATCGCCATCCATGGCCGCGCCGATGCCGAGATTCGCACCGCAACCGTGGCGCCGAAGTCGGTCTCCGGTTTCAAGCTGCCTCCCAGCACTCTCCTCAACCCCGGCGACGCACCACTCGCAGTAAAAGAAGACCTGCTGCGCGAAGAAGCGCGAACGCTGGTAGAGAAATGCGCCGAATTCGATGTGCGCGGCCAGGTGGTCCAGATCAATACGGGCCCAATGGTCACCACGTACGAGTTCAAGCCCGAAGCGGGCGTCAAGTACTCGCGCGTTACCGGCCTCGCCGACGATCTATGCCTTGCCATGCGCGCCGAAAGCATCCTCATCGAGCGCATGCCCGGCAAATCCACCGTCGGCATCCAGGTCCCGAATCGCGATCGCGAGACCATTCATCTGCGCGATGTGCTCGAGTCAGAAGTATTCGCGCGCGCCAAGGGCAAGCTCAGCATCGCCATGGGTAAAGACATCAACGGCCGCATCGTCCCGGCCGATCTCGCCACCATGCCTCACCTGCTCATCGCCGGTTCCACAGGAGCCGGAAAATCGGTGGCCATCAACGCCATGATCATGAGCCTTTTGTTCCGCACAACCCCGGCGCAGGTGCGGCTCATTCTCGTCGACCCCAGGCGCGTTGAACTTGGCATGTACGAGGGCATTCCGCATCTTCTCACGCCCATCATCACCGAGCCCAAGCTAGCCGCAAACGCCCTGCGCAATGCTGTCCGCGAAATGGAACGGCGGCTGAAACTTCTCGCCTCTCGCGCCGTGCGCAACATCGACCAGTACAACAAGCTCTTTGAAGACTCGATGCCGTCGCTCTTTGAGGATTCGAGTGATAACGAGCCTCTGCCCTACATCGTGATCATCATTGACGAGCTGGCCGACCTGATGATGCTCGACCGCGCCAACGTAGAAGAATCGATCACGCGCCTGGCGCAGATGGCGCGCGCTGTCGGCATCCATCTCGTACTGGCCACGCAGCGCCCGTCGGTCGATGTCATCACTGGTCTCATCAAAGCCAACGTACCCACGCGCATCAGCTTCCGCCTGGCGACCAAGGTTGACTCGCGAACCATTCTCGACACCAACGGCGCTGAAGCACTCCTTGGCCGCGGCGATATGCTCTTTCTGCCCCCGGGCACGAGCCGCCTGATGCGTTTGCACGCGCCCTACGTCAGCGAGAAAGAGACCGCCGCTGTGGTCGATTTCTGGAAAGCGCAGGCGCAGGCCGAGTATGTCGAAGGCTTCCTCGAATCACCCAAAGACGAACGGCCCAATCTCGATGGCTCCAATGCCGATCCCGATGAAAACGACCCCATGTTCGATGATGCCGTGCGGCTGGTCTTCGAATTCGGCAAGGCCTCCACTTCCCTGCTGCAACGCCGCTTGAGAATCGGTTACGGACGCGCCGCGCATTTGATCGATTTGATGGAACGCGACGGGCTGGTGGGCCAGGCCGACGGCAGCCGCCCGCGCGAGTTGCTGAAAGCGCCGGGATGGCTGCATGAAGTGGCCGCGGCCAACGAGTAAAGTCGCACTGGGGTCCGCAACGCTTTCGCCGTACACGATTCCTCTTCATTCAGGAAGGACTAGGAACTTGACCCTCACTCGGCGGGAATTCTCCTCTGGCCTTCTTGCCGCCGCAACCATGTCCGCGCGTACACCCAGGCTTAGCGCAATTGGCACGCTTGCCTCCTCGGGCAAGTCCCTTCTGCAACTCCAGCAGGAGTTTCTCGACCTCCGCTTCGGCATGTACATCCACCTGAACATGGCGACCTTTGAGCAACGCGAATGGGGCGATCCCAAAGCATCCGCCAAGCTCTTCAATCCCGCCAATCTCGATACCGACCAATGGGCCAGGGCCGCGCTCTCCGCGAATATGGGCTATGGCTGCCTTACGACCAAACACCACGATGGCTTTTGTCTCTGGCCCACGGCAACCAGGAGCCTCAGCGTTAAAGATTCCTCGTTCCCGCACGATATCGTCCGATCGTACGTCGATTCTTTTCGCCGGCATGGCCTGAAGGTCTGCCTCTATCTCTCCATCCTCGATCTCAGGCAAGACATTCGCCCTTATCAAATCACCCCCGAAAAAATCGCGCTGATCAAAGCCCAGCTCAGCGAGCTGTTGACGAACTACGGCGCAATTCAAGCCTTGTTCTTCGACGGATGGAATGCGGCCTGGTCGCGGATCACATACGGTCAACTTCCCTTCCGCACCATCTACGATCACATCAAGAAGCTGCAGCCAGATTGTCTGGTCGCCGACTATAACTTCGGGCAGTATCCCGTGCCTTCTCTCTTCTACACCGACATCAAGCAATACGAGCAGCACGCCGGCCAGACGATCCCGGCCGGAAGCGAGATTCCATCGCAGTCCGGCACCACGCTGCAAAGCGACTGGTTCTGGAAACTCGAGTACCCCACGCAGGAACTCCGGCCGGCGCGCCAGATCGTCAAGGAATGGCTCGTGCCTTTCAACGAACGGCATTGCAACCTGATCTTGAATGTGGCGCCGAATCGCAGCGGCCAGTTCGACCAGAACGCACTTGATCGCCTTGCCGAGGTTGGACGCCTTTGGAAGAATCCGGGGTCCGCACCGGGCCTCGCGCCGTCGATCCAGATCACGACTCCGGACCTTGCCTTCTCTCAGCCTTCTTTCGCCAGCAGCAGCGATGATACGTCTGGCCCCGACCTGGCCAACGACAACAACTTCCATACGTACTGGAGCAGCGACGAGGGACAAACTTCTGGCTGGCTTGAAATCGCATTCAGCCACCCCACAACCTTCGACACGGTTGCGTTCGCTGAACCGCGCTACTTGAAGGATTACGGCCCCGAGAGCCGCATCGTGTCGTACGCGATCCAAGCCTGGAAAGCCGGATCCTGGGTCACCCTCGCCCGGGGGCAAATGCCTGCGACCTCGCAAATTCACCAATTCCCGCGCACCGTTGCCGAGCGCGTTCGACTGAATCTGGAAGGCTCTCAAAAGCAGATCGGTATTGCCGAATTCGGCGTGTACGACGAGCCTGTCGTCACGAACGCATCTCCGCGTTGAATCCCATTTTTCGGGCTGCGCCGTGAGTTTAGAGCTTCAATGTAGCGAACATGGCAACAGCGACCGCGCCCATAAACACGAACGCCGCCCACACCAGTACATTGGATACCAGGCCGCTGCGATACTCTCCCATGATGTCCTGATTCCGTGCAATGCGTGCGATCAGAAAGATCAGCGGCACAGCAATCACTCCGTTGATCACGGCTGTCAGCACCAGTGCCTGCATGGGATTGATGCCGATGAAATTGATCGTCAGGCCGATCAATGTCGCGATGGTGATCACCCCATAAAATCCATGCGCACTCTTGAGCTTCAGGTTCAGGCCCGCTTTCCAGTCAAGGGCCTCGGCCATTGCGAACGACGCCGAACCTGAGAAGACGGGAACAGCAAGAAATCCCAGCCCGATAATCCCGATCGCAAAAATCAGCTCCGCCAGAAAGCCGGCGTGCGGAAAGGTGTGAACCAGCGGTTCGAGTGCCCTGGCAGCCTGCGCGGCCGTTTCCACGTGCGTAATTCCATTGCCGTGCAGCACGGTAGCTGCGACCACAATCACGCACCAAGCGGCGATCTGCGAAGACAGCATTCCCAGAAAATTATCCAGGCGCAGCCGCTTCATAAAGGGCTTGGTGATCCGCGGTTCGCCGTTGTGAATCATGTGCCGGCTCTTCTCTTCCTCGACCTCCTGCGAAGCTTCCCAGAAAAACATGTACGGCGAAATCGTCGTGCCGATCACGCCGGTAATCACAAAGAAAAATCCCGGTGTGAACTCGATGTGGGGAACGAAAGTTGCTTTCAAGATGGTGCCCCACGGCTCATGGACAAGGAAGACCGTAATCACGTAAGAAAATAGCGTGACGCATAGCCACTTCAGAATCCGCGCATACATGCGGTAGGTCGTGAAAATTTCAAGCACGAGAATTGCGGCCGTGAAGAAGAGAACGAGCACGGTGAAGTTCACCGGCACAATCAGTTGGGCGGCAGCCCCCATGGCGCCCAGATCGGCACCCAGGTTGATCGTGTTGGCTACCAGGATGAGGGCCAGCATTCCATAGAGCACTTTCTTGCTGTAGCGCTCTTTCACCGTCGCCGCAATGCCTTTGCCGGTGACCGCGCCAATGCGCGCGCAGGCCTCCTGCACGGCAATCAGCATCGGCAGAATCAACAGCGCCGTCCAAAGCTGTCCATAGCCGAATTGGGCGCCAGTCTGGGTATAGGTCGCAATGCCCGATGGATCATCGTCGGCTGCGCCGGTGATGAGTCCAGGCCCTCCAACCTTGAGGAGCTCTTTGACCTGCCTGCTGAATTTCGCCATTCGGTCCGAGGATTTGGGCACGTATGCTGGATTTGATGTCGCGCCCGCGCGCCGGGATGTTTGTGAGCATCTATTCCCTATGGAGATTTCTGCGATGACGAGACTTGGCACACGCTGCATCCCAGCCCTATGCCTGCTAGCCGCCATCTCTGCGCAGGCCCAGGAACCGCCGAGGGCCACCGAGCTGCCCGACACGGCCTTCGCGACCAAGCACACCTGGTTTCTCGGCGGCACGGGCAACTGGGACTACCTCACCATGGATGCCCAGGCGAACCGCCTCTACATTGCGCACGGTCGCGTGGTGCAGGTGGTGGATGTGGAAACAGGCACGCTGGCCGGGCAGATAGAGGGGCTGCGGGACGCGCACGATATCGCTCTCGACTCGAGCGGCGAATTCGGGTACATCAGCGATGGGCCCGCCGACCAAGTGAAGGTCTTCGATCGGCGAACGTTTCAGATTGTCGCGACCATTGCTACGGGACCCACGCCTCGGGCTTTGACCATCGACGAGCAGACGGGATTGCTCTTTGTTGTCTGCACGAACCCCGTGACGGGAACGCCCCCACAGTCGGCTGGGCAACCGGGGACGAATGGGACCCCACGGCGCCCAGTGCCTCCGCCGGCAAGCTCCGCTGCGAATCGTAACCAGGAGATCAAGACCTCAATCTCTGTCATCGATCTGGCATCGCGCAAGCGCGTCGGCGAGATCCTCATGCCGGCGCGTCTCGGGTTTGCGCAGTCCGACGGAAATGGCGGAGTTTACGTCTTGCTCATCAACCATAGCCAGGTAGCGCGGCTCGACACAGAAGCGATCGCGGGGCGTCTCCACAAAACGCAGGATGGAGCCGGCACTGGGCCGCATGGCGCTGCCGAGCCGGGACAGACCGGCAATGGCGAATCCGGCCAGGCCGCCGCAGCCGAACCGGTGCCGCCTGGGGATGCCGGAACCTCAAGTCCGCAACCCGCGAGCGACGGCGCAGCGAGCGAAGCCGCGGACAAGAAAGACGGCGACAGCGCCGAACTCACGGTGCTCGACTGGAGCCAAAATTCCCCGCCGGATGCGATGAAGACTCTTCCCCTTGGTTCGGGGTGCGCTGACCCGCGCAGTCTGGCTGTCGACAGCGCCCATCAACGCCTCTTCGCCGCCTGCAACAACATGAAGCTCACCGTTCTGAACACCGGCTCCGGCGAAGTGGTCGCGTCGCTCCCGATCGGTCCCGGGGCCGATACGGTAGGCTACGACGCCGCTCGCGGGTTGATTTACACAGCCAATGGCGGAGCCCAGGGAAGCCTCACCGTCATTCGCCAGGACGTGACCGACACCTACGCGGAGATTCAGAATCTGCCTACGCGTCAGCGCGCCCGCACACTGGCATTCAATCAGCAAACCGGGGATCTTTACCTGGTGACAGATTTCGTGGGAGTCAACGTTGCCAAGTCCGGAGGCATTGGAACGCTAAAGACTGTCCCTGTCGTGGGCAGTTTCCAGGTGCTCGTCATTGGCCACTGAAACGCAACTTGTTTGGTTTCGCTACAAAAGTCGCCAATATGGTCAGAACTGATTGGGTTCCCCTCCCTCAATTTCCACTTGGCGCGCCCTTCCAGGTGGCAAACTGTAGCTATGCTTGACTTCACCCGGCAAGAACTGCCAACCGTGCTCTTGATCGATGACGACATGGTCAGCCGCGAGGTGATGGCCACGATGCTGACAATGAGCGGATATCCAGTCCACACTGCGGCAGATGGAGGCACCGCCCTGGACGTTTTGGGGGGCGGCGAATGTGTTCCCGGCGTCATTCTGATGGATGCCCAGATGCCCGGATTGAGCGGAACCCAGCTCATCGAAAAACTACGCGCCCGTAGCCTGGCTCGGCTCTACCTCATCAGCGCCAGCGGACCCGCCGAAGATGTTGCTGCGGCCGCGGACGGTTTTCTCCTCAAGCCCTTCGACCCCGAGAGCCTGACGCGGCTGATTGAAGAGCAAGAGGCTTCCTCAAAACCGGCGCCGCCCAAAGGCCTCGATCCCGAAGAACAGGTTGTGAATCCAGGCACGTTGGCCCAATTGCGCGAAATGATGCCTGAAGCTGCGCTCCGGCAAATTTACGAGGCCATTATCGCCGATGTCGGAAAGCGCACAACCTTGCTCGAGGTGGCTGTTGCGAAAGGTGACTGGCCCGAGACGCGCCGCATCGGTCACGCCATAAAAGGCGGCGGTTCCATGGCCGGCGCAACCCAGATTGCACGCCTTGGACACTTGATCGAAGCCGGCGGTCTGGAACCCTCTACCATTAACCATGTGGATGACAGTCTTGCGATCATCCATGATTTGCGCGCCGCCGCGGTGAATCTGCAGCGTATCCTTGAGGCTGAATTCACTGCGTAACTCTTGAAGAATGCTGGAGGTTAGCCGCCAAGTGGACAAGCCAATCCGAATTGTATTAGCCGACGATCATCCTGTAGTCCGAATCGGTGTTCGCAACATGCTTTCGGAACTCGACGGATTCGATGTCATTGGCGAAGCCACCGACGGCGATGAGTCGATTACGCAGACGCTTGAACTTGAGCCGGATATCCTGCTGCTCGACCTTCAGATGCCGCGCCTGCCGGGCCTCGAAGCCATGCGCGCCATCATGAACGGCACGCCTACCGTCAAGATTCTGCTCCTTACGTCGACCATCACCACCCAGCAGATCATCGAAGCGCTGCACATTGGCGCGCGCGGTATTGTGCTCAAAGACGCTCTCGCCAGCCATCTGCAAACCGCCATCCGAACCGTGTATAGCGGCGATTACTGGATCGGCGGCAAGCGCGTGGTCAACCTGGTGAGCGCACTGCACGACCTGATGCAGCAAGCCACCGTGCCCCAGCGCAAGACCTATGGGTTGACGCCCCGCGAACTCGAAGTGGTGGGATGTATCGTCGAGGGCTGTTCGAATCGCGACATCGCCAAGCAATTCACGCTCAGCGAGGAAACCGTGAAACGGCATCTGTCGAATATCTTCGATAAGACGGGCGTTTCCACACGGCTTGAGCTGGCACTGTTTGCCATTGCGCACCATCTGGTTGAGCCGCAGTAGCCTCACAAAAGCTGCGGTCATCCAAGGCCCCGTAAGGGCCGATGGGAATTAGCCCAGGACAAGTTCGTCGAAGACGAGCGCAGTCCTGGGTAGATCGCCAAAAAACGAACCCAGCCCCGTACGGGCGACGGAAACATCGCCTTCACTGCCCCAAAAACTGCTTCGCCAACCGCTTCATCACATGGCCCGGCTCGTCGCAAATCCCCGTATGCACCGGCGACGGCTGGATGATCGTACTGCGCGGCGAACTGAGCCAATGAAAGCGCTCCCTCTGCGATAGACTCGCGATCGGTCCAGCGCTCGCGTCTCCCGCACAGATCAACGAGACGGCCTCAAGGTGCCCTCGCACCACGTCGACGTCGACATTGGCCCAAAGGGCCTTGAGCCGCTGCTCGTCGAGATGGATGTGGGCGGCAAGAAAGCGCATCTCCGGGCAGAAGAGGACGACCGCGGCGTTGATGAACTCCTGCCGCTCCACGCGCGGAACAACGCGGATCACCGTGTAATCAAACGAGGCGGGCATGTGCGTCGATCGCCTCCTGTTCGAAAATTCCTGCAGAGCTAAGGCGCTTCGCGAAAAAGTTGACATAGGCCTCGCGCTTCTTCGCGGCGGCGCCGCCTGCGTCCGGATCGAGCCATTCATCGGGGACCTGAGCAAGAATCTCTGCAAACAGGCTGCGCGAGAGCTTCTGTTGCGCCAGCGCTCCTGTCTCTTTGATTTGCGAAGCCCATGGTAAAAGCACGTGTTTGCCGATCTCGGTGAAGGGCGACTCGGCCTTCTCCGGCATCGTCTCCCAATTGTGATGAAAGTAGAGCGCTGCTCCGTGATCGATGAGATACAGTTTGCGGTGCCACATCAGCAGGTTGGCATTCCGCGGTGTGCGATCGACATTCTGCGTGAAGGCGTCGAACCATACCGCCAGCGAGGCTTCCTCGGGGCCGACGGTGTCTCGTGCGGCAATGTCGAACATGGTTGAGCCCGGCAGATAGTCGAGGGCCAGGTTGAGGCCCACGCTCGCCTTCAACAGGTGCCGTATCTCGGCGTCCGGCTCATTGCGTCCCAAGGCGGAATCGATATCCATAAGAACCAGTTCCGGTACACGCAGTCCCAGCGCGCGACCGATCTCTCCAGCTACCAGTTCGGCAACAAGCGCCAGCGGCCCTTGCCCCGCGCCGCGAAACTTCACGACATAACTGCCCAGATCGTCGGCCTCGACAATCGCGGGCAGCGATCCGCCTTCGCGCAGCGGAAGGACATAGCGGGTTGCGGTCACTGTGCGCAGCATGGAGTTCTCAGTTTAAGGCGTTCGCCTCAGCAACGCCGGGCAGCCACGAAATCCACCTCATTCAAAACTGCCTCGGGTCATTTATTTGCCCTGGACCGCGTCGAGCGAGTTCCCTCGTGAGTTGGCCCTTCTTCACATGCATCCGAACATCCCGCCGGATCGAGCAATCGCGGGCCCGGCCCTTGCTCGGCCAACTTGTCCCATGGGTTGCGCAGCGGGCAAA